>PJEL010000075.1_pt1 | contig 105694 bp, 119 predicted proteins | sample 1853271 | NCBI WGS metagenome assembly PJEL01 (sample SAMN08108733, study PRJNA415343) | Invertebrate metagenome, whole genome shotgun sequencing project. | host: Globobulimina | place: Sweden: Gullmar Fjord | collected 2015-08
CATGAATCGCGAATGAAGGCTTCCTGTGAGGCTTTGGGATTTGAGATGCCTGATTTGGATGAGATTACTGAGAAATTTGTGGAAAAGGATGTTCGCTTGCGGGTGAGTGTGAATGAGCATGGGGTGGAGGTGCAGTCGCATCATATTGAGGAGTGGCAATCTTTTCTGTTTGAGGAGGTGTGGAAGGTGAAGCCTGTTCGGATTTCGCGGATGGATCCTGGTTTGAAAAGTACAGATACGGATGCGCAGAGTTTGGCGCGTGAGGCTGCGAAGGCGGAAGGTTTTGGTGAGGTGCTGCTTGTTTCTGAGGATGGGCGAATAACGGAAGGTGGCATTACCAATGTGTGGTTTTTGGGAGGTGAAAAATTGTTTACTCCGGGGCGGGATATTTTGCCGGGGATTGCGCGTGGGCTGGTTATGCAGGCGGCGGCTGAGCTTGGAATTGAGGTTGTGGAGCGGGATGTGCGGCTGGAAGAGCTGGAGAGTTTTGATGCAGTCTTCCTGACAAATTCTATTCGTGGTATGGTGGCGACCGGCCCAATTCACCCCCTAATGCAAAAGGTGGCGGACTGGTGTACGGGATTCATTCAAAAGCGAATTAATGCAGCGTAATACACAAATCATGGGAATTCTGAATGTGACGCCAGACAGTTTTTCTGATGGTGGGCGTTTTGATAGTGAGGACCTGGTGGCCGTTGCGCGGCAGATGGTAAAAGACGGTGCGACAAGTTTGGATATTGGCGGGGAGAGTACGGGGCCGGACAGTGTAGATGTTTCTGTGGAGGAAGAATTGCGGCGAGTTGTGCCTGCGGTGGAAGCTGTGCGTGCTGCTTTGCCAAACATCACAATTTCCGTGGACACCTGGAAAAGTGAGGTGGCGGAGGCCGCGTTAGCGGCCGGAGCCACAATGATCAATGACATAACTGCTGGCCGCGGGGATGAGAGAATCTTTGATGTTGTGGCCAAGTACGGCGCGCCAATTTGTTTGATGTATTCCAAGGATAATTCGGCGCGAACTACTTGTGAGGATGTTCAATATGATGATGTGATGAAAACTGTTAAAGACTTTTTGAAGATGAGAATTGAGTTGGCTGAGGCCAAGGGCGTACGGGAATTCATTGTGGATCCTGGGATGGGAGCATTTATAAGTGCGGACCCGGCTTACAGTTGGGAATTAATAGATAGAATTGAAGAGTTGCAGGAGCTTGGCTGGCCAATATTAGTTGGGACTTCTAGGAAGAGTTTTGTGGGCGAAGATAAGTTAGGTGGGACGCTCGCTACAACGCTCGCTTTGCAGGGAAAAGTAGATATTCTGCGTGTACACGACGTCTTTGAGAATGCAACGGTGGCGGACCTTGACAAAATGTCTGTTTAGGTGTATTTTCTCTCTAGAAAAAGTATATTATCATCTTGTCTTTATGTCTCTTCTAAAACCTTCTCATGTACTTGCGGCTGCAGTTTTTTCAATGATGCCTGTGGAGGCTACTGCAGATGAAGGTCCAATCCTGGAAATGACTTGTCCTGCGGCTGAATTATCAAATACTCCTGCAGAGCTAAAGATTTATAATAATGACATGAAGCCGGGAGCTTTTGACTACACCTATTCAAATGGAGAGGTTTCAGTTTGGGGTAGAACTTCACCCCTTAAACCTGATCTGGATGTTGCTATTGGCCCTGAAGAAGTAAAGCGTTGGTGCTCTGCTGTTAAGTTAGACGTTGTTGAGGCTGTAAAGCAGTTAAAAGAAGTAGATTCCAGCAAATGCCCCTCACACACATTCAAACGTGGTAAATGGAATCAGAATACTGTAACACTTCATTGTGGACCTTCTCCCGAACTTGCTTCCTGATTTGTAATTCTTCAGTGCGAACTTGACAGGGTAGAGTTTATAGGGCATTCTAAACTCTATGAAGTTAGAAGGATTAAAATACGCGGTGCCGCTTGCAGTAGCTTTAACTTTACCAAGTGGGTGCTTAAAAACTGGGGCAAGTGTTGACCTTGTGGCTACACAGTTGGAAACAGCTAAGGACTTTAAGCTAAGTGAAACAAATGGGACTAGTAGTTTAAGGTGGATAGGTACCGTGCCATATGATGGTACATTTGTTAGAACAGATGTTGGCTTTAATATGCAGGCCGAGGATATGGAAGCTTTACTGGAGCAGGCATCTGGTGAAGTTGATTTAAGGAAGTTAAACATTGATCAACAAGCCAGTGTGTCTTTGGGTTTGGCGAACAAAGGAGTTGCCAATAAAGGGTGGGCGGTTGTTGCTCATAAATTTAAGCAGGAAGCTACTTTCCCAGAAAATGTTCATGTGGAGGATTACATACGTGAGGCAGAATCTAAATCAGGTAGTCTTGCATTTAAACAATCGCTTTGGTGTTCCGGTGAAGAATTAAAGAGGCTGGATATAACTCTTCAAGATGGTGAAGCCACAATTATGTACCATAATGAAATCTATTCTTTCTCTATGCCGAATGATCTTTCTTTGCAGCCGGTGGCTTTACCTTTTTTAGCCTCAATGATGAAAGACAGGCCAAATACGGAAATTTTGAATGCTGCATGTAAGGAGATCCAAGTATCTTTTGTGGAGGCGCGCGAGACTAGGAGGGATGATTTAACTATGTTAAATTGAGGCCTCTTTAAAAATAAAATATTATGTTTTTAGAAAGTTATAAACCATTAGCAACTGCAGCAGTAGTGTTAGGATTGACTGCATGTGGTTCAAAACCTGTTGAACCTGTAGCTAGTGATCCAGGTGAATCAACTACTTATGGTCCATCTGATCCTGCTACTAGAGCGGAATTGGATTTTCCTATTCAGGCTTTTGATTATAGCTATGGTGAGCCTGTAAGAATGGGTGATTATTCTAAAACATGTGAAGGTGAATTTTGTACTGTAAATTTAGATGTACACTCAGGACCTTACTCTATCGGAATTACTTCTCATACCGATGAAGCTTTTGACAGATCAGATCCAAGGGTTACGGCAGCTGAAGATGGGTCTGTGAACATCAAACCCAATACATTTCCCGATACCTTAACAAGGTCTTTGGATCGTTTCCGAAATGGTGGATCTTATGGTGTTGTTGCTTCAAGAGAAGTTAATTATGCTAATAGAACTGATGAATTATATGGAAACTCTTATCAAAGGGGTTTTTTGCTTAATCATGAGGATAGTTTAGTTACAGAAAGTATTGGATGCGCCACTCCTAATGGTAAATCTACAATTTATGTTACTAATGGAGTTCCAATGTATGTTGAAGATGCAACTCCTGAATATGGTTTAGCTGGTGTAAATATGCCTGTCGATTTCCCAAAACAACCTTCTGCAAAAGAAATTTCTGTAGACTGGATTATGGAAACTGGCGGTGTGCCCATTATTCAATTGGATGCGGCATGTAAACATTTCAATGATGCTTTGTACGGAGCACTTGGGCAGCCTAAGTAGATTGTGCTAGATTAATAGCCCTTTTTTAAACATGCTCCTATCTAAAGATTTCACATTCGATTCGGCTCACTTCCTGACGGAATATCATGGCAAGTGCGAACATTTGCATGGGCACACTTATAAACTTCGGGTTACGGTGGAGGGGAAGGTGCAGTCCAATGGTTTGCTTATAGACTTTGGCATTCTTAAGAAAATTGTTAAGGAACAGATTTTGGATAAGTATGATCATCGTTGTCTCAATGACTTCTTTGATAACCCCACTGCTGAAAATGTTGTGATGGAGTTTTGGAAATTGCTGGAGGATTTACCTTCGCTTTTAAAGGCAGAGGCGAACGATCCAAACCTGCCGGAAGAAATCAAAAGACTTTTGAAGGACGAGGGATCTAAAGACATAAATGAGGAGGTGCGATTGTATGAACTTTCGCTTTGGGAGACGCCGAATAGTTTTGTGACCTACCGTGGAGAATGAGAATCTTTTTAGGGCTTGGGACTAATTTGGGGGAAAGGGAGAAGAACTTGGTGACGGCTCGGGATCTTTTGATGAAGCATGATGTTTTGGTGATGGGGCAATCTGAAGTGCGCGAAACTAAGCCGTTGGGCGGATTGGATCAGCCAATGTATTTGAACCAGGTTATTGAATGCCAGACGGAACTTTCCGTGGAAGATTTGCTCATGGCTTGCAAAGCCGTGGAAAAAGAAATGGGGAGGCCAGTTGCGGAGGTGCAGATTGGGAATGTTAGTTTTGGCAGCGCAGAAGCTGCAAAGGATGGGGATTGGCAATCACGCATAATTGATGTGGATATTCTTTTTTATGGGGATCAGGTGATTGATTCGCCTATGCTAAAGGTCCCGCACCCTGGAATTTTGGAAAGGGATTTTGTGATTGCCGGCTTATGTGACATTGCCGGGGATTTTGTTCATCCTGGGATGGGAAAGGCTATGGATAGCTTGTAGAATTCGCTGTTTTCAGGCATCCTCCAGCCATGAATCAAAGGGGGAAAGAACTCAGATTGAAGGCGCTTAAACTCATTAGGGGTTTTGGGCAGGGAAGTAGTGGACGTACTTTGTCTGCTATTGATCTGATGGAGGGCTTATATTTTGGAGATGAGGCTGGTCGGCCAATCTTTAAACATAATCCGGCTTTGCCGCAGTGGGAGGAGAGGGACTACTTTATTTTGTCTAAGATGGCAGCTTTGCCGGCGCTTTATTCTGTTTTGGATATGGCGGGCTATACGCTTCCGGAGGTTTTGCCACAGATGCCAAACCGCAAGGTGCCAGGTATAGATGCAAGTGTGGAGGAGATGGCATATGGTTTGAGTTATGCGGTTGGACTCGCCAAGGCAATTAAAATGGACAGGAAGAATCAGCATGTTTTTTGTTTGATGGGAGATTATGAACTGCGAACGGGGCAGGCGTGGGAATCAATAATGATTGCGGCGGAGCATCGCTTGGATAGGCTTTGTGTTGTTGTGGATGAAAACGATCCCAAGGATCTTATGCTTCAGGAGAAATTTGAGTCTTTTGGCTGGAAAGTTATCAAACTGAAAGAGGCGCATAATCATGACGAAATTGTTTATGCCTACATGAAGGCTAGGTTAACGCAGCGAAAACCAACCTGTATTTGGGCGCCTACTGTGAAGTCGGCTGGGGTTCCATTCGCGGAGAGGAAACCGGAATATGATGATGTGGTCTACTCTGATGCGGAGATGCAAGAAGCTACTAATATTTTGTCATGAACTTAGATTTAAAATGTACACAGCTGGCCCTCAAAGTGAAAAATCTAGTGATTTTGGACACTAGTTCTCCTGGAATCGCTTTTCCAGAATTTAGAAAGAATTATTCTGAACGTTTTTGGCATTTGCCATGTGGAGATAGCGGAGTGATTGGTATTGCTGCAGGTTTGGCGAGTATGGGAAAGATTGTTTTGGTGAATATGGACAAGCCATATGAGTTTGATTTGGCGGACCCTTCTTTGAATGTAAAGGTGGTGAAAATCACCTCTGAAGCAGTCTGGGATTATTTTGAGGGCAAGCTTTTGGAATTTGGTCCTGCAGTTTTGTTGATTCCCGATGGCAATTGAAGTAAGGTGAGTTCACATAAATCCCCTTTATGGCGCGACTAAAGAACTTCAAACTCTTCTCAGGCACATCCCATCCCGCCTTGGCGGGGGCTATTGCTAAAGAGCTTGGAATCCCACTTTCTGAGATGGAAATCTCAAGATTCTCTTCAAATGAGATCTATGCGAAGCCAAAGGAATCGGTGCGTGGAGCATCGGTTTTTTTAGTTCAAACGGCAACTGAACATGTGAATGAAGATTTGATGGAACTATTTATTATGATTGATGCGCTCAAGCGCTCATTCGCAGGGAAAATTCATATTGTAATGCCACATTATGGGTATGCACGGCAAGACAGAGTGGCCTCGCCACGTGAACCAATTAGCGCCAAGTTGATTGCAGATTTGATTACAGCGGCTGGAGCGGATCATGTAATTGTGATTCAGTTTCACAGTGATCAGGCTCAGGGCTTCTTCCCGTTTTCTGTAGATAATTTAAATCTGCGGACTATGTTTGCTGACTATTTACTGAAGAAGGATTTGAAAGATCCTGTTGTGGTTGCACCAGATGCTGGGGCTGCAAAAGATGCAGGACGATTGGCTAAGTTCTTGGATGCTCCGCTCGCGGTTTTGACTAAAGAGAGGCCGGACTTTAATGTTGCGGAAATTACTTCTGTTGTGGGAGATGTAGAGGGCAAAACTTGTATTATATATGATGACATGATTGATACGGCGGGAAGTGTTTGTGCTGCGCACCAAGCTTTGATTAATAATGGTGCAAATCCAAATATCTATTTGGTTGCAACTCACCCTGTTTTCTCTGGACCTGCGATTGATCGCTTTAAAGAAACTGAATTTAAAGAAGTGATTGTTGCGGACACAATTCCTGTTCCAAAGGAAAAACAATTCAAAGGGCTCACAATGTTGCCAGTTGCTCCGCTTTTAGGGCGAGTGATTAAATGTATTCATGAAAACAAATCTGTTACGGAAGCACTTTAACCCATTAATTAATGCAAGTTTATATTGGTAGTGATCATGCTGGGTACGCTATGAAAGAAGTGGTCCAGGCTCATTTAAAAGAAAAAGGACATGAGGTTTTAGACCTTGGTGTTTTTGAAGAAGTTAATGCTGCGGATTATCCAGACACTGCTAGAGAAGTTGCGGAAAAAGTGATTGAAAATGAGGGTAGTAAAGGAGTTTTAATTTGTGGAACGGGAATTGGAATGAGTATTGCTGCAAATAAAGTTAAGGGCATTCGTGCCGCTGTGACGCATGATGAAACTACTGCAAAGGCGGCGAGCCAGCACAATAATGCAAATATCATTAGTTTTGGACAACGAGTTGTGGGGAATGATGTTGCCAAAAATATTGTGGATACCTTTTTGTCTACTGAGTTTGAAGGGGGCAGACATGAAAGACGAGTTAATAAAATAACCGATATTGAAAATGCCTAGAGTTAAGATTTCCCCATCTATTCTTTCCGCAGATTTTGGACGACTCAATGAGGAAATAGCTTCCATTGAATCGCTTTGTGATTACCTACATTTTGATGTGATGGATGGACATTTTGTGCCTAACTTGAGTTTTGGTGCGCCGGTGCTTGCTCGCTTGGAGAGTAAATTGCCATCGCATTGCCACCTTATGGTGACGAATCCAGAAGAACTTTTGGAAGCCTTTGCAAAGGCGGGAGCAGACATGGTGATTGTGCATCAAGAAGTGACTGATGATCTGCATGGTTTGCTTGAAAAGATTAAGAGCTTGGGAATGGAAGCTGGAGTTTCCATTAATCCAGATACGCCAGTGGATGTTTTGAAAGATGTGATTGGGGAAGTGGATCAGGTGCTGGTGATGAGTGTGCACCCAGGATTTGGTGGGCAGTCATTTATTCCTGGTGCGCTGGATAAAATTCGCGCTTTGCGGGAAATGCGTGCTGACCTCAGCATTGCAGTGGATGGCGGAGTGAATGCAGAAACTGCACCAGACATTATTGCGGCCGGAGCAGACATTATGATTTCCGGATCTTTTATTTTTAAATCTGACAATCGCACACAGGCTATAGCGAGCTTGCGAGGCGAATAATTTCCCCATAATTAACCCCTTATTTTATGATCATCGCTACTATCAAAGAAATTAAAGATAACGAAAACCGCGTGGGTCTTACGCCGTATGGTGTTAAAGAACTCGTGGATGAAGGACATACTGTGCTAGTTCAAGAAACTGCTGGTATTGGAAGTGGATTTTCTGACAGTGAATACAAAGAAGCCGGTGCAACAATGATGCGTGACCCGGAAGACATGGTTCGTGAGGCGGACGTTCTTGTAAAAGTTAAAGAGCCGGTTCCTGCGGAATACAATCTTTTGGAGCAGTTCGCTGGAAAAACTCTTTTCACTTACTTGCACCTTTCCGGTGTGGACAAACGTTTGACAAAAGTTTTGGTTAAAAACAACATCACGGCTATTGCATATGAAACTTTGGAAGATGAAAGTGGGCTTTTGCCTTTGCTCGCTCCAATGAGTGAAGTTGCTGGTGTGCTTGCTATTCAATATGGCGCGGAATATTTGCAAAAGAAATATGGTGGACGCGGAATTACTCTTGGTAGGATTACAGGTACTGGTGCTGGGCGAGTTGTGATTGTTGGAGGAGGATACGTTGGTGCTACGGCTGCTAAGACTGCGGCTGGAATGGGCGCGCGAGTGAAACTGTTTGATATCAATCCTGCAAAAGTTGAAGAATTGAATGCGGAAATTGGTGAACATCTTGGGCCAAACTTGGGCAAGAATTTTGAAGCGATTGTTCCTAATGGAGAAAATTTTGATCAAGCTTTAAAAGAATGTAATTTGCTTGTTGGAGCTGTACTTGTGGCAGGAGCCAAGGCACCAGAAGTTGTGACGGAAGAACAAATCAAATCTATGAAAGATGGATCTGTGATTGTGGATGTGTCCATTGATCAAGGTGGTTGTATTTGGGGATCACGTGGAACAACTCACTCTGAACCAACATATGAAATTTACGGAAAAATCTTCTGCTGTGTGACAAACATGCCAGGACAAGTTAGCCGTCAATCAACAATGGCACTGACCAATGCTACTCTTCCATATCTCAAAATGATTGCTAAGGAAGGGGCAGTTGCCACCGTACAAAAATCGCTTACTGGCGATGGACGTTTGGCGCGCGGACTCAACACTTACAAGGGTTACATCACTTATGAACGTGTTGCAAAAGACCTAGGTATGACAGATGTCTACAAGCCAACGGAAAGTTTAGTTTAGTCGATATGCACGTTTGTGGAGGTGGAGCCATGTGAGTCCACTTCCTAGTACTACAGCAAGACCCGCTAGAAATATCGGGTTGCTTAGTGCTTCGCCGCTTCCAACATAGGCAAGGGTGAATGCTGTTCCTGTGCTGCTTAGTGCAGAAATTGGGATAAAGACGCGTGCTTTCATTTTTGAGAAGCCAAGGAAGTATGCAATTGCATCGCTAGGGGTGAAGGGTATGAAGTTCATTATGAAGTAGATAAGGATTAGCCGCTCGGATTCCATTACGTGATCGTAGGTGTTGTAGCCTCTTTTTTTCATGAATGGGATAAGGTGTTTTCCAAAATATTTCCCAATCATAAATGAAATTAAGGTTCCGATAATTTTGCAGGCCCAATTTATTAAAAAAGCTAAAAATGTTCCGTATACAAATCCGCCAGCCAAACCTGTTAGTGAAAAGTTGAGAGGTACAATAAACACGGCCGTAGTTCCAAAAAGAAAGTAGACAATGTAGCCCCAAATTCCAGCATTTTCAAAATATGTTTGTATGCCTTCCTGGGAGGGGAGGATAGTGTTGAACAGTAATTGCAGCCCAACAAATGCCAAAAGAATTACAATGAAAACTGTTATTACGGTTTTGGTTTGTTTCTTCATTCGTGGGAAAAGAGTATAGTGGGTGTATTAAAGCATTTTTATTCTTAAAATTATAGTTATGGCTAAGAAAATCTTCACTTACGGACCTTTAGCTACTTTTGTAGCTGTCTTTATAGCTGTCTTTGTTGGGTTCCTTATTGTATTTGGAAGCAGCGAACAGCTTCAGGGGAAATTTACTAGTAGTCAGGTGGTTTTTACGGTGAATTCTATTTATGAAGATTGGGTGATCCCAGATTTCTTAGTTTCTGAGGGTACTTCAGTTTTTGAAGCTGAATTTACTTGCACTACTGCGAGTACTGGGCCATGTGTGCTTGAAGGTTTAGAGTTTGAGGCCATTATTGAGGAAAATTTTGAGGAGGATTTTTGGGAACCATTTGCATCCGCTTCTTTGCTAGATGCTAATGGGAATGTCATTGCAACTGATGGGAAGTTCGAAAAAAACAAAGTAACTTTTACTGGCTTTACTTATTCAGTTGAACCTAAACTTACAGCCGTTTTACGAGTAGTTGTTAAACTGAGGGCAAAGGATGATGCAGCCGGAATATCATCAGTTTTGATCACGCTTCCAAAAGAAAAGGTGGAAGTGATTCACCTTGTTGCTCAACCAGTTGTGGTTCTTAAGGAGAAAGACAAAAAAAGAAGGGCAATACGAGCCCGTACTGTTGTTAAACCCGGCAGTAATTAATATGGTGACCACGACAGGATTTGAACCTGTGGCCTTTGGTTCCGCAAACCAACGCTCTATCCAGCTGAGCTACGCGGTCACACTGGAGGCATTAAACCTTATCTCCGCCGTATTTAGCAATAGTTTTTAGCATTTCTGTGTGAACCAAGCCATTTGTGGCTAGAATGTTCCCTTGTTTTGGATTTAGCTTGCTTCCGTCCATATTGGTTACCATTCCGCCAGCTTCTTCCAGAATGATTTTTCCAGCTGCAATATCCCAAGATTCCAGGTCATATTCCCAAAATCCATCAAAGCGACCGGCTGCTGTGTAGCAAAGGTCTATTGCTGCGGATCCCATTCGCCTTACACCCAAGCTTGGGGTGTAAAAGGCTTGGAAAAGTTCCATATTTTTAGCGAAACGAGGGTGATCCCTCCTGTAAGGGAAGCCCGTAGCCATCATGGCATTTTTGACTTCGCTGGTTTGGGAAACGTACAAACGCTTGTTCCCAAGATGTGCACCTTCTCCTTCTTTGGCCCAAAAACTTTCGCCAAGGGCAGGGACTTCAACTACACCAATAATTGGTTTTCCGTTCTTAATAATTGCGATTGAGATGGCAAAAAAGGGAATTCCTCGGGCAAAATTGGAGGTTCCATCAATAGGGTCAATGATCCATTTGTACTCGCTTTTACCCTGAACTGGGTCAGATTCTTCACTAAGAATGCTGTGATCCGGGAAGTTCTTTTTAATTGTCTTGATTATGAGCTGTTCACAGGCCTTGTCCGCCTCTGTTACCAGGTTAAGGTGACTACCTTTGGTCTTAATTTTGAAGCCCTTTTTTTGGTAATCCAAAGCCATCTTCCCCGCATCATGGGCGAGTTTTTTGGCGATTTGTAGTAGATGTATAGGCATTTGTGCGCACATCATACCCTGAAAAGGTGCTTTCTGAAGGCTAATACCTTGACTTAATTGGGAAATATGGTAAAGTAACAGGGTTATGATTTTCCTACAAACACTTTACGGAATAATTCTGGAGCAGAAGCTTGGTATTCGCCTGTCTAAACGTGCGCAGAAGTTGAGAGGAAAAGTGCTGTCTGTGGAAAGGAAGCATAGACGTCTGCGATAGTTCAGGTATAATCCCTTGGCTATGAAGAAGAATAAGTTTCACATTAAGTCCGGAATGACCCCAAAAGGGGATCAGCCCAATGCAATTAAGACGTTGACTGCTGGTGTTAATAAAGGAACGCAACACCAGGTGCTTTTGGGTGCAACAGGTACGGGTAAGACCTTTACCATTGCAAATGTGGTGCAGGAACTTCAAAAGCCAACGCTTGTGATTGCGCACAACAAGACGCTTGCGGCACAGCTTGCGAGTGAGCTTAAGGAAATGTTCCCGGATAATGCTGTCCACTATTTTGTCTCTTACTATGACTACTATCAGCCGGAGGCATACCTGGCGGTTTCAGATACATATATTGAAAAAGATGCGCAGATTAACGACGAAATTAACAAGTACCGGCATGCAGCCACGGAGTCATTGTTGACGCGTAATGATGTGATTATTGTGGCCTCCGTATCATGTATTTATGGCCTTGGATCGCCGCAGGAATATTTGGATATGCGAGTGACTTTGAAGGTGGGGGATAAATATAAGCGGGATACTTTGCTTCGTACATTTACGGATCTGCAATATATCCGTGCCAAGTTGGATTTCAAGCAGGGAATGTTTCATGTTTTGGGTGATACGGTTGAGGTTTTCCCTCCTGGGGGAGACACGGCTGTCCGCTTGGAATTTTGGGATGATGATTTAGAAAAAATCAGCGAGATAGATCCTTTCACCGGCGAGCTTTTGGGCGAACTGGATGAAGCAACTATTTTCCCGGCCAAACATGCTGTGACTACATCTGAAAAGATTGAGAAAGCTGTGGTTGGAATTCAAAAAGAATTGGAAGAGCGAGTGGTGGAATTGAATGGAATGGGGAAGGGATTGGAGGCAGCGCGTGTAAGAACTAGGACTGAATATGACATTGAGATTATGCAGGAAACTGGTTACACAACTGGAATTGAAAACTATGTGCGCTATTTCAATAATTTACCGCCGGGTGGCAAAACACCAACTTTGATGGACTACTTCCCAGATGATTTCCTTTTGGTGATTGATGAGTCTCATATGACTGTTCCACAGATTGGTGCCATGCATAATGGGAATCTTTCTCGTAAGCAATCTTTGGTTGAGCACGGTTTCCGTCTGCCATCTGCATTTGATAATAGGCCGCTAAAATTTGAGGAATTTGAAAAGTATATGGGTAACACCATTTACGTTTCTGCAACTCCTGGAAAATATGAAATGGCGAAGAGACAGGCATTGGTGGAACAGATTATTCGGCCAACTGGACTTTTGGATCCGGAAATTTTTGTTCGGCCCAAGGCTGGACAAATTGATGATCTTTTAGAGGAAATTCGGAAGAAAACAAAGAAAGGTGACCGTGTTTTGGTTACAACTTTGACCAAGCGCAGCGCGGAAGATCTTACTGAATATTTAACGGACGCAGGAGTAAAGGTGCGTTACTTGCATTCTGATGTTGATACCTTGGAGCGAATTGAAATCCTGCGAGACCTGAGGCTTGGAATTTTTGATGTCTTGATTGGAATCAACTTGCTGCGTGAAGGATTGGATCTGCCGGAGGTGTCTTTGGTGGCAATTCTAGATGCAGACAAGCAGGGATTTTTGAGGAGTAGATCTGCTCTAATTCAAAACATTGGACGTGCGGCCCGTAATGCAGATGGATTTGTGATTATGTACGCAGATAGGGAAACAGATGCAATGGAACAGGCAATAGGGGAGACAAATCGCCGCCGTGAAATACAAACTGCACACAATAAGAAACATGGAATTACACCTGCAACTATCATTAAAGCTGTTAGAGATATTGAGATGTCTAGGAAAAAAGCGGAGAAGAAACAAACTCGCCGCTATGACACTAAAAAAGTGCCAAAAGAAGAAATCGGCCGCCTAATTGAAAGCTTGAATGGGGAAATGGAACTTGCCTCACAAAACATGGAGTTTGAAAAGGCCGCCGAGTTACGGGACGAAATCGAAGAGCTAAGAGGGAAGCTTTAGGCCATTATTGGGAAACTACTTCAAGCAAATCTGCCAGGTTCCAAACTTCGCTGGGGAAGCTGTTTATCTGAAAGTTATCTATGATAATAGTGGTTTCTCCAGTTTCTGCATCAAAGCTGTCATTCGCAAGATCTAGATTTCTGAAACAGAACCATGTGAGAGTTTTACCATCAATTCTTGGTAGTTTGCTTATTGATGTTTCATCTAACTGATCAAAACAAGTCAATTCTCCTCCACCAATAAATGTTCCTGCTGGGTAGTGATGATAAGTACCTGTGAGCTCTGCCTCTCCGGAAAATTCTACTATTGCATTAAAAGTATTGATGGGGAGAAGGTCTTCTCGCGTTGAGAAAGGTTCAACAGAATTAATTGTCATACCTACCACAGTATCTCCAATTTCAGCACTTTCTACATCAAATGAATTTTCTGTTACAACATCCTCCACGGGTTCAGGTTCTTCAACCGGTGTTTGGCAAGCAGCGAATAAAAGAAGGGGAAGGATTAATAGTGCGAATTTTTTCATGATATATGGTTATTATTTGTTAGAGTTTAGCGGATTTACCCCTGGGCGTAAATTTCTAAGTGCGAGTAATAAATGTTCTGATTGTTCTTGCTCTTATTCTTTCAAGTGCTTCTTTTAAATCATCTTTTACTGATGGTTCTTTATCATAATAAGAATAATCAAGACCAGACTCCCCATTTGCTAACCTTTTTAAGGTGAGTGCTACGATTGCATTAACAAAGGCTATTTGGTTAGTTACTTCCCTAAAATATATTGTTTTGCCATCTTCACCAATATGAAGAATGCATCCAGAGGCATTTCTTTGTATTTCCATACCTATACTTACGACCTTATTTTCAAGACCTTCAATAGTACAGTTTTTCCATTCTTCTGGAATTGATGGTTCGGCTTCTATATTCATTGGCTGAGTTTAGAAGTGCTATGCACTGGTCTTCGCCTTCACAACCATGGACACAATCTTTTCCATCCTTTGCCCTTCTTCAAGGACTTGGCGGATGTATTTCATGGTGTCTTCCAAGTTTGGAATCATAACGTGCTCCAAGGCGTTTACACGGCGGCGAGTTTTTTCTAGTTCGTCTGCCATTCGCTCTGCTTTCTTTTCCAACACGGCAAGTTCAATTAACAGTGGAAGAATTTCACGCAGGGAGAGTAGGGCAGTGTCTAGTTCACCAGAACTACCTTGGAAACCGTAGCCAAGAATGTTTCCCTCCACAGCGGCAGAGATGTTGGCTAGCTTAACGCTCATTACGTTTTCCGTTGAAACCTCAAGGTCCACAGTTGTTGTAGGTGCCATAAGTGCACTTTCAATCTGCTCAGGGTGGGGGATGATGGCAGAAGCAATAAGAAGGTTTTGGAATACTGTTCCCAGTTCTTCCTCCACTTTCTTACGCATAGCCTGCACTTCACGGATAACATCCATGAAGGCTTTCATCAGTCCCTCCTGCTTATCCTTAAGCAGTTTGTGACCTTTCTTGGCGCGCCCGTGCTTGTTCTTGAGCTCAAGCAGCGCCATTTTAGTTGGATTGTAACCTACAAGTATAGTCATTGGTGATTGTTGCGCCTTCGGCGCGTTAGCCTCGCCCTAGTATGGGGCTCGGCGACCTTCGCTTCGCTCAGGTCTGCATATATTTATCAATATATTCGTCCTTCACACGTTTTAATTCTGTGCGAGGTAGGACTTTGAGTAGATCCCATCCGTGACCGAGTGAATCTACAATGTCGCGGTTGGTTTCACCTTGGCTAACGAAGATTTTTTCAAATTCGTCAGCGAATCCAAGGTAAGCTTGATCAGTTTCTGAAAGAGAACTTTCTCCAAGAATTACAGCCAGCTCACGCATTTCTAGACCGTAGGCATAGGATGCAAATAGCTGTCCAATAAGGCTTGAGTGGTCTTCACGAGTCTTTCCTTCGCCCTGCCCTTTACCCATCAAACGTGAGAGAGATGGAAGAACGGCTACAGGTGGGTAGAGACCCTTTTTGTGTAGATCACGAGCAAGTACAATCTGACCCTCCGTGATGTAACCTGTAAGGTCAATGATTGGGTGAGTCTTATCGTCATTTGGCATAGTCATAATAGGAATTTGAGTCACTGAACCCTTGCTTCCTTTGATTCGTCCAGCTCGTTCGTACAGAGTAGCTAGATCCGTGTACATGTAACCTGGGAATCCTCCACGTCCTGGCACCTCTTTACGGGCGGCAGATACTTCACGCAAGGCTTCACAGTAGTTGGTCACATCTGTGTAGATCACAAGTACGTGCATCCCTTTTTCAAAGGCCAAGTACTCAGCAGTTGTGAGTGCTAGGCGAGGAGTTGCAATACGTTCGATTACCGGATTGTCTGCGGTGTTGATAAAGAGCACTGAGTTTTCAATGGCTCCTGTCTTCTTAAATTCGTTGATAAAGTATTGAGCTTCTTCAAAAGGTACTCCCATTGCGGCGAATACGATTGCGAAGTCTCCATCTTTACCATCAGCATCCTTCACAGTTGCCTGACGCGCGATTTGAGCGGCAAGTTTGTTGTGAGGAAGTCCAGATCCAGAGAAAATTGGAAGCTTTTGTCCACGTACAAGTGTGTTCAAGCTATCAATTGTTGAAATACCGGTTTGAATAAAGTCATCAGGCATTTCACGTGAAAATGGATTGATTGGGTTACCATTGATGTCGATCTTTTTGTCAGCAATGATTGCTGGACCTCCGTCAATTGGTAGTCCACGTCCGTTGAAAGTTCGTCCTAGCATATCTTCTGATACACCTAGACGGAAAGTTTCTCCAAGGAAGCGAGCTTTTGCTCCTTCTGTTGTGATTCCTTGTGGAGATTCAAAGAGCTGTACTACAGCAAGACCTTTATTGGCTTCTAGAACCTTTCCAAGTCTTTCGCTTCCATCAGCAAGTGTGATGGTTACAAGCTCTTCGTAGCTTACTTTTTCATCGTCTGGTAGCTCCACAAAAGCGAGCGGTCCCACGATGTCTCTAACTGATTTAAATTCTTTTTGCATGTTTATTGTGGGTTAGGCTAATGCGGATATATCTGTATGAACATCAGCCATTAATTTATCAAAGGCAGACTCGTCATCAGGAGAAAGATCCTTAACTTTAGCAACTCTTTGCATCACTGGAAGTGAGCGAAGTGCTTCAATTTCAAAGTCTTCCTTATCCATGTGTTGTTCAGCAGCGCTGTTCACAGATAGGATAGTCTTGAGCATCAAGTATTGTTTTCTCATTGGAGTTCTTGCATCTTCTGGATCAAAGGCATTTTGGAAGAGGAAATCTTCACGTAATGACTTCGCTACAAGAAGTAGCAATTGTTCACGGTTTGAAAGTGAGTCAGCACCTACAAGACGTACAAGTTCTTCAAGCTTGGCTTCCTTTTGAAGGAGATCCATAGCCTCATTTCTAAGTGCTGGGAAATCTTCTGCTACTTCTCTTTTGAGGTAACCCTCAATGTTGTCTTGGTAAAGTGTGTAACTTGTTAGCCAGTTAATAGCAGGGTAGTGACGGGCGTAAGCCAGCTTGGAGTCTAGACCCCAGAATGTCTTAACCACACGCAAAGTATTTTGAGTCACAGGCTCAGAGAAGTCTCCACCAGGAGGTGAAACGGCTCCAATTACTGTAAGTGATCCTTCACGTTTGTCTCCACCTAAACAGTCAACGTATCCAGCTCTTTCGTAGAAGGCTGCAACTTTGGATGCAAGGTAAGCAGGATATCCTTCTTCACCAGGCATCTCTTCCAGACGACCGCTCATTTCACGCATGGCCTCAGCCCAACGTGATGTTGAATCAGCCATCAAGGCTACATCGTATCCCATATCACGGTAGTACTCTGCAATTGTGATCCCTGTATATACAGAGGCTTCACGGGCAGCAACCGGCATGTTTGAAGTGTTTGCAATTAAGATTGTTCGCTTCATAAGTGGTTCACCAGTATTTGGATCCTCAAGGTGAGGGAACTCAACTAGTACCTCCGTCATCTCATTTCCACGTTCTCCACATCCAATGTAAACAATAATTTGTGCATCACAGAACTTAGCAAGTGATTGCTGAGTTACTGTTTTTCCAGCTCCGAATGGACCAGGAATTGCAGCGGCTCCACCCTTAGCAAGGGTGAAGAAGGTGTCGATGGATCGTCCACCAGTACTTAGAGGAATGTTTGGAACACGTTTCTCTTGAATAGGTCTTGGGATACGGATAGGCCATTTTTGAAGCATAGCTACATCTGTGTCATCAATCTTAGCCACAATATCTTTGATAGTGTAAGAACCCCCTTTGATATCTTTCACTGTTCCGGATACATGTGGTGGCACCATTACTTTGTGCTCAATAAGTGTTGTTTCTTGTACAGTTCCCAAAATGTCTCCGCCTTTCACTTTGTCACCAGCTTTAACAACTGGTTTGAATTCCCATTTTTTAGCGTAATCAAGTCCTGGCACTTCAACTCCACGAGTCATAAATGCACCAGTTTTCTTTTCAATCTCTTCCAATGGTCTTTGAATTCCATCGTAAATAGATGTTAGGAGTCCAGGTCCTAGATCCACAGTCATTGTGTCTCCAGTAAGTTCTACAGGTTCACCGGGACCGACTCCAGCAGTCTCTTCGTAAACCTGGATAGCAGCTTCATCTCCATTGAGACGGATGACTTCACCTACAAGGCGTTCGTCACCTACACGTGCTACCTCGAACATTTTGGCACTTTTCATACCAGTCGCAACCACAAGCGGACCTGCCACTTTGATGATTGTTCCTTTTGTGTTCTCAGTCATGAGTTAAGGGGGGTTATTATTTTAATATATTAGATCCAATTGCCTTTTCTACAATCTGTCCAAGCCTTTCCATTCCGAATCCAGTGGATCCATTAGGGCCGGGGAGGGCGATAATTGCTGGCAATGGGTCTTTAGTAAGTTTTTTGTACTCTTCCGCAGGCATATCTTTTGCATGTGATTCAAAAATGAAAATGATTGCGTACTTTGGTTGCTCATCTATCGTTTCATTCTTGAGCTCCCACAGTTTTGCTAGTGATTCTTCTGCAGTGAGTGCAAAAGAAGTAGTTAATCCAATTGCTTTGAAACCAAGGATGATTTCACGGGGTCCAACAATGGCTAGTTCATATTTCATAATTATACGTAAAGAGTTGCTAATCGTTCGCGCAGTACTTCATCTGAAAGACCATTAAGTTTTCCAACCATGATCATGCGGATGACTTGTGCGTTATTTTGTTTTGCATAGCTGTATCCAATCAAGGCCGCAGGGCCAAATGCATGGAAAGTTGAGCTTTTTGCAATAGCCATTAAGAGTTCGTCTGCGAATTTTTCTAAGTAGACAAAGGATCTGAAACGTTCAAATGCTTCATGACCTTTGGCCATTAGATCTTCGTAGCCTGAGCCTTGGAAAATATTTCCAATTTGGCTGATATCCGCGTCCATTGCTTCTTTGAATTTGTGAGTCCCTAAATTTCCGCCATGTGCAAATAGCATTTGGCCACGCTTATTTTCAGCGAAATAAGCTTCTTGCTTGAGCCATTTCACCCTCAATAAAGTCTTAATATTATTTAAATCCACACTTGTTTGCGCAAATTCAGTAATAAATGGATTATTGATCTCTGCAGCAATTAGAGATTGCAGCCGAGTCAAAGTTTGATCCAAAGCCAAATCTAATAGGCGAGGGTCTTGATCATTCGCTTCATAAAGTTTCTTAGCTGCAGCAATTCCAACTTTGATTACTTCCACGTAAGTGTCTGGAAGTGGAAGGAATGGATATTCTTTATCCGTAAAGAAACGGATAAGAGCTTCTACAGGAACGCGTCCAAGTGGAAGCAATTGAGCTTCAATTTCTTCCATACTTTTTTCACTCAGCATCCCTTTAAGGATGGTTTTGATGTTGTGGAAATCATAGCGAATGTAGATAAAGTCTAGCACTCGACTATCTGGACAGATACTTTCCAAATCCATTTTTGCATCTGTCAGTCCGGCTGTAATCACAGTTTGGAAATCACCAACATTCTCAATGTCACCAATATGCGTGGCATATGTAAGATCATTCAAGATCTTATATGTTTCCCGAGCAGAGTCAGCACCCAACATGCGCTCGACCTCAGTGTGGTCTAGCAGTTTGGATTCCATTGCCTTTACTCGAGCAACCGCGAATGTGAATTCAGTTGAATACATTAGCCAAATAATAAGTTAGATAATTCTGTTTCTAGGTCTCCCCAGAGTTCTTTTTCAAGGATAGATTCAAAAGAGAAATCTACTTCAACGTCGTCGCTCTTGAGGATGAATCCTCCTTTGATATCAGCAGCACGTGCAGCAAGTTCAAAGTCGACTCCAGCATCAGAGATAGCTTTTTTAGTTTCAGCTTCTTTGTCCTTTGCAGGAACAACAGTTCCAGTTTTGAAGGCTTTCCCAGCTCGCTTTAGAAGTGCGGTTAGGATCTTTGTGTAGTCACCAGTTGCAGCAAGATGCTTAACTGTTCGGTCAAAAACTTCAGTCAAGATCTCACGTTTTAAAGTGAGAAGGTGATTACGAGATTCCATTTTTGCAAATGTGTTTGCTCGTTGTTTCACACGGTCAATGTTGTCATTTAAACGAGTGCTAATCTCATTTGATCGAGCTTCACGACGTTTATCGTATTCCTTTTGAATTTCGTAGATTGCTTTATCACGAGCCTCATTCAGCTTCGCGATTGATGCATCTGCTTCTTTATCGATATGTTGAAGGATATTTTGTACGGACATATTTTAAATACTTGTTACAAGAAGTAGTGTTACTAGTAGACCAAAGATGGCTACTGTTTCAACCATCGCGGAAAGAACCATAGCGTTACCTAGAACGCCAGGATTTTTTGCAATAGCTTGGATACCTGCAGCTGACACTCGTCCTTGGTACATTCCGGAGAATAGTCCAGTGAATGCAACAGGAAGTGAAGCAAAGAAATATTGCCAAGCTACTGCTAGCTCAACAGTTTCTCCACCAAGAATACCAATGTTGATAAGGATAAGAATCGCTCCAAGGAAACCGTAAATTACCTGAGTTCCAGGTAGGGCTTGGAGGATAAGTACCTTACCAAAAAGGTCAGGTTTTTCAGCAATGACACCGGCTCCAGAGAGACCAGCAACACCCATACCAATTGCAGATCCAGTACCTGCGATTAGAATTGATGTGGCAGCACCGGCTACGGCTACTGCGGTAGGAAAATCAAACATATAAAAAGGGTTAATAAATTATTTGATAATGATATATTTGCAAGACCGCTTGAAGGGTTTAAATTCCTTCCCTCCGCCTTCCATGAACTTTCCGAAGAATTCCACGAACTGAAGACGAGCGGAGTGAATAAAGGCTCCAAGCGTTGCTAATACAAGATTCATTGTGTGTCCAAGAAGGATCACCATAATGGCTACTAAAATTCCCACAACTGGGATGAGTTCAATGGCCAAGCCAGCAATTCTGTTCATTGCGAAAGCAATAACTCCAGTTGCTAGACCCAAAGCCATAAGACGTGAATAAGATAGAATATCTCCTAAGTATCCAACAACTCCGTAAAGAGATCCGAATCCATAGAATACTTTCATGCCAATACCTTTGCTTTTGCGTCCTTGAGTTAGGATCATTGCAATGGCTCCAATTGCTGAGCCTTTGTAGAATAAAGCGGCTGTTTCAGGTGTGAATGAACCAAAGTAGGCCATTATTGCACCGGTCAAAACTAGGATAAAGTATATCCAGAAACCATTATCCAAGAGGGCATCCAAATATCTTCGTTCTGTCTTAATTTTCCAATATCCATCAAGCATATTTGCAAAGACCATATGAGCTACTCCAATATATAGTGCTAGTTTCAAAAATATGATGGTTCCTGAACCGCTAACTGCATTTAAAACTTGCCCTTTAAACATTCCATTTTCAGCAACCATAAATGCTGGTGCTTGCTCTGGAGTGATTCCAAAATATCCGCCAAATAGAACTCCAGCAAACATTGTTAGTATTCCACCCCACATTAATAATTTCACCATACCTTTGCTTTCTGGTGGCAGATTCATGAATTTAAGCGCAGATGCCATTACCAAGAAAAGAACCAATCCATAACCTGCATCAGTTAAACAGATGGCAAAAAATGTAATATAAAATATACTAAGATATTGCGTAGGGTCGACTTCTTTTGCACCTGGCAGACCGTAAAGTCTGGTAATTGTTTCAAAAGGAAGAATAGCTTTGTTGTTCCGTAACATGATTGGAGTTTGTTCGTCTTTTTTAGGCTTAACAGCTTCGATTGCACTTTGTGGTGAAATTTCTTGCAGCCCAGCTTCAATAGATTTTCGTTCTTGTTTTGGTATCCAACCTTCAACAATAAAACTGTAAGTAGTTCCTTGCAGCTTGTCATGAAGGTCATGGCTGTCCCGCTTCCAAACGAATACATCGTGCACAATCTGTAGATTCCCCGAGTTTTTTGCCAACTTTTTCATGTTCTTAACATGGGCAATCATCTTTTCTGCGAGTTTTGCTTGCTTGTGGTCAATATCGCTGATTCGCTCAGATACACTCATTTCATGTACGGGCAGGTCCACCTCTTGAAATTTGAAACGACCGAATACAACCTTTGCTTCGTCTAGATATTTTTTTGAAACTACTACGGCTACCAAACAATCTTTTTCTTTTCCTCCTACTCTTTCTACTCCGCTCAAATCCACCAGAGTATGAAGTTCTTTCTTAAAGTTCTTGCACGCGTCAGTCGCCACCATTCCAGTGAATATTTTCACCGAATCAGTCTCCCTAGGAGTATTTAAATCAAATGGAAGATCTTTCCAATCTATAAGCAGTTCTTTTTCTGCATCTAGTGCGACTTGTTCATTTTGATCTGCAACATATGATTCCTCGAGTTTTTGGCAGTCTTTAATTAACTCCTTGTAGTTAGAACTTTCCAAAGTTCCTATGGCACTCTCCATACTAAGGCTCGGCTTTCCAAGCCAAATTGGCCTTTTTGGTGCGTGAGCTTTTAGAAACTTGATAGCAAAATCTAGCTGAGCAATCTGTAAATCATGATCATGATCAGCTTTTTCCATGTTCTCTAGCTCTTCTTCGCTGCTTACCTCCTCAACTTGCATCATTCCATTTGTTTGTAAAAAATCTAATACCGCAGGGAGATTCTTTTTCATCCCAAGGATCTGAATTTTTTGCATTGGAAGTACTGCCATAGTCTATTTAGTCTTTAATATATTCCATAAAAGCGTTCATTCCGTGTTGAATGGCTTTATCTACTTTATTGTGAGCAACTTCCATCTCTGATTCATTGTTACCTTTGTTCTTTTTAAGGTCTTCATCAGCTTTTTGTGCTGCAGATTTGTTTTCTGTAGCGAATTTCTCTTTTCCTTCTTTACGGAGCTTTTCTTCAAGTTCAAGAAGCTTTTTCTCCTCTTTTTCTCGAGTCTCAATGACAGTTTTGTCATTTTTAACTTGAGCTTGCTCTATGCGTTTTTTGGCCTCAGCCTCGGCTGCATGAATGTCCGTTATTGAGCTTGTAGTAGTCATATTTTAGATTTTAATCGCGAAGAGTTTAGTGACGCATCCAAAAAAAGTCAACCCTCTAAGAAAAACTTTATTTTGGGCTGACTTTTTAAGATTTCCTATCTGATTTAGTAGTTAAGAACGTTACCAGACAGAGTGTTATTGGCAAGATGGCCTAACCACCTAACAGTAGCGTTGGATTCATTCCACCATAATCCACCAGGAGTCACCGTCCCGTTGTTTGATGAACCAAGAAAGACACTGTAAGTAAGTGGGTCATTAAATCCAACATCTTCATCAAGCAAGGTGGCTGTGTCAGTTTCAATAGTGAGAGTCTTTGTGGTTCCCTGAGGAATTACAATTTCAGAGTCAGTGCCATAGATAGGTACAAATAGAATTGAAGCCGTTGAGCCATCAGTTCCATCGCTATCTAAAAATCCATATGCACCACTTGCAAGTGTTGAAGCGGCTTCTTTCAAAGTAGCTGCAATTCCAGATGTTTCATTCGTATTTAAGTCATCATCAGTAGCTACATCAACGCGAAGCATTTCATTGTGAAAAACCACGCCATCAATACGTAATTGATCAGTACTCGATAAACTTGTTGTACCGCTATCTACTGAGAGGCCCCAGTTAGTAGCTGTAGCAAGATTGCTGTAGTTCAAACCACTATATCCAATTCTTAGGGTCACAAGATCCCAATGATTAGCGAGCCCACCACCAATGACGGCGCTTACTGGTGAACCAGTAGTAGATAGAGCTGTACCGTTTATATAAACATCATCAGTGTTGCCTCCATCACCTAGTACCTTTTCTATTGGGTTAGCACAGTCGCTATCAGCAGAAAGAACAAAACCAAGAGAATCGTAAGTTAGATCTGGCTCAGAAGAATTGATCCAGAAGGATACGTACTCATGAGATCCAAGTTGACCTTCAGCTGTACCGGCTGTTAGTGAAGTTGGTGAAACAAAACAATCCCCATCTATAATAAATCCACCACCAGTAGTAGCTGTGATTTCAAGGGCTGAAGCGCCATCCACTACTTCTCCAGCGGCAGATGTTAGGGCAACATCGTTATCTGTTGCATTTCCCACAGCAGTGATATTAGCAGCTTCAACATCAATTTCATCATCACCAGCCACTCCTGTACGGATGGTAATGTCTTCATTTGCATCAGCAGTGATTTCAAAGATAAATGGAGTATCTGTTGGACTTACTACTTGAGCACCACTTGGAGAAGCGGCTGATAAAGCTAGAGTTGGCTTAGATTCGTATAAGTGCATTTGGTTGGTGCTGCTGAAGTATCCAGTACCAGGAAGCGCATATAAAATCGCTTCATTTGCAGCCATAGCAGCGCCGGCATTATCTGCCCACATCACGGTGTAAATATCCTCTAAAGCATCTACACAAGAAGTATGCGGAGTTGCCGCACCTGTACAACTTGCATATGCAGTTACTACTGCAATATTTTCTGCTAAACATGTTCCACCCCACCCTTCATCAAAACAGAATAGGGTTCCAACTGGGTAGACTTCTTCAGATTTACTTGAATCATCGTCATCATCAACATTGATATTAGTTTTAGAACCCAAGATCACGTCTCCAGCTCCAATCAATACGTCAGTTTCTGCATCACCGTCTGTCCAAGTAATTGTTCCAAAATCAAGATCAGAGACATTGGAAACGCTAGCGTCAATCTTATCTATAGTGAGTACTTCACCACTGTACTCTCCAACAGATATTAAATTATTGAAAGCGAGTGCAAGATCTACAAATTCGCCGGCAGTTGCACCACCAGCAATTGTATTTAGATCAGCGGAGACGTCAACTGGTGTTGAGGTAGCACTTTTATCAACATAAATGTCTAGACCAGAGAAATTTGCGGTGCCATTTACTAATACACTACTGACAGTAACTTGGGTTCCAGTACTGTTGGTGTAGTCCAATTTTACTTGATTTATATTGTTGTCGTAATCAGCAAGGTCGTTAGCGTATACGCTTGATTGACGTGCATTTACTGAGAGGTCTGTTATTGTTTGAGACTCAAGAGTAGGAATAAAATTGAAAGTTGAGATGGGAACATCAGTACTGCCTGCAATTACAATGTCTTCTTTGTGGGTATTAGGGTCAACTTCAATAGTTAGGGAGCCGTTTTCCAAGACGCTTGCATAAGTAGCTTGATTTGAATTTGCTGTACCAGTAGGGAAAAAGTTAACGCCTAGATCATTTTCAACGATAATGTCGGTGTTGTTTGCAACAGCAAATGAAATGTCTTCGGCGTCACCATTTTGATATGCATTTGGGGAAATATCTCCAGTTACATAGAGCACGGCAGTACTGCTCGTATTAAGCCTAATGTTTAATCCAGAAAATGTAACTACACCAGTTACGGGTGTTACAGCTTGTGGGGCAAAAATTTCTGTTCCATTTGCTGAGTTAAGTGAAACTGTCGGTACAATATCACTAGCATTTACAGCATTGTCTGTACCAGAAGTGAATCCGCCAGTGCTGTCTTCATCAATATAAGCTGTAAGTCTGATTTCCGTAATTTTACACCTAGTTGTCCCATTACAATGGAGACGTATTCCATTAAATTTTACATCATCAGCCCCTTTTACAACTGCCAGCTCTCCCATTGGAGAAGGGGTGCTACCAATCAGTAATGAATTTCCAGCAACAACTGGAGGTAGGGCAAGAGCTAATCCTGATAAGGATGTAGCAATAAATAAAGCTGCTACTGTGAGTAGACTTAAGAAATATTTTGATTTATGGAACATGTTAGAAGGGTTAAGTTTATTGCTAAGCTATAACATATTTCTAAGACATGTATCTAATACAAAGATTTGCGTGTTATCCAGGAATCTGTTTGGGATACCAAAAAATGGCTAAAGCCCTAAGAAAATAGGCACAGTTTTTGGGCTGAACAGGGTACCGTTATGGGTAAGAACCCTTAATTCTGTGGCATCCGTTGGGATATCGTATATGCGAGTGTAGATAGCGGATTCGCCAGGATTTAAGCTTTCAACGTAATTTCTTTGATCTGTTGGAATCCATTGAAGTAAATCTATCTCTGGCTCAAAGGTTCTTCCTTGCGCATCAAGCAGTTTGAAACCACCCAAAGCAGAGTTTGGTTTGTTCCCTTGATTTTCTAAATTGATGGACACCCAAATATAAGTTCCAGTAGTTGTTTTGTCTGTGGCTTGGTAGAAAGCGCTGGAAAGTACATTTTCAATTCCGTATAACGTGTTCCCTTTGTCTGTCGCCTCGCTTAAAGTCCAGGTTAAATCTCCCACAGTTGTGCTGCTGCCAGCACCAACAAGTGGTTCAGTTGGCTCAGGCACTTTGCAGGCAGTTAATGCGAGGGAAGTGCACAGAAGTGTGACTAAGAAGAATCTTAGAAATTTCATAGTCCTATAATTGGGCTAGTTGCAAATTGTCCCTGTAAATTCTGACCGCTAGTAAAGTAGACTGCAAGAATAGCAATGACTACTATTGCTAGTAATCCAACAATAAGTTTGGAATTCTTTGACATGGGGCGTGGTTAATATGTGTCTAAGCTATAGCATATTTCCCACTCGTGGATCCACAACTAGTATTTGCTTCTTCTCCCAATTGTTTCCCAAAAATCTGTTCAAAATTCCAAAGAAATTGAGCTGAGCCTGTGGAAGTCCAAATTCTAAGTAATGATTCTCATATGCGGAGGCTCGTACTTTTTGGATTGGGGCGTTTGGGGGTGAGAAGGGGAGACGGTGCACCACTAAAAATTTGAGATCCACGCCTTCATTGAGGAGGAAGTTCATGAAATATTCATTTCCAACGAATAAATTTGTTCCGTCAGTTTTTTGAGCCATCTTAAATATTTTCCCCATTCCGCCGCCCATATTTTGCACAAATAGTTTGCGATCTGTTTCTTTTGCTAGGTCTGGAAGTTTGTAATAAAACTGTTCTGCGCTGAACTTGGATGTGACTAAAAGCAGAACGTTACCTTTGATTTCTGGCAGGTGCAGTCCAACTTCATGCACAACTTCCATTACGTTGCTTGGTTCGTTTGGTTTGCTGATCTTTGTTTGAGTGTCCAGAATTGGAAGCGGGATTACATCTTCGCTGTGGTGGGTGTTGAGATTTTCTGGAAGTCCCAACTCTTTTATTAGGAAATCGAATTTATGTTTGTAGCGGCCATGGTGGCAAAATAGTTGTAGTTTTGAGTCTGTCTTCCAAACTCGCTCTTGGAAAATTTGGAAGCGATTTTCAGGGAAAGCGTGCAATATTGGCGAATTATCCCTGGTGAGAGTTAGCCAAAGCATTGGGCCATTTGCGTTCAGGACTTTGACTAAGTATTTGAGGGTTTTTAGTAGCTCAGTTTTGCTTGGGCTATCTTTTATATCATCACCCATTACTTTCAATGCGGATTGAATTGAGTTGGCAGATTCTCTTACATTTTTCCATTCCAAAGTGTTTTGGTGAAAAGGTTCAATTACCAGCATGAATCTTAGATTTTCATCCGAGTGTTTTTGGAGCACCATGCCAAATAGGCCAAAAAGTATTGAGACTTTGCTGCCAAGGTGGGTGAGTGTTTCTTCTGCATCTGGATTTTCTTCCTTTAAATGTTGCAGGCTTTGAAGCAAGCGTCCTTCACTCATGCGAATGTGCCACGCATGTTCCATTCCTTTTAAAAGCTGTTCGGCTTGTCCAACAATTGTGTTTTCCGGAAGTATGAGCTGCGGCTCCTTGCGGCTTCGGTCCTTGAGGAAATGATGATGGTCAATTACGGAGATTTTCTTTTGTGCGGCTAGGTCCTGAGCTTTTTTATAATAGGAGCTTGCTTGGTCTGACTCCTGGCAAGCGATGTTTAGCCAGGCGTCTTCTTCCTCGCGGATCATGCGGAGTTCAGAATGTTCACCATGCTCAGTGTTGTGAAGCCAAAGTGTAACTTTGAGACCGAGTAAGGTTTCTGTAAGGCTGAGTTCTTTTTTATTTAGATAGTTAGCCAGGCGCTCTTCATCCACATATTGATTTGGATGTTTGAGCAAGCTGGCTTCTGGATGAGCAGGGAAGGTGCTGAGCTCTGGCACAGCCAAAAGCACATGCCCATCCAAAGTCATGGCGTAGTCCAAAAGATCTTGGTAGGTGTGGCTCACTTCTTCCAACAGGAAAGGAGTTTCCAAATCTGCAGTGAGACTTTTTAGGTCTGCATGTTTTTCCGAGTTCGCCACCCGCTCTGATTTATTTTCTTCAATTCTTTCTCCTCCATCTTTTTTAATCCACTCCAACATGTGGGAGGCCCAAGGCCAGGAAGATTTTTTGAGAATAGGTTCAATTGCTGCTTTTTCTTCCGCGCTCAAAGATCTGACATGGCTGTACATTTTCCACATGAGTTCAATGTTTGCTTTAACATCATCTAGCGCGCGGTGAGCATCGTCTTGGATGATGTTTAGTTTTTCCGCCAAAACTTCCAGGCTGTAGCTTGGTTCTTTTGCCAGTAGCACTTGGACCAGCTGAAAGCTGTCTATTTGTGTGTTTTGCAGGTTAAAATCATTTGCGTTTAAAAAGTTCACGTCAAAGTGGATGTAGTGGCCCATGATTGGGAGATCGCCAATTTTTTCTTTGATAGTTTCCTTGAGCTCATCCAGTGTTGGGGCGTCAATTAGCATTTCATCTGTGATCCCGGTGAGACGCTTAGTGAACTCTGGAAGTTTTATTGGGCACTTTATTAAGCTGGACCATTCTTCAATAATTTTTTCATCATCAAACTTAACCACGGCCACTTCAATGATGTGGTCGTTTTTTGGGTCTAGCCCGGTGGTTTCAATGTCTACGCAAACGTACATGCTGTGAGGATACACTAGCCTTGATTTTTCTCAATGATAAGTATATACTATACACACTTAATATACACACCTATGAAAGGCAATAATAAACGCCAAAGGAGTAATTTTACCATCAAAATCTCTGTACTTGAGGAGTTGGAAAGTTTAGTTCCTTCAGGACAAAGAAGCGAGTTTGTGAATAATGCTATTGAAGAGGCAATGAAAGATTTTGCTAGGAAGAAGGCTTTGGAAAGCATCAAAAAATTAAAGAAGATGGGACCTAAACTTTCTTCTGAAGAATTAGTTAAACAAATTAAGGATGCCCGTCGCTATTAAAAAGAACAGTTATGTACTGGATGCCTCTGTAATTATTGCCCTGCTTAATAAGGAGCCTGGTTATGAGAACATTCTGGGTCTGACAAATGATTATATTGAAAGAGTAGTGGACCTACATGTGTCTGCCTTGCTTTATTGGGAGGTCAATAATCATTTTGGACGGAATCTACCTTTGGAGGAGGCTATGTATCGGTTTTCACTTGTGAAGAACCTGCAACTTAAGGAACATATTCTTGGACAGGCTTTATCCTCTCTTGCTTTTGAAATTATGAAAAAAGTTCCCAAAAGTTCCTTTTACGATGCCTCCTATCATGCACTTGCATTAAAAACAGGGTCCATTTTTGTCACCAAAGATAAAAAATATGTTAAAGCTGCAAAACATCTCAAGCAGGTGGTTTTGTTGGAGGATTTGTTTTAGAATTCAAAATATTAAACTAAACTTATATGCTCAAGAATACTAAAATCAGTTTGGGACTAATCCTTGGACCTTTTGCATTACTCTTTTTTGTAATTATTGCCTTTGCGATTATTAATGCGATTTTTATTGGTACTGGTGGAATTGGACTTACAATTGTTAATTTGTTGTTAGCTTTACTTGGGTTGATGGCAGTACTTGGAGTTTTTATTTCTGTGCCATTTGGCATTTACTACAAATTGAAAACAATGCCATTTGATGAAAAGAGAAAGTTCAAACCACTTAAGAAAATGGCTTATGTGGCTATACTAGGTATAGCATCTTCTGTTATTGCATTTTTAATTTTGGGATATGGTGATACCACATCTTATTTTGTAATTCAGGAGGCTTCTTATCAGTTATTTGATGCATATGAATCTGGTCTAGACCAATGGCGTGTCACTACAAGTTTATATGCAATGATTTTATCCTTGATTGGCTATTTCATGACGTTGGTTTGGTTTGGAAGGGCATATGGAAATTTATTTCCTTTAAAAGCAAAGCCCAAACCTAAAAGTACACCCGGTGTTGCAATATTCTCTTTCTTTGTGCCAGTTATTAACTTCATCCTTCCTTACCTGAGAATGAAAGAAATTTGGCTTGGTAGCTTTAAAAAGAAACATGGACTGCACCTGTTGATTCTATGGTGGTCTTCCTTTTTACTCCTTTCAGTATTTGGCTTGGTAGCTTCTTATCAAGTTGTAGATCAGTCTGAACCACCAAACTATTTTTATATACTGCTTGATGTAATAACTGTTATTAACGATGTGTTTTTGATCGTGATCATTAAAAAAGTTACTGATTCACAGGATGAATTGGGTAAGAAGTTGTCTTAGAGCATCCCAACAAACTCATCAAACAAATAGGCTGGATCCGTTGGGCCGGGATCTGCTTCTGGGTGGAATTGTACAGAGAAGAAAGGTTTCTTTTTGTGCCGAACTCCTTCCACGCTGCCGTCATTTGCATTTATCATGTATGCCTCCCAGTCGCTGGGTAGGCTGCCTTCTTTTACTGCGAACCCGTGATTTTGTGATGTGATGATGCATTTGCCAGTGGACACATCAATGCATGGTTGGTTTTGTCCGCGATGTCCGTAAGGCAATTTGTAGGTTTTTCCGCCTGCCGCCAATCCCATAATTTGGCTTCCCAAACAGATTCCAAATGTTGGTATTTCTCTTTTGAAACACTCTTTCATTATTTCTACGGTTTCTTCCACTGTGGCTGGATCTCCAGGTCCATTTGAAAAGAAGATGCCGTCAAAATTTTCATCATTTTCCTCCGCCCAAGCGAATGGATCCTGATTCCATGGAAAGCGAGTGACTTTGAGTCCGCGTTTTAGGAAGCTGCGCAAGATATTTAGTTTCATCCCACAATCAATGATTGCGATGTGTTTTTTACCTTCGCCATAAGTTTTTGGCTCATCAATACTAACTTTTGCTACCAAGTTGTCTAGATTTGGATCATGGAACTCTGTGGCTGGAGTTATTTCAGTTGGATGGATTTTCCCGAGCATGGCTCCCTTTTCTCTCAATTTTTTGGTCAGCGCGCGCGTATCTACACCTGTTATTCCGGGCACGCCGTATTCGCGCAGCCAGTCAGAAAGACTTTTTTCTGCATTCCAATGGGAATAAATTTCGCTGTAGTCGCTGACAATCACACCTTTAAGGTGGATTCGCTCGCTTTCAAAAAAGCGGCTGAGTTTGTTTTCATCCAATTCCTCCTTTGGCACACCGTAATTTCCAACTAGTGGATAAGTGAGCACCAAAATCTGATCTTTAAAGGATGGGTCCGTAAAACTTTCCGGATATCCCACCATTCCAGTTGTGAAAACTACCTCTCCCTCGGTCTCTTCAAAGGCACCGAAGGCTTTCCCAGTAATCTGGGTACCGTCTTTTAACGTGAGTGTAAGGGAATTCATCCTGCGTACTATAGCGCTAAGGGCTGGGCGGGACAACTACTATTTCTCTTGTAAGGTTTAAAGGGTTTAAGGTACATTTTGGGTACTATGAAGCATCTCATTCGCTCAAAAGATTTAAGCCGCGCAGAACTGGAGGCTTTATTTTCACGCGCGGAGGGGTATTTGCCGGTAGTTAAAGAAGGGCGAAAGACTGCAGATGCAGAGGGGAAGGTGCTTGCCACACTTTTTTATGAACCTTCAACTCGTACTCGCTTCTCCTTTGAAACTGCAATGTTGCGGCTGGGAGGAAGCGTGATTTCTAACTTTAATATGAAGGAGGCGTCCTCTGCCAAAAAAGGGGAGACGCTTTATGACACGGGCCGGGTTGTGTCCCAAATTGCGGACATAATTGCCATGCGGCATCCGGAAGCTGGATCTGTTGGAGAGTTGGCGCGCGGAAGCTTGGTACCTGTTATGAACGGAGGGGATGGGCCGGCGGATCATCCAACTCAAGGTCTTTTGGACCTGTTCACAATTCAGCAGGAGCTTGGACGTTTGGAAGATTTCACTATCGCAATTGTAGGAGACCTTAAATACGGGCGAGTGGTGCATTCGGAATGTGATTACTTGAGCCAGTTTAAAGGGGTGCGATTTGTCTTTGTCTCGCCAGAAGCACTGAAGATGCCTGCAGAAATTACAGAAATGTTGATTGAAAAAGGATTTGAAGTTGTGGAAACGGAAGATTTGAACAGCGTGATTGGGGAGGTGGACGTTTTGTCTCAAACTCGCGTGCAACAGGAGAGATTTGAAACTCAAGAGGAGTATGAAAAATACAAAGGTGTCTACATTATTACTCCGGAATTGATGGGGAAGGCGCGGAAAGAAATGATTTTGATGCACCCATTGCCACGCATTGATGAAATTGAAGTAGCCGTGGATGATGATCCGCGAGCCAAATATTTTGATCAGATTGAATACGGGGTAGCGGTGCGGATGGCACTTATAGCAACACTCTTGAATTTATGAGTCTAGTTTTTAGAAATGTAACGGTGGTCAACGCCACTGGCCGTGAAGTGCGGGATGTCTTTATTAGGGCCGGGAAGATTGTGGAAGCATTTGAGGGTGCGGATGAAGAAATTGATGGAACTGGAAAGTTCTTGATTCCAGGTGTGATTGATGGACATGTGCATTTTCGGACGCCGGGCTCGGAGCACAAAGAAACCTGGGAAACTGGGAGTGCGGCTGCGCGTGCGGGTGGGGTGACTACGGTTTTGGATATGCCAAATACTATGCCGCCAACCACTACTATGGAGGCTTTGCGATCTAAAGTTGAGCTAGTTAAAGGGCACAGTCATGTAAATTATGGCTTTCATTTTGGAGCCAGCGGGAATTTGGAAGAACTTAAGAAAGCGCAGGGAATAACAGGTATAAAAGTCTATATGGGGAGCTCTACCGGAGATCTTTTGGTGGATGAACCCACGCTTTGGGAGGAGATTTTTAAGATTGCAAAGAAGAAGGGTGTGCCGGTGATTGTGCATGCGGAAAGTGAACAGCGGATCCAGGAGCGAATGAAGACTCATACTAAGCATACGGAGATTCGGGATTGTGAATGTGCGCGAATCGCGGTGGAAGCTGCCGTGAAATTGCGGAAGAAGGTGGGGAACAAATTACATATTGCTCACATGAGTTGTAAGGAGGAAGTAGACATTGTCCGCAAGTATGCACATCCGGATTTGAGTTGTGAAGTGTGTCCACATCATCTCTTTTTTAATGATGAAGATATGGTGGATGGATTCTTGAAAATGAATCCGCCACTGCGGCCAGAAGCGGATGTTGTTGCACTTTGGGGAGCTTTGCGGGATGGAACCGTGACTTGTTTGGCTACGGATCATGCACCTCATGTGCGTGAGGAGAAAGAAAATCCGAGGCCAATGGCCGGTGTGCCAGGTGTGCAGTGGCTTTTGCCGCTCATGTTGAATGAGGTAAATCAAAAAATGATTCCTTTTGAACGACTTGTGCAGATGTGCAGCCAGGGACCTGCTCGTGTATTTGGATTGCATAGCAAAGGGGCAATTGAAGTGGGAATGGATGCGGATGTGGTGTTAGTGGACATGGAGGAAGTGCGAAAAATTCGCCAAGAAGATGTCTTGTCCAAATGCGGCTGGACTCCTTATAAAGGCTATGAATTGAAGGGCTGGCCTGTGTCTACGGTGGTGAATGGGGAGCTTGGGGATCTTCAGGGAAAACAGCTTGACTAATTTGACAATCTGCCCTAAAGTTGTGCCCTAATTTTATTATTAATTCATTCCCCTATGAAATTACTTAGCTTTGGACGCTTCAAAACCGTCTTTTATATCCTTGGAGCAATTCTTGCTTCACTTTTCCTATACACAATGCTTGCTCAAGCAGGTGCAGGTGCAATTATTACCGTGAATAGTGCGGATGATGATTCAGATTTGAATGGTAACTGTACTCTGCGTGAAGCAATTGAGGCAGCCAATGATGATATTGCGGTAGATGCATGTCCAGCAGGTGCGGGTAACGATTTTATTGAATTTGATGCTTCAACAGATGGAGTGCCAATTGTACTTACAAGTGAGCTTGTAATTACTGAAGCCGTTGGGATTCAAGGTAATGGACAAGGTGTAACCATTATTGATGGTGGTGATGCAAATCGTATTTTCCGTATGGATGACACTTCATTAACAGAAGTAACTTTATATGACATGACGCTTCAAAATGCATCTGGGGGAAATGGTGGAGCTATATATGCTGAGGATATTGATCAATTGACTATAGTAGATATGGAATTTGATGGGAATACTGCTACAAATGGTGGTGTTTTCTACCTAGAAAATGGAACAGCATTGACTGTTCTTAGGTCAACTTTCACTAATAACACTGCTTCAGTTGATGGAGGTGTAGTTTATGTAGATACAGGTGAAACTGTAGATTTTTCAGATTCAACCTTTACAGGCAATTCAGCTGGTTCAGGTGGTGTTGCTTACGTGACTTACGGTCTGGATCTTGTGTTCACTGATTCAACCTTTACTAGTAATTCTTCTACTTCTGGTGGAGGAGTTCTATTATCTTACTCAGAAAGCGTTACAGTTGATGGATCAACTTTTACTTCCAATACTGTTTCAGATGGTTTTGGTGGAGCGATTGATATTGAAGCTGCAAGTAGCACTTTAGATATTACTGATTCAACTTTCACTGGGAATACTGCTGAGGGTAATTGGAATGGAGGTGCTATCTTCGCTGAAAGTGCTAGTGATGTGACAATTGATGGATCTACTTTTACTGGTAATTCTACGGGTGTTACTGGTACTGGAGGTGCTATTGTATTGAATGATGGTGCTGGAACACTTGATGTTTCAGACTCTACTTTTAGTGGGAATACTGCTGGGAAAGGTGGTGCTATAGATTCTACCGGTGACACAAATATCACAGATTCAGTCTTTGATAACAACAGTGCTGAAGGAGATGCAGGTGCCCTATATCAAAGTGATACAACACAACTGTTTATTTCAGACACTACTTTCAGTAATAACACTGCTGTGGATGATGCAGGTGCTCTTCATATCTATGATAGTGAAACTGTATTAATGAGTGTTACATTCACTGGAAATTCTGCTGATAGAGGTGGAGCAATTTACAATAACGATTCAAACGATAATCTAATGATTATCGGGGCAAGCTTCTCTGACAATTCTGCTACTGATGGTGGAGCTATTTACACTCAATATGAATTGGTAATTGCAAATGCTACCTTCACTGGTAATTCTGCCGATAATGGTGGAGCAATCTATAATAATGAATCTATCAGTATAGGTAATGGGACTTTCAGTGGAAACACTGCTGTTCTTGCTGGTGGAGCGCTTTACTCTGATGCTGGTAACCAAAGTACTTTTGTTCACTTAACTCTCACTGGAAATTCATCACATAAAGGTAATGACATTTTTGTTGCTTCGGGGACGAGTGCACCTTTGTTTACAGCTACTATCTTTGATAGTCAATTAAGTTGTGCTGGAGATCCTATTGTTTCTGGAGATTATAATGTAGAGAATGGAAATCTATGTGGACTTACTGAGGCGAATGACCTTGTTAATACAGATCCTCAACTACAAACCCTTACAAATAATGGTGGGGATATGCTGACACATGATCTTTATAACCCTGCTGTGATCAACCTTGTTGACTCATGTAGCGTTTCCACTGATCAAATTGGAACTCTTCGTGAAATAGGTACTGAATGTACACCTGGAGCACTTGAGCACGTTAATATTGCACCAGTTGCCGTTGGTGACAGTGCAGAAACACCTGTAGATACTTTTGTTCATATTGATATCTTGGGTAATGACAGTGATGTGGATGGCTCTTTAGACACAAGCAGTACTACAATTGTTTCTGGGCCAAGCCTTGGTGGAGTTGGAATAGATGAAGGTGGAAATTTTGATTACACACCAAATACAGGTGTGACTGGTGAGGATACTATTACTTACACAGTTGAAGACAATGTGGGTGAAACATCCAATGTAGCTACTGTAACTATTTATATTGGTGGCAGTGGTGGACACAATGATGCGCCAGAAGCGAATGAGGATAGTGCAAATACAAACTTTGAAACTGCTGTACTGATTGATGTACTTGCCAATGATACAGATCCTGATGGATCTGTAGATCCAACTACTGTTGCTATTGTTGATGCAGCTACAGATGGAACTACAAGTGTAGATGCTACTACTGGAGAGATTACTTACACTCCTGATGCAGGATTTGCTGGTGTTGATACTTTCACTTACATCATGCGTGATGATGAAAATACTAACTCAAATGTTGCTACAGTTACTGTGACAGTTGCTGCCGCTGGTAGTACAGGAGGAAGTACTGGTGGATCTAGTGGAGGTGGAGATGAAGATGAAGTTGTTCTTGCTGGTGACTGTGACTTTACAGACATTGCTGCTCATACTTACAGCGATGCAATCGTTGCACTTTGTGAGGCAGGAATTATTGAAGGATACAGAGATGAAGTTGGAGATCTTACTGGATTGGTTGGGGCTAATAACCTTTTGAATCGTGCAGAATCACAAACTATTCTTACAAGAAGTGTGTTTGGAGAGCCGGCTGTAGGAAATTACAAAAACTGTTTCCCAGATACTAATGAACAATGGTTTGCAGTTTATGTTTGTTACGCCAAAGACTTCCTTGGACTTACTGGATACCTTGGTGGAGATGATGCTGGTTACATGAGACCTGAACGAACGGTTTCATATGAAGAGCTAGTTAAGATGCTAATGACTTCAAATGAAGTTGATTTGGTAAATCTTGGGATGGGTGACAACTGGTACCAAATTTACTTGGATACTGCCGAAGACCTTGGTGCTTTGGACGGAATAGACTTTACAGTTGGACAAGCTCTGACTCGTGGAGAAGCCTTCCAACTAATGTACAACGTTATGGTCGCTATTGGAGACCTATAATAAGTTATAGAAATTAGGAAAAAGCCTCTTGAGAAAGGGGCTTTTTTCGTGCTTTAATTGAGCCATGGCAGACCTATCAGTAGAATTTTGCGGAGTCCGGTTCGAAAACCCTATCGTTCTGGCTTCAGGAGTTTTGGGTGTAACTGGTGACGGTATGGCTCAAGTAGTTAGAAATGGAGCTGGGGGAGTGACTAGCAAGTCGCTTTGGGCACAGCCACATACTGGGCATCCAAATCCAACAATGTTTGGGACGGAGAATTGGTTTATGAATGCAGTTGGACTGCCGGATGCGGGCCCAGAGAAAGCTAAAGAAGAAATGGCACGGTACCGTGCGGCCACGGATGCGCCTTTTATTGCGAATATTGTGGGAGGGACTATGCAGGATTATGTGGACATTGCGGAGAAAGTTGCGCCTTTGAAGCCGGATGTGATTGAGGTGAATATTTCCTGTCCAAATGTGGAAGATGAGTTTGGAAAACCTATGGCCTGCAGTACTGCAAAGTCTGCGGAGGTTACTAAGTTGGTTAAGGAAGCTCTTGCTGCGAATGGTGGAGGAGATATACCTGTTGTGGTTAAGCTTTCGCCGAATGTTGAGGATATTGTGAGTATTGCGAATAGTGTTTTGGATGCGGGGGCGGATGGTGTGACGGCAATCAACACATATGGGCCGGCGCTGGCGATTGATATTGAAACGGCGCAGCCAATTTTGGCTAACAAGGTTGGCGGGCTTAGTGGTCCTGCAATCAAGCCGCTGGCTGTGAAGCATGTCTTTGATATCTACAAGGCGCGGAAGTGTCCAATCATTGGAACTGGTGGCGTGACCACTGGCGCGGATGCAATTGAAATGCTTATGGCCGGAGCTGGGCTTGTGGGCGTTGGGTCTGCGGTGTTTTATCGCGGGCAGGATGTCTTTGGAAAAATTGCTAAGGAAATGAACGATTGGTGCGACTCGCACGGTGTGGAAAAATTATCTGACTTAATTGGAAAAGCTCATGCGAATTCTTAATACAATCCCAAAAACGGTGAAGATCCTGGACGTGATTCAGGAAAATGACCAGGTTAAAACCTTTGTGCTGGACCACAGTGTGGGGGCGCAGCCTGGGCAATTTGTGAATGTGTGGATTCCGCGTTTGGATGAAAAACCTTTTTCCGTGGCGCTGGATGATGGCAAACAATTGCATATTGCCATTGCGGCGGTTGGTCCATTTTCCAATGCTATGCATGAATTGAAAGCCGGAGATACGGTTGGAGTTCGTGGGCCATTTGGAACTGGGTTTAGCTGTGAGGAAGGTGAACATCTTGCTCTTCTTGCTGGGGGTTATGGAGCGGCACCGCTTTATAACTTCGCTCTTGCGGCCGCAAAAAAGGGGTGCACTGTGGACTTTATTGTGGGAGCGCGAAGCGAGAACTTACTACTTTATACAGATAGGATTAAAGCAATTGATGGCGTGACTTTGCACATAGCAACGGATGATGGAAGTGTTGGACACCATGGATATAACACTCAAGTTTTGGAAAAAGTTGTGGCGGAAGGGAAGGTGGATTGCATCTACACAGTGGGGCCGGAAATCATGATGTTAAAGGCCGGGGAGCTGGCTGAGCGCGAGGGAATTAAGGCTCAAATCTCCGTGGAACGATATATGAAATGTGGATTTGGGGTTTGTGGAAATTGTGTGGTGGATGGGCTTGGCGTACCAACATGTATTAGTGGGCCGGTGATGCCGCGGGAGGAAGTTAAGAAAATCGAGGGCTTTGGTAAATACCATCGTGACCATCTTGGAAAAAAACATAACCTATAAATCATGGAAGACTACAAAAAAGAATTCATTGAACTACTCATTGAGGCGAATGCCCTAAAGTTTGGAAGTTTTGAACTCAAAAGCGGACGGATTGCTCCCTACTTTTTGAATGCTGGAGCCTTTAATACTGGCGAATGGATTCATAGGCTTGGCCAATTTTATGCTGCTGCTTTGGAAGATTCTGGAATGCAACCGGATGTGCTTTTTGGGCCGGCTTACAAAGGAATTCCGCTTTGTGTAATTACTGTGAGTGCTTTACATGCAGATCATGGGAAAAATGTTGGCTATGCCTTCAATCGCAAAGAGGCAAAAGATCATGGAGCAGCCAAGGGAAAAGTTTTGGTTGGAGCGCCAATGGATGAAAATACTCGAGTAGTTTTGATTGATGATGTTATGACGGCAGGAACGGCTGTTAAGGAGGCTGTGGAACTATTAAAAAACAACGGAAACCCAAAATTAGAGGGTGTTTTGATCGCTTTTGATAGGCAGGAAAAGAATAATGATGGAGTAAGTGCTGTTAAAGGTGTACAGGACCTTTTGGGGGTGCCTGTGCATGCCATCGCTAACCTGGATGATGCAATTGAGGCATTGGGGGACCGTCTAGATGCAGAACAGTTGGGAGCCATAAAAACATACAGGGCCGAATATGGCGCTTAATCATTGACTTTTCAGGTCTAGGCTGGCATAATTATCTCCTTTATTGAAGCATATGGGACTTGGTAATTCTTTGCGGATTGGACTTGCTGCGGCATTGGCTTTTGCTGCGTCTGAAGCTCAGGCAGGTGAACCTCTTAAAGATGTTATTCCTGATAAAGATCTGTGGAGTGGGTTGAGAGTCACAAATGATCAAGGTTGTGGAACTCACAATCAAGGGAAGAAGAAGGATGGTATTGAAGTGTATACCGGTAGGCACGGTACTATTGTGGTTAATGATGTGGATGCATATGACCCTGAGTCAAAACTTCTTATTGTGGCTGATCATCCGGGTTGTGGGGAGCCATCCATAGATCCAGTTTTGGTTAAACTAGTAGCAAAAATTAGGAATAAAGAAACAGCAGTATTGGAAGAGCCAACACCAACGCCAGTTCCCGAACCTATTGTTGAACCGGAGCCAGTTGTAGATGCTGTTGCTGAAGCTGCGGCAGAGACTGCGCGATTGGAAGCAGCGGAAGCGGCACGATCCGCGGCTGCCGCGGAAGCGGCAAGAAGGAAAGCAGAAGCTGATAGAAAAGCGGAAGCTGAGGCACAACGCAAAGCAAACCAGGAGGCTGCGGAAGCAGAGACTGCACGGTCAGAAGCAGCAGCGGAGAAAGCAGCTAAAGAAGCAGAAGCGGCACGATTAGCAGCAGAGCAAAAGGCAGAGAAAGAACGTAAGGAAGCAGCAGAAGTGGCACGATTAGCAGCAGAGCAAAAAGCAGAGAAAGAACGTAAAGAGGCAGCGGAAGCGGCACGATTAGCAGCGGAGCAAAAGGCTGAGAGAGAACGTAAAGCTGCAGAGAAGACGGCCAAAGAAGCGGATGAGGCAGAGAAAGCTAGATTGGCTCAGGTAGCTGCTGATAGAAAAGCAGAAGATGCAAGGTTAGCCAAAGAGGCAGCGGAAGCTGAGGCACAACGCAAAGCAAACCAGGAGGCTGCGGAAGCAGAGACTGCACGATCAGAAGCAGCAGCAAAACTGGCAGCGGAGAAAGCAGCCAAGGAAACAGCACGGTTAGCAGCGGAGCAAAAGGCTGAGAGAGAACGTAAAGAAGCAGAAGCAGCGGCAAAAGAAGTAGCTAGGAAAGCAGCGGAGAATAAAGCAGCGGATGAACGCAAAGCTGCAGAGGAGGCAGCCAAAGAAGCGGAAGCAAAAAGGTTAGCTAAAGAGGCAGCCGATGCGGAGGCGCAACGTCTGACAGATAAAAATGAATTTGAGAAAGCTGTGGAAGCAGAGTGGAAAGAGATTGGGGAGGAGTTAAGTGGAATGGCTAGCGCCGCGAGTGTTGCAATTGAATTCACACCTCATGATCTTTCTGAATTTGAAAAAGAATATAAGTTCAAATTAGGTGACGAGAGCCATACCCTTATTGTGGAAATTGATCCTGAGAGGTCCACCGGTAATGATCTTAAACTAAATATTTATCGTAATGGGCAAAAGCTACCGGAAACAAGTACCTATGATAAGGTTGCGAATGGAATTGTAATTTTCTTGTCTAAAACCAAAGTTGGTGGCCCTTCAATAGATTTGGAAGGTGTGACGGATGGTGGCACAAAAGAAGTGGTAGATGATGGTGTTGCTGAGGCTGCAGTTAAACCTTTTAAGGATCAGGGTTGTGATATGGGCGAAAGATTGCGCTTAGGTGAAAAGCTAAAAGAATTGGGGGCTATATCTGATTGGGCAGGAGTCGAACGAACCCTTGTGGAAATGAGGGCTACAAACTGTGAATTGAAGTTTAGAGAGTATGGAATAGCTGCTCAATCAGCTCGTTATCATGGAGATACATGGAATATGTATAGGCGTTTGAATGTAGCTAGGGACCTTGATCCACGGCCTGAAATAGTAGATCTAATTGATGGCCTTGAGGCGCATTACGGGAAAGTAGCCTTGTCTGGTGATAAAGAATGCTCACTGGAGCCTGAAGAAATGCCTTACCCGCCGGATCCAAGTAAGTCTGTTCGGTTTGCGCAAGATGTGCTTGGAAGGACTTGTGAATTTCAAGGCATGGTTCCAAATGGTGAATACACTTTTGTGGTTGGGGATAATAAGGAAAAATTTACAGTACAATGGGCTGCTGAAGTTGCATTGAAATTGAAGGCTAAAAAGACTAAGAGGGAGGAGAAAGCAGAAGTAGTTGAAGTAGTTGAAGAGAAAAAAATCACGTTAGAAGAGCTCGCGGAAAATTGGGGAGAAATTGAAGCGTTCTTGGATAAACATGTTGAAGCAGCTAATGCTAAGTTGGAAATTTGGGAGATTTCTTATGGGATAATCAAGGGCTCAGATTTTGAGAGGGAATATGTACTTACAAATGGTACGGACGTGAAACCATTTAAGGTTGTTATTGATGAAGAATTATCTGATGAAGGGGCTGTCACACTTAAGGTCTTTAGAAATGATGAAAAAATCAATCTTGAGGGAGGTGTGGACTCCGCTTTGGAGAATTTTGTGAGGTTAGTACATTTTCCAAGAAAAACCATTGAGTGGAAAGGTGGTGAATTTACTGGTCCAACTAATGAAAATGAAAAACCCAAAGGAGTGGGTAAATTTCATCTGAATGGGAATGTATATATTGGGAAATGGGAAAATGATTTTTTAATAGGAAAAGTTAATGCTTCCTTTGCAGATGGAAGTAAAATGGTAGGTAATTTTGAGGAAAGTCACCCCCATGGGAAGCTTGTGTATACAAAAGATATTAGCAAGCCTGAATATGCAAAAGAAATTACTTGTATAAAGGGAACTTGCACTAGGCAGGATGATAAGACTTTGATTTGGAATGCAAGAATGATGACTTTTGCTGGTTATTCTAATGAAACAACGTATGAAAGACAGTTTGAAAATCCACAACTAGGTGTGGGAGAGACAGAGGATATCACACCCACAGGTGAACGTTTTGTACCTGAACTAGAATCAGAAGTGGAGGAAGAATAGTAGATAAGCCTGCACTTTGCTGCTAAAATGCTTTCGATGCAATTTTCTGACAAACTCATACAAGCAATTAAGGATAAGAACAGCGTAGTTTGCGTTGGGCTGGATCCTCGCTTGGATAGGATTCCGGAGGAGATTGTGAAAAAGGCGAAGGATGAATTTGGGGATGCAAATGAGGCGGCGGCGAATGCCTTCTTGGAATTTAATAAAGGGATAATTGATGCGGTTAAGGATATTGCACCTGTTGTGAAACCGCAGATTGCTTTTTATGAGCAGTACGGATTCCATGGCATGTGGGCTTTTGCAGAAACTTGCAAATATGCGCATGAGCAAGGACTGCTTGTTTTGACAGATGCAAAGCGAGGAGACATTGGATCCACGGCGGAAGCTTATGCGGCTGCGTTTTTGGGTGCGGATGCACCATTCTTTTCAGATGCCCTGACCGTTAATGCATATCTTGGATTTGATGGGGTTCGGCCTTTTGTAAAAGTTGCGGAGGAAAATGGGAAGGGGGTCTTTATTCTTGTGAAAACTTCAAATCCAACTTCTGGAGATATTCAGGATCGTGTTACTGCGGATGAAAATATTTCAATTGCGGAATTGATGGGACATTTTGTTGAGGGATGGGGAAGTGACTGTGTGGGTGAAAGTGGATACAGTTGTGTAGGTGCGGTTGTGGGAGCAACATATCCAAAAGAAGCTGCCAAATTGCGAAAGCTAATGCCGGAGACGATTTTCCTTGTACCAGGTTATGGTGCGCAAGGCGGAGGAGCGGAAGATGTGAAACCTTGTTTCAATGCGGATGGCATGGGAGCGATTGTAAATAGCTCGCGGGGAATTATTTTTGCATATCAAGAAGGCGGTGGTGACTATAAAGAGGCAGCACGGGAAGCGGTTATTGCTATGAATGCTGATCTGAACTCAGTGCGTCAAGCAGCTTAGCCCATTCATCCATTGTTAGTGCTTCGGCGCGGGCGTCTTGATGGATTTTCAGCGATTCCAAAAGTTTGCGGATCTCCTTTGGATCGCGTTTGAGTGCGGCGGCCAAATTGTTGCTGAGTTTCTTGCGCTTTTGGGCGAAGCTGATGTGGAACATCCAGAAGATCTTTTTGAGGTCGCCTTTGATTTTGGGTTCTGGATGAATTTTGATGTTGAGCACGGCGGAATCAACTTTTGGCATTGGGTCGAAGGCGTCGCGGGGGACTATGCAAACTAGTTCTGGTTCGCCAAAAAGATGAACTTGCAGGGAAAGGACGGAATGTTTGCTCTTGGCCATGATTTTTTCCGCGACTTCTTTTTGCACCATGATGGTCATTTGTGTGGGTGGATTTCCATTTTGAAATTGTTCCAAAAGGTAGTGGTTGATCAGTGGGGAAGTGATGTAATATGGAAAGTTGGCCACCAATTTGTATGGTTCGGTGGGGGGTTGATAGTTGAGGGCGTCGTGGTGAATGAGCTGGAAATTTTCTTGGTCTTTGAATTTCTTTGTGAGGAGGGGAATAAGTTCATCATCCAATTCCACTGCAATTACCTGTTTGGCTTTTTGGACAAGTTCTTCCGTAAGAACACCGGTTCCAGGTCCAACTTCAACAACAGTTTCATCTGGAGAGATTTGCGCTGCATCAATAATTTGTTGGACTATGCTCAGATCTATGAGGAAGTTTTGTCCTAGGGATTTTTTTGCTTTCATGTCATGAATGAAAAAACAATAATTGGTCCAATTGCTAGTCCGCTAATTAGTCCGATGATTTTAGCGATTTTAATCTCTGTTTGCGAATAAATTTTTCTTATCCATTTTGGATTAGATAACTGGCTATAAAGAAGCAGAGCAAAAGTTCCAATTAAAAAGGGATAAATGGGCCACATTGGCACAATTTGTTCTGGTGCAAATAAAAGTGTAAGCAATGAAAAAGAAAAGAAAATTGGGCCCAGAAAATAGTAGACAAGAATAAATTTTAACATGGGTATATGTTAGCTTACATTTTACCTTGAGTATATCAATTGATGTGCTATCTTGTGCCGGAATTTTAAAAAAATAGTTATGGTTTCGTATCGTTTACATAGAGGTTTTGAAGCAAATGTTGCGCATAGTGATGATATTGAAGAACGTAGAGAAATAAAGCAGCAAGGACTTGAAGATAGGTTTTGGCTGTGCTCAGGTGATGTGAAAAGTGACCCTGCAAGACTTAAGCACTTAGCTGAATATTCTGAATTTAAAAGGGTAAAAAAACATGCTAGAAAGATTCAAGATGTGCTGGAAAAGTCCCGTCAGGCACTTTTATTAGTTTCCTAGTATCAGTGTGCCCGCTGATTATTTTGATTATACTAGAGTTATAACAGGGAAACTGATATCTTTAGTTACCTTTAACCAAGAAAACATATTTAAGCCTGCTAATAGACCTGCTGATTTAAGAGCTTTTTTACAGGATGAAGCTAGTATTGCTAAATATCTTGAATCAGAGCGAATTGAAAGGTTGGAGCTCAGTAGAACCTGTGAAGAATTGAATCGATTAGAAAGAATTGAAACTCTTAAAGGGATTGATGAAATTTTAGCTCAAACTTCATCTGAACGTGTTATTGCATTCGGTCTTGGTGGAAGGAGAATCTTAGACCCACATGGCTTTGATCCGCCGTCGATTTTGATTCTGTTCCATTCGTTTAAGATAATTCTGTGTGAAAAAATTCGTCAGGAAATTGCTGTCCTACTTAAAAATATTAAGCTCGGTATTATCAGGTAATTTAATCAGTTTCCTAGTATCAGTGTGTCCGCTGATTATTTTGATATCGTCTTTGTTTACATTGCAGCTTTTTGCTAAAAACTTGATTAGCTCTGCGTTTGCTTTTCCTCGCTCTGGGGTGGCTTTGAGGCGGATTTTTATGGTGTCGTCTGCCATTCGCTCAACAAACTCAGTCTTGTTGGATTTTGGAATAACTTTGACGGCAATATACATCAGACGTGGGTAGGTTTGGGCGCAAAGAGTTTCCAGATTTCAATTAGGATGATTCCTGCTACTCCTGATCCAAGGATCCAGCCCCAATCGATTAGTGTGAGGGGTTCTGTTTTGAGGATTTGTTGTAGGGCGGGGTGGTAGATGGCGAGTAGTTGGAGGGCGAGGCTGATGGCAATGGCTAGCCAGAGGAGTTTGTTGCTGAAGAAGTGGGTGAAGTAATGTCTGTGGCTGAAGCGGACGGAGAAGACCAAAAGTAGTTCAAACATAACAATCATGGTGAACATTAGAGTTCTGGTGTGCTCAATGGTTCCAGTTGGGAAGAAGTGGAAGAATATTACAAGGGATGCGGCTGTGGAGATTACGCCGGCCACCGCGCTGAATGCCAATAGCTCGCTCCAGATTGTGCTTTTTGGGTTACGGGGCTTGAGATTCATGATGTCATCATCTGGGGTATCTACACCCAAGGCAATGGCGGGCAAGGCGTCTGTGAGCAGGTTTACCCACAGGATTTGCAGCGGCAAGAAGGGAAGGGGATAACCCATTAAAAAAACGATTCCTATCACCATCACTTCGTCAAAGTTGGCGCTGAGCAGGAAGCGAATGAATTTCTTGATGTTGCGGTAAATCACGCGTCCGCTCTTGATTGTGGTTACAATGGTGGCAAAGTTGTCGTCTACCAAAATCATCTCGCTGGCCTCTTTGGATACGTCCGTGCCTGTGATTCCCATGGCTACTCCAATGTCCGCACTTTTCAATGCGGGGGCGTCATTTACGCCGTCTCCTGTCATGGCTACAATGTGCCCTTTTTCTTTGAGAGCTTTGAGGATTTTTACTTTGTGATGAGGATTTACGCGGGCGTAGATTCGCACTTTTTCCACGATTGCATTTAGCTGTTTGTCCGTCATTTTTTCCAGCTCGGCACCCGTAATTATTTGATCACCTTTTTGATAAAGGCCTATTTTTTCTCCAACTGCTCTGGCAGTTAGGGCGTGGTCTCCAGTTATCATAATCACATTGATGTGAGCGGAGCGACAGGTTTCAATTGCTTTCTTTACCTCAGCCCGAGGTGGATCCATCATCCCAACTAAGCCAAGGAAGATGAGTTTTTCCTCCTTCAATTTCCCCTTTTTATATGCAAAACCAAGCACGCGGAAAGCCTTTTGGGCGAGTTGGTCATTTTCTTTCATCAACTCCTTTTTCTTGGCTGCGGTGAGCTTGGTCACCTTTCCTTTGACTTGGATATGGGTGCAGACCTCTAAAACAGAGTTCGGCGCACCTTTGGTATAAACATATCCTTTGTTCAGCGTGGACATTAGTTTCCTGTCTGAATCAAATACCAATTCGTCTTTCCTTGGACAGGTTTTCTCCAACTTATGTAAATCAAAACCACCTTTTCTAGCGAGTGTTAAAAGACAGCCTTCCGTGGGATCTCCGGCAATACTCCACTCACCTTTTTCTTGAATTAGTTTGGCATTATTACAAAGGGCCCCAGTTGTTAAGAGCAGTTTCAATTCCTTATTCTTTTTTGGATCGATGGGGAAGTCGCCTTCAGGATTATATCCAACCCCGGGAATGTGCAAAGTCTCCCCATTCACATAAATGATCTGAGCGGTCATTTGATTCTGTGTGAGAGTTCCAGTTTTGTCCGTACAGATCACGCTTGTACTTCCCAAAGTTTCTGCCGCTGGCAATTTGCGAATAATAGCCTTTTGTTTCGCGATTCGCTGCACACCCATTGCTAAAGTTAGAGTGATGATTGCGGGCAAGCCTTCAGGAATTACACTGACTGCCAAACTAATGCTGAGCAGGAACATTTCCAAAGGATCACGGCCAGTTATGAAAGTAAGGCTAAAGAGGCCAATGGCTATTACAAGCACAAGAATTGCAATGATTTTACTCAGGCGATCCAGTTGTTTTTGAAGTGGAGTAGGCCCAGCTTCTTCCGTTTGTACCATATGCGCGATCTTCCCAAACTCGGTTTGCATACCAGTTTCTATGACCACGGCTTTACCGTGCCCTTGGTTTATTACGGTTCCTAAGAAGACCATGTTGTGCAAATCTCCAATGCTATCAAACTTTTTCACCAACTTGGGATTCTTAGCTGTGGGATGGCTTTCACCTGTTAAACTAGCTTCATTCGCTTTGAGTTGAGCCATTTCAATTATGCGAGCGTCTGCTGGGATTCGCATGCCTTCTTCCAAAAGAATGATGTCTCCTGGCACAAGATCACGCGCTGGGATTTGATGTGTTTCCCCTTCGCGAATTACCAAAGCATGAGGCGCCGCCATATTTTTGAGAGCTTCCACAGCCCTTTCCGCCTTGAATTCCTGAATGAATCCAATAACTGCATTGAGAAATATAATTATTCCAATGGCAATGGCGTCTAAATGTTCGCCCACTACCAAACTAACGCCCAGCGCAATAAAAAGGATGAGCACCATTATATTGGTGAACTGCGCGATGAGGATGTGATACCACTTAACGCCGCCCACAGTTTTGATTTCATTCCAGCCGTGTTTTTCACGTTTTGCGGAAACAAGCTTGGAGTTCAGCCCCTTTTCATTTGTCTTAAGACGTTTGTAGATTTGCTCAATGCTTTGGGCGTGCCAAGCGGTCATTTGCGTGGAGATTTACGATTATCCTTCCGCCAAGCTGCAATCGCGCCGTGATCTCCGGAAAGGAGAACGTCTGGCACCTTGTGACCTTCAAAGTCAGCGGGCTTGGTGTAGTGCGGATATTCTAGCATGCCCTCCATGCCCTCACTAAAGGAATCGTCATGTGCGGAATCTTCATGGCCCAAAACTCCTGGAAGCAGGCGAGTTACGGCATCAATCAAAGTCAGAGCTGGCAGTTCGCCACCAGTTAATACAAAATCTCCCATGGAAATTTCCATGTCTACAAGTTCGTCGCGGACTCTTTGATCTATTCCTTCATATCGGCCGCAAAGCAGGATGGCTTCATCCAATTTGGCGAGTTCAGTAGCTTTGGCCTGATTAAAACGTTCTCCTTGTGGGGTGAAGAAAATTACTGGGCCTTTATTGGTTTCTTTTATTTTGCGAATAGCATCAAAAAGCGGTTGACACGTCATCAACATGCCCGCACCACCTCCGTAAGGTGTGTCATCTACACTGTTGTGCTTGTTTGTTGAGAAGTCTCTGATGTTGTGAACTTTAATAGTTAAAGCGTTTGCATCTTGTGCTCGCTTTAAAATTGAGTCCTCAAAATAGGGGAGGACAAGGTTTGGAAAGAGTGTGAGAATGTCGAATTTCATTTACTCTATTTTAGCACAGATTAGTTCTTCACAATATTTAGTAAACACTCTTGTATGGCAGCTGCTATTTTAAGTTCTTCTTCTGAAAGTTGATTAACTAATATAGGTTCATCAGAAGATGGTTCAGTATTTGTAATTCCAAAATCTAAACTTGGGCACATAACCCCTAAGGCTGCGAACCTTACTCTTTGTTTTGTATCCTCATCAAGGTGTCTCATCTCTTCCATAGGTGAGTGTACCTCTGGACTCTTTGCACACCCACTGAGTGCGAGGCCTATTGCGATGGCTGCTGGTTTAAGATTCATAAGTATGTTTAACAATAACCTATTCTACAATTTACTTTGTAAAAGAGTCAAATCTATCTCTTGCTGAACTGTGGTGCTCTACGTGCACGTCGGAGTCCGAATTTCTTACGTTCACGGATACGACTGTCACGTGTTAGGTAACCTTCAGGTTTTAGGATTGAACGGTTGTCAGCGTCAGCTACTACAAGTCCACGGGCAATTCCGTGTCTAAAGGCTTCTGCTTGGCTGTTAAGTCCACCACCAGCAACTACAGCTGAGATATCAAAATTCTTAGCATCGTTTGTAAGGTGTAGAGGAGCCATGAAGATATCTAACATGTCTTTAGTACTGAAGTACTCTTTGGCATCTACGCCATTAACAATTACACGTCCGGTTCCCTTGTACATACGTACACGAGCAACAGATGTCTTACGCTTTCCAGTAGCGTAGAAGTAAGTTCCGGTAAATTGCATTGAGTCTGCCATTATTTGTTCAAGGTTAGAGTTTCAGGGTTTTGTGCGGCGTGTGTATGTTCGCTGCCTCCGTAAACGTGTAGTTTATTAAGAATAATCTTTTTAAGACGGTTTCTAGGAATCATTCCTCCAATTGCCTTTTCAACAATTCGTTCAGGGTGTTCTTCACGCATTCTAGCCACAGGTACACGTTTGAGAGCGCCAGGATAGCCGGAATGAGATATATATTCTTTGTGGTACTCCTTGTTACCTGTAAGAACTACTTTTTGAGCATTGATTACAATTACGTGGTCTCCACAATCAACAGAAGGGTGGAAGCTAGGTTTGTGCTTTCCGCGCAGTCTATCTGCAGCAAGAGTAGCTACCTGTCCAAGAACCTGACCTTCAGCATCAATAATGTGCCATTTACGCTCTGTTCTTACGTCCGCTAATTTAGGGTGAAAAGTTTTCATTTTATACAAGTTGTAGGGATACCATTTCTGCCGCGTCACCATCTCTGTGTCCAAGCTTAACTAAGCGAGTGTAACCTCCTGGCCGATCTTTATAACGGTCCTTGAGTACTTCAAGCAGCTTGCGGCTAGCTTTTTCATCTAAAACCACTTTATTGATCTGACGGATAGCATTTACAGTGCTTTTTGTCTTAGCCTTAGTGATAAGACCTTCAACAATAGGACGTACTTGCTTGGCTCTTGCTCTTGTTGTTTTCACTTTTTCAAAGAGAATTACAGAGGTAGCCATGTTACGTAGCAGTGCCGCACGATGATCGCGCTGCATGTTAAGTGATTTTTTCTTCTTTTGGTGTCGCATGTTTAATTAAATTATTCTGTTCCATCAGTTAAATCTAGACCTCTCTTTTCAAGAGCATCTCGAACCTCAGTTAGCGCCTTCTTCCCAAATCCTCGCAAGTTTCCAAGCTTAGCAGGGTTGCATTTAACTAGTTGTTCAATAGATCCAATCTCTCCATTGATAAGAGAGTTAAGAGTTCTTGGAGATAGTCCAAGGATTTCAATAGGTGTGTATGATTCTTGTCTTGGTTTAGCACTTTCTTCTTCTTCCTTAGCTTTAGCTGCAATCTTTTCAAAGTCGCTCATGAATTCTGGCTCAACTTGTTCGTCTTCATGGTTGAAGATGTTGAAGTAAGATTCCAAAACTCCAGCAGCGAATTTTAGCGCATCTTCAGGAGTAAGTGATCCGTTTGTTTTAACGTCTACACTTAGTTTATCTAGATCAGTTTTTTGTCCCACACGAGTAGCTTCTACATTGTAGTGAAGTCTTTGAAGAGGGGAGAATGCTGTATCAACAGTAATCATCTCTGCATCGTCGCTTTCAGCTCCAATTACAACAGCGCGGTAACCCACACCTTTTTCAACACGAATTTGCATGTCCATACTTCCACCTTTTTCAAGAGTAGTGATATATAGATCTTTATTGTGGATTGTCACTCCACCTGGAGTTTCAATATCCTTTGCAGTGATAACACCAGCCTTTTTAGACTTAAGTGTTAGGATCATAGGCTCGTTCATATCCATGGATACGGCGAGCTGTTTGAGGTTCAAGATGATGTTAAGAACAGAGTCCTTAAAGCCCTTCACAACAGTATATTCATGAGTCACACCCTTGAGCTTCACACCTGTAACGGCGGCTCCTGGAAGTGATGACAACATGACACGGCGTAGGCCATTTCCTACTGTAGTTCCATATCCCTGTGGAAGAGGGCTTATGGTGAAGGTAGAATGGAAATCCCCGTTTTTACTTTCTGCGATCTTGGGGAGACCAATTTCTTCTTGAATGATATGCATGAGAAGCAGGTTATGGAATTATTTGGAATAGAACTCTACAATCAAGTGAGTTTCTATAAGTTTGTCGAGATCGTCGTCACTAGGAAGGGCGACTACCTCAGTTTTTAAATCTTTTTGACTGGATTTCACCCAGCGCACGTGATCGAATTCTTTTGCTTCTTTCACAGGTACAAATAGTGGACTTGCTTTAGATTTTTCTCTTACTTCCATCATATCTCCTTCACGAATTTGAATTGAAGGAATACTTACACGTCTTCCATTCATCATGAATAGTCCGTGATTGATCATCTGGCGAGCTTGAGAACGAGTCTTAGCAAAACCAGCTCGATAAATTGTATTGTCTAAACGCCTTTCCAATAATTTAAGAAGTGCAACACCTGTTGCTTCTTTCTTAGCTGCGGCTTTCTTGTAGTAATTTCTAAGTTGCCCTTCTGTAATTCCGTACATGAAACGTAGCTTTTGTTTTTCCAAAAGTTGTTTCTTGTATTCAGAATCCTTTCCACGTCTAGAATTTCCATGCATACCTGGACCACCTGGTCTTCGTTCAAGGATTTTGTCGTACTTGCTAGATGCAAAGATATTAACTCCGAATCTTCGTACTAACCGAGCTTTTGGTCCTGTGTATCGAGACATAAATAAAAATAATAGAATTAGACACGTCGAGTGCGAGGCATTCGACACCCATTATGTGGAATGGGGGTAACGTCATAAATATTTTGAATAGAGATTCCTTGTGAAATGAGTCCACGGAGTGCTTGTTCGCGACCGTGTCCTACTCCTTTCACGTAGACGTCTGCTTTTTCAAATCCAAAGGTCCTAGCTTTTTCTGCGGCTCCTTCCGCAGCCATTTGTGCTGCATATGGAGTGGATTTCTTAGATCCTTTAAAGCCAGCGGCCCCTGAGGTTGACCAAGCAATGGTCTTCCCGTCATTATCAGTGATTGTAACTATAGTATTGTTAAATCCTGCTTTGATATAGATGCGACCAGTAGTCACAGTTCTTTTCTTGCTTCTACGAACCACCTTAGGTGCTTCGTCAGCCATTAGATCAGGCTTTTTAGTTTCAGCTGCAGCTGGTGCAGCATCAGTCTTTTTAGCCTTGTCGTCAGTTTTCTTAGCTTCGTCAGCCATGATTTAGTGTCTGGTTATTTAGTTTCCGTTTTCTTACCTGCAATTGCTACTTTCTTACCACGTTTAGTTCGTGCATTTGTCTTTGTACGTTGTCCACGGAGAGGAAGTTTCCTTCTGTGGCGGAATCCTCTGTAAGATCCAATTTCTTGAAGTCTTTTAACGTCAGATTGTACTTTTCTTCTTAGATCTCCTTCTGTAACCATCTTTCCAATGGCGTCACGCAGCTTGGCTTCATCACCTTCAGATAGATCCTTTACTCTAGTGTCCAAATTGATATTTAGACTCTTTAGTAGTTTCTTAGAAGTGCTGTGCCCAATTCCGTAGACATAGGTCAGACCTATTTCTATACGTTTGTCATTTGGGAGGTTTACACCTGCGAATCGAGCCATAAGAGAGAGTTAATTAACCTTGTGCTTGTTTATGTCTAGGGTTGGATTCACAGATTACGCGAACCCGTTTTATTTGCCCTTTCTTCCCGCGACGAATCACTTTACATTTGGGGCAAATGATTTTTGCTGAGGATCCATATTTCATTATTCTTTGGTTTCAGGGGTTTCAGTAGTAGCTTCTCCTCCTTCCACTTCCGCTTCAGGTGGGGTCTCTACAGGTGGTCGGTAACCTTTCTTATGACGGAATACAATACGTCCCTTATAGAGATCATAGGGAGTCAATTCAACGGTGACCGCATCTCCTGGGATGATTCGGATATAATGTATCCGCATCTTGCCTGAGAGGTGACAAAGCACTTCGTGGTCCGTTGGGTAATTTGGGTCATCTAGTCCAACCTTGAATGTCGCGTTGGGAAGGCATTCTTTAACTATGCCTTGTACTTGGATGACTTGTTTCGCCATAAATTATTAATGGGCCAGTAACCTGATCTTATTCTGTTAATCAGAATGAGAGCATGGGGATTTTACACGGGGAAATTGACTATTGCAAGGGCATTTTTCGTAGGAGAGTGGACAGCCTTCGTGTATAGTAGCCGGGCTATGCCAAAAAAGAAGAAAAAGACCAAGAAAGTAGACAAATTTACCCGCTTTACCAGGAGGCAATGGCTGGTAGGCGCTGCAGTTGCTTTGCTTGCGGCTTTATTGGTGACTCAAATGTATTCTGTCTACAAATTAAGGCATCAGCTGGCTTTTATTGATTCGCTGGAGAAGAATAATAGTCAAGTAATTGAGGAGTTGGGCTTGGCTAGTGAATATTTAACTGAATTTGGTGGTGATCTTAATCAGATCCGTCAATTTTTGCTTTTGCCAACCTCAGATTACAACTTTTCAAACCTGGGAGATGTGGATTTTGAAGAAGATGAAGATGTGACGGCCTTGGTTTTCAAATTTGTGGACACTTTGGCGGAATATACTGTCAATGAGGAAAGGTATCAGGGTAATTTAGAAGTTTTGGAGGTTTTTATGGAGGATCCAATTTGGTCTGAGAATGGACTTTATCTGGAAGGTGGGAGCAGTGTCTATGTTGGTGATGAGCTTCTGTTTGCAATGAGAAATGATAATCAGACTATTTTGACTATGGTTCTGTCTAACAATGGGCGAATTTCTGCTAATACTTATATTGGAGAAATCGAGCTGACTGATCCAGAATCTGCGGTTACTTCTCAAGTGGACATCACACTTTTCCTTGGGGAGAAACTTCCGGCTGTCTATAACTCAATTGCTGCGGTTGATGCACAAAAGGATTATCTCAATGACTTTATTTTCCCAGATGAAAAATTCCAGCAAGTTCTAGTGGATACGGGTTTGAGTATGAGCGATGCAGTGGATGCTAGCGGTGAAGTGATTTATCAGTTCAGTAATGCGGATCTCACGCCAATCGCTCAATTGAAAATTTTGAAGAGCGATGGAACTTTGTGGATTGGAGAAAAGATTGTTCCTGAGGAAGAAACTGGAGGTGTTCAAGTTATTAGTGGGGAACTATTGAGTTTGGATACTCGCACTAGGCTTGAGGTTTTGGTGGATGAGCGAGTGGCGGAAATGGAGGCCCTTATGGAGGATAAAGTATTTAAAAAATCTCTAAACAAACTCGGTTGGGAAATGGGTGAAGCAGTGGAAGATGAGGAACGTATTTCCTATCCAATTTATGATGGCGATGGGGGGACTCTTCGCCTGATTTACATTGATAAATCTACCGGAGAAGTAAAAGTGGAATGGCCAGGAGTCAGTGCGGAGCCAATTGCTATGGCTATTGAAAGCCTTTCTAGTAAAAAAAAAGTCTGGAAATCCCCGACTTCTTACTTGAGCGAGGTGGCTTAGTTGATGATCCGGCTTTTTTCAATATTCTCTTGATGGGAAAAAATGGTTCCAATGTGGACACCATTATGTTTGCAAATATCAATTCCAGCACTGGACAGGTTACTTTGGTCAGCATTCCTCGTGATCTTTATGTGAATGGGCGCAAGATTAATAGTGTCTATGCGGACTATGGAATTCGTGAGCAGGTGAGGTGGGTGGAAGATATTGTAGGCTATGAAATACATAAATATGCTTTGGTGGATATGTTTGTGTTTAAAGATTTGATTGATCTGATGGGTGGGGTGGATGTAACCCTGGAGCAAGACCTCATAGACCCAACTTATAAGGTTTGTGACAATGGAGTTTGTGGCACACTTTCTTATGATGCTGGTACGCACCATTTGGATGGGACGGCGGCATTGCGGGTGGCACGTTCAAGATATTCAACTTCAGATTATTCACGTGCGGCGCGGCAGCAACTTATTTTGGAGGCCATGCAAAATAAGGCTAGAACTTTGGGATTTGGAGATGCAAATAAAGTGTTGGCAATGATTGGAACTATGATTAAGGCTACGGAAACAGACATCACTGTGGATGAAGCGCTGCGTTACTATTTTAAGTATCAAAACTTTGATATCTCCCGCGGCCACGTAATTTCCAGCGGGAATGTTCTGGTCACGGAAAAAGTTCCCGTGGATTTTGTAACTTCACTTTGGGTTGAAAGCTGTTTAGATCCAAATATTACAGAAACCTGCAGTGGCAGCTATGCCGTTTACACCCTAGCTCCACGTGATGGGAACTGGGATGTCATTCACTGGTGGGTGAGGGGCTTGCTTTAGCTGCTTATTCACAATTTGAACCAGTGATTTCTGAGACTTCAAGTACCTCTAGTATATTTGACTTGTCTCTGGCTTCGCCTTCAACGAGAGTCAATTCGTAATCTTTAATGCGTAATGTTGCATCAAAATTAAAACCTTCGCAGCTTTTGTTTTCATTCATATAATCGTTGAGCCCTGATTTTTCAAATAGAAAATCGCTGTTAAAAGGTACGAATCTTTCATATGAAAGGGCGCTTTGAGGTACTTTTTCAACAGACTCTTCATCAAGAATGAAAGTTATGGTGAAGAATTGTCCAAGTGGTTGATAAACAAGTTCTCCGGAAACAACTGCTTCGCCTTTGTAAATATCTGATTGATCTCCTTCAGACCGATTCCCTTTGAAGGAGAGTGTAAATCCTTCTTCTACGTCAACGGATTTGGTAGTGGTTTCTGTTTCTTCTGGCTGAACTGTTGGAGTGCAAGCGTTGGCAAATATTGCTAACACTATGATTGGGATAAGTAGGTAATTCATGTTTTTTGGTTTTATAAATAAATGTCTTACACCTATATAATGCAGTAAATTAGAAATATTACACTTTTCTTAGAGCATTTTCTCCCCAGGCCTTAGCGTCAAAACCTCAACTCCGCTCTCAGTCACAAGGATGGTGTGTTCGTGTTGCATGGCTAGGGAATCGTCTTCTGTCATAATGGTCCAGCCGTCTTTCTGAGTGATGATCTTTGTTTTGGTCATTCCAATAATAGGTTCCAGGGCCAAAGTCATGCCGGGTTTGAGGGATATTCCAGTTCCGCGTTTTCCGTAGTTGTAAACGTAAGGTTCTTCATGGAGTTTGTATCCAATACCGTGGCCGGTTAGATCTTTGAATACGTGGTAGCCGCCTTGTTTTGCTACTTGCTCAATTGCGTAGCTAATGTCTCCGATTCTGTTTCCAGGTTTAACCTGATTGATTCCGGCCCAAAGTGCGCGGATGCAAGTGTCCACAAAGTGTTTTGCTTTTGGATCGGTTTCTCCACCAACTATTATTGCGGCGGCAGAATCTGTGTTTAGGTCGTCCAGAATTACTCCGCAATCTATGGAAAGGATGTCTCCTTTTACCAGTGGTTTCTTGTTTGGAATTGAGTGAACTACTTCATTATTTACTGATGTGCAGAGAATGTTTGGGTAGCCGTGGTAGCCTTTGAAACCTGGCAGTACATTGTATTCTTTGAAAAGCATTTCTGCGTGTTTTTCAAGATCCCAAGTGCTTTTGCCTGGTTCAAGAAAGTTTATAAGTTTTTGAATAATCTCGCCAAGGATTTTTCCACCTTTGCGCATTGCTTCAATTTCTGCTGCGTTTTTTGGCTCTAGTGACATACAAAGTGAGGCTTAAGTACCTCCATAACATCTTGATTCACAGCTTCAATGGATTGTTTCCCATCTACTGTTAGCATCATGTTAGCATGTTTGTATCCATCAATTACAGGAATAGTTTTTTCCAAGAACGTGTCCAAGCGAACGCGAATTGCATCTGGAGTGTCATCTTTGCGAGTAACTAATTCTCCTCCGCATTTTTCGCAGGCATCTTTGTCATAATGGGCAGGGTAGGCCGTTTTACATTTCACACATATGCGGCGAGTAGTTAGACGTTCCAATGCTTCTTTTTCCGTAATATCTATTAGTAGGCCCATGAATTCACGGCCTTCCTTTTTCATTAGTTCGTTGAACATGTCTCTTTGATCTTCGCTGCGAGGAATTCCGTCAAAAAGAACGTTCTTTCCTTCAGGAAGATTTTTAATGAAGTCTGCAATAATTTCTATTACTAATTCGCTTGAGACCAGGCGACCGGCTTCAATAGTTTCTTTTACTTTTCTTCCCAAGCCATTTTCTTCTTTTGCTAGGCGGCGGAGTTCTGCTCCAGTTTCAAACATAACTAAATCGCAGCTCTCTACTAGTTGGGCAGCTTGTGTGCCTTTTCCTGAGCCTTGCATGCCAAAGAGAACTAAATCCATATTATCCTTTATAAAATCGATCGTAGTGGTGAACTAGCAGTTGTGAGTTAATGCGGCGAACTAAGTCTAGTACCACACCAACAGTAATAATGACTCCTGCTCCTCCCAATACGATAGGAACAGAACCCACACCAACTTCAGTGAAAAAGATTTGTACAATAAGTGGCAATACAGCAATTCCACCAATCAAAATTCCACCAAAGAAATTCATACGGTTGGATATTTTTCCTAGGTACACTGCCGTTTCCTTACCTGGTCTTAGACCGGGTACAAAACCGCCTCGTTTTTGGATATTATCTGCAACTTGCTCAGGATTGAATGTGATACTTACGTAGAAGTATGTGAATGCAATAACCAGTAGGAAGTAGACAAGAATGTACAACCAACTGCTAGGAGAGAATTGAACAGTAGTGAAACGTCCAATTGCTTGCACCCAAGGGGATTCGGCGTAAAGCAGGAACTGACCTAAAATAGATGGGAAAGTTACCAAAGATACGGCGAAGATGATTGGGATCATACCCGCTTGATTCACACGAATTGGTAGGAAAGACTGTTCTGCCTTTGCCTTACCTCGCTGTCCAGCATAAGTAATTGGAATACGTCTTTGTCCTTCATTAAACAGCACCACTACCAGAGTTATGATAAGAGTTCCTAGTAGAATAGCTACCAGAGGAATAAGACGATCTGGTTCACTTTGTGCCAGAGCCAAACTTGGTCCAAGGACAGGAGGAACAGCAGCCAAGATGCTGGCAAAGATCAAGATTGAGATTCCATTTCCAATTCCTTTTTCTGTCATGATTTCACCAAGCCACATTAATACGATTGTTCCTGTTGAAACAGTTAACATGATTGGCAAAATAACCATTGGATCACCAATGTTATCTATAATTGGTACTTGCGCTTGTGAGTTCAGCAAGAAGATCATTCCGTAAGATTGAAGAATTGCTAGCGGTAAAGTTAGCCAACGTGTCCATCTATTAATTGTTTGTTGTCCTGATTGCCCTTCCTTAGATAGTTCTTCCATTCGTGGGATAATCACTGTCAAAAGTTGCATGATGATTGCTGCATTGATGTAAGGGGAAAGTCCCATTAGTACAATGGAGAAATTCTCTGCGCTACCACCAGTTAGCATACTGAAAGCTCCCAAAAGAGCGTTATTTTCAAATACAAATGCAAGGGCTTCACGGTTTACTCCCGGGATGGTGATCTGAGTCATTACACGGTACACAACTACCATTACCAAAGTGAAGAGGATCTTATTCCTAAGATCTTTAGAGTTCCAGATTTGTCGGAGGTATTTGCTCATGGCAGTGGATTAAGATTCTTTTTCCTCTGTCTTCTCGGCTTTTTTTTCTTCTTTAACTTCTAACAAGGTTAGTGTTCCTCCAGCTTTTTCCACTTTTTTGATAGCTGAAGCTGAAGCCTTGTTTACAGTGATCTTTAGTTTCTTTTTAAGATCTCCTGTTCCAAGCAGCTTAATTTCAACTGGTTTTTTGATAATGTTCTTTTCAATTAATGTAGCAACATCAACTTTGTCTCCATCTTTGAATAATTCTTCCAAACGATCCAAATTAATTGGGAAGTAAGTAACTCTGTTAAAGTTCTTGAAACCTTTTAATTTAGGCATTCTGCGAAGTAGGGGAGTTTGTCCTCCTTCAAATCCTGGACGTACACCTCCTCCTGAGCGAGAGTTCTGTCCGTTCATTCCACGTCCTGCGTAAACGGCACGGTTTCCACCTCGTCCTACACGCTTACGTGTGGATTTGCTTCCTACATTTGGTTTTAGAGTATTTTGCTTCATGATTATTTCTTTTTAGCTGGTTCTTTTTTAGGTTCAGTTTTCTTTCCTTTAGGTATTTTAGCTCCACGTTTGTCTGCGTTAACCATTTCTTTAGCTTTGCTCTTAGATATCTTCTTTACGTTTACATCAGATTTCTCAGCTTTTTCTTTCTTAGATTTTTCTAGATCTGTTTCCAGTTCAGGTCGTCTTCTTAGAAGTGATAGAGCTTGGAAAGTTGCCTTAGTAGTGTTCAAACGGTTGTTAGACCCAAGAGACTTGGAAAGTACGTTTCTGATACCGGCAAGATCAAGCATCTTACGTACAGCACCCCCGGCGATAATACCTGTACCTTCTCCAGCTGGCTTCAAGAATACTACTGCAGCCTTGAATTTTGTTTGGATAGTGTGAGGTACGCTTCCACCGTAGATTGGTACGTTGATCAGGTTCTTCTTAGCTTTAGTTACAGCTTTTTGGATAGCTAACTGAACTTCAGTAGACTTTCCAATTCCGTATCCAACTCTTCCTTTCTTATCTCCAATCACAACAGTGGCTCTGAAACGTAGACGTCGTCCACCTTTAACCACACGAGTAACACGATCCACTTGGATCACTTCCTCTTCGAACTCTTTAGGTTCTTTTCTTCGGTTGCTGTTTCTTCGTTGTGGCTTAGCCATAAGGTTTAAATGATTAGAATTGAAGTCCTGAAGCGCGGGCAGCCTCTGCGAGGGCTTTTACACGACCATGGTATTTATAACCATTTCGGTCGAATACGCAAGTTTTGATACCTGCTTTGTCCGCTTTTTTTCCTAGTTCCTCACCAACAGAAGTAGCTTTTTCAATCTTGCTACCTTTCTTTGCTTTCATATCACTGGCAGACGCAAGCGTTTTACCAGTTGTATCATCCACCAGTTGAGCGTAGATGAACTGAAGACTTCTGTTTACTACTAGGCGAGGACGCTCAGTAGTACCAGAGATGCGAGCACGGATGCGTGCATGTCTTCTCTTTTGTTGAGTTTTCTTATTAATGAGTGTTTTCATAGTGTTTTTTATAGTTTGCGTGATTACAGGAATTCATCCTGTATCACGTGTTACGCTGCTTTAGCGGCTGTTTTACCGGCTTTACGTCTGATGTATTCACCTTCGTATTTAACCCCTTTACCCTTGTATGGTTCAGGTTTTCTGTAGGCTCGAATTTCAGCGGCCACTTGACCGACTTTTTGCTTATCGATTCCAGTTACAATAATAACGTTCTTTTGCTCTTCATCCATCTTGATTTCAATTCCTTCTGGGATTGAGTACTTGATAGGATGTGAGTATCCAAGGCTAAGTTCCAAAGTTTTTCCTTGGGCCTTCGCTCGGTATCCCACACCATTTATCTCAAGACGTTTGAGGTATCCTTCTGTAACTCCTACAACCATGTTTTGGATGAGAGTACGAGTTAGACCTTGCATTGCACGTTTAATTGATTCTTCTCCGTCACGAATTACCTTAACTTCTTGTTCAGTTATTACTAACTTCATAAGGTGGTGAGGCATAAGAGTCAGTTCACCCTTTGGCCCTTTAACCGTAAGTAATCCATCTGCAGCTTGAGTTATAGTAACTCCGGCTGGGATGATAACGGGATTTTTTCCTATTCTTGACATAATAATTGATTAATAAACTTCGGCAATATATTCGCCTCCAACCTTAGCTTTGCGAGCGGCAGTTCCGCTCATCACTCCTTTTGGAGTAGATACAATAGCTAATCCAAGACCATCTAGCACCCTAGGGATTTCTCTAGACTTAAGGTAAATCCTTTGTCCAGGTTTGCTGATAGTTTTTAGGTGAATTCCTACTTTATCTTCCTTAAGTTGAATTTGTAGTTCTTTGCTTACACCCTCTCCAATAGTAGAGATGTCGCCAATGTAGCTATTGTTTTTTAGCACATTACATACCGCCTCCTTAAGTTTGGAGTAAGGCATGCTCACCATATCTTTCTTCGCACGTGATGCGTTACGGATACGAGTGAGTAGGTCGGCAATAGGATCAGTTACATTCATTTTATTGTGGTTGCGCCTTCGGCGCGTTAGCCTCGCCCTAGGAGGGGCTCGGCGACACTATCGTGTCTGTTACCAAGAAGATTTTTTTACGCCCATGATGTCACCATTTCTGGCGAGTTCACGGAAACAAATACGGCAGAGATCAAACTTTCGCATGTATCCATGAGGTCGTCCACAGAGACTACATCTGTTGTAGTCACGTACAGCTTGTCCTGGCTTAGGATCTAGTCCCAAGGTTTGACGGTGCCGTAGAGCGCGTCTGCGCTTGGCTGTTTTGACGATCATGGAAGTTTTTGCCATGGTTGTTTAAGAGTTAGATGGCTTAACTTCTCCTTTGAAAGGGAAGCCAAGTGCCTTAATTAATAGATATGCTTCGTAATCGTTTTCTGCAGTTGTGCAGATGTTGATTTGAAGTCCGTGAGTCTTAGAAAGATTATCAGGATTTACTTCTGGGAAGATAGTTACATCCTTGATTCCAAGGCTGAAATTACCCTTTCCATCGAATCCTTTTACATTTATTCCTTGGAAATCTCTTACACGTGGCAGAGCTACGTTTACTAGTCTTTCCATGAAATCGTACATTAGTCGTCCACGTAGAGTAGATACTAGTCCAACTGGTTGTCCTTCACGGAGTTTGAAGTTGGAAACAGACATTCTTGCTTTACGTACATTAGGTTTTTGCCCTGAAATTAGCATCATGTTTTCCTCAATGTAAGAGTAATCTTTTTCTCCACGAGTCACTCGGCTACCAATACCAATGTTCATGCTGATCTTCACCAAGCGGGGAAGTGAGCTTACATTGCTGCGACCTAGCTCCTTTTTTAGGAGAGCTACTGTGTCTTTATCGTATTTTGCTTTTAGTACAGCTGTCATAATTTATTGTTAGGCCGTTAGGCTTGCTTTGCTATTTTTAGAGATTCGGGATTTTTTACCCTTGCTATCACTTTTGTAACCCACACGTGATCGCTTATTTGTCTTAGGATCTACCAGCATCACATTAGAGATGTGGAATGGGGCTTCAAAATTAACTTTTTGTCCTGCACGCTCCTTAGTCTTCTTTACGTGACGAGTTACGGTGTTAACACCTTCTACTACTACACGGTCAGTCTTAGGGAGAGTTTTCACAACTTTTCCAGTCTTGTTCTTGTGCTTTCCAGCAATTACCACAACAGTGTCTCCAGTTCGAATTTTCATAATACGTCAGGTGCTAATGAGATAATCTTTTGGTATCCATGTTCACGTAATTCACGTGCTACAGGACCAAATACACGAGTTCCTTTTGGTTGTCCATCCTTATTTACCAGTACAACGGCGTTCTCATCGAAGCGAATTGTGCTTCCATCAGGACGCTTAAGGTTCTTAATCATACGTACAACTACTGCACGTTGGATGCTCTTACGCTTTACAGCTCCCTTTGGAGAAGCTTTCTTCACGGAGACTACAATTGCGTCTCCAATCCGAGCATAGCGTCGTTTTGAGCCACCTAGTACCTTGATGCACATAACTTCTTTGGCACCACTGTTGTCTGCGACAGTTAGAATTGTTTGTGTTTGAATCATTATTTAGTTGATTTTTCTGATTTAGGTTCTTCTAGTGTCCATCTTTTCATCTTTGATAGGGGACGAGTTTCATAGATTGTTACAATATCTCCAAGATTAGCTTCTTCCTTTTCATCATGCGCGTGGAACTTACTAGTTACACGGAATCTCTTCTTGTATTTTGAGTGCTGTCTGTAAGTCTGAACTTCCACCACAATGGTGTTTTTTCCTGACTTTGATACAACTGTTCCTTTTTTACTTCGCATTATTTGTTGGGTTGCTTATTAAGGGTGTGAATTCTAGCGATGAGTTTTTTCTTCGCTGTAATCTTATGAGATTGTTTGTCCTCCTTTGCACGGACATGGAGTTTAGCATGTGCTAGCTCCGGTGTCACCTTCTTTAGGACGTCCATTCGGTCTTCCTTACTCATCTTTTTGAGTTCGTCGGTAGTGTAGTTTTTTACTTTAGCCATGATTAGTCATTTGAGGATACAAACTTTGTTTTGATTGGAAGCTTTCTTCCTGCCAGGTACATAGCCTCTCTAGCTAGTTCTTCTGGCACACCATCCATTTCAAACAGAATTACTCCTGGTTTCACTAGTGCAGTGTATCTGTCCAAGGCACCTTTACCAGATCCCATTGGTACTTCCGCTGACTTAGCAGTGATAGGTTTGTGAGGAAACACACGAATCCAGATCTTTCCGCCACGTTTAACGTGACGAGTCATGGCTCTACGAGCCGCTTCAATCTGTCTAGAAGTAAGTTCCTTTGTACCTAGTGCTTTTAGACCATAACTTCCGAAGGCAATTCTAGTTCCACCCTTAGCAGTTCCTTTGAAACTACCTCTAAGGCGGTGCCACTTCCGATATTTCATTTTTTTAGGTAGTAGCATTTTTTCTTCGGTTATAGACCATACCTTTGTTCACCCATACTTTCACTCCAATCATCCCGTAGGTTGTTCGAGCTCCAACATGAGCGTAATCGATATCAGCGCGGAAGGTATGAAGTGGGATCTGTCCTTCAGAATAGAATTCGTTTCTAGCGATTTCTACTCCGTTTAGACGTCCACCTACACGGACCTTAATACCTTTTGCGCCAACTTCCATTGCTTTTTTTACTGCCATCTTAGCCGCTCGACGGTATGAAACACGTCTTTCAATCTGGCTAGCGATGTTTTCTGCAACTAATTTTGCAACTAGTTCAGGTTTCTTTACTTCAACCACATTCATAGTGAATTTGTGACCGAATTTCTTCTCTAGTTCTGCTTTCAAGGCTTCAACTCCAGCTCCTTGGCGACCAATGATCACACCAGGTTTAGATGAGTGAAGGTTCAAAGTAATATCCTTAGCATTTCTCTGTAGTTCAACGAAAGCGATTCCAGAATTAGGTAGCTTTTTAGTGATGTACTTACGGATCTGTAGATCCTCAGCTAGCATCTTTCCAAAGTTACGCTTGTTGGCGAACCAACTTGAGTTCCAGGTTCTGATGATCCCGGTACGCATTCCAACTGGATTTACTTTACTTCCCATAGTTATTTAGTTTTAGGGGTTTTAACTGGTGTAATTGTTTCTTTTTTAGCCTTAACTTCTGTTTTTGGTGCATCAGTTTCCGGCTTTTTAACGGCTTTCTTAGGTTTCACCTCGCTTGCGCTCGTTGTGACATCTACTTGAACAGTGATGTGAGAAGTTCGTTTCTTTCTTGGGTGCATACGTCCACGTGAGATGGAAACGCTGCGTTTGTAGCTAGGACCTTCCGTCACTACAATCTCTTTTATGTACAACTTTTCGGCTTTTTGCTTGAAGTTGTTTTCTGCATTCGCTGCTGCGCTTGCTACAACCTTGTATAGGATCTTAGCTGCCTTTTTAGGGGTGTGCTGCAATCGGCTCAAGGCTGAGTTCACGTTTTCTCCACGGATCATTCCTGCAACCAGGTTTGCCTTTTTAGGAGAGATGCGAATGTTTTTAAGTACGGCTTTCATAATTATTTCTTGTTAGCATGACCACGGAACTTACGTGTTGGAGAGAATTCTCCTAGACGGTGTCCAACCATAGTTTCAGTTACAAACACAGGAGTGTGCTCTTTACCGTTGTGAACGGCGAAGGTAAATCCTACGAATTCAGGTGGAATTTGAGAATTCCGGGCCCAAGTTTTGATCACACGTTTGTTGTCGCTACCCATCATTTGAACTTTCTTGAGGAGTTTTGCATCTACGTATGGACCTTTGTAACTACTTCTGCTCATGTTTTATTGGTTAAGTTTAGCAACCATCTTTCCTTTGCGAGTCTTCACAATCCACCTGTTGGTGTCTTTGCGTCGACGGGTCTTCACGCCTAGAGCGTGCATCCCCCATGGTGTCTTAGGATATGCCATCCCAATTGGGCTTCCACCTTCACCACCACCATGCGGGTGATCGTTAGGGTTCATAGCCTTACCACGTACTGTTGGACGTTTACCTTTGTGACGATTACGACCAGCCTTTCCAATAACCACGTGACCGTGATCAACATTGGAGACTCGTCCTATCGTTGCAAAGCAAGTCTTAGGTACAAAGCGCACTTCTCCAGATGGTAATTGTACTTGAGCGTACTCTCCATCCAGGGAAACAAGCTTTGCGGCACTTCCTGCAGATTTAGCTATTTGACCTACGCCATCAAGCTTTAGCTGCACGTTGTAGATTTCAAATCCTACTGGGATATTTTCAAGGTGCATTCTGTTTCCAACTCTTGCCTTAGCCTTCTTAGCAGTCATTAGTTTGTCGTCCACTTGCATACCATGGGCTGCAAGGTGGTAACGGTATTCACCGTCTTTGTAACAAACTAGTGCAAGGAACGCGCTTCTGTTTGGTCCGTATTCAATAGATTTAACTGTTGCTTCAATGTTTAACTTGTCGCTTCTGCTGAAATCCACATCCCTAAGTTTTCTTTTAGCTCCTCCACCTCTGTGACGGATACTAATAGTACCTCCAGATCGCCCAGCATTTTGCTTCTTCCCTTTAAGCAGTTGCTTGCGGGGTGTCTTTGTAGTGACCTCCTCATAGGTGAGGACAGTCATCTGACGCCGAGCGGGAGTAGTCCCTTTTACTTTTCTGATAGGCATTATTTAACTGTTTTAGGTTTAGAGAGATCTAATTTTTCTCCTTTTTTGAGGGTAACAATTGCTCTTCGAGTCATCGCACGCTTTTGAACTGGTCTTCGTCCTTTGCCCCATTTGTATTTTGGGTAACCTTTGACGATGTTCACTTTAACGATATCTGCACCGTAGAGGCTTTTTAGGGCTTGCTTTACGTCTACCTTTGTAGCTTCATCATGGATGAGGAAGGTGTACTTTCCAACTGCTGTACCTTTTACAGTTTTTTCAGTTAGAACGGCTTTGACTAGTACGTGTGATAGATTCATTTCTTAGGTGCGTAAGTGTTTTCAATGTCATCTAGGGCTGTCTTAGTGAAGAGAATTGCTTCGTACTTCATTAGGTCAGCTGGATTTAGGTAGCCACTTGTTATGGTTTTTGCATTCGCAAGGTTTTTTGAGGAGCGTCTTAGCTTCTCTTCGCCTCGGTTTGCAACCACCAATACATTTCTTTCTACAGGTAGCTTACTAATTAATTGAGCAAAGTCTTTAGTCTTTTCCAGTTCGAATTTGTCTAGAGCCATCACCTTTCCATCCTTAGCTTTTCCGCTTAGGAGAGCGAATAGGGCAGCTCTTCTCATTTTCTTAGGCATTTGCTTGCTGAAATTTCTCACCTTCTTTGGTCCAAAGACTCGTCCACCTCCACGCATTTGTGGAGCGCGGGTAGTACCTTGGCGGGCGTTACCAGTTCCTTTTTGTCGGAAAGGTTTACGTCCACCACCACTTACGGCAGCTCTATTCTTTACATGAGCGATTGGCTGTCTAGCATTAGCCTGTTGGTATACAAGATATTCATGTATCAAACCTTCATTGGCTTCTCTTTCAAAGATTAGCTTATTAAGGGTTACATCACCCTTTTTTGCTCCTTTTTGATCGTATAAGTTTGCTTTCATCATTTCTTTCTGATTATTACTAGTGATCCTTTAGAGCCGGCTACTGGGCCTTTTACTCCAAGGAGGTTTTTTTCTAGGTCTACGTAGACTACTTCCACGCTATTGAGAGTGATTTGATCAGTTCCCATTCGTCCTGGCATCTTCTTACCTTTGTGTACACGTCCAGGCCGAGTACAAGCTCCAATGGAACCTGGTTCGCGGTGGTGGTGAGATCCATGAGTTTCAGGTCCTCTTGAGAAGTTGTGACGTTTGATCACACCTTGGAACCCTTTACCTTTGGACACACTAGTTAGTTTAGCTCTGTCTCCAGTTTCAAACATGTCTACTTTGACATTGTCCCCAGTTTTCAAGGAATCGTCTGCCTCTTGGAGTCTGAACTCCTTAAGGTGCCGGAATTTACGGTTTTTGGTCGGCTTTTTTAATGCATCGAACCCAAGGACTAACGCCGGATATCCATCTTTCTCTGCGGTTTTCACTTGCACGACCGTATTAGGTTCGCACTGGATTACCGTGAGTGGGATCACGCGACCATCATCTTGAATCAGACGAGTCATACCGATTTTTGTGCCGAGTATTCCTGGCATATCATTAGGGTTTAAGGGAATTTTAGGTCTTATGCTATTCCTGTTGTACAGGAGCCGCAAATTCCACGGTTAAGCTAAATGCCCGGAGATTCTAAAGAAGACACCCAGGTAAGTCAACACCATTTTGTCTACTTAGACATCATTATAAAGCCGGAACGCTGTTTGTTCCCAGGTATTCACTCTGTCATTCGGACTTCCTCCACTGTTGTGTATCTCTCTCTCTTCAGGAGTAAGATCTTCTACGGAATGTCCAAGCTCATGTGCTAAGTCTGTAACCCCTAATTCATATGCTGCTTGGAAAGCAGACCAGCCATCACTCCCTATGGAGGATAGATATTTCTGCATTTTCCCAGGATTACAAGCTTCTTTGAATGGAATATTAAGTGCCTCAACCACATCTTCACACTGTGCTATAAGCTCCAAGAAGTTATCAGCTTCAACATTCATGACAATTGTTCCATCCCACCTTCTAAAAGTGCCGCCATATTGAGCATGTTTTCCAACGTCCTCTTTAAGCTCTTCCCCTTCCTCTTTTTTAGCAACTCCGCATAAAACTTCTGTTGCAGCAAGATCGGCAAGGAACTCCCTTCCACTTGCTTGAGTTTCTTCATAACCTAAGTCTTCAACTTCATCCAGAGTGTCTTCATAGTCACCTTTAAATCCCCGTAAAGTTTTAGCCAGTATTCTATTTATTATGGATTCTTTTGGGGTGCAATCAACAACATCTAAATAGGTTCCAGGATGACAAGCTGTGGATCCGAGCATGAATGCAGCGAATATTTTTTCTTTCATTTCTATGCTCAAATAATTGACTAAGAATGCATATTAGAAAATATTGAGATTAAGTCAAGAATTATCTTTTAATAAAGTACTATTTCTTTGCAGCAGCCTTCTTTTTAGCAGGGGCCTTTTTCTTTGCTGGTGCTTTCTTCTTAGGCTTTGCCGCTTTTTTCTCTGTTCCGTCTGCATCCTTAGCTTCTTCTTTTTGACCTTCAACAATCATCTTAATCTCAATGTCTACACCAGATGGTAGAGCAAGAGTGGACAATTCTTCAATTGTTCTTGGAGTTGCTTGAGTGATGTCAATTAGACGCATGTGAGTTCGCATTTCGTACTGGTCACGGGCGTTCTTGTTTACAAAAGTAGACTTGAGAACCGTGAACTTCTCAATTTTAGTAGGAAGTGGAACTGGTCCAATAACAATAGCCCCAGTCTTCTCAGCCGTTTCTATAATTCGCTTACATGCTTCATCAATTACTTTATGATCGAACGCTTTAACTTTGATGCGAATCTTTTGCTTGGCCATTTGAGATAGGGTTATGGTTGGATTGTCCCGCTTGGGCGAGGCAGAAGGAAAAAGCTCCTTATGCGATTTTGTGTACCCTTTTTACCTGGATGGGGGAGTGATGTCAAGTTTTACTCTGGCCAATAATCAACTTCAATGGTTTTGGTCTGTCCACCTGTGTACTCAATTGTAACTGTATCCAAGCCTCCTTGGTCAAAATGTATTTCGTCATAACCATATAGGTAGCGGTCTTCCTCTGTTTTTCCTATGTACCAATCTTCACTCTTTGAAAAATCCATTGTGCTGTAAACGCGGCGTTCTGCGGGTTCGCCATCAAAGGAGCAGCCAAACTTGTGGGTAGTATTTTCAAAAGTCTCAATGTTTGTATCTAGTGAAGGATTTGTACTTTTAATAACTAGTAGTTTCTCACCCCTTTCTTCAAGAAGCCTTAGCATGACTTCAATTGATTCGGGACTATCTACTTCAACAGTGGAAGCTTCCTCAATGGATCTAGATTCAATGATGTCCTGAGTACGGGCATCATGCGCAAAGGCGATTTTGCCTGGGACATAGTGGGAGAAATCTATGCTGAATATGAAAAGTGCTTTTTCTTTTGCTAGTTGTTCTGTGAATTCAATTAGAGTTTCTGTATCTGTTCCCGTTTTTATCACCCAACCTTCAACTTTTGCTTTTGGGAAATATTTCTCTACATAATCTCTGTGGATAGTGAATCCGTGTTCGGATTCCTGAGCTTTACTGATTTGTTCTCTGCCGGTGTTAAAATGGTCCGGGCTAATGATTATAACTTTTCTTGGTGTTTTCAATTCATCGTACATTTCTTCAATAATCCCCTCAACCAAAAGATGGTGGGGCAGGAGAACAACATCCGCTTTTTTACAATCAGCAAAAGTAAGAAATAGTGGGGGCTGGCAGCCCATTAACAGGGCCATGATCATGATTAATACAATGCTCCTCCCCATTCAACTAAGGTAAATCCATTACGTTCAGGTCGTACAAAGTTTGGAACTGGCAGACCAGCTTCATTAACTCCTTTGTAAATCATAAATAATCTAATCATTGTGTCTGGCGTTGGTTCAACACTGAGCGGAGCAACCTGGTCAAAGAGATTTTCATCTACAAAGTTGAATTCAATATATGGTGTTTTTTCTGCCATTAGACGAGGAGCCCAAAACTCCATAAAGTCATAAGTCTCCTTCCAGTTGAGTCCCATTTGGTAGAGCATTCCTGGAAGTTTTGTAATCACCTCCTTACGTTTTAATGTGAAGCCAGGATCTAAAGCGATTGATTTGTCTGAGTTACCCTCCCAGAAAAGGTAAGGATACTGCTTCCCGTCTGCCAAGTTAGTTAGTTTCCCATTTGGTTGAGCGATTACATTCCATCCATCATTGTGCTCAGGGATTGTAATAGTGAAATCGATCTCATTAACAACCACTGACACCTCAGTGGTTTTTTCAGGGTAGAGGTAGATTACTGGTTTTCCACATTCGGCTTGCGGAGCATATTGAAGGTCATAGGCAACAACATAGTTGCCAGTGTCCATTTTAATGAAGAATATGTAATCACTTGCAAAGTACTCTTCCATAGACATTGGTTCTTCATCTGTATTGTATTTTGTTTGACTTGCGTAGCTGCTGTATAGGTATGAGGCCTGTGCACTCAAACCGGTATGACCTTCTGCTGGATAATCTGACTTGAACATCCATACTTCATTGCCATCTAATGTTCCCCTCAACTCAAGTGATTCTTCTTCTCCTTCATCAGGAGTGTGCTGGTTAAGACATGAATTTTCAGAGAAGCCACATTTAGAGCTAGTTGCGGCAAAAGGTTTTGTCACTGAACCCCCATCATTTGAGGTGAATGTTACTTCTTTAGTGGTTGAAAACCCTTCATCAGTTAAGAAAGAATCTGGAACAATTGCATATCTAGCGAAAGTTGTATCAGCTTGTTTTGTGTAAATACAGTTACTATATAGGTATGCTGTCTCAACACCTGGAATTGAAGTCTCTTCAGCTATTCCATTTTGAGTTAACTCCATTAAAGTTGATTCTAAAATCCGGGATCTTTCTTCCGCAAGAACTACATTGTCATTTTCATATACATCTAGAGTTTCTGGAATATCTAATTCTGGAATTGAGATTTGACTATCAGTAGATGAGATAGGTGGTAGGTATATGCTACCTGTAGTTTCATCTGAATATGGCTCGAGCAGAACCCATGAATTACTTTCAAAATCAACTGCAAAGCGGTAAACCCCACTAGGGCAAAGTCCATTACATATAGCTTGTATGCTTACTAGGCTTTGGCCCTGGTAAGGGCCACCATCAAAGATAAAGATTTCATAATATTTGTTATAAGCAACTATCAGCTCTTTGAACTTCTCAAAATCATTTTCATCTCCTTTAGTATAGTCCGGCATCAAAGATTTATAATGTTCTTCAAATGAATCAATGTGTTCCGCAGCATCTAATTCAGTGATTCCTTCAGGAAGTTCAACTACTACTTCTTCAATGACTTTTATCTTTGTTTCTTCCTCATCGACTTCTTCAACAATTTCCTCCTCTTCATCTTCCTCCACAACTTGAGGTATTAGCGTGCAGGCGCTTAGAGTAAGGGCCAACAGTATTGGTAGAAAGAATTTTTTCATACTAATGACAACTTATCATAGAAGAAGTAAACGAAAAACCCCTCCGGAGAGGGGCTTTTCTAATTCTCTTTTAGCTTTCACGATTACAGGAATACATCCTGTATCGTGTGTTACTCAATAATCTTTGCAACTACTCCGGCACCTACTGTTCGTCCTCCTTCACGGATGGCGAAACGAGTACCTTCTTCAATCGCTACAGGAGTTCCAAGAGTTACGCTCATGGAAACATCGTCTCCAGGCATAACCATTTCTACTCCAGCAGGCAATTCAATATCTCCAGTTACATCTGTTGTACGGATGTAGAACTGAGGTTTGTATCCTTTGAAGAAAGGAGTGTGACGTCCACCTTCATCTTTGCTTAGTACGTATACTTGAGCTTCAAACTTACTGTGTGGAGTGATAGTTCCAGCCTTAGCTAGTACTTGTCCACGTTCGATTTCTTCACGTTCAATACCACGTAGAAGGATTCCAACGTTGTCTCCAGCTTCACCTCGGTCTAATTGTTTCTTGAACATTTCAACTCCAGTTACAACAAGCTTTCTAGTTTCTTTAACTCCAACTAGTTCAACTTCGTCATTTACATTTACAACACCTTGGTCAATACGACCAGTTGCTACAGTTCCACGTCCTTTAATTGAGAATACATCTTCAACAGCCATTAGGAATGGCTTGTCTAGTTCACGTACAGGTTGTGGGAAGTACTCATCAATGACTTTAAGAAGCTCAACAATAGGTTCAGCGTCTGCACCATTTGGATCTTCAAGTGCCTTAAGAGCAGATCCTTTGATGATTGGAGTATCGTCTCCAGGGTATTCGTATTTGTTTAGAAGTTCACGGATTTCCATTTCTGAAAGTTCAGCGATTTCTGGATCAGCCATATCCATCTTATTGAGGAATACAACAATGTGAGGAACATTTACCTGACGAGCAAGTAGGATGTGTTCACGAGTTTGTGGCATTGGTCCATCAGCAGCAGATACAACAAGAATTGCACCATCCATTTGAGCGGCACCAGTGATCATATTCTTTACGTAATCAGCATGACCTGGACAGTCAACGTGAGCGTAATGACGTTTGTCAGTTTCGTACTCTAAGTGAGATGTAGCAATAGTGATACCACGCTCTCTTTCTTCAGGAGCGTTATCAATTTGGTCGAACGCCTTCATAGAGTTGTTCCCACCGAATTTAGCGGCTGCTACGGCCGTAATTGCTGCAGAGAGTGTAGTTTTACCATGATCAACGTGACCAATAGTACCCACATTCACGTGCGGCTTTGATCTGTCGAATTGATCTGCCATTTTTTTAGGGGTAAAAAATAATAAATTTAAGCGAGGGAATTTTAGTGGAAAGTCCCTTTTAGTGCAAGAGAATTACGCGCCGACTCCTCTATCAGCCTTGATTTTTTCAGCAACGCTACTTGGTACTTCAGCGTAGTGGCTGAATTCCATAGAGTAACTTGCTCGCCCTTGGGTCATAGATCTAAGGTCAGTTGCGTATCCAAACATTGAAGAGAGAGGTACATCACAAAGGATAACCTTTGCCATTCCTCGGTCAGTTGTTTCTACAATATTTCCACGTCTTGAGGATACGTTACCCATAACATCACCAAAGTAATCTTCTGGAGTTACAACTTCTACTTTCATAACTGGTTCAAGGAGTGTTGCTCCAGCTTTTCGCGCCCCATCACGGAATGCAATTGATCCAGCCATTTTAAAGGCCATTTCAGATGAATCAACATCATGGTAAGAACCATCATATAATTCAACCTTAACATCTACCATTGGGTAACCAGCTACAACCCCACGGCTCATAGCTTCTTGTATACCTTTATCAATTGGATTGATGTATTCCCTAGGAATCTTACCTCCAGTGATTTGGTTATCAAATTCATATCCAGCTCCAGGTTCTTGAGGGATAATACGCATAAGTACGTGACCGTATTGTCCACGTCCACCAGTTTGCTTAACATATTTTTCTTCTGCATCTACTTGCTTCTTAATTGTTTCACGGTAAGCAACTTGAGGTGCACCAATGTTGGCTTCCACCTTAAATTCACGTTTCATACGGTCTACAATAATTTCCAAATGAAGTTCTCCCATTCCTGCTATCAGGGTTTGAGCTGTTTCTTCATCTGTAGTTACACGGAAAGTTGGGTCTTCCTCCGCAAGTTTTTGGAGAGCGATTCCCATCTTTTCTTGATCAGCCTTAGTTTTTGGCTCAATAGCAATTTGGATAACTGGATCAGGGAATGTAATAGATTCCAAAATTACTGGGTGAGCTGGGTCGCATAAAGTGTTACCAGTAGTTGTCTTTTTAAGACCAATGGCAGCAGCAATATCTCCAGCTTCCACACTTTTGATTTCTTCACGACTGTTTGCGTGCATTTGCACTAAACGTCCAATACGTTCTTTGTTCCCGGTCGCTGTATTTACAATGTAAGATCCGGACTCTAGTTTTCCAGAATAAACACGGAAGAAACAAAGCTTACCTACAAATGGATCAGTAGCGATCTTAAATGCAAGTGCAGCGAATGGTTCGTTAACGTCTGGTTTTCTTTCAACTTCTTCTTCAGTATCTGGGTTGGTTCCTTTGATAGCTCCAACATCCAATGGGGAAGGGAGGAAGTCACGTACAGCGTCCAATACCAATTGCACACCCTTGTTTTGAAGGGCAGTTCCACACATTACTGGGTAGATTTCTCCTTTGATAGTTGCAGCACGAATTCCTTTTTTAAGATCTTCCACGCTGAGAGTTTCTGACTCCATGTACTTTTCAAGTAGCTCTTCAGAAGTCTCCGCAACCTTTTCAATCATAGTTGCGCGGTACTGAGCCACCTTTTCTTTCATGTCTTCAGGAATGTCTATATCTACAACGGTTTCTCCCATCTTTCCTTCAAATCCGTAAGCCTTCTCTTCGATTAGATCGATACAACCAGTGAAAGTGTTTTCAAAACCAATAGGCAATTGAATTGCTACTGCCGCTTTTGAAAGACGACTGTGGATTGAGTCAATGGACATGTAGAAATCTGCTCCAATTTTGTCCATCTTGTTGATGAAAGCGATTCTTGGCACATCGTATTTATCTGCTTGTCTCCATACTGTTTCTGACTGAGGCTCCACACCTTGAGACCCATCAAAAACTGCAACAGCTCCGTCTAGTACACGCATTGAACGTTCTACCTCAACGGTAAAGTCCACGTGACCTGGAGTGTCAATAATGTTGATTCTAATATCCTTCCAAAAACAAGTTGTTGCAGCGGAAGTAATTGTAATTCCTCGCTCTTGTTCTTGTTCCATCCAGTCCATAGTTGCTTCACCTTCATGCACCTCACCAATCTTGTGGGATACCCCTGTGTAATAGAGGACACGTTCTGTTGTTGTGGTCTTACCAGCGTCAATGTGAGCTGCAATCCCGATATTACGCAAGTGCGCGAGGTCTGTTTTTGGGTTATTCATGGTGTGAAATATACTAAAAATTAATGCGGAGGCATTATAAGGATTGGGGCAGGGAAGTCAATCTATTCCTTGTCTACAAAGCCCTCTAGCACTTCAACTAAATCATTATTGGCTTCAATGAAAGTTGTGTAGTGGGTGTGAAGAGTCTCATCCAGAGTTTGAACTTGGGAGATGTCTTCCTTGTAGGTTTCTGAAGAATAGTAGGTGAGCATTTCCTCATAAGCTATGAGGTAGAGGTCTGCCGCGCTGATGTAAATATCAATACTTTCATTGGAGGCAAGTTGCTGTTCTTCATTGCGGCTTAAAATATCTGTTAAGGTTTTTGACTGATTGATTTCCTTTTGAGCGGTGCTGAAGGCGTTGGACATTTCATTGGTTTTGATTTCGTCCTGCTCAGTCACAACATCTGGAATAATGTCATTGTAAAGAGTAGCGGTGATTTCAATAGCAGTAGATGAAAGATTTACCTGTTCAACTAGGCGATTGTTGTATTCAACGATGCTGAGTTTGCTAAAGGCGCAGGCGGAGAGGAGGATTAGACCAAGAAACAGTAGGCGAGGAGAGATTTTCATATGTCAAAATAAGGTACGCCTATCATAACTAGATAAAATACCTTTGTCTATTGACTGATTGTGGACCAGTTTGCATATGCCTCTGCGAGCCGTTCCACTTTCTTCTTTTCTCCTTTAAGAACTGCAATGTCGCCGGCAACGTCCTCTTTTGCTATGCCCAGAAGATACTTGGCCATTTTTCCCGCTTCACTGGTATTTAAATACCATGTGTCTTCGCTCTTATCACGATTCTTCTCTGCTTCATATGCGTCTAAGGCTTCTTGAGCAGTCCTCATATGTTTACCCCCAATTCTATTGGCCTTATCTTCACCCTGTGCGATTTCATCTAAAGCTCCCTCTAACTCACCATCTGGCAGATTGGCAATTTCATTGTCAGTTTTTGTATCAATACGGGCGAGTAAGCCAACATCTGCCTTTTCTAATGTTTCACCACCTGTTTCTGGAGTTTCCATTTCTTAAAGGTTAGATAGTAATTCTTCAGCCTCAGCTTCTTCAGCTGCATGGCTTTTTTCTTCTTCATTACGCCGCTTGTCTTTTCTGTATTTGTCTGCGATTGCTTTTATGGCTGCCGATTCTGCTTCAACAAGATTAAGGTGACTTTTAGAAAGTTTAAAGATATGTACTTTCATATCTTTTAGTTCCTGTTCAGTCATTTGTGGAGCAGCTTCAATAATTTCTGTCCGCTGATCATCCGTTAAGGCCAGGGATTTCTTGGTCAGCCTGATTACTTCTTCTACTAATGGATTCATGGTTTATTGTTGTACAGATTTATTGGCATTCTCTACTGACGTATTATAGTAGTTAACATATGACATTATGCTGTCAAGGCAACTAGACTGTTTTGTTTCTGCCTCAATAATTTTTACTTCTGCCTTTTTATCTACACTTTTTTTCGGCTTTCCAGGTAGTCGTAGATTTCCCTTATCATCAATGTATGCACCATCGGGTAATTTTTTACCCATTTCAACTAATGTTTGTTGCGAACTTTCAAGCTTACTTGGCATTTCACCAGTTGCCTTTTCACGAACTTCTACACCTTTGAATCCACCCATTTTTAAATTTTGTTAAAGATTAGAAAGTAGTTTTTCTGCTTCAGCTTCTTCTTGTGAATGTGATTCGGCTTCAGCTGCATCTCTTTTTTCTTTTTCCTCACCCCTTTTTAGGCCAAAATATTGAGTCAAAATTGTAATTTTTGCTTCAGTTATTTTTAGTTCTTCTTGAGTGAATTTTTCCAATAGATCTTTTAATTCATTTAGTTTTTCTTCTGATCCAGATTCTAATTGTTCAAGTATCTTCTTTTTAAGATCTTCTGGTAAATCTTTTGAACTATTTACCAGGGCAGTGATTTCTTCTAAAAGTGTCATAATTAATTGTTTTAATCGTATTATTATAGCATAAAGAGCACCCCTTGACAAGGGTGGGATTGTTGTCTGGTGTACTCCCGGGAGTGAAATTTGCAGGCTAGGATTGCAGAAATCAGTACAATAGGGCTCCGATAATGACTGCCAAGTAGGTTGAAATCCACAAAATATTGGACAGGATGATTGGCTTTTCCTTGTGGTAGAAGCCATAAACTATCCAAGATCCAGCAAAAAAGACGTAGAGTAGCCAAGTTGAGATGGCTATACTTTCTGCGTTCTTCTCAATAAAGATTTTGAAAACCTGGGGGAGGGTAGCGGCAGGATATGCAATCGCTACAAAATAGATAAAACGGTCTATGAATTTAGACCTATTCTTTGTGGCGTGGCGAAGTCCGTGGTTAGGCATCTTTTTATATTTCCACGATTACAGGAATACATCCTGTATCGTGTGTTATTTCTTCTTCCTTTTAGAGAATCTAGCGTAGTGGGCGAAGGCGCGGTTGGCTTGGGCCATTCTTTGAACGTCTTCTTTCTTTTTAACTGCTGAACCTGTGTTTTCAGCGGCGTCTAGGATTTCTTGGGTGAGGAGTTTGTACATTGGTGCTCCTTTGCGTCCGCGTGCTCCACCAATGATCCAACGGAATGAAAGCATTTGTTGGCGTTTTGGAGTTACTTCGTGCGGTACTTGGTAGATAGATCCACCTACTCGTTTTGGTCTAACTTCCATACTTGGTTTGCTGTTTTCAATTGCTCGGAAGAAGATTTCACGAGAATTTTTATGTCCTCTTTTTTCAATCTCTTTAAGCATATCGTTAAAAATACGTCTTGAAACTGTCTTTTTCCCATCAAGCATAAGGTAGTTGATGAACTTTTCGCTCACTTCGTCAGAAGCTGGTGGGATGTAAGTTGTAATTTTAGTTGTCATGTTTACTTCTTAGGTTTCTTAGTACCGTACTTGGAACGTCCTTGGTTTCTATCGCTTACTCCTTGAGTATCAAGGCTACCTCGCACTACGTGGTAACGTACACCAGGAAGATCCTTAACACGTCCTCCACGAATCAATACAATGGAGTGTTCTTGAAGGTTGTGACCCTCACCACCAATGTATGCATTAACTTCCATACCGTTAGTTAGTCGCACACGTGCAAATTTACGGAGGGCAGAGTTAGGCTTTTTAGGAGTCATAGTAGACACCTTTACACATACTCCACGTTTGAACGGACTTGAGACCTGCTTAGTTTGAGATCTTAAAGTGTTCATGATGACCTGAAGCGCAGGAGACGTGCTCTTTACTTTCTTCTTCTTCCTTCCTTTGCGGACGAGTTGATTAATTGTTGGCATAAGCTATTTAAGTTTAGCTGGAGTAATCTAGTGTATTTAATAGTAGTTTGCAAGCCTTTCTTTGCGAAGCTTGCAGTACGGTCGATATGATTGTATAGTACGTTCTTACAAAATTACTGAATTATGTATAGAGAAGTAGCTAGTGAATCATTTGAATCATTGCGAACTGATAGAGATGGACCTCTTGTTGCTTGGATGCATACGCCTCAATCAATCTTAGACCTTCTTTGTCCTACTCTGGATGATGTACGTGCAAAGTTGGAAGAACTTCTTCCGGATTCATTGGATGATTTTAAAGATCGCTATCCGCTTATTATTTATGATAGAGATATTCCGCTACCACTTTATGATGAAGATGAAGATGATATTGGTGAGGATTTAGACATCAAAGTTGATGCTGTTAGAAGATTAGTTCATACAGTTTTTGAGGAAAAAGGTTTCAATCTACTTATGTTGCGACAAATTGAAGTGACAAGATCTGTTTTGTTAGATGGGGAGGGTTTTGACGTTCCTTGTGCATGGCAAATACCTGATTTATCTCCCGAACTAGCAGTGAAAAGGCAAAGGCAAGGGCAAAAAAATAGGTTTAATATGGAAATGGTTCCAGAAATCTTTGTTCATAGCCATCTGGTGCCTGAAGTTTATATGCATGCTATTCCTTTTCGCCCTTTTATTCAGAGGGAAAACTATAGAGATTTTTTTGTTGGCCCTAACCTTAGTGATGAAAGAAATTTATATGAGTTGTATAAGAGTGGTGAAATAGAGCAGAAAGAAGCTTTGAGGATTGCAGTTGATGCAATGAAAGGTTGTGCACATTTACATGATCAAGAATGGACTCATGGAGATGTTAGAATAGATAACATTATGACCATTAGAAATGGAGATGCTCATGATGGCAAACTCTATGATTATGATACAGTTAGGCAATATGGGGAGCGACCCTCAACAGTTGGTGTGAGTTGGGTTGAAAGGGAAGTTCTTGATGGATATGAAGATGGTAGTATGGTTATTAATGGTCCATGGATTGATGTAGCTATGTTTGCAAAGTGGGTGCTTCTCCCAATTTTTTCGGGTGATAAATTTGAGGGAGATCTTATTGATGATCTTCGTCAAGCAGCTGGCTCTTGGGATAAAACTGGAGATAAAATAAAAGAATTGAAAGTGCCTGATGTGGTTCGGGATTTGCTTAGCAATATGTTTAAAGACGACCTGTTTGCCCGGCCGTCTTTAAACGAATGTGTCGAGGTTTTGGAGGAGTACTTAGCAGCAGCTTAGTCTTCTCTGGTGTCAATAGCTTCTCCTCTTAGACGTTTTCTGAATGTTTCACCTGCAGGTATTAGTCTACCGATAATAACGTTCTCTTTTAGACCGTCTAGAAGGTCTACTCTGTGTGTTGTAGAGGCTTCTACAAGTACGCGAATTGTTTCCTGGAAGGAAGCAGCTGATAGCCAAGATCTAGTATTAAGTGCAATACGAGTCAATCCAAGAAGGAGTCTTTCATACTCTACTGGTTTCTTTTTCTTCTTTTTAAGAGCTAAATTTTCTTCTGTTACAGTTTGGTAATCCATAACTTCTCCTGGAAGAAGGCTACTGTCTCCTTGTTCAGTGATTCGCACTTTGGAGAACATCTGTCTAGTAATGATTTCAATATGTTTGTCATTAATAGTTTGACCTTGAGATGCGTAAATACTTTGCACCTCTGTCATGATGTACTTTTGAGTGGTGTAAATGTCCGTTAGAAGCATGAGCTTACGCACATTGATGTGACCGGAAGTTAGAGGAGTTCCCTTTGTAACAAGTTGTCCACTCTTAACGCGGATCATCTTTCCTGGATCCACAGCGTACTCAATTTCTGGAACATCTGATTCAACAGAGATACCTGTTTTCCCAGCTTTGATAACAACTCCGCTGTTCTTGGCTCGCACTTTTTTGCGACCCTTACTTGCAAGAACATCTTTTATGTCTACTTTATCGCCTTTCTTCACTTCAACTTCCATCTCGTCTTCAACCTCATATTCATCAATAGGAGTTTCTAGAGGAACGATGAATATAGTTCTGTGGTGACCCTTAGTTTTGATCTTAACCTTTCCATCCTCTTCAGCGAGTAGGGCAGGTTTCTTAGGAGTTCTAGCCTCAAATAGTTCTTCCACACGAGTTAGACCTTGAGTGATATCTTCACCTTCAGTTGCAATACCTCCCATATGGAAAGTTCTCATAGTAAGCTGAGTCCCTGGTTCACCAATGGATTGGGCAGCGATAATACCTACCGCAGTACCAAGATCTACTTCTTCACTGTTACCAAGATCACGTCCGTAACACTTTTGGCAAACACCATTCATGGTGAGACAAGTCATTACAGAACGAACATCGATCTCATTAACCTTGTGTTCTTTAACAATTCCAATGATGGATTTATCAATACTTGTTTTCTTTTTGATAAGAACTTTTCCTTTGCTGTCTTTAACATCTGCACCAACTGTTCGTCCAAAGATACGATTTTCAAATGCTTCACCAATTGCTTCAGATTCTTCTCTTGTTACATGATGAAGTTGTTTTGTTCCACAATCATCTTCCTTAATAATGATATCTTGCACGGCATCAACTAAACGACGAGTAAGGTAACCGGCTTCTGCTGTTTTAAGGGCAGTATCTGACTTACCTTTACGTCCACCATGAGTAGCAATAAAGTATTCAAGGATTGAGAAACCTTCCTTCAAATTAGATTTAATAGGAAGTTCAATGGTTTTACCGGCTGGATTGGCCACTAGACCTTTCATTCCACAGATCTGTGTGATCTGTCCCCAGTTACCACGAGCTCCAGAATCTACTTGGTAGTAGATGTCGTTTTCGTTATCAAATCCTTCAATCATTTTCTCTCCAATTTCCGCCTTAGTCTTACTCCAAATGCGAATTGATTGAGCATATCTTTCATCTTCCGTAATGAATCCACGGTTGTAGTAATCATGGATTTTTTGTACATGATCTTCTGATTTCTCCATCAATGCATATTTGGCATCTGGGATGTGTAGATCTGAACTAGCCATGGAAATTCCAGAGATAGTTGCATATTTGAATCCAATTACTTTGAGTTCATCACAGAATTGAGAGGTTCGTTCCATTCCAGCGTGTTCAAAAGCCTGACTCACAATTTCCATAATGTCTTTCTTTTTGAAGGTGTTGTTATGGTATTCCAGTTCTTCAGGAACTAGTTGGTTGAAGATTGCTCGTCCAACAGTTGTATCAATTATTTCATCACCAACGCGGATTTTAACCTTTGTGTGTAGGTGAATGGTTTTGTAATCCAGTGCAAGGATTGCTTCTTCTGTGCTTCCAAATACGCTTCCTTCACCAATCTTTCCATCACGTTCAGACGTGAGGTAGTAAAGTCCCAATACCATATCCTGAGTAGGAGTAGTAATAGGTTCTCCGGCAGAAGGCTTAAGAAGGTTACGTGCAGAAGACATAAGATGCCCTGCTTCTTCCTGAGCTCTTTCTGAAAGAGGTACGTGTACGGCCATTTGATCTCCATCAAAATCGGCATTGAATGCAGCACATACAAGAGCATGTACTTGGATAGCTTTACCTTCAATCAATACTGGACGGAAAGCCTGAATACCAAGTCTATGAAGAGTTGGAGCACGATTTAGTAGTACATATCTTTCTCTTGTTACTTCTTCCAAGATGTCCCAAATGGCTTTTTCATTTCCTTGGATCATCTTTTCTGCACTCTTAATATTGTGTGCATATCCATCTTTAATAAGTTTTCCAAGTACGAATGGCTTGAACAGTTCCATTGCCATTGTTTTTGGAAGTCCACATTCATTTAGTTTAAGACTTGGTCCAATAACAATTACAGAACGTCCTGAGTAATCCACACGTTTACCAAGTAGATTTTGACGGAAACGCCCTTGTTTACCCTTAAGCATGTCTGAAAGTGAGCGAAGCTTACGCTTATCTCCTGCATTGAATGCAGTCTTTCCAGCTCTTGCACTATTGTTGATAAGAGTATCAACAGCTTCTTGAAGCATACGTTTTTCATTACGGCAGATTACCTCTGGCGCACCAATAAGGATTAGACGTTTGAGACGGTTGTTACGGTTGATAACACGGCGGTAAAGATCATTTAGATCAGATGCCGCAAATCGTCCTCCATCAAGCTGTACCATTGGACGAAGATCCGGTGGTATAACAGGTAGAGAAGAGAGCACCATCCATTCTGGCTTGATGCCAGCTTTGGATAGAGATCCAACCAATTTGATTCGTTTCATCAGCTTAGCTTTCTTTTGACCAGTTGCTTTAATTAGGGCTTCTTCAATAACTTTAGCTTCTTCATCAAGGTCCATGTTTTCAATGATTTGACGAAGAGACTCAGCACCAGTCCCAGCTTGGAAAACGTGTCCAAATTTCATAGACATGTCTCTGTACTCAAGCTCAGTTAGCACCTTGCTAAGAGTCAAAGTGTCTAGATCCTTTTTAGCTTGTGAGTGTTGCTCGGTAAGTTCTTCAACTTTAACTGCTTGCTCCTTTTCAATTTCCTTTTTATCTCCAACTCCAGCTTTAATGCGTTCCTTGTATTCACGGATAATATCCTTTTTGAAAGTTTTAAATTCTTCGTCTAGTTGCTCCAAAGCTCCTTTTTTTGCTTCTTCATTTACCTTAATAACAATGTACGCTGCAAAGTAAACCACTTGCTCCAGGGTCTTTACAGGTAAATTGAGTAGAAGTCCCAATCGGCTAGGAGTGGAACGTAGGAACCAGATGTGTGTTACTGGCACTGCTAGGTCAATGTGACCCATTCGCTTACGACGAACTACAGAGCGAGTTACTTCAACACCACATTTTTCACAAATTACACCTTTGTAGCGAATTCGTTTGTATTTTCCACAGGCACATTCCCAGTTCTTTGTAGGACCAAAAATACGTTCGCAGAAAAGACCGTCACGTTCAGGTTTTTGTGTACGGTAGTTGATAGTCTCGGGCTTTTTAACCTCGCCACTAGACCAAGAGAGGATTTGTTCAGGTGATGCTACTGCAATTGCAATGGCATCGAATAGCACTGGAGCTTTCTTGTGGTCGTGCATGTTCATGAAATAAAAGGATTAAAGGAAAGTAAAGAGTTGTCCAATAAAGACAAAGTAAAGGATTCCAAATAGGGCACCTTCAAAGGAGTAAATTTTCTTCTCAATGCCTGCGAAGGCAAAGAGAATTGTTGCAATAATAAGGAAAGGAACAGCAATGCTGATCACTTCCGAAGTTACGTTCAGTGTTCCCATAAGTGTTGGGATGGCCATAACTAAAGTGGCGTTTAGGATGTTGGATCCCATGATGTTACCAACAACCATTTCGTAATTCTTTTTTTGTGCCGCTCTGATTGATACGACAAGTTCTGGTAGGGAAGTTCCAATGGCCACAGCAGATATTGCAATGGCGGATGGTGCTAGGTTCCAGATGCTTGATAATTCTACAATTGCGTCAATTGTGAACTTGGAACCAAAGAAGATTCCAATTGCACTTAACAGGATCCATAGTATTAGTTTTGGAGAAGGAGATTTCTTCTCAAGTTTTTTTGTAGCGATCTTCTCTTCCAGCTTTTTGAGTTTGCTTTGTTTGTGTTCTTGCCAGTTGTAGGCAATGTAAACCAGGTAACTGATAAACATAATTAGTCCTTCAAAGGCTGTGAAGCTGCCGTCATAGATAGTAACTATTAGCAGTGCTGTAATAGATCCAAGTAGAGGAAGGTCTAAGCGAATTAGGCTTTTTTCCACAACTATTGTTCTGGCCCACATTGCTGTGAATCCACCTACCAATAATATGTTGGCAATGTTAGATCCCATTACATTGGCTGCCACAATAGAAGAGAAACCTTGTGCTGTGGCTACAACAGAAGTCATTAATTCAGGTAGGGAAGTACCCAAGGCAACAATGCTTACCCCAATTATAAATTGAGGAACTCCTAAGATACGTCCAAGCTTTTCACTGTTAGTAGTGAAAATATCGGCTGATTTGATCAGCAGAGCCAGTGCGGCTACAAAGACAATGATCCAGAGTGCAATGTTCATTTTTTAGCTGGGGTTTCTTCTTCTTCATCTTTTTCTTCCACAACATGTTTAATAGTTTCAACTGTGCCTTCAACTTCTTTACCTTCTGCATCAACAGTGTGAGCAGATTCTACTACTACTTCGTCTTCTGCTGGTTCAATGTATTCATCGCTTTCAATATCATCATCTTCTAATTGAAGAAGGTCTACGTTAAGACAGAGAGATTGAAGTTCTTTAACAAGTACGTTGAATGATTCTGGAGTACGTGGCTTTCGAATTGCTTCACCCTTGATGATTGATTCGTAAGCTTTGGCACGTCCGTAAACATCATCTGATTTGATGGTCAGCATTTCTTGAAGAATGTGTGAGGCACCGTAGGCTTCAAGTGCCCATACCTCCATTTCTCCAAAACGCTGTCCACCTTTTTGAGCCTTACCTCCAAGTGGCTGTTGTGTCACAAGTGAGTAAGGTCCAACTGAACGAGCATGGATCTTATCTTCAACTAGATGAGCTAGCTTAAGGATGTAAGTAATACCCACAGTTGTTTTGTGATCAAATGCTTCACCAGATTTACCGTCAAAGAGTTGAACCTTTCCATCTTCTGGAAGGCCAGCTGCTTTGAGTTCTCCAGTAATTTCTTCATTTGTAATTCCGTTCAATGCAGGTGTTGCATAGTGTTTGTCCAATTCAATACCAGCCCAACCCAAATGGGTTTCAAGAATCTGACCAATATTCATACGGCTGGATACACCAAGTGGATTCAAAATGATGTCCACTGGAGTTCCATCTGGCATGTAAGGCATGTCTTCTTCCGGCACAATAATTGAGATCACACCCTTATTTCCATGACGTCCCGCAACCTTGTCTCCTACAGAGATTCGGCGAGTTTGTGCAATGGAAACATGGATTTGTTGTAGTACACCGTTTTCAAGCTCGTCCCCGTTTTCACGTGAGAAAATCTTAACGTCTACAATCTTTCCTCCTTCTCCACCTGGTAGGCGAAGGGAAGTATCTTTAACATCACGAGCTTTGTCTCCAAAGATCGCTCTTAGTAGTCTTTCTTCAGGAGTCAGTTCAGTTTCTCCCTTTGGCGTAATTTTACCAACAAGAATTGCGCTTTCACGTACAGATGCTCCAACGCGGATAATACCGTTTTCATCAAGGTCCTTTAGTCGCGCTTCACCTACATTAGGGATATCACGAGTAACAATTTCAGGTCCAAGCTTTGTCTCACGAACATCCACACTGAATTGTTGGATGTGGATTGAACTGAAGCGGTGATCTTTAACCATTCGGCTAGAAAGAATCACGGCATCCTCAAAGTTGTAACCTTCCCATGGCATGTATGCCACAATCAGGTTTTGACCAACTGCAAGTTCACCTTGTTCAGTAGAAGCTCCATCCGCAAGGATGTCGCCCTTTTTAATCTTTTGACCAGATTCACAAAGCACTCTTTGGTGGAAACAAGTTCCTTGGTTAGTGCGGCGGAATACGTCTAGATTGTAAGTTACTTTCTCACCAGATTTGTAGATCACATCAATCTTGCTTCCATCCATGTAAGAAACTGTTCCATCTTCTTTAGCAACAATCACCTGTCCAGTATTTTGAGCAGCAGTAGCTTCCATTCCAGTTCCCACAACAGGAGCCTGAGGACGGATTAGTGGCACTGCCTGCCTTTGCATGTTTGATCCCATTGAAGCACGAGTATTATCATCATGTTCAAGGAAAGGAATCAAAGATGTAGTCACGGAGATAATCTGTTGAGGAGATACATCCATGTGAGTCACGTCATTGTGTACTGCAGCTAGAGGTTCACCATTTGAACGAGCACCAACAGTTTCGTTTACAAATTCACCCTTCTTATTAAGAATGGTGTTTGCTTGAGCGTAAATAATTTCTTGTTCATCTTCTGCGTCAAAGTGTTCAACCTTCTTTCCAAGGTGAGCACGAACAGGAACTTCTTTAAGATCCTTAATCTTTGCAATCTTCTTTGCCAGCTTTTCATCAATAACTTCACCTGCACGGATTACGATTTTTCTACTTCCAGCTTCATGAATGTCTTCACCAGCCATATGTCCGGCTGCTGCTTTTCCATCATTTTTGAGGCTGCTAGCAATCTCGCGGAGAGGAGTTTCAATAAATCCGTACTTGTTGATTTGAGCATGAGTAGCCAAATGCACCACCAAACCAATATTTGGTCCTTCCGGTGTAGCAATAGGACAGATCCTTCCGTAATGCGAAGGATGTACATCACGTACATCAAATGAGGCACGTTCCCTGGATAAACCTCCAGGTCCCATGGCAGATAGACGTCTTTTGTGCGCCAGCTCCGCTAGAGGATTTGTTTGATCCATAAACTGTGAAAGCTGAGAACTCGCATAGAATTCTCTAAGCGCCGCAGTAATAGGACGAGAGTTGATAAGTTGAGTTGGAGTAACTGTTTCCAGTTCCATAACTGTCATTCGGTCTTTTGCAATCCTTTCCGTTCTAAGAAGTCCAACACGGAATTTGTTGATTACCAATTCTCCAACTGGTCTGATTCTACGATTTGAAAGATGATCAATATCATCTGGTAGAGCTTCCTTATTGTTAAGTCTGATCAGGTGCTTAAGGATAAGAACAAAATCTTCCACTTGGAAAGTGTGATGTTCAATATCGTTTGGAGTCTTAAGCTTGAATCTGCGGTTCATTTTGTAACGAGCCACAGGTCCCATGTCGTATTTCTTGTAGTCAAAGAACATAGATTGGATAAGTGCACGCGCATTTTCTGGCGTTGCCAAATCTCCTGGTCTGATCTTTTTGTAAATGCTCTTGTAAGCTTCATCAGTTGTTTTAGCAGTGTCTTTTTCAAGAGTGAAAAGAATGAAGTCTTTTGTAGGGTCTTTAATTTCATCACGGAAAAGGTCCATGATCTTTTTGTCTGTTTCAAATCCGAACACTCTAAGAAGAGCTGTTACTGGGATTTTTCGTTTTCTGTCTATCTTTACAGTGATGATTCCTTTTTTGTCCGTTTCCACTTCCAACCATGCCCCACGTTTTGGGATGATTTTTGCATTGTGCATGCCCGGCACAGCTGCATTTTTAGAGAAGAAAACACCTGGTGATCTAACGATTTGTGAAACCACAACACGTTCGATTCCATTTACTAGGAATGATCCGCTGTCTGTCATAAGAGGAATTGGTCCAAGGAAAACATCTTGCTCCTTGATTTCACCACTCTCCTTATTAATAAGTTGAACGTGAACTTTGAGGGGTGCCTCATAAGACAGGTTCTTTACACGACACTTATCAGGGTCATGTTTAGGTTCACCCAAAGAGTAATCTAAGAAGTGAAGCTCTAGTTTCTTTCCAGAGAAGTCTATAATAGGTGAGACTTCATCTAGAAGAGCGCGGATACCTTCTTCAAGGAACCACTTATAAGAGTCGATCTGAATGTCGATCAAATTAGGCAAGGCAACTTGCCAACTTTTGTCAACAAAAAATTTCCGCTCTCGCGGTTTGATGGAAGTGCGTCCTTCGGACTTTGCACTAGTTTTTTTCGTGGGCATAATGGACGAAAATGTTAGAGTTTAAAGCAGAAACACAGCTAACTGTGTCTATGCTCCCGTCTCACAACACAATCAAAACCGGAGAGCTTGTCGGCGGGAAGTATACCGTCTACTTTTGTCTAGTCAAGCAATTTTTTCCCGTCCACCCATCCATGGTCTAAGTACCTCTGGGATAGTTATGCTGCCGTCTTCGTTTTGGTAGATTTCCAGGAGGGGAATCAGGATTCTGGGGGAGGCTGCACATGTATTGTTTAGAGTGTGGACAAAGTGTTTTTTGCCCTCGCTGTCTTTGTATTTGAGGTTGAGACGTCTAGATTGGAAGTCTAGGAAAGTTGAACATGAGTGAGTTTCTCCGTAAAAGCCACGGGATGGCATCCAGGTTTCTATGTCATTTTTGTAGTATTGGCCTTGGCCCATGTCGCCAGAGCAGACAGCTACCACTCGGTAGGGGAGTTTGAGATCTTGCAGAACTTCTTCTGCGTTTTTCATGAGCATTTCATGCATTTTTTTGCTTTCCTCCATGTCGTTTTTGCTGATGATAACCATTTCGATCTTTTGGAACTGATGGACTCTGTAAAGTCCGTGCGTGTCCTTTCCATATGTTCCGGCTTCACGACGGAAACAGTAGGAGTAACCGGCGTAAAGTTTTGGGAGTTCTGATTCGTTTAGGGTTTCGCCGGCGTGGTATGAGGCCACGGGTACTTCGCTGGTTCCAATTAGGTATTTGTCATCGCCTTCCATATGTTCAAAATCTGGTCGTTTTACTCCGAGTGCGTAGGCTTGTTCTTCGCCACCTGGGAAATAGCTGGTTCCGGTCATTGCTTCCTCATTTACCAGGAGTGGTGGGAGGAATGCGGTGAAGCCTTTGGCCACGAGTTTGTGTAGGGTGTATTGGAGGATGGCTAGTTCCAGAAGGGCGCCGTCTCCTTTGAGGAAGTAGTTTCTGGATCCGGCAACTTTTACTCCGCGTTCAATGTCTATGATGTCTAGATCTTTACCCAGTTGCACGTGGTCTTTGATTTCAAATTTGAAGTCTGGGAGATCGCCCCATTTGTAAAGTTCTACGTTTTCTGTGTCATCTTTCCCTTCTGGGGTGTCTGGCGAGATTTGTCCAGGTGCAGTGAGCAGGAGATGCCTCCATTCTTCTTCAATTTTGCGTAGGGACTCTGCGGCCTTTTTTTCACCTTCACCCTTGGCTTTCATTTCTGCGATTGCGGCTTGTTTCTCATCCCCTTGAAGTTGGGAGATTTTGTCATTGGCAGCGTTTTTTTCTGCTCTGATTGCGTCTAGTTCTGTTTGTAGGGCTCTGCGTTTTTCATCTACGGTGATGAAATGGTCCACGTCAAAGTTGATGCCCTTGAGGCGAGCAGCTTCTTTCACCGCTTCCGGTTCAGCTAAAATAATCTTTGGATCAATCATGCAAAGAGCATAGCGAAGGGGAGGGGATTGGGCAACAGTCACCAATGTGATTGCACTTTTTTATCTATCTGAAATTTTGGATCTCCTTGGTTTGGGAGCTTAAGGCTTTGCCAATTTTTTGGTGAGGTAGTCTCATTGTCTACTAGGCCTGCATGTACGTATTGATTGTGTGCGTGGCAGAGTGGGACAATAAAGTTTGGATCGTGAGAGGGATTGAGTGCAAAGCGGCGAGTGTGATGCAGAGTGACCGCTGCTTTTCTGCAGCCTCTGAATACGCAGGTTTTGCCGTGCAGGGCTTCCACCATTCTTTTGGAATCTACAGGTATGTGGCGGCTAGCGTTTGGATTGCTGCCTTTTTTGACTGCACAATCAGGGCAAACAATTGCAGTGACATTTTCTGCACTGAGACCCTCTTGGAAAAAATGTTTGAAGGCCTCGTTCCAGGAAAGGGACTGTTTTTCTTGTTTTTCTACCGAATTTTTGAGAATTCTTAGATGTTTTTCTACCTCTGGGCTGACACGGAAACTTACTAAATTCCAACTCTCCTCTTCATCTTCTGGTAGTGGCTCACCACCTCTTGCTTCTCTTACAGCAACCTCCAAGGCTGGGCGGGGGAGTAGGCGTACTTTTTTAACCCATTCCTCTTCTGTTTCAGGAGTGGCAACGTAGGCAACCTTTTCTATTTTGCTCCAGTGGATTGTGCCCGTGATCAATTCCTGTTTGAGCATTGGCTTGTCTTCCAATTTGACAGCGAGTCTCAAGACTTTGTCTACGGAGGTAAAACTCATTCCTCCTAGTTTGGAGGCGAATTCATGAATGGATGTGAAGCGCTTCTTTTTGTGTAAATTTCTTTCAAGTACTTCTGGTAGAAGGCCTGCGAATCGCTGTTTCCAAAGTTTGGCTTTTTGACCGTAATCTTTGCATTTATTGTAAAATTGATTGTCCGTAAGTTCTTTCATGGTGGGAGGTTAGGGGAACTCAAATAATAGCATGAATAAGCGAATAAAGTGGGTTTTTGAAGTGACAAAAACTAGGACTATTTCATCTCAAAAAAACCTTACAAAAACCTTACTTGACGCGCGATTTTTTGTTGTCTGACGTACTCCCGGGAGTGATTTTTACAGGTTGAAATCGCAAAAAACTTGACAACCAAAAAAAAGATGCTATCCTACCGCACTATTTACATTAATATATACGCATGGGGGACGTTGTAGCTGAGGCCACAGTTGAGAGGGAACTGACTACAGGTGAGCAAGTGGCAGAATTTAGGGCTCTTTTATTGAATCTAGTTGAAAGAGATTTTGATAGATATGAAACGGTATGGGCAGAAGTCCTTTCGCATATTGCAAATGCGCGAAAGGAGCTTGAAGGTATTGTAGATACAACTTTATCTGCTCATTTAATCTCTGGTAATACTGATAGAGAGGACTACCAGATTGTACAAGAGGATTTTCCTGAAGATAACTTTAGGATATGTGGGGAAGGTGGTTTTATTGAACGTACCACCATTGTAATGCTTAAAGATCAAGCTGCTAAGTAGTCTTAGGCTTCGCCTGAACAACCGGAATCCGTTTAACGTAGACCTGTTTTCCTTCTATGAGGATTTGTAGTTCTAGGGGTTTGAATTCGTCAATCTTGAGATTTTTGATTCCCCAAAAGTGGGTGTGTGGTGCAATTTCTTGTTCCACTTTCTTTTCCATGGATGCTTTGGCTAAAACTTTGTCTTCCTGCATAAGGGAGAATGCGATGTTGTGTTCGCCCTTTGGAAGGATCATTTTGCTAACCACAAAGAGTTGTGGATGAACAACTGGGGCTTCTTTGGCCATGAAATGTTCAAAGATTCCGTTCAAGTTGAGTTTGCCGCCCATGGATACTGAAGCGTAGTCACATAGGATTGCGTATTCTACTGGTGCGATTTTCATGATTTGTCTTGGTTAGATTCTTCCTCACTGTCTTCCTTAACTTCCTCACCGTCAACTACTTCCTCGTTCATGTCTTTGACTTTTACGCCGTCATCGTTTTCTGAAGGGCCGTCCGCTTCGCTTCCGGTGTTGGCAGCGGCTGCGGCCTCGTACATTGCTGCGCCTACTTTTTGGATTTCCTCGGAGAGGGCGTCTGATTTGGTTTTGATTAGTTCAAGGTCTGCAGATTCATCTGCAAGCATTTCTTTGAGTTCTGCGACTTTTGCTTCAATTGATTCCTTGGCAGCGGCGTCCACTTTGTCTCCGCCGTCTTTAAGGGTGCGTTCTGTTTGAGAGACTAGGCTTTCAGCATTGATGCGAATTTCTACTCCTTCTTTCTTAACCTTGTCTTCGTCTGCGTGCATTTCTGCTTCCTTTCGCATCTTTTCAACTTCCTCGTCGGAGAGACCGGAGGAACCAGTGATTGTGATGTGTTGAGTTTTGTTAGTCGCCTTGTCCATTGCTTTTACGCTTAGGATTCCGTTGGCATCGATGTCAAAAGTAACCTCAATTTGAGGTACGCCGCGTGGTGCTGGTGGGATTCCATCTAGTTGGAAATTTCCAAGCATTTTGTTGTCGGTTGCCATTGGTCGCTCTCCCTGGAAAACGCGAACATCAACAGAAGGTTGATTATCTGCGGCAGTTGAGAAAGTTTGAGATTTGCTGGTTGGGATTGTAGTGTTTCGCTCGATTAGAACTGTCATCACGCCACCCATAGTTTCAATACCGAGTGATAGGGGAGTCACATCCAGAAGAAGAATGTCTTTAACATCTCCTTGCAGAACTCCACCTTGAATTGCTGCACCAAGTGCAACTACCTCATCTGGGTTGATCCCTTGATGTGGGTCTTTGCCAAAAATGTCTTTAACTTTTTCCTGTACGGCTGGCATTCTAGTCATTCCACCAACCAATACGATTTCATCAATGTCGCTGGCATACACGCCTGAATCTTCCATTGCTTGTTTGCAAGGTTTGGCCGTGCGTTCTAATAGGCTAGCTACAAGGTCCTCCAACTGGCTGCGGCTTAGCTTAATTACAAAGTGCTTTGGCCCGTTTTTGTCTGCAGTTAGGAAAGGAAGGTTGATCTCCGTTTCATGTTGAGAAGAGAGTTCAATCTTTGCTTTTTCAGCAGCTTCCTTGAGGCGCTGCAATGCAACGTTGTCCTGGCGAAGGTCTATCCCTTCTTGTTTTTTGAATTCTTCAATTAGCCAGTCAATGATCACTTCATCAAAGTCATCTCCACCCAATTGTGTGTCACCGTTTGTAGCGAGCACTTGGAACACACCGTCTCCAAGCTCAAGAATTGAAACATCAAATGTTCCTCCTCCAAGATCAAATACTGCAATCTTTTTGTCTCCACCCTTTTTGTCTAGACCGTAGGCTAGTGCAGCGGCAGTAGGTTCATTGATGATTCTTTCAACCTTAAGTCCAGCGATTTCACCAGCATCTTTGGTTGCTTGTCTTTGAGCGTCATTGAAGTAGGCTGGCACTGTAATTACAGCGCTAGTAACTTCCATTCCCAGGTATTTTTCTGCATCTGCTTTAACTTTTTGCAGCACCATTGCAGAAATTTCTGCTGGCCTGCGTTGTTCTCCTTTGAGCATGATTTCTACCTCGCCAGATTTTCCAGCAACAGTTTTGAAAGGCATTCGGTCCACGGTTTTCTTTACTTCATTTAATTGGCGACCGATCAGTCGCTTTGAAGAGAAGATAGTATCTTCCTGATTCATAACTGCCTGACGTTTGGCAGGCTCACCTACAAGACGTTCATCATCTTTGTAAGCAACAATTGAGGGTGTTGTACGTTTCCCCTCTGCGTTAGTAATAACTGCAGGCTCGGCCCCTTCCATAACTGCGAAACAGGTATTGGTGGTCCCGAGGTCAATTCCAATGATTTTTGACATGTTGTTCTAGGTTAAATTAGCACTCGCCATGTTACAGTGCTAGTTTAGGCCAGTCAAGCCTAGTTAACCCCGCCCATTTCGCCCTCAAGTTTCTTAATTTCTTCTTTTAATTGGATCATCTTAAGTTCTCTTCCAATCATCAATTGGTTCAGTTCTTTTAACTCGTCAGCTTGTTTCTTAGCATTATCAATTTCCTGCTTAAGTGATTTATTTTTCTCCATGAGTTCGCTTGAACTCAATTCCAATGATCTTTCAATTAAAGCTTTATCATCATCAAAATGTTGATAGGTGTTGCTTATCATTTCAAACAAAGCTGCCAACCCGGGAGGAGCTGTCTTTTCATTGAATTTGCTAAGGTGTTTTTTGATCTGCCTAGCAAGTATTGTATGCATATTATATCTCTTTAAATGTAGTAATTGTCATTGTTTGATTATGTAGCTGACATTTCTTATCAGTTGGTGAAACAGGGGAGATTTCTCCGTATGAATAAAACCCTGTTAGTGGTACTGATTCACCCATGATTTCTTGTATAGCTTCAATTTCTTCTTCAACCCTTGCATCAAGAACTAATTTCCTACCAATACAGCTAATCAGTATTGCTAAATCAGGTTTTGAATCTTTACCCACAATACTCATGCTTGCTGCACCTGAAGCTCCATCAATAATTCTATCAAAATTAGCTTTCATTAATTTTGCATAAATACCTTCAGGCATATCACCTGCAAAAGTCATACTTTGTGTTTCTTCATCTACACCCAAGATGGTTCGGACAATTTCTACATCCTTTTCTCCACCTGGGTCCATATCTAACATTAATGGAAATAGTAGGCCTGTTCCTGGAAGTCCATCAGCTTGATCACCCAAATACTCTTTGTATAACTTTAAAGCTGGCTGACCATCAAGTTCGTAAAGAATATTTCCTTTTGATTTAGTGATTTCTCTTTCTGGACCAAAAGGATCCCATCCACCAAGTGATCCATATCCAATACGGAGATCTTTTCCAATGAAACCAATAAGGACAATTTTCCCTTTTTCAGCATTTCCATTTAATCCAACATAGGTTTCTTTAAAACGATCACCATCTCCAACTAGGCCACCGGTGATTGAAACTGTTTCAGGTAGGGTGTGCATCAAACCTTTTACCAAGTCTGTTCCGTTTACAAGTGTTCCGTCTGAAAACACCATTACGTGCACTAAACCTTCTTGATTTAATTGACTTGCTGCTTCTTTACCTTTTTCAAAAGATTCTGCGCCATCTGCAATAGAAACTTCAGCAAAAGTTAATTCGGTTTTATCAAATAAGATTCCTGTAACGGAAAGTGAATCATCATTAACATTTGTTCCAATAATTTCACCTGCTGTTGAGCAGATTAAGATTGAAGATTTTGGATACATTGCTGATAATTCATTGTACGCATTTTCAGATTTCACTCTCTCTGTGCCGCCAAATGCAAGAACTAATTGAGGTTTCTCAGTTAACTCATTTGGTGAGAATAGTTCCCAGCTTTTCTTTTGAGCCCATAATCTTTGTTCAGTTTTCATATTATTGTGGGTGAAGTGTTACAAAGTTGATTCTACTTATTTTCTACAGGTAATTCAAACCAGAAAGTACTTCCTTGACCTTCTGTACTTTCACATCCAATACTTCCTCCATGTGTTTCAACATAAGCTTTTGCTATGAAAAGTCCAAGTCCTGAGGCATCTGTTTTCTTACTGTTTGCATTTGTACCTCTGAAGAAACGCTGGAAAACTTTATCAATATCCATTTGTGGAACTCCTATCCCATCATCCTTAATTTCAAATCGAATTGTACTATCATGAATTGAAAGTTGTGTGGTGATATTTCCTTTATTGTTTGTGTAGTTGTATGCATTTTCAGTAAGTTTTTTGAATACAGTTTTGATCTTGTCTGCATCAAGAGCTGTGAGTGGAATAAGCTCTTTGCTTGGGATATCTGTGATATTTAACTCTTTTAGTCTTGATACCTCCTGAAGCTCTTTTAATGCGCTGTCCCAGATGAACTGTATAGAGTTTTGATCTTTTTGAACGACTGATCTTCCTTCTTCAATGTCCAAAGCAACCATAATGTCATTGATGATGTCGATAACAATTATATTTGCATCATAGGTGTTTCTGAGGAATTTCTTTTGATCTTCCTTAATCTCTCCAAGCTTATTTTCTAGCATTAACTCCAGGTTCCATCTTACAACCGTAAGTGGGGTTCTTAGTTGATGAGAAACAACGCGGATAAATTCGGATTTTAGTTCATTTAGTTCATTGATCTTATCTTCATTTTCTTTACGTTTTGTAATATCTCTCAATATACTTGTCCAATATACAACTTCGCCTTGCTCATCACGTATTGGTGAAACTACCGCTTCTACGACTAAGATTTCACCAGATTTTGTTCTCAATTGCATATCACTCACAAAGGCCTTATTTTTTTGTTTTGCTTCTTTTAATTTAGAAAGAACTTCTTTGTCTTGTATATCTTCATTTTGATATATAAGTGGCTTCATTTTGTCGATCACTTCATCCTTTTTGAATCCAAATAATTTTTCCCATGCTGGATTGATGTAGATGATTTTGCCTTTTTGGTTTTCAAACTGCCAAAGTGCAATTGCATCAAAAGAATTAACAAGAGCACTAGAAAACTTCAGTTTTTCTTTCAGTGATTCTTCTAGATCTTTTCTTGTTTTAGTTGCATCTTCAAGTAAGTTTTTAAATGCACTTTTTGTATCTTGTAGATTCTTTACCTCCAAATCTAACTTTCTTGTTTTTTCATTCACTGAATTCTTCAACATGATATTCAGCTGGTTACGTTCAGCCTGAATGGAAAGCATTCTAGCCACCATTCTATTAACTTCTTTACCAAAATCATTAAGCTCTTGTGATGTTTGTTTCATTATTCGCTTGTCATAATCACCATCTCCAATATTTGCTACAACATTAGTCATCTTATTGATTGGAAGAATTATGGACTTATAAATTGAAAAGTAGATTATCAGAGTGAAAAGTAGGATAGTCAACACTGTAAATAAGGCTATATAGAGTGATGTACTTCTTGCTGTAAGTAGTACATTTTTAGACACACGTCTGGTTATTAAATTCCAGTTATTCCCCAAATATTTGTCATACCCATTTAAGGAAGCAAGTGAGACAACATATTGATTGTTATAATATGCACCATTTTCTAAGAAAATTAGCTCTTGAATTGAAGGCGATTGAACAAAATCTTCTAATGGTTGTTCGTCATTTTGGTTACTAAAATGTCCTTCAATAATTTCATCATTTCCATTTGTAATAAATACATCACCTGAGTATGGCTCAAGGAGTATCTTTACTGAATTCCAATCGATTTCACCTACGATATAGCCGGATAACCTTCTTTCATTTCCCAAATAAATAGGTGATATAAACAGCATTGTATCTTCACCTGAAGTTGGTGAAAGGATAAGATCAGTGTAGGAAACTTCTCCTGGTTTTAAATCTATTAAGTATTGTTCAAATATTTGATTAGAACTATCCGCATCAATTACAGATAAAGCGTTCCAACCAAACGTCGACTCTATTTGGTTTAAGGTTTTGGCATTTTCTTCTACATCAACATCTAATAATATATTTTGCACCACTTCCTCCTGTGAAAGGTAGGAAATATTTTCAAAGTAAGAAAATAAGTGTTTATCAATTTGCTCTGACAAACCTTCTGCCAATGCAATATCATTTTCAATAATTGTATCTACTAGAAAAGATCGTACCTGTCCAAAGGAGAACAGCCCCAATGCAGCAACTATCCCAATGCTAGGAAGCGCAAGCGCGATTGTTAACTTTTGTCTTAATTTCATACATGCCAAAATGAATCCTATTATTATACCTGAAAAAACAAGTTTTGTGAAGGGCCTTTACAGAGTAAATTATGCCTTTCCTACTTGGACCTTTGCAGGGCGCACAGTCTTACCTTTAAAACTGAAGCCTTTCTCGAGTATTTGTGTGACTTCCCCTGCTGGGCCGTCTCCCTCCATGAGGACTTCATGGATATTTGGATCCACTGGTATACCTGTTGAATCTATAGTTTCTAGGCCTAGGCTTTCTAAGGCACTTAACAGGTTGGCTTCTGTGGCTTGAACTCCTTTTACCCATTCGTTTTCCATGAGTTCTTCTGGAATGTGTTCAAAGGCGCGGGCCAAGTTGTCTATAGCAGGGAAGATTGCTTGGAGTAGGCGCATGTTTGCGTAAACCTGTAATTCTCCACGTTCTTCTTCCGTGCGGCGTTTGAAGTTTTGGAAATCTGCAGCCATTCGCTTTGCAGTTTCAGTCATTTGAGCTAATTGCTCTTCTGGGGTGGGTTCGTCAGTCATAGTTCATTGTTTTCAAGTAGGTCGCGCACCTGGGAGAGGATTGCTGTGTTGAATGCGTATGGCATTCGCTTGGGCCCCAGTATACCCATAATTCCGCGGAAACCATCATAATTATATTCTGTGACAATCAGCGAACAGGAGTCAATGCCGTTTAAAATGTTCTCTTCACCAATCAGGATTTTGGGTTCTTGGCCCACGTCCAGGTTGGCGAGGCCTTTGAGAAAGTGCTGGCGGTCTTCAATCACTTCCATAACTTGGCTGGCTTGCATAGGTTTTTCCAGGAATTCCGGCTGCTTCAGCATCTTGGACACGCCCATAAAAAAGGTGCGATCATTTTGTGGAATTGTGGCAAATGCCAGGTTAGGGGAGCCTTGGCTGAGCAGTTTCACGGCAGCATGTACGTGCTGTTTGGCGTGATCCGCTCTCTCTTGGGTCATCAATGTATCCAGCGTTTCCTTGGCCAGGGCTTGCGCCACTTTGTAGTCCGCCAGTTCATCCACGTAAACTCGGTAGCCCTTGTCCGTTGGAATGCGGCCGGCCGAAGTATGCGGGTGGGTAATGAGCCCCTCCTTTTCCAGGTTTGCCATGTCATTGCGAACGGTAGCCGGACTCACTTTAAAGTCATAGCTGACTATGATGGTTTTGGAGCCCACCGGCTGAGCAGTCTTGATAAAATGCTCCACTATTGCCCCCAGGATGAGGTTTTTTCTATCTTGGTCCATGAGGCTACTATACGGGTTTTGGGGTGTTGGGCAAGGGGCTTGACGTGATGCAGTTTGTTGCCTGGCGTACTCCCGGGAGTGAAATTTGCAGGTTAGGATTGCGGGGAAGTGGACAAGCTCTCATAGTGTGGTATGATTCCTGCTCAAATTTAAATTATGCCAAAATTACCAAAACCATCCCCCTCGAGTTTAAAGAAGAGGCGTTTAAGAGATAGAGCAGATTTGGCTGATCAAGAGTTACGTCTGAGTCGGGGTGGAGAATATCAAGTTAAGGATCAGATCAAGATTTTCAGAGAACACATTTTTGTTTTTGGAAGTCATGAAAGTCTTCTAATTGGGTTTCATAAGGGTGAGATTCAAGAAAGTACAGGTGATTCATCAGACCAAATTCATATGGTTTTCCCTGAACTAGGTGATTCCATGAGTCTAAGCCCTGCACATCTAGATGCTTACTGCCGGGGTGATCGGTATTTATTGGTGAAAGCCTTGGAAGCTTGTTTACGTTATATTACTGGGTCTACCCTTCATTCTGAATCCAGAGAGGAGGTTTTTTCTCCAACGTATCCCTTGACGATGATTATTAATAGATTAAATCTTACTATTATGGATTATTTTGCTGATGAATCAACTTATGAAAGTTTGTTGCTTGCTCTTATTAAAGTTCTTTATTATCAAAAGGGAGGCTTAGAAGGGTTTAATATAGATGCAAAGACTGAGAGTCTTGAAGATCTCCCAACTTTTTTGGCTGAGATGGATGAGTTCCGTAATACACTTGCAAATAAGTATACAAGAAGACCTGCTAGTACTGCTGCTGCAATCATGTTGCTTTTGGATATTCAGCGAGGCTAAACCCCCACACCCTCCATATACTTCGCCAGTTCTAGGCATCTCATTGAGTAGCCCCATTCGTTGTCGTACCAGGAGAGGACTTTGGCTAAGTTGCCATCAATCACTTTAGTTTGGTCTGAGGCAACAATTGAGCTGCGGTTGTCTCCTTTGAAGTCTGTGGAAACAAGAGGGAGGTCTGTGACTCCAAGTATACCGGCCATTGGTCCGGCTTCGGCGGCTTTGAAAGCTGCGTTGATTTCTTCAGCAGTGGCTGGTTTTTCAAGTTCAACAGTTAGGTCTACCAAAGATACGGTTGGTGTTGGAACACGCACAGACATTCCATCTAATTTTCCGTTCAACTCAGGGAGGATTAGGCCAATAGCGGCTGCGGCTCCAGTTGAAGTTGGGATGATGTTGAGGGCAGCTGCGCGGGTTCTGGAGAATTTGCTGTGGTCGTTGTCCGTGAGATTTTGATCTCCTGTGTAGGAATGGATGGTAGTCATTTGTCCTCGCTTAACACCGAATGAGTCCTGCAAAACCTTGGCCACGGGTGCCAAACAGTTTGTGGTGCAGCTAACATTTGAAATCAGGAAATGTTTTTCAGGATCGTAGTTCTTGTGGTTCACACCCATTACAACATTTAGATCAATGTCGCTCTTACATGGTGCGGAAATAATTACTCGTTTGGCACCGGCCTGAAGATGTTTGCCTGCGCCCGCTTTATCACGGAAAACCCCTGTACAGTCAATTACCACATCAATGTCCAGTTCGCCCCAAGGAAGTTCCTCTGGATTGCGATTTTGAGTCAAAACATAATCTTTGCCGTCCACAGTCAGTTTACCATCGCCAGCAGTGATTTCCTTGTCTAGAGTTCCGTAATTGGAATCATATTTCAGGAGGAAGGCAGTCATTTTGGGATCGCCTAAATCGTTCACTGCAACAATGTCTACAGTTGGGTTTACTAAGTTGGCACGGAAAACAGTTCGCCCGATCCGTCCAAATCCATTGAGGGCTACGCGCATTTTGTGGGGGTTAAATTGGCTGCAGTATACTGCGGAAGCGCGAAAAGGAAAACGGTTTTTTGTAGTGTGGATGCTTGTAACCTGGTGGATTCTGAGGTAAAAATTTTATGATGAAAGAAAATGGAATCTTGTCCGTTATGGTGAGGCCGAGGGATTACGCCGTGGGCGTGGGTACGGCTGGTTTGATGTTTGCGGCCTATTATTACCTGATGGCGAAGTTGCTTGGGACCGGGCCAGATCACAATGTTTGTTTGGTGGGTGGGAATTTGACGGCTGGAAATTTGCTTTTTGGAGCGGCATTTAGCGTGATGACGGCTTTGATGCTTTTTGGGATGTATCGCTTGTATCAAAGGCGCGCTTTTGGAGCGAAGGGTGCAGCCGGTGGATCTGGAATGGGACTTGGCGTTGGCCTGAGTTTTCTGACAGTTTTTTGCACGGTCTGCACAATTCCGGTTGTGTCTGTTTTTGGACTGAGCGTGGGGCTGGGAGCTTTTACCACTTACAATATCCTATTCAAAACTTTAAGCCTGAGCATGATGGGCTTTGCACTTTGGATGGTGGACCGACAGCTTAAAGAGACTTGTGGGTTTTGTGTGGATTGACAAGATTGCATTCAGGTGGTATTTTGTACACCTTAAATTAAGATAAATTATGAGTGTCGAAAACTCTATAGATCGGTTTAGGAGCGCCCTCAAGGTCATCCGTAATTTCACTTCTGATCAAGTGCTTGAGCTTCTGGGGGGAGATCCAGAGTTTGAAGCAGAACTGGATGATGCTGCGAGGGTCCTCAATGGAACCAAAGAGAAAATCAAAAAACGGATTTCATGGGAGATGCTGGCATTTGAAAACCCCTACATTTTGCGTCACCTGAAAAGAGTTTTCCTGAAAGGTGTTCCTACTAGGGAAGAGTTAGCTGATGCATTTTCAAATGAAGGAAGCTTTGGAGTAAGCCTCAGTATGTTGAAAAAAACGAATGCGATTGAAGGCGAGCTCGCTAAAAAAAACTGTCTTGATTCCCTAAGAGTATTGACTGATCCCCGTGGAAAGATAGGTCAAGCTTTTAAACAAGAATTGTGTGATCAAGGTTTGATTGATGAAGGTCGACCTACTCAAAATACTGAAGAATTGCGTGCACATATTGATTCTATGCAAGGTTAAACACAGTGAAAGCTAGTTCACCTCCTCATTGTTCTGCTTTACGCCGCTGTTGTAGGTGTTGAGCATCCATTCTTCGTCAACTGTGCCGTTTGGCCATTCGATTGTGTGTTTCCAGGCGATTTCGTAGTAGCGGATGTAGCGGCCAAGGGCTTCAACTACTTCGTCTGTTTGGTTGTTGGTTGTATAGGGGCCTTTCAAAGTTACAACGCGGCCGTCGGATTCGCCGTAGAAGTTTACGTAAGCGTCAAAGCCGTCATCATAGGCTTCCACAAAGATGTAGTTGGGGGTGTTGTTTTTAAAAACCAAGTCTTGGACGTCCGGGAAAATGGTGGCGTCTAGACCGTTTCCGTAATCTTCATAGTAGTCCACGTAAAGGCTGTGTGGGCGAAAGTCGATCATCTCCAATCCGGCATTCAGGGCGGCGCGGTATACGGTGGTGGAGGTTTGGCAAATGCCGCCGCCGGGGACTCGTTCCAAATCTACTCCCAAGAAAATGGCGTAGGCGTTTTTCCAGCCGTTGTTAAGACTGACTGGTCCGTCTAGGAAAGAGTTGAATGAATATTCTGCGCCAGGCGGGATGAGGATGCTGTTGATGTGTTCGTTGAGTCCTTTGCGGACGTTGAAGTCGCGGCCGGGTATTGAGCCTTCAAAGTTGGATCGGCCTTGGGATATGAGGTCTAGTGGGCCCAAATCATGGCCGGTTTTGTTGGTGATTTTTCCGGGAAGCACCTCCGTGTGGGCAATGGCGCCTGTATCTCCATTTGCAATTACTCTGTTTAGCTCAGTTATAGTCGTTTCAACCATTAGTTGTTGGCCGTCTCGCAGATGACCTTCTGAAATTACGCGGGAGGTTTGAGTTAGGTCTGCCTCCAAGAGAACTATGTCTTCTGCTGGTACATTCACCAATTCTTCCAGCGTACTGACTATATAGCCCAAGTATTCCGCTGTGAGGCTGAGCTGATCGCCCACCACAATGTCTTTGAGTTGGATGGGGAAGTTGTGCTCGCTTACTTGCAGGCCGTTATCTAGGAGTGAATCGATTTGTTTCAGGTGTGGGTTGAAAGTTTCTGCTTGGAGGACGGAGGCTTGTAGCGCTTCAAATTTGAAGTCCTTGAGCCTGCCTTTTGTTAGTGTGCTGAGGAGTTTATCTACGGAAAGTTCTAAGCCAGCAACGGATTGGTGTAGGGATAATTCGCCATCTACGTAACTGAGCTGTGCATCCTTTGGAAAGTTCAATCCCCATTGGCTGCGAATGAGACTTTCGCTCATCTCACTGTCCCAAGTAAAGCTATATTCTGTTGGCGAATAAAAAGGTTGGAGAAGTAGCATTCTTGAAAATACTTTTTCCAAAAAGCTGAATTCGGTTCTTATTTCTCCTTTTACTCCCAATTCTAGGAGAGTGACCTCCTTACTTTCGCCATTGATTGTCAGATCAAAAGGTTTGAAAAGTGGATCTGTTTTAGCGAGGGTTGGTGCAGAAAGCAGGCTTGTGATGAGCAGGGCGAGGAGGAGCTTTTTCATGGCCCTATGCTACAATAGCGTCCATGATAAAAGAAGAGCTTCTAGCGGCGGTGCAAACTTTACTCCAAGGAAAGGTGGTAGCTCACCCTACAGAGACTTGTTACGGTTTGGCTGCGGATGTTTTTAATAAGAGTGCGGTGCAACATTTGTACAAGTTGAAGGGGATGCACATGGATAGGCCAGTGAGTATTTTGGTGCGAGATTTAGATGAGGCGCAGGCTTACGGTGAGTTTTCTCCGGCGGCACTGAAGTTGGCTTTGGCACATTGGCCGGGCCCCTTAACTCTTGTAGTTCCGCGTAAGGCTACTTTGCCAAAATTTATTAATTACGGAATGGATAGTATTGGGATCAGGGTGAGTTCCAATAAAAAAGCTCGCCAGTTAGTGGAAGCTTTTGGTGGTCCAATTACAACAACCAGCGCGAACAAGGCAGGGGAGCCTCATACCTATAAAGTGGAAGATTTTATGAATCAAGGCCTGGTGCCGGAATTCATTTTGGATGCTGGACAGATTGGTAAAACGCCACCGTCCACAATTGTTAAGGTGATGGGGGATAATGTGGAAGTTTTGCGGGAGGGGACTATCCAATTATCAGCATAACTAAATCCGTTCCAAAGGTAACAATGACTGCGGAGGCCATTACTCCCAAGCTGATAACGGGGAGGGCGTGGTAGGCTTTTACATCAAAAAGATAGGCAATTAGGACTCCTGTCCATACGCCGCTTCCGGGCAGTGGAATCATTACAAATGTGAAAAGTGCCAGAAGGCCCAGGTCATTCATCTTTTTTGTATGTTTGGTGCGGGTGCGGTGAAAAAGCCATTCAAAGAACTTATCCATGAATTTGAGATGCTTCCTGAGGAATTTAGTTACTGGATCCAAAAGGTAGAAGAGGATCACTGCGACTGTAATGGTACCTGCAACTCCAAGAAGGAGTGCGATTTGTGGTTCCATATCCAGTACTGCGATTGCGTAGGGGATAGATGTGCGAAGTTCTCCCACTGGCAGCATTGAGAGTATGTATATGAAGAGTTCTGGAGAGATTTGCATGTGTGGAGTGTAACATTATATAGTGGGGTGAGCAAAGCTTCACCACTATATGCTGTGTTTGGCCCAGGTGGGCAGGCACAAAACCTCTTTGGTGTATAAATTTGTTATACAACCAGAGCGCACTTTTGCAAGTATATTTGAGGTACTTTTGTAACACCCCTTTTTAAGGTCTGAGGTGGACACTGTCTACCTGTTTGTGTACACATTTTGTATACATAAAAAGAGTGACTTTTAGGCAAAGTCTTGACGGTCTTAAGTGTGGGCCTTAGCTTGGATTTACTTTCCACGTTCGTTCAAAAAATGTATCCAAAGGTTGTGCACAAAAATGATTCACATTTTGAGCCCATCCACCAATCGGTTCTCCTCCAAGAATGCTTAGAATTTCTAGGCCTAGGGGAAGGAAAGGTTGCTGTGGATTGTACTCTTGGACTCGGCGGTCATTCCGCCCAGATCATGAAGGCTATTGGTCCCAGTGGCCATCTTTATGCCTTCGATCTAGATGAACGAAATATAGAAACCGCAATTCCAGTTTTGGAAGCGGTTGGAAGTAACTTCACAGTCATTCATGACTCTTTTAGTTCTTTGAAAGATCGGCTCAGGAGGGAAGGGGTATCCCAAGTGGATGCTATTCTCTTTGATCTTGGACTCTCGTCCCCACACTTAGATGATGCTTCTAGAGGTTTCTCCTTTCAAAAGGATGGCCCACTAGATATGCGCTTTGATGCCAGTAAAGGCAAAACTGCTGCAGATCTTCTAAATACGCTTTCTGAAACTGAATTAGCGGACATATTTTACTACTATGGTGAGATTCGCTCTTCCCGGAAACTGGCAAAGGCAATTGCTGATGCTAGGAAGAAGGAACAATTCGAAAGCACTCAACAGCTTAAAAAGTTGATTGAAGAAGTGTTGGGGGGGAGCAATCTGGCGACGGCCTTTCAGGCCTTACGTATCGCCGTAAATGAGGAACTCGATGCTTTGGAGCTTGCACTTAATCAAGCGATTGAGCTTTTAGCCCCTCATGGACGCGTGGTCGTGCTCAGTTATCACTCTTTGGAAGATCGCTTTGTAAAGCAATTTTTCAAGAAACTGGCCACTGATCTCCGCGATCCTACTGACCTCTATGGACAGAGAGTCCTAAGAGCGAAGAGCCTTTCCCTCCTGACAAAGAAGCCGATCTACGCCACACCTGAAGAAGTGGCACTTAACCCTCGTGCTCGCAGCGCAAAGCTCCGGGCAGTTGAAAAACTATGATTCAAACATTACAAACATTATTCCTAAGAAACGAGAGACTCAGTCTCTTCTCATCTGGTGCGCTCATGCTTATGGCAATTGGGGTGATGGGACTAATCTCCCTAACAACTCTGAACCAAAAGGCAACCAAGGGATATTTGATGAATCAAATTGAAGGGGTAAGGCAGGAATTGGTAACTGATGGCGAAATTACGGATATGATGATTCTTTACGCAGGTTCTCTAACAACTATTGAAGATAGCGTTAGCGGAATGTACAAACCTGGCCCAGAAGAGGTCAGCTACGTCATGCCTATCACGGCAGTGGCCCAAAACTAAATACGAAACCCACTCTTTGGGTTAAGGGGAAATCACACAAAGCTCCCGAAAGGGGGTTTTGTGTTATAAGGTTGAGGGCGCTTGACAGAATAAGATTAGAGGGTTACGCTAAGCCCTCTAATTTGAATTTATGACTGGTCCAAAAATTGGAATTACAGCTTCAGGACGTGAAGAGTTAGATTCTAAAGCTAAAGGGAGCTACAGCCGGATAAAAAATTATCTTGCAAACAAGACGAGAGATTTTGTCTGGAAAATTGTTCTGACTGGTGAGAACCCTGAAGTTCTGCAAGGTTTGCAGGATGCTTTCTTAGAAGAGTTTCTTTTTACACTCGATGGAAATGGTCATGATACTACTACACGAGCTAAGGAATTATTTTTGGGACAGGATACAGATTTATCTATTCAAGTGAGCAGACTCTTTATAGATTTTATTGAAAAAAGAGATGTTACTGTGCTTTGGAATGGATTAATTTCACGTTTGTCTGCTAAAAGAATCCATAAATATCTCTATGATGATCAACCACCAAAGCCTTCAGATGAACATCTTCAGGAGGTTCGAGATTGGTTGGATGGTGGTTTTGGTTGTGTTGAACTTACTGATATTAGAGATTTGCCAATGGAGGGTGCAAACGAGGCTCATTTTGATTCAAATCAATTGACAGCACTTTCAATGCATCTTTTAAGGGCTGTGGTAACTCCATTTATTGCAAACTATAGCTTTGAAGGAATGGAAAAGGCAGGAGCTTCTTCTGATCCAAAAAATATTCTTGAAAAGGAGGCTGAACATCTTCGTCAAGCACTTTTCACCCAAATCCCGGGAGCAGTGAAAAAAAGTTTACAATCTAATATTGGACTGGCTGTATTAAAGGATTTGGATCCCCTCTTGCAAG
>PJEL010000076.1_pt1 | contig 105410 bp, 83 predicted proteins | sample 1853271 | NCBI WGS metagenome assembly PJEL01 (sample SAMN08108733, study PRJNA415343) | Invertebrate metagenome, whole genome shotgun sequencing project. | host: Globobulimina | place: Sweden: Gullmar Fjord | collected 2015-08
TCATATCATTTATTAATTGTAAAGCCACGAAGTCCTATCCATGCCCCCATTCCATGTTCATCTGTCCAACAACCATTCAAAATCTGAGCAGCCCAAGCTTGAGTACAAGATGATCCTCTCAACTCATGAGTTAAGATGGCTACTCATCGAGACCTTCAAGGATCGCTGGAAAAGCTTCGATATCTATATCATCGACTGGATGCAGAATGCATAGTTAGTGTTGGACATATGGGTGCATCGGGATCCCACAATTGTGGTTCCCTTAATTAAGGGGACAAGTACTTGGTCAAGAAGACTCGTGAGTGGGATATGTAAATTACTCACAATAATTGTCTCTATTTTTTTAGTCATATACTTCCATCTAATAATATTTAGAATCATGGAGGGATCGAAGGACCCGACAAGAGCTCTGGTATGCTGCCACCCACTTTGCATGGCATGTGTTATTGGGGACCAGCTACAGATATTTGACACAAGGTAGGATGGCTGTGATGATCTTCTTATTTTGATGTTTGAAGATATACGTAGCTGATTATATCTACCAATAATCAATGTAACTGTGCAGGAAACATGAAATGGTCAAACGGCTTCAGGTGACAAATGGACAAGCACCTAACATTATTCGTTCTATCGCATTCAGTGCCGATGGAAAATACTTCGCCGCAGGAGGTGACGACAAAGAAGTATATATATATAGTGTTGGAACATGGAGCCTCCTTGGAAAATTTAAATCGCAGAAAAAACTGAGCTGTGTGTTGTTCACTCCAGACAATGCTCATATTTTAGCAGCAAACAAGTATGGAGACATATTAGCAGCACCTGTACCGGGTGAAAAGTCTGCAACGATTTTAAATACCATGGAAGTTATCATGGGACATTTTTGTAGCATTGTCATGTCGATGTCGATTTCTAGAGTCGAGAAATACAATGTAGCAACCACTGACAGGGATGGAAAGGTGAGACTAACTACCTTGCCAAAAACTTTTGATCATGGGGCTCACGAGATTGTATCATTTTGCCTTGGCCATGAGAAGTTTGTATCTTCATGTGCTTTTATTATCGACAAGGCGAATAATAGTGAGCTGATCGTTTCTGGTGGTGGAGATGGACTATTAAAACTTTGGAATCCGTTGAATGGGGAAGAGTTGGATTCTGTGAATGTGTCAACTCCAGTCTTGACTATGGTTCCAAACAAGGGAGGAGACAGAATTTTTGTTGCTTTAGATGGATCTAATGAGATAGTATCACTTTCTGTGAAAGGACGAAAGATAGAAATCACGAGCCATAAAGCTGATATTCCAACAATCACTGGAATGGATGTATCAGGTGATGATACGCTGTGGATAGTTGGGGGTCCAATTGGCAACCCCACGGGCATGCGACTTGCTTGTATGAGATGGCAGGAAGGTAATATGAAAACTATAGATGATAATGGGCGATTCCGAGAGTTTGAAAATTGTTCTCAGGATGACAAGCCTCTTGCCAATAGTCACTTGCCAGAATACATGGAGAAGAAGGGGCGAATATTCAACTAAGGATATTACAGTCAAGAATGCTAATCAACGACAATTCTGCTAAGAGATTCTATGAGTTGTTTTAAGTTGCTAGTCACTTTTTTGTCACTAGTCATATTTCCCAAATCACCTGTGATTCTTTCCACATGTTGAAGTGTCTTTGTCAGAGTCTGCACTGACTCTCTCAAGGCTTTGACGTTATTCTCTGTGAGAACTTCTGTCTGCAATCTCTGAATATCTGCGGCAGCCTCAGCTGCAACCTGAGTCAAAGCTTCTACGTTTCCAACAAGCCCACCTTGCCTGAGTTCTATCAACAATGGGATCACTTCATCGGTCAGTTCCACAGCCCGCTTCAACAAGGGTTGGGCTTCTTCAATAGCACTCTGAGCAGAGTTCATCGCAGCAAACATGGAATCCATACCCTGAGCATCCATTTGATTGGCCAATTTTGTACAGATAAAGACCAAATCGTCCAGTGCAACCCCACGCTCCCCTTTTATCCTTCCCTGGTGGCAGACTACTTTACCTTCAGCTTCACAGTCCTCATCCAAAGGATTTGCAACGTACTCGGGAACAGGTGATTGCGGTGTAATATCAATCAGAGGCTCTGCTATCAAACCAGATTGGTTTGCTTCTATTTTCGAATTCCTTGGAATAACCGTTGTTGCGTCACGCATTTCAACCAGCACATCCACCTTTTCCAGACTCGGTTGGACACTCAGAACTCCTCCGACAGGAACCCCTCTAATCCTTACGGGAGTCCCTACGGATATTCCACAAGCAACTGGAAATTCCAAAATAGCCTGATAGCCTTGGCCACGACGGCCCAACTGTCCACCCCGTGCCCAGGAAACTAACATGAGTGCAAAACCAACCCCAGCGAATACAAACAAACCTACACCGCCTTGAATCATGCTCGTTTTACCTATGCCAAAATCTCGAAGTGGTTTCAGAATATTTTCAATAATTGGAATGACGTTCTTCTTCGAGTCAAAGGCCTGTCTAACTTTGGAAGTGTCCCCGTTACCACCGGCTTTTGCACAAACGAGTGTTGTGTACAGCCGTCGAGGATGACAGCCAACTATTCCATTGAGTGAAATTAATCTATTATTTATTTTTAGACTGCCTATCCAAACATGCCCCAGAGCTGCCTCGGGCAAAGCACGGGGCCGATGAAGAGTAGACAACAACATTGTCAAGGATGTCTACGTTGAGAGCACAGGTCTAATCTATAGCCCAATGTTCTATTCCTTCTTATATTTATAAATAATTCTGACAGGAATGATGTCTTGACTGCTCACCAACAAAGGATGTTGTCACGCATTTTTCTTCTTCCATCGGATGGTCAGGAAACTCCATGAAGACTTCCGATCTTTGGATTGGATGTCAGCCTATATCCCTGGATTTATCAAGTATTGTAATATACTTTTTGATATGATAGTACATTCCGGAATGCGATGCTAGGAAGTTATTGAATTCTGTTCCACTTGAACTTTCACACTTGGTAACAAATTTGTTGAGCTTTAAAGCTCCCAATCTGTCAAGTATTCTGTAGGACTACATCCAGACAAAACCATGATTGATGTGATTTTTAGTGATATAGATGGCACATGTGTGCATTATGACATGGGTGAGACCCTGGTAGCATTTCAAGGGGAAGGACTGGAACGTTTAGGTTTGGAAAGGGCACAGTTTCCGGATGGAAACTCTGCGTGGGTGCTCGCGCTCCCAGAATCCTCCAGTGGTAGTCGGGGTATCATTAGTGTGGATAGCTTGGCAAAATATGAGACTCTGCGGAGTCTGGGAAGAAAAGTTGTTCTTGTGAGTGGATGTAGGTTTGCAACTTTACTTCAAAGGCTTCCATACTTACCAAAAGCGGACGCTTATGTATGCGAGAGTGGAGGAAGGATTTTTTTCCCAAATACATCTAATACGTTTCCCGGATTATGTGAAGATATATCCTGGAGAAACCATCATGTTGGACTGCCACCAAAACAGCCCAGTGCTGTAAAACCTGAGGAATACCAGGAGGATCTGTGGTCATTTTACAGAGAACTGCTATCTAGAGGTATTTCGCTTGATACTAAAAACTATTCTACTGCGTATAGAGTCAAAGATGATAGACTCTCGCCACTTGAAGTGCCAGAATATTCTCCAAATTTGGCCTGCTCTACAAATCTGGGCTCTTTGGATGTGTACCCTAAGACATCAGGGAAATTAAACGCTGCAAAGTATTTGATGGGTATATTCAAAGTAGATTCCACGAGGTCTGTGTTCATGTGCGATGACGACAATGATGTAGAGCTGGCTTTGTATGTATCAAAAGCTTTCTTGCCAAGTATCACCTCTGAGAGCATGAGGACAGTGGTTGGGTCGCAGAGATCACACTTTTTTGTCGCAAACAAAGAGGGCATATTTGGAACAGAACAATCACTAGATGAAATCATATCAATGTGCAATGAGACTTGATATTGCCTGCTCCACTATCGCAAGTTCATGCCCATACCCCCATTGTCAGCTGGACCTAACCCACCCGCCCAATCTGCATCGCTTTGGGAGTGAGGTTTGGGCCCTTCCAATTCTTTCATTCTTTTCTTGTGCAGTTTGGTCTTTTCATGATCCGTTTGGGCTCTTTCAGAGACAAAATATCTAGAACATGGAGTGCAATAAAACTTTCCTCCCCCTGGAACATCTTCGTCTAGTTCTCCTCTGTAAAGCACGATTCATTTTCAATTCAAGGTAATTGGAAACATAGAACAATAATTACAAACCATAATGACAATACCACGCACATGCTAGTTCCTATGGGACCGTGAGTCTTTGTCACAACACCCTCTGGCTTTCGAACGTCTTCCCAGACTTGGTCGATATGACGAGCTCTGAATTTTTTCCTCACTCCCCTTTTATGCAATGCAGATCCTCCTTTCCCACTTGAACCTGTCTTCTTACTTCTTCCTGCAGACCCCATGTGTCATACAGTCATGCCATGCATGAAGTCAAGTGTGTGGTAAAGGCACGAGTGTTGATTTGATACGTATACAATGAGGTAAACATAAAATATCATTAATCAATCGTGTAGATTGTAAGACTTGTTCAAATGAGATTCGTCCAAAGCCCATCAGCTGATGCTATGGTCACTTCGCATCACAACAATCTCACAAAAGACGAGATCGCTGGGCCTACCTCATATAAACAAAATAACAGCAGTAATATATATCAAGATGAGCGATGAATATCCACGAAAAGTGGCTCAGCTTGTTGCTGCAGAGTTACTCAAGGCAAAAGGGTTCGAAGGTGTCCAACTGTCTTCGTTGCAAGTCTTAGAGGATATCTTGCTTCGCTACTTAAAAGAACTGGGTAGAAAGGCACATAAAAATGCAGAGATTGCTCGGCGGACTGCATGTAACCCGGCAGACGTGATGCTCGCTCTGTCAAGCCAGGGAGTTTCAATCGAGAAATTAGAGAGTTACTGTCGAAGGGCACCAGACGTTGATTTTGCACAGCCAGTTTCCGAATTTCCGATTAAGAAGTTAGTGACGCATCCACAATCATTCGCGGAGATGAAGGAAACACCACCTCCGAATGTACCTGACTTCTTTCCAGCTTTTCCTGACGTGCACTCCTATGTAGAAACAGACCAATTCGAGCCTGCAGAAAACACCGCCAATGAACAAATGAAAACAATAGTACAGCAAAAAGATGAAATCACACAGGCTCTCGTTAATATTGATGAAAGAGCAGCGTCTCCTGGACCAGAATCTGAGGAGGAAGAAAAAGCAAAAGCTATCAACCATGAACAGAGTGAGATGGATGCTAGGGAGAAGAATGAATTCTTAATTCCTCCTAAATGGGAGAAGACATCTACAGACTTGGATATTCTATTGGCTATTGAAAAGGAGACACAAAAGAAACTAGAGCCAGCCAAGGTGGAGGTGTTAGAGAAGGATGTGCCTGTAGAGCTACAGCCGATGGGCAGGGAAGATCTGTCGGATCACATGCTAGCGAGTTGGACATGGATAGGAGGACTCGATCAAAATATTGATTTAGCGAAAAGCGGATCAAAGCAGCCAGCACTATATGACTCTGGTGAAGGTGAGATTGTTCAAAAGAGGCAAGTTGAAGATCTGCTGATGAGAAACCAGGCAGAAGAAAGAGAGGGCCAAGCAGTGGCAGATATGGAAATGGATCTTGAGGATGAAGAAATTTAGAGTATTGCTTGGAAAAGAAAATCATACACCACGATTTAACACGTTTCTCGTTCTTCGACAATGGGTTCTTCTTCTTCCAGGAACACAAAAGAGGCCAGGTGGCTGTCTCCAAACACAATTTCGTCCTGAATATTCACACAGACCTCTTGCTGTGGCTCTAATTCTTTCCCATTGATATATGTCCCATTTGTGCTTCCTAGATCTGTGACAGATAAAACAAATTTCTCATCCAGTCGAAGCAAAGCATGCCTTCCTGACACGGTAGGGATGGGCAAGCAGATCTCTGCTGTCTCTGGCTCCCTTCCGACCTCAAATGCCCCTTGTACCAGTTGAATGGTTTGCAATTTGATTCCTTCCAACACAGGACGTATATGATCTTGCTTGCCATCCCCATTTGGCACGAGAAGGTATCTCGTAGCGCTGCAGAGGTGGGTGCTTCTCACCTGTTTGAACGAGGAAAGGAGTCTTCCTCTAGCAGATGTAAAACCTGGACAGTACAGTGATTTTCTCAAAACATGAAAATTATAATTCTATAAACTACCACTTGGACAAACCTAAACTTCCGGGACGAGAAATGGAATGGGTAACGTTCATGTCGATCAGGTGCAGAAACCCACGCGGGCACAAAATGAAGCCTTATTTTATCTAGATATTTAAAGAGATATTAAAAATGTGTTCATCTACATGCGCGATGATCCTACTGGAATCCGTTTCATCGCAAAGATAGAGTGACAAGATCAAAACTCCAGAGTTTATGGCAATCACCATACGTTACCACCCATCTCTTGTCGTTCTCTTTCGTATTGTTCCCAGTACTGATAAATGTTTGTCACTGCCAAGAGAATCCCTGTACCAGATCCTATAGCACCCATGAAATCTGCAACAATGGTCAAAGCACCAATACACATGCCACCAAAAGCAGCAGCGGTAGGAATGTAGCGATTCAGTTCCTTTTTGAGGCTTCCAACTGTATCACGATGCCCTTGTAGAAAGTATTGCTGCTCGCGCAAATTCTTCGCCACCTCAGAGGCACTTTGTCCAGAAACCTCAATCCAAGTCACAGAGAAGAGAGCACATGCAGCAAGCATAAAGGCCACGTAAAACACAGTGTGTATTGGATTTGCAGCTGCCTCTGCCAGTGAATGTGGAGGTGTGATATAATATACCAGTCCCCCAACAGGCATCAATTGTTCAGAATACATGCTATCAGCTTCCCAGCGGCCTAGCAATTGCACAAGAATATTTCCTCCAAAGCGCTTGAACAAGAGCTGCGAAACAAAATAAAGATTTGACACAAGAGCTGACTGCAAAATAATTGGCATATTTGAAGTGTAGAAAAGCTTGATTGGATAGTTCATAGCTGCTCCACGAGCTCTCTTAGATCTCATTGGAAGCTCTACCTTGAAACCCTGGAAGTAGACGACCATGCAGAAAACTCCAATGGTAGCAAGCAATTGCATCATATTTGGCATTCCTTGTCTATAAAATGCTTCTTTCATGGCTTTTGTTTTGTCAGATCGAGTCAAAAGCAGTTGGACAGTGTTAATCATAGCACCCTCAAACTGAGGACCAGAACCCATATTGAATGTGTAAGGACTCAAAGCCTTCCACATGATGCTCTCGCAAATATTCGTTGAAATGAACAGACTGATTGCTGATCCCAAGCCCCATCCGCTCTGAAGCATGTTATCAATCAACATCACAAGCAAACCAGCAAAGAACAACTGTGCTACAATCAAGACACAGTTAAACACTCCCAGTTCGGACGGAGGACCATACATACCAGTCCACACATACACAATTGCTTGTCCCAAAGTAATGAGCAGTCCTAGAGTAGACTCGGCAGTCTTCATCAATTCCCTGTCGCTCTTCACACTCTGATCGATGTCAATCAGCTTGGAACCAACCAGAAGTTGTACGATCAGACCAGCAGTGATAATTGGACCTGTTCCAAGCTCCATAACAGTACCTCTACTAGAAGCCATAATCATACGAGCCCAATACAGGGGATCTGCCCCACTTGACGCCTTGATTCCATACAGAGGAAGTTGCGAGCACACCAAGAAGATTGCCAGGCAGGCGAGAGTCGTCACGAATCTTTTCCTGTAGAAAATGGCAGAATATTATATTAGTAATCAAATGACGTCAAAGTGAAACCACCATCGCAGGAGATGCCAAGGTGTCCGTGATCTGATGATGGACGTCATCTTCGCGGTTCTTTCACAACGTACTTGAAAGGGACTCGTCTCTCCTGTGGAGCGGGCACATCCGGAATAATCCGCTGTGCCGGCTTGAATAAATTCAACAATTTAAAATTTCCCATCGTATTTGATACGCGCGTGACCCTCCGAGCCACGAGCCTTTTGTACCAGCCATGAGCCTGGCTAGGCATCCTAGAGATGTCTCTATTGGCCATCTTAGGCTGTCCTTCCCCGTGCATATGATAGGATGGGAAGTCACGGTGCTGCTCTTGGAGGTGGGAAGAGATCTCTACAGCGAGACATGGTGATTCTCTATACCCTGTGGAGCGACCCAGGTGGGAAGGTTGTGTGCAGCTGTACTCGGCTACAGCAAGGACAGAAAGTACCAAATCATATCTTACAAGACATACCATATACAATATTACTATGAAACATGCAAGTCTCTTACACACGAAGACATGTGAGCAGCTCATAGAGACACACTCAGTTCCACAGGTGCAGACGACAAGATGACCAACGTCCTCGTAAGATACTTCCTTGCCAATCCCACACTCTTCAGAATCAGAATTATATTCTAAATTAATCTAGGCTATCGTTCGTTTGAGAGACGGGAGTCCCAGACAGAGAAGAGTGTGAGCCGTCAGTGAGTGACGGCAAGGAAGAATTACTTGGCTCTTTGTCTTCTTCTTTTACGCTTTAAGCGTCTCATTCTCTTTTTTCTCCACTGCATAATATAACAATGAGGTTGTTACAACGAGTTACTGGAACTGAATGAATGTTTGAATCAAGTCACCACCAAGTCGGGGAGCACCCCTCATAGAGGAGACGTTCTCACGGCTGTCTACATACCTTTGCTCTCATTTTGACAAATGTTTATATATAAAAATATATAATACGACATCCTAGATTCTTCAGAGAGAATAAGAGGGTGACCAGTCCAGTCGCCGCATCTCCCGGACGAGCCATGGCCATGGGCTTGGCCATCCTGGCATGGGAATGAAGAAATCTTTCATTCCATAGTACTGAAATGACCCAATGGTGGTGGCGATCATGACTTACATCTTATAATAATAAAATACTTACTATGGTGGAGGGACGAAGCAGTCAAAAAACAGAGGCTGCAGCTGCATCTCAGCGTGGCGATGCCAAACTGGTTGACTGGTTGGACCTTCCAATCACCAAAGGAAAAAAGGTAGCAGTTGTTCAGACAAATAAAACTGGTAAGAAAGAGGCTGTCACCCTGAAACAGCTGTACAATCTTGTCGTGAGGGAGAGGGAACGTCAGGGAACCAAACGTGGTGGCAGGGAGAAACAGACTCTATCCGAGGTGGACGAACAACAGCTTGAGCTTCAGCGGATGGGAGCAGGTATAATTAATATCGAGGGAAACAAAAATGCACTTTCCCTACTAGGTGGCATATTACGTAAGAATCAGAGCCACGGAGATGTTGTGTATGGAATATACTGTAGGCCAGGGAGGGCAAGAGAAATACTTGGGAGACGCTGGCAAGGGATAGCGCCAGACGAAGTTGTGTCGTCTGGGAGGTTTCAATACGATATTTTAAGGAAATGTCACATGCTGGACATGCATGCAATGTTGGTGATGATGGAACCAGCCCCACTTAAACTGATTCAGCCAATGATGCAGAATGAACTGGAGAAAAGGGTGGAGAAGCTATCAACTGGGGATGATAAGATACGAGACGATATACATAACTTTGTGAAAATGTTTGATGAGCATCGCGTCAAAGAATCTGACTGGATGGCAGGGGGTGCAATAAAGAAAGGCACCCAGATCATCCTCTCCAGCACGCCCAAGGCAGGCCTAATAGTAGAAGCAATCGCTCCTGGACCTCTGGGTCGCCGAAAAACAACTATAATTGGCATGAATAAAAACCCTGTTCTGACAGCATCTGTGTTTGATTGCTTCCTTGGCCATGAAGCAATAGATAAAGAAGGTGGTTTGAGGTGCCTGGATGGGCTTGTTTGGTGTGCAAATGGACTTGCCACTGACACAAGGACAAATGCGCATAGTACTGTCTGTGAAATCGACCTTGACGGTACAGAGCTTTTCGGGCCCCACACGAACGTAGAAAGTATTCCTTTAAGTGAAGCAAATATATTTAGAGTAGAAAAGACTAATAAACCCAAAAATCTTTTGTCGCAATTCATGAAAATGTAAAAGAGCTTGCCAACATTACTTGATGATAAAACAAAGCAATACACTTTTTGTCAAAGGGATGACTCGAACCGATTGTCATAAGACTCTGGTGATCCACCTGGAAGGCGGGGGCGCTGAAGAAATTTGAAGGAGAATGGGTGACTGTTAATGAGAGGTGTGTTTGCGCCTAATGATCCCTCCTCTATCCTGTCAGCTGCTTTAAATCCACCACAATCTACTAAGGCTTTTTCTATGGCTTCATTACTCGGAGGACCTCCTGCCGAGTCCATAATATACAATGTGTGACCACTGCTGTTTGATGTGGCATAGGTTCTTACCTTTGCTCTGGTTACAGTTAGACCAGCATTAAACAGTTTCCTTGTGAGGAGGGCCATGCAACCAAATCTATCCATTGATCTCACTTGCACCTTGATGCCCTTTGGGAACCTTCTTTCAATTGATGCTTGCAACATTGCCTTCACCAGGGCAGCCTCCTCTTGATCAAAGTCACCATCACCAGACCTGGGTCTAACAAAAAACTCTTGGTGTGCATAACCATCCGCTGTGGCATCAATTGTTCCATGATATATATCAAATTCCATGTCGTTTAGAGAACAGACAGTATCAAGTAAAAGCTTTGTTCTGTCTCTGCATTTAATGTTCACTGTCCAGTAGTTTGAATGAGAAAAGTAGGATATATCAATTACTGGTTTATCATATTTGGGGCTTCTAAAAGAATTTTCAGAACTCTGAAAACTGTCAGATGACGTAACTTTTGACATTTCAAAATTAGAAGCTTCCTGATATCGTTCCATTTTTCTCTTGTTTCTCCAGTCTTCAATGTCATCCTGCAGCATCAACTGATGTAACCTTCTATCATAATGGACAATGCCCTTCCTATTATGTGCATCAACATGATGAGAACCTTTTTCATTTCTCAGAATATCCTCTAACATTTCCTCTAATCGCTTCGTTTTAGCTGCATCAGGAATGGCTCTTCCTTTCTCAGTGACGCTAAAGACGATTGCCACCCGGTTTCTGTATGTCCAAACTGCAGCAGATCTCACATCACATCCATTTTGAGTCATGAGCTGCATTGAATCAGCCATTAATCCAGGTCTATCCTGGCCAGAAATTTCAAATACAGTCGTTTCTACTTTTGCAGCATCATCAGTAGTGTCACCATTTGCTACAACATCTTCTGTCTGCATGTATATATTTAGCATTTGTTTGATACTCATCAGCTTCGTCTGACTTTTAATTTTACTTCCATTAGCCTCTGAAATAACAAACATATCATGGAACCATCCTCCATCTGAAGATATTCGGGCACTATGAACACGAAGTCCAAGCTCTGTCAAGTGCTGCACTACAAACACCAAACTACCAGGTCTATTTGCCGAGTCGATGGTTACGACTGTATTCTTTGCGTCTGTAACATTATCTATATGAACTTCAGGTGGGTGGACTCTCAATTCTAATGTCAAATTGTCCAGCAGACAGCCTTCTTCGTCGACAGCGCAGTTTAGGGCATGCTTTTCCTTCTCCTGCCACTCGTTAAGTCCCATAAGGGACTGGCTTGAGTGAAGACCACCTGCCTTATACAGCATAGAATTCATGTTGAATTTAAATTCAACCTTGACCAGTTATCTCTGCACCCGCACACAAGCGGGACTTTCTGTCACCAGTTCCCTGTCTGCAGGTTGTCGAAGCAAAAGATTCAGTACAACACCTGGGTACACCAAATTATGAAAGGTAGATATCAATATTTACTCATAATTCATTTTGATAACTTTGACAACCTATTTTTCGTCAACATTTTGCTTCACGGTGATGTTCAGAATCTTGATATCCTCCAGGGGTTTGTCATTCCGACCTGTCTTGGTATTTTCAATCGCAGTGACGACATCAGCCCCCCTGATACAACGTCCAAAGACTGTATGCTTATTGTCAAGCCAGGGTGTTGGAACAGTGGTGATGAAAAATTGTGAGCCATTAGTATTTTGGCCAGCGTTGGCCATGGAGAGGGTAAAGGGTCTATCATGTTTCAAAGATCTGTGAAATTCGTCCTCAAACTCTCCTCCCCATATTGATTCTCCTCCCGTACCGTCGCCCATTGGATCACCAGTTTGAATCATGAAACCTTTTATCACTCTATGGAATATCACCCCATCGTAGTATCCATTTTTTGAGTGAGTAATGAAATTCTCAACAGTTCTTGGTGCCTCCTCTGGATACAGACGCAGCCAAATATCACCACATGTAGTATGGATTATTGCTCCACGAGGTAAAATAATAGATGGAGCTAATTCACTGGTAGATTTTCCAACAACAGCACTGGCTAGGGGCTTCTCGTTGTATACATCTCTGTCTTGAATATTACTCTCATCAATTACTGGTTCTCTTTGGCTGAATATATAGAACCTCTGCTTGTGATACGCAGTGCAAAATAACGTTGGATCGCTTTCAATAATCTTAGTACTAGAATCTAAGTTGATTTTCTTGGGTTTAGCTTTTGTTGGCTCATACAGTGCTAGCGCACAGAACCTCTCTGTGTTTTCAACCTTGCCAACAACTTTGACCACTCTGTTTGTCTTGATATTCAAAACTTTGATACCTATCAAAGTAGGAAAAAATAAGAAGAATCCACTAGAATCGAAACAAATGTTCATGTGTACTTCTGGATCTGCCCTAATATCTTTTTCTGTTGCCAAGCGTCTACCAAAATCAATGGGATCCAATTTGAACATTGATGAATCAGAACACTGCAACTCTTGACATGAATTCAAATATTCATCTATTACTTTCAACATCTTCCCATCAAGAAACCTGAATAACCGTATTTTATCGTCAGATGACAGAATAGCAAATTTTTTCCCATCTGGACCTATTGCAATAGACTTGGAGTAGATTTTGGCTTTTGTTAATGAATACAAATCAGTCTCCATTTTTGATTCGAATGACAGAAATTCCTTTAAAAGTTCTTTTGTTGTCGGAGACCAATATTCTATTGTACCTTTTTTGTCAGTGGATATTATACAATCAAATGGCTCATTATATCCCATCCCAATTACTGAACTTGAGTGGAACTGTACCACATCTTTTGATTCGTTGTTGCCTTCGCGAGCGTCGAATATATATATATTAGGGGAATTCTTGTCAGATATTACCAAATTTTCATTTCCGCTTGTGTTTTTGAAACCCCAGCAAGCACAACCTGGCTCAAAGTCAACCTTGATCATGCCAATCATGTCAAAAGTGGCAACATCAAATATTTTCACTGATTTATCCACGGATATTGAAGCACACAAGCCTCCGTTTGATGACACGCATAGTCCTGTGATTGGTCCCAAGTGGGCCTTGAACTGCTTCGCAAACTCTATCCCCTGATCAATCTTTTTCCAGAACTTGACAACGCCATCTACACTAGCTGTGATCAGAAAGTCGGTGAAGGGAGCGAAGACGACATGATTCACCCAATCTTTATGCATGTAGCTCTTTTCATACATGTCAGAAAGTGGGAGACGTTGCAAGTATTGTTCTTCAAACTGAAGAATTTTCCTCTTCTTTTGAGCCGGTAGCTCTGGCCCGACTATTTGGTCCTCCGCAGTGTCCGACATGTAGATCTATTCCTTTTGAGAAGAGTTATTTATATCTTTTATACAGTGACAATTTTTCATTTTGTTTGATTTTGATGAGATACCCAATCGATGGGAGAGATTGACGGATTGCAGGTGGCCTACTAGGCTAGAATCATGACATGTCATGTACATGATCATGCACGGGAATCTTCATTAATGAAATGCAATATTGCAATGGTCCACAGAAAGCAGTGACTCGCATGTATGTTAGTATTTCCTATATTGGATGGCGAACACATTAGCCATTCAAATGTGTTCATGTGAGCTGTCCCAGCATATGGGCACCTGGTTCACACAAAATATGTAAATGTTACAATCTATCACTACATGTAGTACAGATGGAATCAATTATGCATCTTTATCTTCTTTTTCTGCCTCTTCTGCTCTCTTCTTTCTGATTCCAGCCATACGTGCATTCATGCGCTCGAGCCTGAGGGTGGCATATGCCTTCTCAGCCTTCATAGCATCGGTAATGGCAATCTTTTCAAGGGCGGGTTTGGCAGCGACTATTGGCATTATTGTTCCCTTCAACTGTTCCACAGCCTTGAGTTCGTCAGCAGATGCGTCTCCGGCCTTTGGCTTGTTGGCACGGCGAGGGAATACGACCAAGTTAGACTTGTATGCCTTCAAGCGGTTAACGTTTTCCTGGAGGCTCTCCAAAGATCTATTCCTACGGCGGTGATCGACAGCAATACCGATTGTGCGTGCCATCTTTGCTGGGATTCCGGCCTCTTTAAGTTCTTCGAGGGTAAATCCACGTCCTTCTCTGCGCTTGGAATTATACTTTACTGTCTGGCCACGAACAACTGGGCGGAGTGGTCCAGCGGCAGGGCGGGGGAAGACTGAGGCAGCCTTAGCAGCACGGGCTGAAAATACAAAGATATGGATGTTAGTCACAGTCCAAGAAACAATCACACTATTGTATGAGCCCAGAAAAAACCTTCGCATGGTCTGCCAAAGTTTTCATTGGTCGGCCGCAAGGACTCCGGGCCAGACCACATGGGACAAGGAAGTGTAGCGATTTTTATAGTTTTTTATGCTACTTCCAACAATCACCAACACAATCACTGCATTCAATATGACAGAACAACGCACCATTTCTTCTGCGGACTTTACGAGCTGGCTGATTGAACCAAGTTCTGACGCCAATGATCTGGTGCCACTTCTTCTTAAAATGCTGGTTAGGAATCTGATTATTTCCGCGCACCATTTTACAAGTTTTCCTGCAGTGGGCAAGGTGTCATTAGAAATTCGGCATCTCAAGTAACGCTGCCGCCGCAGCCATGGTGAAAAGAAGATTTATTCAACAGCGCAAGGCTCCAATTAGAAGTTAGCAGGGAAATCTTCGTACCTTATCTATGGAGTTCACTAAAACTATAAATAGTGTAGCTTTGGGAGGCGAGTAAACAACGTTAGTACGAATGCCTGTGCAGAGGGCTGTCTGTCTGGGCTAGGTTGGTTTCATCTATATCTTTTTAATTTCCCGGCCGGGGAGACCATGATTCTTCTGCCTCGTTCTGGTACTTCTGGCATGACGACTCTAATCAGATCAGAGTTTTGAAAGTTATCTTTGTATTCTACATCGACTGAGTCATCTAGACGGTTGATCACGGCTGGACGAACTCGCGCTCCACCCAGTTGTTCTGGCAGTGAGATAAAACAACTGTTAATCTTGAGTTGCTATCGAGTTTCTGTGTTTATATGAATAAAGAAGAGAGAGATACATCATTTAAAACGTTTTGAGAGCCAAGTTGACCGGAATGCCCATGAATGACGTCAAACCCGAAGACCGGGGCATGTTACGGCAACAAAACTCTGGAGAAGTCTTTCCCCCACTCGCCAGTGCAGGGAGCTCAGCGAATAATCTGATGGTTGGTTCTCAGGTTCCTGTATCAAGAGTTGATCGCTTGCTCCTTCAAAGACTCAGGAAGAGTCAAAGCACCACAGTGCTGTATGGCGAGCCACATGAGTTGGCTGACAAGCTGCGGGACGATGCTGCCGCTGAAGGCCTGTATCCCCCAGTGGATGGAAGTGAGGAACAAAGATTGATTGTTGTTGCCAATAGACTACCTGTTTCGGCATATAAAGACCATGAAGGAGGGTGGCAGCTGCAAATTAGTGCTGGTGGTCTTGTCAGTGCCCTTATGGGAGTGGGAAACAGTAACAGCAAGTGGATAGGTTGGCCTGGAGTTGATATTGAACCCGGTCCTGAAAGAGATGCATTGACAAGAGCAATGGAGGAAGAAGGATATGCACCGGTTTATCTAGATGAAAACACATGTGATTTGCATTACAATGGCTTTTGCAACTCTGTTTTGTGGCAACTCTTTCACTATGTGCCATTGAATATTGATTCAAAGCTGTCTGAAACTAGGACATTACAATTCCAGTGGCAGGCTCATCAGCTTGCAAACAGAAAATTCGCGGATGTTATTTTGAAGCATTACAGGCCTGGCGATATAGTATGGGTGCAGGACTACCATCTCATGCCCCTTCCAGCAATTCTGAAGGAAAAACATCCAAGGATGAAGGTTGGTTTCTTCCTCCATACACCATTTCCCTCTTCTGAGATATATAGAACACTTCCAGTGAGAGAAGAACTTCTCAGAGCGGTACTTAAGGCAGATTTAATAGGTTTTCATACATATGACTATGCAAGGCATTTCGTATCAGCATGTACAAGAATCCTGGGTTTGGAAGGAACGCCAGCTGGTGTTGAAGACAATGGATCAATAACTCGAGTGGCAGCATTCCCTATTGGTATTGATCCAGATAGATTTACCTCGGCATTGGAGGCACCGGAGGTCCGGGCAAATGTCGCTCAGCTTTTGAACAGATATGCTGGTAGGAAAGTGATGCTTGGGGTTGATAGATTAGATATGATCAAAGGAATTCCTCAGAAACTCCTGGCGTTTGAAAAATTTCTAGAGGAGCACCCAGATTGGAGGGATAAAGTGCTTTTGGTTCAGATTGCAGTACCCTCTCGGACAGATGTGCCTGAATACCAAAGACTTCGGAGCATGGTACATGAAATCGTCGGACGAATCAATGGAAAATATGGGACCTTGACTCACGTGCCTATTTATCACCTTGATAGGCAGCTCTCGTTTGATGAGCTTGTCGCGTTGTATGCTATCACGGACGTTGCTCTTGTGACTTCACTGCGAGATGGGATGAATTTGGTGTCATATGAGTATGTAGCGTGTCAGAGAGACAATGCAGGTGTATTAATCCTTTCAGAGTTCGCTGGGGCAGCACAGAGTCTCGGTGCTGGGGCTCTCCTTGTGAATCCTTGGAACATTAATGACTTGGCACAGGCAATAGAATATGCTCTGACCATGAGCGACAAGGAGAGGCGCGAGCGCCACAGGCAAAATTACATGCATGTGACGATACACACCGCACAGACATGGGCTGATACATTCTTATCTGAATTAAATGATACCCATGTCGAAGCCGAAATCCGTACGAAGAACATTCCCCCTGCTCTAGATTTTGAAAGTGCTGTCCAACAGTATACAGCTAGCAGGAAACGCCTACTGGTTTTGGGCTATAATGCAACTCTTACAACATCCGTAGAAGCCCCTAGACAACCCAAAAAACATTTTGATCAGATTCAAGCAATGACAAGGGTGAACAATGCTGCATATAGCTGTTTGAAAGCTTTATCTAAAGATCCAAATGTTGATATTGTGATCTTTAGTGGCAGTGAGAAAGAGAGGATGTCGCATGCATTCTCAGAACTTCAGGTCTGGTTGGCTGCAGAAAATGGCGCATTTATTAGGGAACCCAAATCATTAGAATGGAAGCCTCTTCTTGATGTTTCCAATGGAGAGTGGAAAGACAGTGTGCAATTGGTGTTTGAGTATTTCTGTGAAAGAACTCCACGCTCATTTGTTGAAGAGAGGGGTACCTCGTTGGTTTGGAATTACAAATATGCCGATGTAGAATTTGGAAGAATCCAAGCGAGAGATGTTTTACAGCACCTCTTGACCGGGCCTATTAGCAATGCCCCTGTTGACATAATTAGAGGAGCTAGGAGCATAGAAGTTAGACCGGTTGGAGTGAGCAAAGGTTCCTCGATGACAAAGCTGTTGCAGTACATGTCATCAACGAAACCGATGATTGATATTGAATATGCCTTTGTAGCCGGCCACTTCCTAGGCAGAGATGAAGATTTGTTCACATTGTTTGAAGGCGAGAGGGTTTCCCCCTCCAGAGAGGAACAGAAGATTCAATCATGGCAAGAATCTGGACTGTACTTTGGTGGAGAAAATGGCGGACAGTTTTTAGACAAGAATTTTGATTTGGCTTTAGGGATGAATTCTCCCAGCAAAGCACCCCGTGCACAAGAGGAGAACTCTCTCACGCCTAAGACTCTGTCACCTCGTGCTAGTTTAGAGACGGACTTGCCAATTCAATTGCCCCCCAAGTATCTATTCACCTGCACAGTTGGTAGAACCATGGCATCTCAAGCAAGATATTGCTTGCAAGGTTCACAGGAAATAGCGTTCCTTCTGTATCATCTCTGCATAGCCAGTGGAATAAAGCCAGAAGGTTTGTCTTCCCCTCCTCCTTTGTCAGAAATGCACGACACGTATGATATCTAGCTGTCCGATGAGATTTTGAATTCATAAATTATTTCTAAAATTATATTAGCATTATAATTATGTTAAAGTCGATCTTTCGTCAAGAGAGGGGTTCTAGAGACGGTGACGATGCTAGCAAACTTTTACAGACACTGTCAGACTCATTTTCTGTCGAGGAAAGGCGGGAGAGCTCTCTTGGTTTGAAGAACGCTTTATTAGACAGCTCATCTTCGAAATCGTCAGTTTCTAGCTTTGGATTGGAGATAATCTGCAATGCTATTCGAAACGACTGGAAAGACGAGGAAGTTGTTCGTAACTGCCTTGAAAGCTTGGCGATCATCGTGGATACGAGTTATTCTGAGGTGCGTAAATCGATTGTAAGATACACAGGTATTGGTTTCTGTATATTAATCACGTACACATATCATGTATTAAAAATAGCAGAATATTGCCGAGAGCCGCGTCAACGCTGAGCAGTTGGCCAGGACGCCTGGTGCCTTAAGTTTACTGTTTGACTCTTTAGAATATTCAATGGGCTCTGGGAGTGAGTCGTTTCACATCAAATACTTTGGGTTACAAGTGCTGAAGAATATTTTTGACGCTAACCAAGGTTTCTGTCAGCAAGCTTCTTTAAATGTTCCCAACTCTTTGTCTGCTCCTGTTAAGTTGCTGGATGATCAAGAGGTATTGCGCAACGATTCTATTCTTCTCTTGCAGTCTTTGATTTATGGCTCAAAAGTTGCTCAGGATGCGGCTATGAGAGCAGGATGTCTTGAAAAACTATACAGCATTTATGAGTGCGTTGCGTTGTCTGTTCAAAATTGATGATGATTAGTGTCCTAATATTTCTTGCTATTGCAGGGGAGAGGATCCACATCTGAATTATGCTGTGATAGAAGATAGTATGAACTTGTTGAGATATATCTTGGATTCAAACTTGGATGCCCAGGCAATATTTTCTTCCACTGATCATTTTGATAGATTGCTGAAAAACTTTCAGACAAGAGTGTCTCATGCAAGTCCTCATATTAGCTTGGAACAATCTAGAATTTTGTCGAGTGAACTGAGTATATTTTTTGCATTTTTTGCTTCACGAAGCCTACCAAATCTTTTAAAACCATTCTTGGAGAGAAGAGATGGTGAAGCCACCCCGTTGCTGATCAAATGGCTTTTATCTCTGGTTCAAATCCAGGGTGACTTGGATGATTTTGCCTTCTCTTCTGCAGCATGGGACTGTCTACTAGAAGTTTCAAAATTCCCTACAATTGGAGAGTATGTTTTGAAGTCTCAAATTTCTATTCAGGGTCAGTCTGCCCCAATTCAGTTAGGTTCGCTTTTTATTGCTCTGACAAGCCGAGATGTCATTCATCAGATGTCTTCCATGAGATTTTGTGTGAGAATGCTGTGGAAGGATGACCTGATGCAGAGCCATTGCGTGAAGCAGTTATTCTCCTCATCAAATGCTGGAGCGCTGTTATTCGGAGAAACGAAAACTTTGATTGATCTTCTCCTGAGGAGCAGATGCTTAATGTGCTTAGCTCCATTGTCAATGAAGAAAGTAAATAGAGATAAGCTGCAGTCGATCCAAAGTAATGGTAAACATCTGGTGTCTTTATGTTCTGAAATATTGTCAAAAGCAATTCTGCAGTTTGGGAGGGTTCCGGAAGCGTCAGAGATCTGCCTGAATTGCTCTATCTTTGCAGCATGTATTGCACAAGATAGCCCCGAGACGATAACTAGATTTTTGCAATGTATATCTGAGAAGCCTTTCTTAGTTGGAGTTTTGCTTAGTGAATCTCAATTTGGAGACAATGAAGGCATCATTAAAGGCGTGTGTAGTTTGGTTCTCGGAATATGTTTAGAAGCACCAGCGTCGACTGTGATAGATCCAAAGATGCTTGAAGCAACCATTAAAGACAAAATTGGTCTTTCGCAATACGTGGCTCACTTAAATTACTTGCAAGGTCAGACGTCGCAATTTGATCAGGATTATCTGTTCAATGGAATCATTCCGATTGAGATTTTTACTACCTTGATAGATAGGATAAAATCAAGGTTTTATCCGGTATGTTTACAGACCTGATCCAGGAAAATATCCTTTATGAGAGTTTGACCATTATTTACCATGCAGAACACTATTCAAACTTTTGGTGAATCAATCACCAAACAATCAAGGCCTCTAGATGAGAACGAAAGGTATGAGAAGGATATATCCATAATAGTGCCGCCCTTGAAACCCATAAATGTTTTTCATTGGTTGATTGAACGTGCAGGAGTGAGATGAGCAAGCCGGATGACTTAGAGACCTCGTCCATTTCAAAAATTTCAGAGATTAGTAAGTTACAAAAGGATAATACCAACCTAAAGACGGAATTACAATGGCATAAGGAAGAGTTGGCCACAGTGAGGGAAAAGCTCAGGAAGACAGAGGAAGACTTGGAAGCTCTTTCACACGCATACTCTGCGCTAGATGAACATTCCAATAAGCTCAACAAGGAAATTGAGTCGTTGAAGAACTCTGATAGATCAAATGATTTGGATGAATCGGCTATTGAGGACTTGCTCGTATGTCTTGGTCAAGAAGAGGAGAAGAATGCACGTTTAGTAGCCCAATTGGAGGCTCTGGGAATTCCAGTTGAATAAATCCAAATAACATTGACAATCACTTGTTTGTTGCAACAAATCAAGCCGATACTTTATACGGTAACACCTAAGTCATATCTATGTATATATAATGAAAATTCAGAACCTTTACATGTCAAGGAAACGCGTGCAATGCATATGCATGCTAGGATGGTCAACCATGCCATGATCATGGCCATATGCATGTGACGTCATGTGAAGAAATTTCAAAATTCAAAATTGCTTTGTGATAAAACGCATCCATGATTTGACGTCGTCAACATATGAAATTTTACCAATAATATAGTAGTGGTATTGATCGTGAGATTAGAGGTGATAAAGTAAACCGAAATGGGCGGAAGAAACAAGTCTGGTAGAGGATCGGTACGTATCTGAACACGTTTAAGTGTCAGGCGCGGCTTTTAATGAAGATGGTTCTTTCTAACTTTATAGGTTAGTAAAAGACGTGAAAAAAATGATCCGGTAGTTCACAAGAAACGTCGCAAAGTGAACCAAGAAATTCAAAATGCAAAAGGGAAAACAGCAAAAGCCAACGCCTCAAAAGCCGCATTCAAACCAGTCACTCCAGAACCAAAGTATAAGAGAGGAAAGAAGTGTCTGTGTATCGGAGATGAAACGTTTCGTGTGGGAGATGACGTTTTCATTGCCGTGGACGAAAGCATCTTGGAGCCCAACACTGTGCAAGAGGAACGTGACGAAGCCTTACTTTGCAAGACGTGTAAGAAAAATGGAACGAAGAAGATGCCACTCATTGAATGCACTAAGTGCATGCATTCTTGGCACTTGAATTGTTTGGAAAAGCCCCTGGCTAGTTTGCCGGAGGGTTTGTGGGTTTGTGAAAGTTGCTGTTTGGGGTTGGTAGATCAACAGAGACCTCTTACTTCGGCAAGAGAATATTTCTTGCAACAAAAAGGATTAGGACTTGGAAAAATAGATTCAATATCGTATGATAAGAATGCAAATGAATATTTCATCCTTTGTAGATGGTATTGTCTGCCTGAGGAAACACACATAGGTCGCCAGAGTCACCACACAGGTAGAGAGGTCTTCTTGTCATCTCATCACAATGTAGTAAGTGCTGATTCGATATTCAGGCGAGCAAAGGTGATATCACTTTCGGAATTTAGCAACGATGGAGATGTTGACGATGACATGTTTGTTTGTGACTATGAGTACAATTATCAATGGAAGAGATTTTTCAGGATTTTGGACTGGGACAATCAAGTCAGTGAGTTGGATGACGAAGAAGAAGAAGATGATGAAGTACGCGATGCAACCTTCCATTCGCGCAGTGAGTGGTCACAAAGTCGTGCATTTTTAAGCCATAAGAATAAAAAACGTCAAGGTGGAGTAGTGGGAGCCTCCTTGCAGTTGGGTACACATGACATTGACTGCCAAAATCGATTTGGAAAAGATAACCATGTTACCAGGGCTAGCAAAGCTTTGTCTCTTTCGACAGTACCAGAATTCATGCCGTGTCGAGAAGAACAAAGGTCAGATATTGAGGAGTTCATGAGGAAAGTTTTGGGCAAAGGCACGGCTAAGAAGGCTGGTAAATGCTTGTACATTTGTGGAATTCCTGGTACCGGAAAGACAGCAAGTGTCATGGAAGTGGTTAGAGAACTATCAAACGAGTCTGGTACACGAAAGAAAAGCAAATTTCATTTCGTTGAAATCAATGGTCTTCAACTTCCCTCGCCCATGCATGTCTATTCGCAGTTGTATGAAGCTCTTACAGGAGAAACTGTGGGACCTTCAACTGGGATTGACGCTCTCGAAGAAATATTTTCTGGTAGAGCCCACAAAGCTCTTCAAGATGATCATCATATCATCGTTCTGCTTGATGAGATGGATTCGATCGTCAACAAATCGCAGAAGGCTTTGTATAATTTATTCGATTGGCCATCCAAGCCAAATTCTAATCTGAGTATCATTGGAATTGCCAACACAATGGACCTCCCAGAACGACTTCATCAAAGAATTGGCAGCCGCTTAGCTGGAGCCAAAATTGTCTTCCATCCATATCAGCGAGAGGATCTAGAAGTCATTATTAGAGCAAGGCTTGAAAACTGTGACATTTTTGACAAGAATGCAATAACATTTGCTGCTAGGAAAGTAGCCAATTGCTCAGGTGATGTCAGACGATGTCTCGAAATATGCAGACGATCTATTGAAATAGCTTTGCAGGATGCGAACGGAAAGATTGAGGGTTTGCGTGTCACGTTGCCAAATATTGACAGAGCGATTCGGGAAGCATATAACACTCTTCATGTCAAGATTTTAGAAGGATGCACAAAAGACCAGTTACTCCTGATGTCTACGATACATTTAGAGGTTCACTTTTCTGGACAATCAGATGTCAAACTCGATGCTGTTTATGAAAGATTAAACAGCTCCTTCCCAGGATATAGGATATCATTCCCACTTGTGTTGCAGAATGTCTCCACTCTCAGCTCTTGTAGGCTTCTACTTAGTGATAGCATAGATCATAGGCTGTCTTCGAAAGTGTCGCTAAATGTGTCCAAGGAAGATCTGGTGTATGTAATGAGAACAAGGGGCTCACTGGAGAGAATGGCTGCGGATCGTTTGAAATTGCATGATCATGACACCAGAGAGTAGCAAGCTTGCTTGCTTAAGTACTGATACCAATTAGATTTATCTATAAATCGGGTTTCCACCGAAATCTGTAACAAGACCAAATACTCATTCTCGATCAGAACAAAGACCCGTGAGAATATATTACATACCTAATACTTTCAAATTCAAAACACATTCAACTTTTTTATTCGTCTTTGTTTGGGGAATTTGTGTGACTTTAGGACAGTGCAGATAACGTCGTCTGTGGATTTACAGTCGATTCTATTCGTATTGGTACAATAAAATATCTGCTTTAAACTTGATCCTGTTACAGCTGAAGTACTAGGGTATTGTTGGGTCCCCTCATGTGCTCGAGGAGAACCCTGACAGTCCCGGCAGCTCCAAAACAGCGGGGATCGATTGACAATGCCAATGACGATTTAATTGTATCAGAGGGTGATGTATTTATATCATCGATTGGTGTCAGGTGTGTTTTCTGGAAAAATGTATATCTTGGAACTCGAGTTTCCCTTCCTCCAGGAACACAGTGTAGACTTCCTTTGTCTGGGAAAATCTTTGAGATTAACCGAAGAAAATGATATGCAGGTATCGCGTGCTTGAGAGTCTCGGATCTGGAACTTTTGGTCAGGTTTTCGAATGCGAAGTTGAAGGAAGCTCTGATAAGGTTGCAATTAAGGTGATCAAGAACCAAGCTGCCTACTATCACCAGGCCAGGGTTGAGATTGGAATACTTCAGCTTTTGAACACGCAGGCTGATCCTTATGGAGAATATCACATTGTGCGTTTGAAAGATTTTTTCATGAATCGTGGTCACTTGTGCCTCGTATTTGAATTGCTGAATCTGAACCTCTATGAACTGATTCGGCGAAATAAATTTCGAGGCCTTTCCCTTTCTCTGGTGAGGGTTTTTGTCACACACATACTTGAAGCTCTGACGATCTTGAAAAAATCGTCGATTATTCACTGTGACATAAAGCCTGAAAATATTTTGCTTCAAGATGCTAAAACTGGGGAGGTTAAATTGATTGACTTTGGATCTGCCTGCTTCAAGAACAAGACCACCTATACTTATATTCAATCTCGTTTCTATAGATCGCCAGAGATTATTTTGGGATGTGAGTATTCAGAGGCGATTGATATGTGGAGTCTGGGATGTGTCGCTGCTGAGCTTTTCTTGGGCTTACCCCTATTTCCAGCTGCAAGTGAATTTGATCTGCTGGAAAGAATCACGGAAACTCTTGAGGATGTTCCAAGAAGCATGTTGATTAATGCAAAAAACACGTCAATGTATTACAAATTTACAAAAGGGACCACCCACTCCTTGCCCGTTCTATTGAGCTCGATAGAATATCAGGCTTTGCATTTGAAGCCAGTTGCGAAGGGTAAGCAATACTTCAAACATACAAAGCTGCATGACATTATCAATGGATATCCCCTCAAGCCTGGGATAAGTGAGTCAGAGAAACTCATACAGATAGAGCAGCGAGGTTGCTTTATCGACTTTTTGAGCAAATTACTTCAGGTAGATCCCAAATTAAGATTATCTCCCGCTGAAGCCTTGGCTCATCCTTACATAACAGGCGCCAAGCCTCGGCATATAGAGAAGGATTTAGGCCGGTCAGTCAGGACAGGATTGCACGAGCAACCTTCGGCAGGGATCCCAATCAAGGCTGGTCCTTCATCTGTTTATCGAAATAGAGAAATTCTGCATAGAGACTCATCGTCAAGCTACACTCCTGCTGGAAGTATTCATAAAATTTTTACCTACGGAAGCTCCCAAAGAAGTGCATTATCTGGAGATAACACTGGATCTCTTCCAATGCCAATGCAAACACCCCCGTCTCGATCTCTAGGAGCCAAAATACATGTCCCTGTATGCTCGGAGCCATTACCAGTTGAAAATGAGGAAAAGGTAGTTCCCATCATGGAAATTCCAGGAGATGAACCAGCATTCCTTGGATCATTTCAGCCTTCTTCTGTTAGAACCTTTACAAATTTGATCAATCAATTCCCGAAGGAGGAGCAAGAATTTGAGGATAAGCATGTGCATTCGAATAATCAAGATAAAATAAGTGAAGAAGATGAAAACCAGGCAAATAGTGGAGAAACTGAATGGAACTTGGATGAAGATCCTCTTTGGAGTGACACTGATGATGCGGGCATTGCTCCAAATACGACCAGAGGACTTGAGAAACTAAGAATATAATATAATGTGGAACATGAAAAAAATGTTTATTCTGAAATCACTGTGGACCCATGCCTCACAACTTTGAAAACACTCTCGTCTAGACCTGCTTCTTGCAGAGAAGTCTTCAAGCGCAGTGATGGCTCATCCAAGGGTTCACTTGTCAAAGGAAAGGTTCCGTGATGAATTGCAATAGAAATTTCTGAATTGACACGCTGGTGAATCATCAAAGCTTCCTCTGGACAAACACGCTGGGGAGCCATGAACCATCTGGGCTCATATGCTCCTATTGGAATTGCTGCCAAACTTATGGGCTTGTTCAGCTTTTCTGCGATCTCATCGAACAATTCTTCAGAGTATCCTGTATCTCCTGCAAACCAAAATGATTTTCCTTTGGATTCTATCAACCAACTACCCCACAAAGCCCTATTTCGATCCCACAAAGCCCTCCTCATACTCCAATGTTGTGCAGGGGTAAGAGTGAACTTCAATTCGTGAAACTCATACTCGTCCCACCAGTCAAGCTCTATCACGTTCTTCATCCCTCTGTTTAAAAACCACTCTTTATGACCCATGGGTACCATGAAAAGAATGTCTCGAAATTTCTGATGCAGAGCACGGACACTTTTCTTGCACAAGTGGTCATAATGGCCATGAGAGATGACAACTACATCAATATGGGGCAAGTCATCAAGTTCAATGGCTGGCTCAACCACCCTCTTCGGGTGTCCGATGGGAGAACAAGACGATTCAAATATAGGGTCTGTTAGAATATTATACCCACCTATTTGAACGAGGACGGTAGAATGACCTATCCAGGTTGCCTGGACTCTGCTTGTATTCGGCTTTAGAATTTTCCCAAAGTCTGGAGGAAATATTGGGAAGGCTTTCCTCAGGTCTTCTCTTGTTGGATAGGGATGGTCGATCAACTTCGGTGAGAAAGATTTTTCTCTTGACTTCCAAGTACCTAGTAACATTGATATCAGATCGCCTAGAGAAGGTTCGTGCCAGGTTGACCACGGATTCTGAAATCTTGCCCTAGGGAAGAACTTCAAAAATGACGAAGTCTTCTGTACGTGGTGGCTCGGTCTGCCTTCTATACCATCTCCATTTCCTCCAGGTACCGGCATTGTCTGAATGTATTTGACGTGTCTATATTTTCTGCGACACAAATTCCTGATCATTTCTGGTCAGATGACCAGTTCGGCTCGTCTCATTGTTACAGATTTGATGAGGGTTTTTTCAATGTGGAACTGTGAATAAAGATTCAAATCAACATTTACATTCACATACTCCAGTGAGGTTGAGGTGGTTCAAAATGACAGATGCATGGCTATTGTCAATGCATGCATTCATGGTCTAGGTTCGTGCCATAAAATGCTGTGACCTCGTGGCTTACTTGCACATTGTTACATATTTCAGTAAGATCTCGTAGATTATTATCATTGGTGTGATATCAACAAGGAAGACTTGTGTCTCCAATTCCAAAGGTATCCCTTGCATGGATCCATGCATTCGTGCAAGTGGCCAGATGGATTGCTGTAGAGGTGCTACGATGAATTCTGCAGGGAAGAGGTAGAATCTCGTTTTTACCCCGATGATAAACGTAAATGGCTAGATCTAGAACTCTAGAGCCAGAGCCCTCATGGAAGCTGTGCCTCCAGATCCATGGCCTGGTTCTGACATTTCGTCGACGCAATCATTCGAGATTGAATAAAAAATGGGGTCACTTCTTCTCACTATAACTTGATTAAAATTGAAAAATATTGCATCTTGTGGTAGTTTCGTGCGCGAAACCGACTGCTAAGACAACAACACGTAGTACTTCAACAACTTCGGTGATCCTCTCGGTAGTTGGTTGCCGGCTGAAGGCTTAGGTGTGTTTTTTTCTATTCATGTTAGTTTATTCACGATACGGGGTAAAATTGTTTCACGGAACTTTGAACATGGGATCAGAGAAATGGTGTACTTCACGCTCCCAGTCTTTCTGCATACCCTTCTCTTGCAAGTCCTCAGCTCGCTGCACCAGGAGAGTCCAGTATAATTAATGTACGACGATTTTACTTTAATAACTTTGATGCAGCATCATATTAAGATGGGATACACAACCTCCAAGGCTCTGAAATATAGCCTTCGGGCTATGTCAGGCCTGTCAACTGCCCTTGGTGTTGGATTCATTGTTTGGGGTGTAATCATCCAAGACCCCCCTGAGACTGCACTGACGATGTACGTGATATGAATGTCCATGTATCATTTTTTAGTCAAAAAGTGTATTCTTATATCCCATGCAAATATGCAGTGGGATGGTTGTATTGGGATCTTTAGCTCTTTTTGTGGGGCTCCTGGGATTGTTTTTGTCTTTCATGGGAAGGTCATGCCTGTCTGTGTTATTATTAGTCTCTTTCTTGGTCTGTATTGGTGAGCTAGCCCTTACAATAAGATTAATGGTAGATATGGAAGGGTCTGTGAATTCCCTTGTAGATAGCACCATCGACTCTTATAAAGATGAGGTGGCAGAGAAGGCTCGGGATGAGGCAGACTCAAAGTCAAGAAGGCTTTTGCAGAGGAAGACAGAGGAAGAGTTGACAACAGAATTCACGAATGATTTAAAGTATGCACGATACATATTTTTCGTTTTTTCGGTGATCGAATTGATTCTCATCATTGCAACTTTGATTATTAAGCTTAAGCATCCATATAAAGATGGCATAGAGGGTGATCAGGAAGACCAGCTTGCAGCAAAGAGTACAATGGCTCAAATACAGCTCGAAGGCTTGAAAAGCTCAATTAAAAACAACGAGAATTCGAATGATTCCAGCGTCTATAATTCATCAAAGAAAATGTATAAAAGTGTGACCAGGAAAATGACTCAAAAGTATGGCGAGTTTACAACAGATCCAGCTTGGTCAAACCAAAAGAAATCCTGGTGGCAGAACATCCCTGGATTGGGGTGACGATAAGTAAATGTACTGAATATATTTTAGTTCATTCATGGGAGTCATTTCTGAATATTTTGTCGTATTGAATATCTAAGGGATAGTTTCTCATCCTCGGCACATTGTATTTCCAGTGCAATTGGATTTAGTGCATTCATAGCAAAAAAACTGCTCAGGGATTCTTCTTCTATTCCACTATAGGTTTGAACCTGAATGCTTCAAATAAAATTCATCTTTAAACCTCACAATACAGCATGTCATATTATCACACCCAATTCCTCTGCTCTCTCTTGGATCAGTGGCTATGCAAAAGTCTAAAACATCACAACAGACATCACTACAACTCTTTCCCTGCGCCAGTCCTTTTCTGACAAAATCAACTGCTTCTTGGCTGCAAAAAAAATTATAGTGTCATGGTTGCTAGTTCATGAACTAGAATCATCAATTGCAATCACGAAATGATGGGGTCTGAGTATGTACATAATAGTTTTGAAGCATCAAATTTAAGCATCACGATTACGTACTTCGTCATGACATCCCAGATGCCATCACATGCTAAAATGAGAAATTCGTCCCCGCACTCCAGGCTTGTCTCTTCAATATCTGGCTCGGCTGTGATAATCTGGTGTTTTGGATGAAGCTGCATCAATAGAAGCAATGAGATCAGCAGCCGAAATTAGGCAAATCAATCAATGTTATCAAATATTGATACGTACATCTTTGTTACCCTTGTATTTCAAATCTCCTATAGCCCTTGAAAGGTTTAGATTCCCATTCACCCTACTCATACCCCCAAAGTTGCTTATAAACCCACCAGCAGATTCAATCCTTTCCTTCTCGGTAGGATGAGATGGTTTATGATCAAATGACAGGGGTAGCGATGTCCCCTTGCGACACAATACAGCCCTGGAATCCCCGGCGTTTGCAATATACAATCTGTTCCCTTTTAACAATGCCACGACAGCAGTGCACCCAGCTTGTACTTCATATTCATTCCCTTCATCCGGTGGTTTCCTTGTACCACTTTGCTGGCTTATTAATGCCTTGATGAAATCGAATGATCTCTCATCTTCTTGTGCCCTTTCGGATGGAATTTCTTTCATTTCCTGAAGAACCTTCAAACCTTCAGGAGTCTGCATGATTTCGTCCATACGGTGAAATACAGCCGCTAGACTTTCTCCGTAATCACCGGCCTTAAATGCAGAATTGTTTGCTAATTCTAAATGAATGTGCTTGGCACAGAATTTGGAGACCTCTCCACCTCCATGTCCGTCGAAAACCCCAAATAAAAGGGTGTTCTCTTCTATCTCGGCAGAAATGTGAGCATCTTCCTGAGTCTTGCGCCAACCCTGTTGAGAGCTTATACCTACTTCTAAATGTATTAAATCTTGCTGTACAGTCTCTTTATCTGTTACGGGGGAACTCAGGTACTGCAGAAAGTTGACTTGATCGCTTCAGGCTGGACTCAGAACAGTGTCAGTGAGATAAAGAAATGCATACCTGTCCCATGTTTCCAAATAATAATTTCTATTTCGAACTGAGAATATGTGGAGTTAATGACGTGGTTAAAAAAATCAGATTAAGGTATCACAATTGAAAAATTAAAAATTTGCCATATACCCAAGTTGGGTTGTATACAATATATATACGGTACGTATATATTTATAACTCTAGTTATATAACTAGAGAGATGTACAACAGCAAGTGAGTACATTACACAGATAAGATGCAAATTAGTATTGCAGACGAGAAAATCTATATCATAGACTTGACTTTGGCAACAATTTTCTGGACCTCCCTCTTTTTACCTCCTTGCAAGTCGCTGGAAGATTCCAATAGCTTAGATGTCAGGTCTTTGTTCTGTTTGAAAAAAGATTCGGCGACTTCAGTGTCCATTTTTTGAAGAACATTTCCTAAAATAATAAATGCCTCAGCTCTAAGGTAAGGACTCCTAGCTTCACTGCACTGGTCCACCAGAGTTGGTAACGAGATGTCTGCAATCTCTGGAATTTTCCGAAACAATTCAGGAAGGAAAGACTTTGTCAGCTTTGACTTTTTCTTCGTAAAATAGTCTGATAAACACGCTTCTAACGACTCGTCTGCGACGTTCTTAAGATACGCCGTGTGATGTAGGCATCGTTGCAAAAACATGTATGCAGCAACAGATGAATCTGCGACCACTTTCACAGGGCTTCTGGATGCCAGATACAATGCTTTTCTCAGCTGCTGCTTAACATTCTCTGCATCCGTATTCGATAAATTAGCTTCGCGGCACTTGCATTTGCAAAGCTTGTTTTTAATTAAGCCTGAAAGTCTTTCACTTAACACCTGAGAGCCATCCGGTCTACTGACACTGACCAAAGATGAAAGCAGTGGCTCAGGAGCTTCAAGCAAGAGTGGGCTATCTGGATTAAGTCTCATGTAAATCTCAAGACAGCTTATCACCCTGAGTTTGAAATTAATAGAATCTTCTCTCAACTGTTTCTTTGATTTGATATTTGCATGACTCGCAAAGTATGCTCCCAGCATGGAGTCCATTTTGAACATCTGCTCATCTGTTGCATCCTCCTCTACATCCGGTAGGTCTATATCCATATCTGATTCTCGTAAATCTTGTATATCTTCAGACTCACTCTCTGATCCTTCTTCTGATTCATCAAGTTCCGATTCATCCATCTCGATATCATCGCCGCCATCATCCTCAGATTCTTTATCATGTGTACCTATTTCATCCAAAGGCTGCACAAGCACGTCTAGCATGGAAGAAAGTCCATTTCTTAATATATCCCCAGAAAAATATCTAAATAGTAACTCTCCAGAATCTCTCAATGGGGCAGATGGGTATGGTGCTTCATTTCTTGAAATGACACTTAAAATGCAATCTACTAAAACATCTTGCCATTCGACGTTTTCCTCATCATGATTTTCCCTTCTGTTATTTGAGATTAGTTTCGAGAACACATTATGGAGGTCATCAGCCATTTCCGGATCAGCTGTCAATGGGTTTATAATCGAGTATAGCTCTAACAGACAAGTCAGATGAAGGAAGTGATACATTTTCTTTGCCTCTCCCATATTTACCTTGGCTGTCACATTCTCTCTAAGATTCCTGTATGATTCCGATGAGTCAGTCAACTTCGATGCCTCCCTGGATTTCAAATTTAGATAATCCAAAATACGAACTTCCATATTCACAAGGGACTCAATATTGGAATGAGACTTTGAAAGTATTCCGATGCTATTGAGAAGTGACCCGATGGTTTTTATCCTGGCTTCCTCTGTTTCTTCGGATAACGTGTCTTGATGGGGAGACAGATATACGTCCAATAGTATCTTGAAAAGATCTTCAAGTGCCTCTGGATCATTTTGATGTCTTTTAACAATACCTGGAATTCTAGAAATGTGTCCTTGCTGTAGAGCATTTCCGTCCTTGCAGTTGCTTAATGACTCTAAAATTTCTACTGGGATTCCAGGTGCTTTCACTGGGTCTATTTTGACTCCACTATTTTTGAAAATGTGGTAAAGTTGATTTCCACTATAGTCGCTAATACGGCACAGGATCTTATCAGGATTCCAATCTTCAGAGTTTCTGATTTTCTCTGCAAGCAATTCAACAGCCTGTACACTTGCCCTATTTAGATAAGTTTGCTTGTTCACGTTATTCCCGAGACACTTGATAAAGTTCTTGGTAATCAAAATTTCAGTGGCGCTCTGATCGAGGGAAGGGAGCATTGTCTTAAACAGCAATATACCCAAATATTTTCTCTCGTGGGAAGGACTGGCAAATAAACTATTTTCGACCAGAACATTCCAAAAATTATCAAGAGAGGCTAAATTAATCGTCTGATCAATTTCATTGCTTTCATATCCAGGTATCAGGAGGCGAAGCATTGATTCCCAGGAGCCATGCATTCGAGGATGAGAATATGTACTCATCTTCAGACATTTTGACAAGGATTCAAGATGAGATCTACTAAAAAGCTGCTCAATAGCCATTGGTGTAGCCCCAGAAAAATCATCATGATCTTCAAATTTGTCACGAGTAAAGTCTATACTCGATAAAATACTGTTTGATGGCAGAATTCTACAGTCTATGTCAAATTCTTTTTTCAACAATGGCCACAGTCGTATCCCCAAAGTTACCACTTCTGGCGGGGTCGTTGATTTACCCGGATCGGCTTCAAGAATTTGCCTAAGTTTCTCACAGGAGAAATAAACATTTAGGAGAGATCTATCTTGCTTGATCTGATATGCCAGCTTTATTAGGAGTTCTATACTTGCTTCCCTGACAAAAGATTTTGCATTGCTTATATCCAACAAATTGTTCGTCAGACAGTCTATGTCTACGTCAGAGAATTTAATATTACTCTGGACAATGGATCCAATGCCAAATAGATGGCCAATCACGTCCTGACCGTCTTTATTTGAAAACACTTCATCCATGTACAGGGCAACATCACTTACACAAGAATACCTCTCCGCTATCACAGACACAATCCCGGATAATGCCAACGCAAAACCTTGCCTTGCGCTATCTCTGGTTGAAGAAAGACCCGAAACCAGCCTTTTCAGGCAGTACCGAGTAAGAGGGGCAGAACTCCCCCAAAGACCGCTGGAAACTTCGGGGGCAGAAGAAGTTGACTGACCCTTTTCCGCTTGCTCGCACTCACTGGTCAAGAAAGCAGCTGCTTGTACTCGCTCTTCAGAAGAATTAGAAGCCAATTTCCAAAAGCAGTCCAAAATCTGTGAAAGCAAGTATATCGTGAGTTCGCATGCCATCCGAGATATTTTACTCAGATAAGTCTGTAAGGGGATCTTGAGGGTTCTTCGATGACAGTAGTTTATCTACCCATTTGTGTATTAAAGAATCCAACCAATGTGTCGTTTCTCGTACCTTCTGTGGGATTTCAGACGCTTGCAGATTTGCATCCCGTTTGTCCCCTGCGATTGATACGGGCCTTTTCCCCACCATTGTGGTATCTTACAATATACTATAAACTTAAATTATAATCTTACAGATGTTTATGTATACTGAAGACAACCTGAAAAAGAATGTCATAGAATTCAGCGCGAGTGCACTTTTGAACCCCGTGACATGAGCTCCTATGGATGCATCAATATGGTGCACCAGCTGGTATCTGGAGATAATAGCCATGTGGCCACGATGAAATAAATGAGTGGATGGCCAACTTCGGTAGCTACCAATGCTTACAGGGATGAATTAATGGCCAATCCGATGCGCACGCCTTGCAAATGATGTCAACATGAAACCGTTCTGATCATGGACCATGATCATCTTCCAGGCCTGTGCGCCTTCTAGAAGGAAATCTCCTTGACGCCACGACCCCGGCCGGCCAGCCAGTCAATTGATTGGTTGTGACTGAAATTCTGACTAGCAAGCCATATAGGGTGCATCAATGCATGATATCATGATGGATGCTCATTCAAATTTACATAAATGAACCAAATTTGGTTGAGGGCCCTTTGGAAGGGGTCCAGAACTCTAGAGATTTAAATTCAAAATAATCTTCTTACAGATTGCAGTTGTGTACATGTACAGGATAGCCATTTTAAAAAGATCCAGTTTAGTAAATAGAGTATCTGGCACTAGATGACCGTATACGAAGTTGTTGACCGGGAGATCAAAGAGTTGGCATGGTACAAGAAACCATGTATGATTGGCGTAGGTGAGTTGTCACCAGGTAGATTTTTCAAGTATATTTGATGAAAACTATTTGCTTAACCTCCGATGATTGTTATGATTGCTTAGATGAGGCTGGTAGAGGCCCTGTATTGGGACCTATGGTGTATGGAATAGCAGTGTCGACAATATCTAGCAGTGCCGAACTCAAGGGAAGAGATTTTGCTGATTCGAAGGTTCTGAATGCAGAAAAGCGTGATGAACTATTCGAAGAGCTCTGCTCCGACGAAACGATATGCTGTTTTGTAGACGAGATCGGAGCTTCGAAGATATCAGGGCTGATGTTGGCGCCAGAGAAGGTTAGTTTGAATACCATAGCTTATGAATCTACCATTGGTTTGATTCAGAAATGCATTGACTTAGGCATCAATGTGCAAGAAGTCTATGTAGATACCGTCGGCCCTGCAAATGCATACCAAGAAAGGCTATCGAAACGATTCAACGGAATCAAGTTTACAGTAAAACCTAAAGCTGATGCGATATACCCAATCGTCAGTGCTGCAAGTATTGCAGCCAAGGTCTGGAGGGACCGTTCAATCGACAAACTTGGCGGTGAAAGGGGTTCGGGTTACCCATCGGACCCCAAAACGAAACATTGGTTGAGCAAATCAGTTGATCCAGTATTTGGTTTTGATGACTCTGTCAGATTTTCTTGGGGGACGACTGAAAAGATATTAGAAAAGGGCGCTGTTGTTGTGGCATGGGAATGCGATCAGGAAGAACAGCAAAAATTGTCATTCACAAAGTCTCAAAATTTGGATAGACATTCATATTTCAATGCGCGGAAACTGAAAAAGGCAAAATTTTAACTGAAACTCATAACTTTTAATCCTGGCAATGATCATTTCCTGATGAAGCCTTTGTTTTGATCTCTGCTTGTGCGGCAGCGAGCCTAGCAATAGGAATTCTCAGGGGACTACATGAGACGTAGTCAAGATAACAACCATTAACAAATTCAATAGACTTGGGATCCCCACCATGCTCACCACAAATTCCCACCTCAAGATCTGGCTTTACCGTTTTGCCTCTTGAGCAGGCCAATTTAATGAGCTCCCCAACGCCAGTCACATCCAGACTATCAAATGGATCGTGAGGAATGATTCCCTCTGATATATACGTGCTCATAAACTTAGCCTCGGCATCATCTCGCGAGAATCCCAAAGTCATCTGTGTCAGATCATTCGATCCAATACTGAAAAAGTCAACATGCCTTGCTAGATCACCTGCTCTTAATGCTCCGCGAGGCACTTCGATCATTGTTCCGACTTTATAACCTATTTTCTGTTGCTTCTGTACAAAAACATGTTCTGCTGCCTCTCGTACGACTCTGAGTTGATTGAGGAGTTCTTCCTCAAAGCCTACGAGAGGTACCATAATGTGAGGCTTCACTATAATCCCTTCCTCTTGGCACTCGATCGCTGCCTCAATGATTGCAGTGGCTTGCATTGAGGTGATATCTGGATGCACAATTCCAAGTCTGCATCCTCTCAGACCCATCATTGGATTAACCTCGCTCAGACCCTCCAATTTTCTCTTGAGTACCTGGTGGGCTTTTAGGTGTTGCCCAGACTTTGCATGATACATAGATACGAGATTATCACAAAGTTTAGAAAGTTCAGGACCCTCCTTAGGCAGGAATTCATGCAGGGGAGGGTCTAGCAGTCTGATGGTCACAGGAAGTCCATCCATCGCAGTGAAAATACCCTTAAAGTCCTCCTTTTGATAATTCTTGAGGGTGTTCAAGGCCGCTGTGCTTTCATCTGCATGCAATTCTTCTGCTGCAATCATCTTGCGCACGGCTGAAATTCTCTCCGGTGTGGCAAAGAACATATGTTCTGTTCTCACTAGTCCAATACCTTGCGCACCATTGTCTCTGGCAACCTTTGCATCATGTGGAGTGTCACAATTTGTCAAAACCCTCATTCTTCTTGCAGAATCGGCCCAAGCCATAAATTCTGCCAGTTGGCCTGAAAGTTCCGGCTTCTTTGTAGGCTGTCTGTCCTTCAAAATCTCCCCTGTCGTCCCATTAATACTGATATAATCTCCTTCAGAGAATGATGTTTTGCCAATTGTAGCTGTCCTGGTATCATAGTTAACGACAAGTGACTCACAACCACATACACAAGGCTTTCCCCAGCCTCTTGCAACTACTGCAGCATGTGAGGTCATTCCACCCCTGCTCGTAAATATTCCTTCGGCAGCATGCATGCCACCAACATCTTCAGGGGAAGTCTCTGTCCTAACAAGAATGACAGATTTACCTGCCTTTTTCCACTGTTCGGCTGCCTCAGCAGTGAAAACAATCTGTCCACAGGCTGCACCTGGACTTGCAGGAAGACCCTTAGCAAGAATTGAGCTCTTGTAAGCGTGACTCCCAACATTCTCAAACATTGGATGCATCAATTGCTCCAAGTGCCTAGGTTCGACCATTAGCACACTTTCATCCTGAGTAACAAGGCCTTCATTCTTCAAATCGACAGCAACTCGAAGAGCTGCCTGCCCCGTTCTTTTTCCATTCCTGGTCTGAAGCATGAACAATTGGCCGTCCTGGACTGTAAACTCGCAGTCCTGCATGTCATGCATATGGTCTTCCAAAAGCTTCATATCGTGTAGTAGCTGCTCAAATGCTTCAGGAAATGAGACACTCATTTCTTTGACTGGTAATGGAGTTCTAATACCGGCAACTACATCTTCTCCTTGTGCATTTTGTAGGAATTCGCCGTAGAGCCCAGGTTCTCCAGTTGCTGGATTTCTGGTGAAGCATACACCAGTAGCACAGTTGTCATTTTTATTGCCAAAGACCATTGATTGGACATTTACAGCTGTGCCGATCAGCCCAGTGATTCTATTTATTTCCCTATACTTGACTGCCCTTGGTGTGTTCCATGACCCAAAAACTGCAGTGATTGCCATTTGCAACTGTTCGTGAGGATCAGACGGAATTGATTTCCCCTCACGCTGGTATACTGCCTTGAATCGCTCAACAACTTCTTTCAAGTCATCTTCAGACAATTCAACATCGAACTTGATTCCCTTGGACTGTTTCACTACGGATATCTCCTGCTCAAAATGTTCATGTCCAATTCCAAGGACAACGTCCCCAAACATGTCAAGCAATCTCCGGTAACAGTCATAGGCGAATCTCCATCCGTGCTTCTCTGCAAATATTGGCAGAATCTCATCGTTCAGACCCAGGTTCAAAACAGTATCCATCATCCCTGGCATACTGACAGCAGCACCAGATCTGACCGACAGGAGCAATGGAGCTGATTTGGTATCTGCAAATTTACATCCCCCTGATTTCTCAACAATCTTTAAAGCCTCCATTACTTCGTCCATTAATCCATCAGGAAGCTTATGCCCACTATCGTAGAATTGTTGACACACTTCTGTGGAGATTGTGCAACCTGGTGGTACATTTAAACCCAACCGAGCCATCTCACAGAGATTGGCTCCTTTACCTCCAAGGAGCGTCTTCATGTCCTTGGAGCCAGGTGAGCTTCCCCTGACAAAGTGGTAAACCCTCAGTTTCTACATATAATAGAGGTAAATTTTGATGATTCTAGCAACCTCTTGCTCGCGGATCGTCAAACGAAATCCTTTCGAGCTCTGTTACATTCTACACAAAACGTACCTGTCCCTGACACATGGTGCTAAGAATTCTTATCTATATTCAATTAAAGAATTATTGTAATTTTAGATATCGATTTAGATATTGAAGATAATAGTTTTGTCCGAGATCGTAGCCCAAGCATCTATTTAAGCAAACCCGATTCATGGATGCTGACGTGGCAAGGACACGTGTTCGCGGCATCTACGTGACAAGATTGGGTTTGCCGCAAGAGCAAAATTAAAGCGGTACAATCTCACTTGTGAAAAACTTAAAGATCAGGAAAATTGATTAATGACCTGCACATCGCTTCCTGCAGCAGTGCTTCTCGACAGGAGTTCACATTGACTAATGTGCTGCATCAGGTGATCTGCCAGAACCAGAGCAACCATGGCTTCTACCATGGGTACTGCTCGTGGAACTACGCATGGATCGTGGCGCCCTCTCGCTAAGAGGTCAATTTCCTCACCATCGCGATTGACTGTCTTCTGTGTCTTTGATATGGTGGCAGTTGGTTTGAAGGCAATTCGCAAGACAATGTCTTCCCCATTAGAGATACCACCTTGCACTCCTCCAGATCTATTCGTCCTAGTCCTAACCTTTCCATCCTCAATATAAAATTCATCATTATGTTCACTGCCTAACATTCGCGAGCCCGAAAAACCGCTCCCAATTTCAAAACCCTTTGTTGCAGGCAGCGACATTACAGCCTTGGCAAGCTCGGCCTCAAGCTTGTCAAATACTGGAACACCAAGTCCTTTGGGACATCCTTTCACGACACAGGTGACTTCCCCTCCACAAGATTCTCCTCTAGTTCTAACTTCATCAATAGCTTTATACATCAAATCAGCCGCTGTCTCATCTGGGCATCTGACTGCATTGCTTTCAATGGCATCCATTGTCAATTTATCGTGGTTGACGTTGCTTTCAATATCCCTTACGCGATTAACGTAAGCGAGAACCTCAGTTCCAGCTACCTCTTTCAAAAGCTTCTTAGCTATCGCACCTGCCGCAACTCGTCCGATGGTTTCACGGGCGGATGATCTGCCACCCCCTGCAACTGCCCGAATCCCATATTTAAAGTCATAGGTGGCATCGGCGTGAGAGGGTCTGTATGCCTTCTCCATCTCACTGTAGTCCTGAGATTTCTGATCTTTATTTCTCACCAGAATGCAAATTGGCGTGCCTAAAGTGGTCATCCCATCTGGCGCCATTCCTGAGAGAATTTCACAGGTGTCTGTTTCCTTCCTGGGAGTTGTGATACGACTCTGTCCAGGACGCCTCCTATCGAGTTCATATTGAATCTCCTCCTACATGAATGGCCACGACTTGATGAATACTTTATCAAGGGGTTTTACAAATCGACAAAAATGCAAGCTTACCTGAGTGATATTGAGACGGGCAGGTACTCCGTCAACCACACAGCCGACCCCTCCCCCGTGAGACTCACCGAACGTTGTGATTCGGAACATATGGCCGTAGGAGCTCCCAGCAGCCCTGGTCACAATCGATTTCCTCGACTTTGGGGAGCGAATTATCTTCCCAGAGAATCCCCTGACGCCCACATGTTCGTGTTGCGACCGAGTGGACGATGGAGTGAGCCTCATTTTAAAGATGTCACCGAAAGGCTGCTGTCGACAGTCAGAAATGCCAGAAAACAGTAAATGTATGAATTATATGTATAAAATGTTTGAGACTTTGTGATACAATGCAAATCTGAACGCATTAGACATGGATACTTGGACTCTGGTTTACAGATTGCTCCAAGAGCATACGATCTTTTGTGTGCAGCCTCCATGGAGCTGCAGATCAGGAGCCAGATATGGCAACATGGCGTGCGTGACCGTGCCATTGTCCATAAGTGATATAGAAGTCCCGAAAGGGAGGTGGTTATAATTTGCTCCATGGCTGGTCTGATCAACTTTTCTGTACGTCCTCTCAGATTTGCACAGTGGTTGGAACCATAATCCCACCTTTAGTTCCGGGAATTCAATATCTTACACTTGCTGTCAGCTTGCACACACACCAACACTTTCTAACCTTGAAAAAAATCCAAAGGAGACTGAAGAACCAAGAATTAACGTCTCATAACTGGGCTGTTCCGGTCAAACCTGCCCACCACCCACTTGGGCTCCAGATGAAGCGAGGTTTCACAGGAAGCCTCGATTTGCATTATTCCAATCTCCTGACATGTGGACGATGATAGGGAAATCCAGATTCTCATATAAAGATCAGTCTGTGTCAAACAAATCATTGTGCCTACACAAAGCATTACGTAGCTTCCTCTGGAAGCTCGATCCTACACACTGGGCAGGTATTGTGGGACTTGAGCCAAGGAAGTAAGCAGTCCCTGTGGAAACTCTGCGATTGAAATAATAATTAGGTCAGTTGATGAATGAGATGAACATAGTATTGCAACGTTAGCACAAAATGACAGTCAGGAACATACATGACAGCAGGGTAGTTCAGCAACCTTTTCCCCCTCCGAAAAATCATCATGACAGACCGAGCAAGGCTCCCCGGCGCACGTAAAAGCTTCATCACTTTTAGGCTCTCCTAAAGCACCATGGGGTCGCACTATTACTTCTGTCAAATTATCTCGTGCTTTCTTTGATGTTGGTTTTGCAGTAGGACCATGTTCGTCCATCAGTTGAGAGGTTAGTCGATCAATCCATTCCTGAGGTAAATCATCTCCCACTCTGTCCATTGCATTAAAGAACGTTGCAAAGAATCGTCCCGGTCCAGTCAGACCGGAAATACTTCTATTTCCCATAATATTCCCAAGTTGTGGCCGGTTATGACCAGCCGGTTGGTTCCCAGTAGGAGTCTGGCTTAAACTGTCAACCAGTTCCACGACATCGCTACCACAAGCAGAACAGGTTATTTGACTGGGCTCAGACTCTCTATTTTGTTCCAAAATATCATTACAAACTCCACAGTTGTGACAAAATAACGAGGGCCTCATCGTTTCTCTATCTCAGGTTGAATCGAAAGTTCGAGATGCCTTTTCGACAGGAGACTGACCTTATCTGATTTGACCGCACGAAAGAGAAACAAATATGTAGATTTGAAGATGTATGTTTGGAAATGTGAGTAAGTAGACGTACAACGTTCTCCTTCAAGGTACAGATCCACCATTGATGGTTTGATCCTGACTGCCATTATGCCATAGGGTTGCCCACAAAACTTAGTGGACAGAGTACATCAGCAATGTTGCTTACTACTGGTGTTAAAACAAATAAAGTAGGTAGATTCTGGTGCAACAATGTTGGCTGAATATGCAATCCTGATGGTTCTCTCGAGATTATATTTGGCAGGAAATGTTGCAAGATGCCTGGGCCACAGAGATGAGACCACATCTGCTCAGAACTCCCAAGCAAGCACTCTCAAAGAGGAATTAATGAAGTGTTATAGGTTTTCTTGTTTTCGCTGCGATATCATAGTTTACAACTGGTAAACATGACTCCCTCTGGAGAGACTGGAGAGATTACACCTGGACTGTAAAATGTAAACATGGAACCAAACCTTTTGCAGTACAACATTCTCTAAATCAGCTTCTCTCAGAATACACCTCGGCCCTTGATCGCTGCACTGCAAAGGCAAAAGACCAGTCTATTAGATAAACAGAACCACATATTTATCTATAAGAAATAGATCTGAGGACGAAACCGGAAACACCATGGCCCGGTCCAAGGCCTTGCAATTGCAGTGGTGAAGGCCTGATCATGAACGCCCAGATGGGCCATCCATCTGAGATGGAGCGTGCCATGCCTCAAAAGTTACCGACTCTCAAAATGGATATTGTTGAAGTCTCGATCTGCAAAGAAAATGTTACTAAACTAGTGTCTTTGATATTCAGAACTTAATCATCCATTAGGCAAGTGAACACGCTCTTTGACGATTTCAAAACTATGCCTTCTACCGAGGATTTGGCCGAACTTGTGGCTGTTCCTGACATGCATTCTAGGGTCTGGAAAGATGAATGTATGTTCTGTTATTGTGATTCAGAATGCAAAGATGGTCTATACATCAATATGAAGACCTTTCAGGCATACTGTTCGAAGCACAGAAATATTGACTTGGCAAAGAATCCCAAGAGTTTGTATTTGGTTGAAAAGTCCCAGAAGGTTCGCTCCTGATAATTGAAAGAATTTGTTTGAAACCTTTAGATATCTTACATCTCATGAACTTTGCAGGTGCCGAAGAAGGATGGTGCAGAAGCAGTCAAAGTTGACCGTCTAGCAATAGGTGTCCCTGGTGGCTTTGCTGGGGAAAGCGAACATGAGATCATTAGAGATCATTCTATATGTCTCTTCCATGAAAATGAAGTCACATTTTTCGAGATGTGTGACGATGGGATCCCGGAGGTGGTGAAAACTTCTGCTGCTGCTATTGTAGGTCACGATAGCATGTGTCAGCAGACGTCAGTTGAAACATGGGAGGAGCAGAGGAAGGTCTCTAAGTATGCACAGGGCCTTGGATTACTACCCTGTACTAGAAAAATACCAATGGATCCAGAAGCTTGGAAATGCGATGAAACAGGAGCGACCGAAAATTTATGGCTTAACCTGGGAACAGGACATATAGGTTCTGGGAGACCGCAGTGGGATGGCACGGGAGGTAACGGCGCTGCATTGAGGCATTATAAAGAAACTGGGAAAAAGTTTCCACTAGTGGTGAAGCTAGGCACCATCACACCGTCCGGAGCTGACGTATATTCGTACGCCTCTGACGAGGATGATATGGTATTGGATCCATGGCTGGGTGACCATCTGTCCCACTGGGGCATCAATATGATGAAAATGGAGAAAACAGACAAGTCAATGACCGAATTACAGATCGAAAGAAATATCAATTTTGAATTCGATGCTATAACAGAGTCTGGATGTGCATTGACCCCAATGCATGGTAAAGGGTGAGTTTCTATTAGAAATGCTGTTGAACAGAAAAATGTTTTTTGGTTCAGGTTCACTCGTATCAAACTAGTTTGCCTTCTTATGTAGATTTATGGGATTAAAAAATCTGGGAAACAGCTGCTACATCAATAGCGTCCTGCAACTGGTCTGTAGCCTTGATGACTTCCAGTCAACATACCTTGGAAATGAAGATGCAATACAAAGTTCATGTCAGGGGTGTCCAGCTTTCGATTTCCTCTCACAGGTACGCCCCAGATTTTCCCAAAATAATTTGATCCTTCTTCTCATGCGATCGTTGTCATATTTTTATTGTAGTTCTTGAAAGTAGGATCAGCACTGGTATCCGAATCCCAGGGGTGCAAAGACGAACCACGAGAATCTGTTTCCCCATGGATGTTCAAAAAAGTATGCGGCATGCGGCACCCCGAATTTGCCACAGGACAGCAACAAGACGCATATGAATTCTTTTCATTTCTTTTGGAGCAGATATCAAGGGAAGAATTTCAAGGCAGGGACCGAATGCCCAACTCTAACTTTGAGAAGTCATTTGAAGTTGGGTTCCGTACAAAGTTCGAATGTACTGAGTCTCACAGAGTAAGTTTAAAAAAAATTTCGATGCTTACGACAGCCACAAAGTCGACTTGCACACTGCATTATATGTCACCTAATACCTAGCAGGCATGCTCATCTCATTTCTTGGACAATGCAGGTCTCGTATAAAACTGAAAACTCGACGTGCATAAGCTTGCAGATACCAATCGAAGACATAGAAAAAGATTTACGCGATATCAAGCGTTTCAAGAAAGACGACGAGAATCGCGTTATTCCACGAGTCAAGTTACATGCATGTTTCTCGAACTTCTTCCAGCAAGAGAGCCTCAGTGATTATTTTTCTGCTTTCCTCAACAGAAATACACAGGTGCGTAAGATATATGTATACAATATCGGTATACATCCGATACATCAACAGATTGCAACAATCAAATACTCTGGTTCTTACGATTAAAATGCAGGCGACCAGGATAACGAAGATCGAAAGATTCCCGAAATACCTCATGCTGCATATGCGTCGCTATTATGTCGATGACACATGGACCCCCCAAAAGCTGGATGTTAAAGTAGACGCTCCCGAAAAAATATCATTAGAGGATTTTCGTGCAGGTCAAAAGGAGGTAAGTGAGTAAATCATACCCACAAACGCTGATTTAGATTTATCGATCTTTAAATGGATGTGCAGGAAAATGAATTGCTTCAGCCAGAAGAGAGAGAACAGGAACCAAATGTCGAACTTCTTACTCAACTGCTATCTATGGGGTTCGATCTTGACAAATGCAAGCATGCACTTATCTCTACCGGAAATTCAGGTAAGCACATTGTCTTTCAAGGGATGTCGTATAGCATGAAATTATCGCAATATTTCAATACAGATCTAAACACAGCCATGGAATATATATTGTCCAACACCTGTGAGGGTACGATGCCAAATGTTCGATCTTTTTCAGGATATACACTAACCTCATCTGCTGCTTTACAGACACGGGCATTTCAGAAGAATCGATACAGTCGTTGTGCAGCATGGGTTTTAATGCGGAACAGGCGAAGATGGCCCTAGAGCAATGTGAGGGTAATTTAGAAAGGGCAGTGGACTGGTTATTCAATCATCCAGATGACAGCGCCACAGAAGCCGCAAATATTTCGCATTCAGACTCGGCAGGTAAGCATCTGAATAAGATTTTTTTGAAAATGTCGATTTTCACCCATTCGTCGGTCTTATTTTTGTAGAGTATGAACTGATGGGATTTATAAGCCACATCGGAAAGAACACAAATAGTGGGCACTATGTCTGCCACATCAAAAAGGTTTGTCGGCTCTTGCTATCTGGTATTATTACATCTGTTTGACCTCTCACAATCCTGTTTTGCTTTGTAGGATGGAGTTTGGACGATATACAACGATGAGAAGGTTGCAAAATCTTCAGTTTTACCGAGTGAATTTGGTTACATGTACTTATATCGCCAAATGAGATGACTTATTCTTCTTGTACTACTGTAACGTTGCTGACTTCATCTCCCTCTCGTATCCTAACAATATAGTTTCCTTGGGTCAATCTATTTGCGTAAGAAGGAATCTGCTTCAGCGGTACCCTCACAACCATCCCGTTAGCGGTTGATATGACTGCGTCGTTGACTTTGTGATTATATTCTTCTTGGATCACTACTGTATCAGCTAGTTGGTCACCTTCTTTTAGCTTGATAATCTTAATGCCCTTGCCCGTCCGAGTTTTATTGGTTCTGATTTGGCTAATTGGAATGGATTTTCCCATACCCTGCAAATGTGAAAATCGACGTTATCAGATATTTTCGAGCAGTTTGGTGATGGCAAGCGTCGAACTTACCTTTCGCGTGATTGCCACTATTGATGCTCCATTGATTTCTATTTCTTCTTCATCGTCGATTGTGGTAGATTCGTCTATATCTGAATCCGTTGATCCAGGGGTCCCTGGCGGGAGGATTATCATGCCCACAAATGTGCCTGTGCCGATATCCATTGTCTGTGTGCAGAAAAGTTGATAGTTAGTTGCCATATGCGAGGAGAACAGAAATAATTTACGTACCTTGCACCCTATTGCCGACGTGGAAAGCTTTGGACAAGCTGTCACCGGAAAACGGAGGGCAAATCCATGGCTGGATGTGAGAAGTACGTCATCTGCCTCTGTAGAGAGTGATACAAATTTCAGGCTGTCTGATTTCTTCAGCTTCATGGCTATGAGGCCTCTAGAACTCATGGAAACGAAATTGTCCAATGCTGTTCGTTTGATTTGTCCATTTTCCGTGAGCATGACAACATCCGTTTCCTTTGTGCTCGATGTGACTGGCAACACTGCAGCGATATTGCTTGCTTTACTGACTTTGATAAGTTGAGTAATTGCAGTTCCCGAAGCCGTTCTAGATGCAGATGGGATGGAATATGCTGGTAGTGAATGTACGTGTCCCTCTCTCGTAAAGAAGAGAAGATTATCATGATCCATGGCAAAAATTAGGTCCTCCATGCTTTCATCATCTCTTAGGCGAGTTCCTGCTACACCTGTGCCACGTAGACCCTGCACACTGAATGTATTTGGGCTCATTCTTTTTATATATCCTTTGCTGCTATGAACAATGATACAGGGATTGTTGGGTATAACATCAATTTCTTTTAGTTCTATTTGAGCATTTTGCACAATCTCTGTCCTTCTCTTTGTCCCATATTTTTCAGCTACCTCAAATCCCTCTCTTAAAATTAGATCATGAATTTTGTCCTGGTGACTTAATAGTTCCTCGAGTTCTGCAATCTTCTGTTCTAGTTCCTGTTTTTCCCGGATTATTTTCTCTTTTTCGAATGAAGTAAATCTCCGAAGAGTCATGCCCAACAAACCTTCTGCCTGTTCAGAACTCAAAGAGAACAATGTTTTAAGTTCTACCTTGGCTACGTTGATGGACTTCGATTTTTTTATGATCTCCATGACTGGCTCCAAGTTTTCTATTCCAATCAAATATCCTTCGAGCAGGTGCAATCTCTTTGCCGCCTTTTCTTTTTCAAAAAGGCTCCTCTTTTCAATGACCTCCTCTCGGAAAATCAGGAACTCTCTTAAGAAATCTTTCAAAGTAAGATTCTTAGGAAGACCGTTGACAAGAGCAATCATGTTGCAAGAGAATCTTGACTGAATACAGGTGTGCTTTTGTAATTGATTCATAATAAGCTCTGGAGTCGGACCACGCTGTTTGATCTCGATCACCACCCTCATACCAGACCTATCAGATTCGTCTCGGATATCAGAGATACCAGTCAGTTTACCCTCATCCACAAGATTTGCTATTTGTTCCACTAGAGAGGCCTTATTTGTCTGGTATGGTAATTCGCTTATTACGATCAAAGTCCGTTTTTTAGTCGTCTCCTCAATATGCATTTTTGCTCGAACGAGTATGCTTCCTTTCCCTGTCTTATATGCATCACGAAGACCATCATTTTTTAAGATTTCACCTCCTGTCGGGAAGTCCGGACCAGGAATGTATTTCATGAGTTCTTGAATAGATATTTTTGGATTTTCAATCAATGCTTTGAGGCCATCCATGACTTCAAGCAAGTTGTGTGGTGGTATTTTTGTTGCTATACCAACAGCAATGCCCTGAGACCCATTCACCAAGAGGTTGGGAACTCTGGCTGGCAGGACTGACGGCTCCATCACGGAATTATCAAAGTTGGGTAATAAATCTACGGTATCAGACCCCAAATCAGCGAGTAAAGATAGCGAAGCAAAAGGTTGTAAACGACATTCTGTGTATCTCATTGCTGCGGCCGGATCATCATCAAGAGATCCAAAATTCCCGTGCCCATCCACCAAGGGTACCCTCATGGAAAAATCCTGAGCCATTCGCACGAGAGCATCATACACAGCAGTGTCACCATGAGGATGGTACTTTCCTAACACCTCTCCAACCACTCTGGCACATTTTCTGAAGGGTTTGTTTGGCTGCAGACCCAGTTCTTCCATTGCAAAAAGAATTCGTCTATGTACAGGTTTTAGTCCGTCACGGACGTCTGGTAGAGCCCTTCCAACAATGACAGACATTGCATAGGAGAGATAAGACTGCTCGGCTTCCTTTCTGAGTTCTGTTTCAATTATTCTCGTGTCTGGGACATCTTCACCAAGTGCCCTGGTTGTTGTCGTAATAAATCGTCTCCACCTGCAATGCTCATGGAGACCTTTTCCAGAATAAACCTCGGAAGATCTCCACTGAATATAAGGATGACGGAAAGGTCAGTATCTCTGCTGCTTTGGAATCTTGTCCAGTGAGTGTGCCAGAGGATATTAAAGTCATACCTGGGAAACTCTCAACCTCCGAAGTTCTCCATCCAAACCAAGCATAGGGGTCGAACATTTAGAGATTTTACCTCGTAATGATGCCAACTTGACGTGTATCATTCCGTCAGCCATGTGCTTCAGTATTCGACAAAACGCACTTGGTCATGCAGCTGGAAATCTTTGAGAGCTTGTGATAGAATTCTTCCTCTGGAGAGAAAACGTTTAGAACACCAGATTAAATATGTTATAGAATATTAAAATATTCATCATGTTCCGAATTGATCCGTCGACTTCATTTTGAAAGCGGATTCAGGGCCACCGCGCGGTGCATGGGCAAATTTGACCTGGACATTATTCGAATAATTCAGCACGAAATCATTCATTGCATCCGTGATCTTAACTCTCCGAGAATATATTAACAAATTCAATCGCTAACCTTCGATATAATTTCACTATGGAGAAGGACTTTTCATTTGTCCATCGTTTTGGTCCAAGAAGCTTGGTCGACCAAGTTACCTTTGCTGGTTTGGAAAGGACCAAAATTGAGACAGTTCTGCGTGAATTTGAAGGATTCGATCGCATAGATAGTATAGAAGATGTTTATCAGGCATTAGAAGAGGTTCACGGTGCTCTGATGTCCCTTGATGCATTCGAAGCCGTTGACATAGTTATTGACGAGAGTTCACAGGTGAGTAGTTTTTCTTTGACTGGACATTTGTCGCATCTCATAGTGACCTTGTGACACTTGTGATTCAGAATGATGCAAAAGTTTCTATATTGGTGACGGCATCGGAACTTGGCATGTTGGGTATCAATGCAGGGACGTATGTCCAGGGCTCTGAGGGAACTGTAGAGGCAACTTTGAATATTCGGAATTGCCTAGGCTACGCAGAGAAGGCATCTTTATCGGTAGAACAAGGGATGTCAGACTCAAACCTTTACTGTCTGCGTTTTCAAATTCCAAGAATTTTGAGGATGCCATATGAAATGGACCTGAGAATCCAGCAGGTATTTGATAATAAATCTAAGTGGTCATCCTATTCAGAGAGATTGAGGGGTATGTCTGGATCATTAGTCAGGTATGCGGCAGATCAACAATGATTCTTTTACTCAGGTATTGACAAAACATTTTCATGCAGTGATGATGGAACGAAATCGATCTCATACGCCTGTGGTTGGAGAACACTGTCAGATACCACTCGAATGGCGTCTGCTGATGTTGCTCGCCACCTGGGAGAGTCTGTGAAATCTTCCGCTTCGTTTTCATTCGCATCGACCGCTTTTGAAAAAAAATCCGATCTTTCTTCTAGCACAATCTGGAATGTTGAAATAGGTGGGATTGGAACACACGGTATTTTCCAATTTCTGAAAGGAAGCGTCTCTTCCCATCTGGCTTATGAAGTATCAGACACAGTCACTGTAGCCGTAGAGGGAACCTTGGGCATTATTATCCCGTCGAGGGTGGTATCCAAATCTGATATATCTCCATGTGATAGGTTTCATGCTGGAGGAATCGGGCAATACGGTTTACGAGGATTTCATCAGTATGGTATAGGTCCAATGAGTCCAAGACGCTCAAGCAAGTTTTCTTCAGCCTGCAAAAGGCAGTTTGATTCTTTAGGGGGAACTTTCATATGCTCAGTCTTGGGAGCATTGAGATTTCAAATGCCGATTCCTACTCTAAGTGCGCTCGGAATAGAAGGGCAGATTTTTTGTAATGTTGGACTTCTTGGAGACTTGGGGGACGGAATGACAATGAAGCAAAAGTTTGCCAAGGAAAACTTAAGAGCAACTCTTGGCATGGGATTATATTGGCCTCTGCAGATTGGTCAGCTAGAAGCTAACATCTGCAGAGTTATGAACAAAGGACCCAGGGATTACGCTAAGAATGGCATACAATTTGGAATCACTCCTTATTAAACTGATATTTATGTTCTACCAGGAAAGCATGTTTTCACGTTTCGCTGTTTAAAAATAGCCAAACTATATTCTACAGTACTGCTCGAGCCACTCGTGCATCTCTGCCAAGCAATGCAAGATAGATTCCCTTGCACTGTATCCATGTGATTCATATGGTAAAATAACAAGCCTGGAAACGACCCCGTGACCCTTCAATGCCGCAAACATCCTTTCACTCTGGAGAGGGAATGTTCCAGGGTTATTATCAGCTTCTCCGTGAATGAACAAAACAGGCTTTTCGATTTTGTCAGCATTCATGAATGGCGACATCGTCTCGTATGTGCCTTTTGCCTCCCACAGAGTTCTCTGCTCTGATTGAAACCCGAATGGTGTCATGGTTCTATTATATGCACCACTTCTGGCAATACCACATTTGAATAGATCAGGAGCATGCGCAAGCAATCCTGCTGCCATAAATGCCCCATATGAATGTCCTCCAACTGCAACTCTTTTGATATCAACATAACCTGATTTCTCCAGTGCTGAAATGGCTGCTCTGGCTGATGCAGTCAGCTGCTCAACATAAGTATCATTAGGTTCCTCATCTCCTTCTGCAAATATTGGAAAAGAGGGTCCCTCCAGCACTGCATAACCTTGTGTCACAAGCATCAACGGGGAAGTGCTTCCAACATTAATAAACTGATGCGGAGATTTCCTCATCTGACCAGCCGTATCTTTACTTTTAAATTCCCGAGGATATGCCCAAAGAATACATGGAAGCTTTCCATCTCTAGTCGAGTCATATTTGGGAGGCAAATATAACGTACCATTCAGCTTCACACCATCATCTCTTTCATACTGCAGAATCTCTTTTGTCATTCCAACAAGGCCTGGGTATGGATGAGGAAATTCTGAAATTTGCTTCTCAGACTTCAACTCACCCTTGTCGTCAAAAGTAACGATCGAAAATTGCGGTGGGCTGTCTTCAGATTCTCTCCTTGCAAGCATTTCAAGCCCGTCCAAGGGAATCACTCCATCGACCGTGTGACAGTGATCACTCAAGATAGTAGACATGCTTTCATAAAATGGGGGAGAGCTTTGCCAAAGTCTCCGTTTTGTACCCGTTTCCAAATCAAAAAGATCTAAAAAGGGCATTAAACCTTCAGGAGAGGCACCACCTCCTGATAAAAGAATTTGTCTTTTCTTCCCAATTTCAGCAATAACATAGCAGCCATCACGGTTTCGTCGCAGTATTGGCGCTCCTGGATCATTGTAGCTATCTTCATAATTGAGATCAAAAAGTAATTTGGGATCGTGACTGCCATCTGGAGATATTATCCATGTTTTGCTGTTCCTGGTTTTCCATTCGCTTTCATATAGCAATGCTAGGGACTCATCACACCAGAGAATGCCACTAAATCTTAAATCTGTCTTTGCAGTAACAGTTGGAACAGCGCCCTGACCTTCAGAGAGATCTAATGAATATATGACATCACGAGGCGATACGGGGAGATTGGGGTCTCCCTCATCTTGGCACTCCACCCAACTGATTACGTGTGGCATGTCATCTCGCCAAGAAATACTTCTTGGACCAGTTCTACAACTGTCAAATGCGAGAGGAATGTGCAACGCCAGAGGCAAATTAGCGATCTCTCTCACAAAATCACCATGCTCATCCCAAACTTGAACAACTTTTGGGAATCTTCCACATGGTACCGAGTAAGACCATGGTTTTTCCAGCCATGACACAGTGACATATTTTCCAGATGGAGAGCACGACACTCCAGTGTATACCTTAGGAGTGTCGTCCAATGGAAAAATGTCGCCAGAAGAGACGTCTATTTTTATCAAAGACGACTGACAGTAATGATCAAACATTCTTTCGTCGTTTGCGTTCTTCAACAAGTCCTGATATGTCCTGGTTTGACTCTTCTTGCCCCCTGCACTGTCCTCACATCGGGGACCAAATGTTTCAGTCCCCACATCTCGAGAAAGGTCCCTTGGATCGGCAACAACGCCCACTAAGATCGTGTCATCATTCATCCAATCGTATGAAATAAATACACTATTGACATTAGACACCAATTTCCTGGCGTGGCACATGTCAATGTCACACGTCCATAATTCGGAAGGGGGGAGAGCCTCAGACGGGTTTTGACTAATTTTTCTGATGGTGAAAGCTATACGCTCTCCATTTGGGGACCAAGAAACATCACGAATTCCGTATCCACTTGGAATGCCAGTCACAACCTTCCTCTCAGCAACATCATCACGAAACGGCAGGAAAAAACCGGAATTCTTCTTTGACAGTGATAGTCCTGTGTAATAGCTTAATTTACTCCTACAAAATCCACTGGGATCTATCCTGACTCCAGCTAACTTTAACTCAGGCCTGGTATATTCTACGACTGAAGGATTGGCTGGAGGCCTCTTCATCTCTATCACCCAGTCTCTCTTGGGAGAGAATGAGTATATTGGCTCCCTGGGTTGATCCACAATGTCGAGTATTTCTTTTGGTGGTAGCTTGTACCCCGATAGACTCTGACGATCTCCAATGCTAGAATCGTCGCTTTTCATTTCCTCGGCTTGAGATCTGGCCTTTCCACAATTGTCTGAGGCTACAATATTGTGTCTTCCGTTAACGGAAGTTCGCATGGCGAACGGTATTGAAGGGAGTCTCAAACGCCCAGCAAGCGAGAGGCTTGATAGCGTGCTTCCCTTACCAAAGATCCTTTTCATCCCTTGAATATAGGAGTCGAATGAATTATGTTATTGTACATGTACATACATGTATAATATAGAGCAAGTTGCTGCAGGGATTCACATATCAAGAGACGACCATCGATCGATTGGTTTCAGCTACATATCTAGTACCGTGAAAGAAGTTGGTTACCATCCAGAAAAAAATGTTCGCGTATATGACTGTCCTCCGTGTGTGAACTGGTGATTAATACAATTCAAAAATATATCATAGTATTTCAAACAGTTTGGTATATCAGGTTTGGCCGTGGAGCACGGAGTAAGGGTAGTAACTACCTCAACAACGCACCATGTTTGTCAAGGAGATTAGTCTAGACGGTTTTAAGTCTTATGCCCAGAGAGTCGATGTAAAAGGATTTGATAAACAATTCAATGCAATTACAGGACTCAATGGAAGTGGGAAGAGCAATATCCTAGATTCCATTTGCTTCGTTTTGGGGATCCAGAACTTACAGCAAGTTCGTGCGAACAGCTTGCAGGAGCTAGTGTACAAGCAGGGCCAAGCGGGAATAACAAAAGCCACGGTATCCATTGTTTTCGATAACCTGGACAAGGAAAATAGCCCGGTGGGATATGATCATTTGGATGAGATAACTGTTACCAGGCAGTTGGTTATAGGTGGAAGGAGCAAATATCTTATCAATGGCAAAACTGCAGACCAAGGGTGCGTTTTTTTAATACATCAATTGATGCTTTCTATTGAAATTGGTGTGCAATTGGCAACATCTCTCAATCATCCGAATAATGCAGGAGGGTGCAAAATCTATTTCACTCTGTTCAGTTAAATGTGAACAATCCCCATTTCTTGATCATGCAAGGAAGGATTACCAAAGTTTTGAACATGAAGCCACCAGAAATTCTTGGTCTATTGGAAGAAGCTGCTGGAACTAAAATGTACGAAACAAAGAAGCAGGCAGCATTAAGAACATTGGAGAAGAAGCAGCTCAAAGTTGATGAAATCAATAAAGTTTTATCTGAAGACATCATGCCCGCGCTTGACAAACTTCGTAAGGAAAAGGTTCAATACATGGAGTGGCAAAATGCAAGTTCTAAAATGGAGAGATTGCAGAGATTCTGCGTTGCATATAAGTATACTGAAGCAAAGGAACTCCTTCGGGACGGTGAGACAGAGGTCAAAGAGGTCATAGATGCCCTGTCTGCAATCAACGATAACTTGGTAGATATTGAAGAAAATATCAACAGGAAAAAATTAGACTTGCAGAGTCTTCAAACGGAAAAAGACTCAAAGTCCTCTGGAGAAGTCAATGTATTGTCCCAGCAAGCTGATGCCCTATCAAAACAAATTGTCCAAGAGACAAGTCGTCTAGATAATGTGAAGGATGCATTTGCTTCAGAGACCAAAAATCTGCAATCACTCGAAGATTCCATGAAGGAGCTAAATGAGGACGTGGTAAAGCAGAAAATTGATGCTGCCACCACTAAAAGGGATGAAGCCCTGTTAGCAGTTGAAAGTGCTTTACAAGATGTGTCTGCTGCCCAGAGTGAGCTTGCAGGAGCTGAGGCAGGAGATGGACGCGATGCGTCGAATAAAAGTTTGCAGGAAAGATTGGATGATACCATCAACAGTATAACCGAGACAGAAGGATCTGCAATATCAGCAAAGAATGCTGTACAGCATCAAACTAAAAAGCTCAACGACGTTAGAAAGGAGCTAAAGTCGAAAGAAACCAATGGATCAAAGCTTCAGAAAGAATACGAGGCTGAAGAGCAGAGTCTACAAGGACTCAAAGAGAGACTTCAGTCATTTTCATACGATGAGGATGCAGCACAGTTACTGGAATCGAAAATTGAAGCAGAACAAGAGAGCATACGCCAGATTGAGGATAAAATTGACCAAATGTCTTCTCGAGTTGCTGCATCGGAGTTTCATTACAAGGATCCGGTGAAGGGTTTTGATCGGTCCAAAGTAAAGGGTGTGGTGTCAAGACTCGTGAAGGTGGCAGACCCAAAATATTCCTCTGCTCTTGAAGTTGCTGCTGGAGGTAAGTTGTATCAGGTGATTGTAGATAATGAGCAAACGGCTAAGCAGTTGCTGTCCAACGGCCAGCTGAGAAATCGTGTGACAATCATCCCTTTGAACAAAGTTACAGCGCGAACACTGTCCAGTTCAGCAAAAGTAACAGCCCAACAACTGGCTGGTGATAAGGCAATTCCGGCTTTAGAACTAGTGGGTTATAATGATGAACTTGGAGCTGCTATGCAATATGCATTTGGATCTGCATTAGTCTGCAAAGACCCTGCCACTGCCAAGATGTTAGCATTCCACAAAGATGTCGCATCGCGGTGTGTGACCCTGGATGGGGACGACTTTAATCCAAGTGGAACACTTACTGGCGGATCGAGAAACAAAAGTAACTGCATTCTATCCCAGCTTCATGCACTTGGACAGTACGAGGCTGATCTCAGATCGCATCAAGAAGTTTTATCTGGCCTCGAATCTGAAATTGATTCCCTTAATAAGGAGAGGTCTCAATTTAAGAAAGTTCAGAAAGAAATAGAGATCAAATCACATTCTTTGGATCTCCTAAAAAAGCGCTTGGAAGGAAGCGAAATGCATCAACTCATGCAGACTGTGCACCAGTGTGAGGCAGATTTAAACACAGCAGAGGAATTTGAGAAGACCATTCTTGCCAAAATCGATGGTCTAAAGGTGCTTAGAGACGATCTCATAAAGCAGATCCAGAACTTTGACAAAATAAAAGAAAGGCTCATCAGTCAAGCCCAAGATAGACTTGAAGAAGCGAAAAAGAATGTAGATTTGGCCAAAAAACATGCTAGAGAGGAAGAAGTTGCCCTTCAAGGGGTCCTTGCTGATAGTGAAAGTGCAGCTCAAGAAAAGGAAAATGTCCAAGAGCAAATCACCTTGGCCAAGGGTCAGATCACAAAACTGCAAGATCAAATCGACCAGATGCTTTCAGCTTTACGAAAATTGCAAGATCACTACGATTCTGTCTGGTCCACCTTAGAAGAGAAGAAATCTCGCTTGAGAGAATGTCAGGAAGAGATTTCCCAGATCGAAAAAGAAATTTCATCTCTCCAGGATCAAAAAACAAATCTGGACATCGAGAAAAAGAAATATACCAATAGAGTAGAGTCTCTTCGCAAAGGGGCACACAATGCAGAAGACAAGTGCAAAGCTTTGGAAAGAGAATATCCTTGGATAGAGGCAGAAGAGTGCCACTTTGGAGCTCCCGGGAGTGATTATGACTGGGTGTCAAACGATCCCACAGAAATTTTTGAAGAATATGAGAGAGCGAGAGTAACAATTGAGGCATTGTCTAAAAGAGTGAACAAGAAAGTCATGCAAATGTTTGAAAAGGCAGAGCATGAATACACTGAATTACAGAGAAAGAAGGACGTTGTGGAAGCAGACAAAGCGAAAATCAGGGATGTGATGGATGATCTGGACGAGAAAAAGAAGGAAGCTTTAAACACGACATGGAAGAAGGTGGATAAGGATCTTGGGTCGATATTTGCCACCCTCTTACCGGGTACCATGGCAAGGTTAGAGCCAGTTGAAGGAACCTCCTTTATGGATGGGTTAGAAGTGAAAGTAGCCTTTGGTGGAGTATGGAAAGAGTCTCTGAGTGAACTTAGTGGCGGACAAAAATCGTTGTTGGCACTTTCTCTCATTCTAGCAATGCTCTTATTTAAGCCAGCGCCCATTTACATTTTGGATGAAGTTGACGCCGCTTTGGACCTTAGCCACACACAAAATATTGGAAGGATGATAAAGTCTCACTTCCCGCAATCTCAATTCATTGTAGTTTCATTGAAGGAAGGAATGTTCAATAATGCTAATGTCATTTTCAGGACTAAATTTGTGGATGGTGTATCAACAGTGACCAGAACAATTAACAACCCAGATATGAAAAGTAGTACAAACAGGCAGCCATTGACTGAGAATCGCCCTGCACGTGCATGAGTGTCTAATTACATTTCTAGGGCTTTAAAATATCTTCTAAATCTGTTCTAAGCTGTGCAATGCATCTTGCAGGATAAATTATATCCAATTTTTCCTGCAAGTACTTCACATGCTCCACATAAATTTCAGCAACAGCCAAATCCTCAGAGCCGTGAGACAGTGCCGCATCTTTCAGCCACACAATACTTTCTTCCCATATATTCTCTAACATGGTATCGACTTCATCTACTCCGAGCCTGCTTCTCGTTACTTTGCTGACAATGGAGAAATTTCTAACCATTGCATCAGCTAGTTCAGTAAATTCAGGAATCAAAGTTTTTCTCTCAGGAATATGCTTCATTTTTGAGGATAAAGCCATCGTAGCATCTTTCATCAAAGGAATTATCAATTCACAAGCGACATTAGCTATTTTTTTCTTGATCTCTACACAGTGAGATCTCATATCCCCAACACAACTGTCAAAGTTCTTTGCTCCTTCTTGGTCTATATTCTTATCCAAGTAATAATATTTCTGCGAAGCGATCACGAGCATTATTCCAACAGTAATTTGCTCACAACATACAGAAAGATGTCTGACAGTGATACTTCTCAACTTGCCTAATCGAATCGCCCCAACTTCCAGTACCATTTCATATGCCAACCTATTGAAGGCTCTCAATATTTCCTCTGCCTTCTCAGCACAGCTTCTGGAACACTCCTTGAATATCACTGAGTACCCCTTGAGACAGGCCAAGGATTTCAGCAAAGTGTCCATGGAACTTACGAGGCCATAGTATCTTCCTGAAATGAGGACCTTGGCAGCATTATCCTGTACCTCGGCAACGTCAGGACCTTGTATTTCCAATAAATCAAAGAGTGTCAGCTTGAAAGAGGATATGTCGGTCTCATATTCCCATTTTTCATCACGTATTTTCTTTTCTAGCAAATATAAACAATTTTGGAAGACCCTCTTTATCAGTTTGTGTCCAAAATCCCCTTTTTGTCTGGATAAAAATGAATCTGAGATACCAGACGAAGAGCATGCAGTCTCTATTGAACAGACATGCAAGAGAATCCCATTCATCACCGAAGGCTCCATTATTTCACTATCATCTAATGTAAGGGACAGTATTTGAAAATAACTCTCCCAAATATTAGCAATACTCGCACTGCACTTTCGAATAAATTTGAAATCAAAATTAGGCAGGCCCAGCTTCTTGCAGTGCTCATCCAATTTTATAGATTTGGACATAATATCCACAGAATATTTGGACAACAATTCAGAACCTAAAGATTCATCATTACTTCGTTGGAGATAAGTCGACAATGAAGCCGACAGGCTTTTCCTAGACTCATCAGTGGATTGCATCCCATTAAGTTGTCCGCATGCCTTGTCGTTGATGATGGCATCTATTTGCTCACTCAAACATGACACTACCTGATCCGAGTCTCCTATGACATTTATAAAGCGAAGTATAGTTTTTGGTATAACCTCATATTCATCCGATTCAGTCAAACTTGGAGCATCTTTTCCCATATAAATCTTCTGTAGGTTGGAGGACAACGACCTCAGCAGCAGATTTGACAGTCTGGACTCGAGCCCATGGTTTGCTATGGACTTTATGATCAAACATTTATTTAAAGAATGCATTTTTGCGCTTAAATCCTCGTAAGCTTCAAATATAGTCTCTTGGTGAAACTGCACAGCTTCATCAGATTCTAGGGTTGTTGCTATGTCTTGAACGAGCATTCTGATTTCATTAATCTCCTGAAGGGTTGTCACAACGCTTTCTATATTTCTTCTCTTTCTTTTCAGCATTGAGGAATCTTCACAGAATGATCTCATATCACTTAACGTGTCTTTTAGTGAAGATCTTTCATATTCAACTCTGTGAAACAGCTCCATCACCAAGCCAGCAATCTTCTGGTATGCCTGCCCGACACGATGCAGCGATTCATCTCTTTTCAACATCTCATGAAATATAGAGATTGTGATTTGTCCCCGTAAGCTCTCTAAATCACGCAGCCTAGACTCCCATCCAGCAGCCTTGTCTGGGAAGAGATATTTCCAAACTCCTGGATCATCGAGAAAAAACTCCCTCTGGTAGAATTCCAGAGGAAGCCCATGACAATTATTTGTATCATTAGCATATGGAACTTCTAGTATGGCCAATTTGCTCTCACCATCATGATGAGATTCTTTATATCTATCAAGATACTTGTGAAAATCTGTGTAACTCACTTTTGGGAGTACAGACTCAGACAGCTCCTGCACTTCTATCTCCTCTACCCTATAATTTTGCCCCCACAGAGACAGTTGAAGCAATCCATTTGGTACTGCGATTGCAGCCAACTCTTTTTGAGCATCCCTGATATCTTCTTCCACGGCCATCACGTGTTACAAGAGCCCATTCCACTTCCTACAGTGTGAACAGTATCACATTACAGTTCCGTAGGCACCAACTATTCACAAATTAAATAAATAAATGGCACTGTACCAATCGAGAGCCAGGGAACTGGCTAGATAGACAGAACTCTATCCAAGGTTTGGTTGGTTTTGCAAAGTTTGCTCAAGAGAGCTTGCATGCAGTTTAAACTGATCATCAGGCAAGCATCAAAATTCAATCCTCAATCACAGGTACAAACCAGCCCATGATATCTGATTGAAGAAACCATGTTAAAACTTGAAAGGTTCCTGATCAAAGTCTTTCATGCCTCTACTCGAGGTATAATGCAAGAGATTGACCCTTGCAATTTTGTCAGTCACTGCAGTGAGTGACACGTGGCCACCCAACTGGCCAGTATCCCATGGGATCTGAGGTATCAAATTTGAACACTATTCAACCAGACAATGCAATTTAATTTCATATATTTGATATATTTACGTAGTATATGGTAGGAAAAGTATCATGGTCCTGAATAAATACTCTGCTGTATCTCAGAGAGGGCATGGCTGTCTCCTCACCACAAAATCTTCTTCAAGGCAAGGACGAAAATGCTGGAGAAGCAGAAGGACAGAATGCAGAGCTGTACGTATTTTTTAAAATAAGTTACATAAGAGGGTTGGTCACTTTGAATAACTTTTCAAGGTAGCACGAACTCCAAAGCAGAAAGATCTCCTTGACCCTCTAACCTGATGTATGTTTCATGATGCAGACTTCTGTCCGGGAAATGTCCCAGCAAATGCGTGATATGAGGAGTCAAATGGAAGAAGATGAGGACTTGAAGGTGTTGATGGCGAGTTTGCGCGGTCAAAATCTTTCAGACGCTGACTTTGCTGCAGAAGGGGTTGAGATGAGATTGGTCGCATTTGATGAGGATGGTGAAGGTCTTCCCATAGTATACGAGCCTAATCTCATTGCTGAATATTGGGGAAGGCGCCCTGTGGCGGTTTTTACCAGGATTATTCAATTGTTGAGCATTGCGGGAGGCTTTCTGGGTGGTGTTGGCATTGACCTTTTAACAGGAAAATCAAAAGAGAATGAGGTGAAGAGGGCAATCGAGCTTAGAAACATCATGACATCTCTGGGGCCGGCCTACATAAAACTCGGACAGGCATTGTCCATTCGTCCTGATTTGTTATCTCCTGCTGCCATGAATGAGCTCCAACAGCTGTGTGACAAAGTTCCAAGTTTTGATTCGAAGGTTGCGATGAAACAACTAGAATTGGAGCTGGGCAAACCTTGGAATGAAATATATGCAGAGTTAACCCCAGAGCCCATAGCAGCAGCCTCGTTAGGACAAGTCTATCGAGGAAAATTGATGACTGGTGAAGAAGTTGCAGTAAAGGTCCAGCGCCCAGGTGTCTTAGAAACTGTGACTGTCGATTTGTACATCATCCGAAGCTTAGGATTAATGTTAAGAAACTTCCCAGATATTACTGCCAGGGCTGATATTGTGGCGCTCTTGGATGAATGGGCAGCACGATTTTTTGAGGAACTTGACTATGTCCGCGAGGGAAACAATGCAACCAGGTTTGCTGAGCTCATCAAAGATGATTTACCACAAGTAGTTGTCCCGGAGACGTTTGAAAAATTCACCTCAAGGCGAGTACTGACCACTCAGTGGTTGGATGGGGAAAAATTGAGTCAAAGTGATGCCGATGATGTTGGTCGGTTAGTCAATGTTGGGGTAATTTGCTACTTGAAGCAGTTGCTCGACACTGGTTTTTTCCACGCAGATCCACATCCAGGAAACATGATCCGAACTCCAGATGGTCGCCTTGCTATTCTTGATTTTGGATTGATGACAGAAATTGACGACAATATCAAGTATGGCATGATTGAAGCAATCAGCCATCTTGTTCACAGGGATTATGAATCAATTGTCGAAGACTTTGTCACACTTGATTTTATTCCCCCAGATACGGACCTTACCCCAATCTTACCAGTGTTGGCAAAAGTATTTGATCAAGCTCTCGAGGGAGGGGGTGCAAAGAACATAAATTTCCAAGATTTGGCAGCAGATCTTGCACAAATTACCTTTGACTATCCTTTCAGAATCCCACCATACTTTGCCTTGATTATTCGAGCGATTGGTGTATTGGAAGGAATTGCGTTAGTGGGAGATCCAAACTTTGCAATCGTGGATGAGGCCTTCCCTTACATTTCTAAACGATTGATGACAGATGACTCCCCAAGGCTGAGAGAGGCTTTGCGATACATGGTGTATGGAAAATCGTCAACCTTTGACGCAGACAGATTAATTGATCTTCTTGATGCCTTTGAAACGTTTTCAGATAACTCCAAATCTGCCAGAGGGTCTCTTGATCTGAACGAGAATGTTGACATACCTGCCAGAGAAAATTCCAGGACCTCTGTTCCTTCCCTTTTCCCCTTCCCCATCCCTGGATCAGTTGATCTTGTTACCGCTGGAGCTGGTATGCTAACCGCTCCTTTAGTTGCTCTGAATTCTCTACGTTTTGGTGGGTTCGACACAACAGATGAGGATGTCAGGACAAGAGAGGCACTCAAATTTATCTTGGCACCAGAGGGGTCATTTTTCAGAGAATTCCTCATGGAAGAGGCAGTAAAATCAGTAGATGCATTATCAAGAAATCAGCTCAGAGAATTAGTCGTGCTGCTTGGATTAGAGGATGTCTTGATACCTATAGTGGTTCCTGGTGCATCCAGACGATTAATGCCACTGGCTCCACCTATGGAGGATGATGATCAAATCGTTGTCCAGAATCTGGCCAAAGTGGTGAATTTCTTATCTGGAGGAAATGCAGTGTTTGCTTTCTCTGGATTCGTAAATCCAGCGGCTAGAGATTTGTTACCATACATGCCAGAATTAGCCTCCGAAGTCTTGCCAGAATTTTCTAGGCGGTTATTCAGCAGAATATCTGCTAGAATTCTCAGGGATGTCTTCGTCGAATAAATGAACAATCCCTTTACATATATTCTAATCGATTCTTACATTTTTTCATTTAATATGACTTTCATGTCATATTTTCAAATTCCAGTGGAACCATATCCTCCCGACCCGCGTGTAGTCTCATCAAGAGACTCAACTTCAACCACCTCAGGGGTCATGATCCTCTCCAGAATTAGCTGGGCAATCCGATCCCCTTGCTTTACGTTGAAGTCTACGTCGCTATGATTGAAAAGAACGACACCAACAGCACCACGGTAATCCTCATCAACCACTCCAGCTCCTGTGTCAATAAAGTTCTTCACTGCCAGTCCTGACCTTGGGGCTATTCTTGCATATGTTCCATGAGGAATCGCGATAGACAAATCAGTCTTCACAATTCCCTTGCCCTTGGCAGGAATCACGGTGTCTTCCGCGCTGTAAAACAAACATTACCAATCAGATACGTGTGATAACGACGCGAGGGAGGTCTCACTGTGACGAATTGTTCTGCACCCCTCTCAGAATTTCACATACCTTGCGAGGTCATACCCCGCTGCCCCTGTAGATCCCCGCACTGGAAGAATTGCTCGTTCGGAAAGCTTTTTAACTCTCAAAGTAGGTTCCACTTCTACCTTTTGCATTTTGGCGTTTGGCTGTGGGACGTTCTCACTGTTGATGGCAGCGAGTGGTTTCGACATCTTTGTTTTTGAGTGTTGTTGTAGCTTTACGACGAATTGTCTGCCTCTTAATATATTATAATATGTATGAAACATTAGAATATATAGCCGCGAGAAGGTCTTGCTGCTTTATTGATGGAATCCAGAATTTGAATTTCAAATTCAAAATTTGCCAAATTTAAAAAGTCATCTTTAATCCAAATTTGGACGGTACCAATCAGTCTAGACGCAAACATGAAACCGCGTCGGATCACCATTTCATACAATTTGGAGAATTATTGTAACAAAGGTGCACGTGCTATGACGCAATGTTCACGTGAAACTCTCACCCTGGAATGACCTGAAAGACATGGCTGAAACAACTACCTTCAGCCGACGGAAAAGGCACAGATCCGTATCATGCAACATTCAAGAGGGTGATAAAACTTCAGGAGAGTGCTTATCGTCCTTTCGACCCAGTGTCAACAAGAATAATAGTGAGAAGACTCGGAGTGCAAAAAAGTCTGGGGGGCAGGAGAGAAGACTAGTACAGATGTTTCTCGATGTTGGACAGAAGAATTTCTTTTCCACAACTTGCTCTGAATGTGGATTTGTGTATACTCCCGGTAAGAAAGAAGAAGAACGGCTTCATCTGTCGCACCATGAAGCTGCCCTCTCTGTAAATATGATAAAACTCAAGACCCTGCCAGCTGGGTCAGTACTTCTCATGGATGATGGCAAACTGGGCCAAATTTATAAGATGTATTATTTCAAGAACAGATTAGGAAGCGGAAAGTCAATGATTGTACGTGTCATAGACTGTTCTTGCAATTATTAGTCCATTTCATGGTTTGTCAACCTTGTGCAGGCATCAATATGTAAGCTTTTGCAGAAAGAAATGGGAACCTGTGATGGGTGGATTGATAACAATGATGCAATCATTTATATTTATAGAAATAGCAGCAAAGAAATGACTGGTTGCGCAATTTTAGAAGTGAACCCTGTTATTGCGTATCAGGCTAGTCTAACAGATAGAGGAATCAAAGACAATGTTAGAGATCAAACCCTACAAGGAATAGTTGTAGGGAACAGGGACAAGAGAGAGATAAAGAAAAGCCAATGTGCTGTGAGACTAATGTGGACTTCAAAATCTTGTAGGAGACAAAAAATAGCATCAAAGTTATTAGATTGTGCCAGAGCTCAACTAATACCTGGCCAGATCATCCCCAGAGAAAATGTTGCATTCTCGCAACCTAGCCAGGATGGTGGAATGTTCATTCAAAGATATACAGGTTCTTCAGAATTTCTTGTTTACGAATAAATATTATTCTTTGTAATCTCCCGAATCATACTTTTTCCTGCTGTGTGGATGCTTGAGAACTTCATATGCTCGTATCAACTGTTGGAAAATCTGTTTTGCCTCTAACTTATCAGTTGTATTCTTATGCTTATCAGGGTGATATCTGAGTACTTTTCTGTAAAATTGTCGCTTGATGTCGTGCTGAGTCACAAGTGCAGTTGGATCTAAATCTAGAATTCTATAAAATCCAAGAAAGTCCGGATCTCTTTGGTAGCTGGGAGAATCTGCATGCTTGCTTTTGACCTGGGGGCCCCATCTCGCCTCCCTCCTTTGTTGCCTGTATTCCTCCTCTTTTCTCCTTCTTTCATCTTCTTGCCTCATGGCAAAAAAGCTCCTCACATTTTTCAATCTATTTAAATGGGACTTCCACAATGTTTCTGCCCATTGCTGACGCTTTTTCGGATCACATGGATCTCTACTTCCCTGCTCCCACCGTGCCCATTCTCTTAAATTCCTTTCATTTTCCACCAACTCGCTCTCAGACAGACTATCAACGCTATGTACCACACCAGAATTCGAGTCATCATCGAATTTTGAGAGCAATTCCTGCTCCTCATTCTGCCGTCTGATACCTGGAATCACCTGGGATAGCAAGCCACAGGTGGCAGCTGTTAGTGTTGAAATGAACAGATAATCATATAACGACCATCCAGCAGCTGCATTGTAGCCACCCAGGGATGCCATTTCCATCGCAGTAGCAGATGTTATTCCTCCAGCAAGGGAAGATTTTTTCACACTGATGTGACTATTGCTTGCTACTCGCCCACCGAAAACACTAACCAGACCATAGAATTCATTTGGGATTCTTTCACCATGCACATTAATCTTCTCCCCATACACATACTCGACCTTATATGCAGGCACATATATAAGTTTAGAGCTATTGGATATTCCAGAAACATGTAACCTAACTCCTTTTAGCAAGCAGTTTGTATATTTCTTCTCCAGATGCTTCCTCAGGTCAGCTTCTTGCTTCCTAAGCACATTCCTGATGACAAAAGTCCAGGCAAAACCCCTTTTCAGGTCGACGTCAACAGATGCTCCTCTAAAATTATCCGGAATATCAAGCGTAGATATGTTTGCTCCTTTGAGTATCTTCACGAAATCGTGCCTGTATCTGAAGGATCCACACACTTGCATAGTTTCATGACTGTCTGAAAATTTGATTTCTTCCACAGAAGACCAAGGGACCTTCTCCCAGTGCACCAAATTGCCCTTCTCATCTTTATGACCAATCTCACACATGTATTTAAAGTTGAAGGTTCCCTTAAATATCCAAAAAGGCACTAAGACCCTTGACCAGTCATGCTTCTCTGACAATACAAATCTCCCAGGTGACAGCCATCCCTGGTTCTTATGGAACTTGACGAATTGCTCCTCAGCCTGAACAAGACAGTAATAACAGATAAGAGCTCATAGATTTACCTCAAGATACCAAACACGTACATGGGACTCATCGGGAATGTAAGGTGGAAGTACTTTCGAACTGAAAGGCTTCAACTTCCCTGCAAGTGAAAAAAATGCGTGGTACCTATGATCTTCACTGCAAGTAGTGTCTTGTAAAATTCATGATCACTAAATTACCTAAAGGCGAGTCAAATATCGCTTGTGGTCTCACAAGGGGATATGCACGACGATACCGAAAAATGAACATGCTCCTGGTCAGTGATCTCCATTTCTCCCCTGTTCCTCCACTCTATCGTGATGCAACATTACAAACTACACATTATATTCATTGAACAATTATAATGTCACAGCGGGCAATATCAAGGAACTTCCATCCTCGAGAAATCTAGAGCAAGTTTTACTCTGAAGTTTTCAATGTTATTCTGTGAGAAATCCAATTTCGCTGATTTACTCAGGTAGTCTGCAAACAGAATCAGGAAGACTCCACAGTCATAACCATTGACTTGCTTTGGGATCGATTTTGGGTATACTTTGGGCCATTCAAGAATATCCGGCCTCTCTTCATTTCTTTTATTCTTGAACTCATCCATCAAGTATTGAGACAAGAAGTCCAAACAAGCGTCGTCTTCTCCATAGAGAGAGTCGAAATACTCAAACCTCTTGTTTTTAAGATCAATAACCGCTAGTACCCAATGGACATTGCTTTGATTGACGGGAATGATTATTTTTTCACAATCCAGTATTGATTTTCTAGTCTGGCCAATGGCTTTCAGCCTTCCTGGCGCTGTCCATCTTCTGACTGATTCATAATCATAGCTTCCAGTATCTTTATATAGTTTTGAAAGGAAAAAGCTGTTGAAGAAGTGGCAGCTTGGATACTTCTCCTTTCCTTCTGCATGGAGTCTTGTGTCTCTTTCTTGTAAGAGTCGCATGTAGAGATTTATGATTTCATCATTTAGCCAGCACCCAGGATTTAATCTGGACAAATCATTCCCCATGAGACATACTTTTGATCCCTCGTGTCGCAAGACTGCTTCATTTGGTTCTCGATTCACTAAATCACTGAATGTCTCCCGATCAGCATTTGTAATCTGTGGAAGAGGGATGATTCTGGTGTAAGAAACATCACTTTTGGGTTTCAATCTAAGTTCTCTGATTTTACTGATATTAGTTTCAATCTCTTGCAGTTCTAACTGGCGCTTTTCAGCTGCACTATAGTCTAACAATGCCCTTGCTTTATGTGTAAGTTTTTGTATCCGCTCACAGTGATATTCATAAGCATGCTTTGGAGATTCTTTCTCCAGCAACATATCACTCCTCTTGAAATTCGTATTCAGCGACATTAACACTTGCATTCTCTCAAGGAATCGAGCATAAAATTCCATATGTGCTGCAGACTCTGACTTGGGTGTGCCTGGTCTCAGCTTGCTAGGTACTGGACCACTGGGAGCATCTCTCTCGAAATTTGAATCCCTATTTGTTTTTGGTTCCAAGTCTTTCTGTAAAACAGAATTGAGGTGATGCTCTCTGGAACTTACCTTATCATACCCAGAAACACTTTTAAATGAGTCATACTGTGGATCCCCACCAATGGTACCAGCAGCAGATCCGATGATGCGGTCGGGAATATCTTTTCGTATAGTATTTATACCACGCTGATATAAGTCCCTAGACGATGGTGACGGAGCAGGGAATTCTTTCCACACAAAGGTGCCTCTGCTAGAGTTTTTAACAACTTCAACCGAGGGCAGCAATTCGGCATACGTGCGACCAACTTTGGAGATCACACCTGCATTTGTGTTTCCAATACCCATTTTCAGCCTCGAATGGCTGGGATCATCAATGCCACTTGGAGCTTTTTCCTTGTTGACTTCTGGCCTATGCCTTGTGCGTTGTGGCGAGGCTTCTTCTTCCTGCACTTCATTCACTCCACATGCACTCATTTCTTCTCGTGATCTCTTTTTCCTACGAGGAGTTAATGCCCCTCGTATTGAATTGAATATTTTCGACAGAAGAACCATCTTGTCATGTTTGAAATTGTCAGAAAATCAAGCACAAGTATGTGTCTTCTGTCCAAGATCTTGGTTGTTCAAGGTTATCAAATATCAAATTTATATTTGATCTGATCCAATCACGGACTAACAAAGTTTCCTTCACTTGAACGATTCCTGGAAATCAATCTCTGCGCATGCGCAACGAGAGAATTCTCTGTTCGAACAGAGATTTGTTCATGCCCCTTCAAGATTACAACTCCGTTCGTGCTGCTTGGACGTTTAATACTTATTTTTGTTTCTCTTTGCAGATCGCTTGGATAGGTCGTTTTCTTTGATACCTTTCCCGTTTTCTTCAACTACAATAGAAATCATGGCGAATGCTCCAGATAGATATGAACGCTTTATGGTGCAAGATGGCATGTTGAAGTATGTAATATTTATGAGTGATTTTTATCTGGTCATTTACACGCGTTAACCCGTTCTTTGCTTTATTTTTGGAGAGTGTTTCTCTGTATCTGACTTCTGTGTCCCTGTCTTGCTTTGCAGGATTGATTTTGAAAAGGATACAAGATTACCGAATGCTGGTACATTTGTAATTCAAAGAGAAGATCACACAATTGGTAATTTAATGAAAATGCAGCTTCACAGGGACCCAGACGTTACATTTGCCGGATATAGAATTCCCCACCCTTTGGAATATAGAATGCTCATTAAACTGTCTACGAACGGTGCCAAGTCTCCAGTAGTAGCTGGTAAAGAAGCTATAACAGGGTTAAAGTACAAAATAGGAAACTTGAACCAGCAGTTCTCCAGGGAGGCTGCCAGTTTTCCAGGTGCATAGTCACACTTGTAGTGTTTTCTACCCGAACGAAATGTTCTGCCCGTAATATTGAATGTATCTCTTCGCATAGACATCTATAAGTTACAATTATTCGTAAAGCATGAGCCCAGTTCTGAAAAACTGTCCGATATCTTAAAATCAGTGCGATGTCTGCAAGGTTGTTTCAAGTAGATCAATTTCATGTCTTAGTTCCTGTAGAGCATTGTGCGCTTTCAATCTCATTTTCTCTGAAAGAAGAAGTTTTCTTTCCAAATCTTTGATCCTAGCTTGTAGTAATTCAGGTTCTTCATCTCCATCAGAATGTTTTTCCTCCCTCTCAAGTTTGTCCCTGGCCTGAACTATCTCCTCCAACTTTGCAAGCGTGAAGTCAGATCCCACTATCTCAATACCTATTTTCTTTGATTCCACACCAGTTGCCCAAGTGCCATTATTATGGGGACCTACTGAAGAAAGTTCATACAACTTCACACGGTCACTGCGTATCCCAAATTTTTCCGCACAATTGGCGCGTAGAAACCGCAATGCTTCACCATTTCTTCTATCTCTCGAATAAGGAACCTCAATCTCAAACGATGGCGTCAATAGATCCACAGAAACAAGGATACGACTGCCATTTGGCTGCCCCTCAAACGTTTCAATATCCCGAGTGCTGACAGAGCCTCCCATCGACCGTCCGGACCTCGCACTACCCAGGAGGGTTTCTTTAGAATTTTCTATATTCAATCTAAGGCTAGGGGTAAAGTTTATTTGTGGTAATTGGAGTCGAGGAGGCTTTCCTTGCGCTTTTGCCTCCGAGTCATTTTCATTTGGTCCCGACAGGCAAGATGTACCAGAATCAACCTCATCATCACTACAGCTAGAATCATTCTCGGAGCTGCTATTCAAATCAAGAAGATCGACGTCGATGGATGAACTATCAGACGATATCCCCTCCAAGCTATCGACTGACACTTGGGAAGATCCCGAGCTCGTATCAGGGAGCTCTTTCATTTATGTAGTATTTCATCCACGCCCAAATCATAAATTTTATTGGTTAGATTCTCTGATATCAAGCGACCCACCTGTGAATTCAAAGGGGAAATGGATTCGACTGATCTGCTGCCAGCATGTCCAATCCCACAGGTTCATTTGGACCCTCAGGGCCTGGGCCATGCATTGGAAATTGCAAAGTCCCATTGAGCCATCATCATGATGAATAGGGATTGATTAAAATCTCGGGTTTCCTAATAGGGAAACCTTCCAGGGGTGCAATGTACCCTCCGAGGGGTACAATTGATTGAATTCACTATATAGTGGCATATATGCCTATATAGGGTATACTAAAATGGCATATATGCCATTCACTAATGCATTAATGCAAGAAGTTGTAGTTTCTGAAACTGACATTGATTATTGATGGCAATATTGCTACCGAAGACTACGACAATTGTAGATGAGACATACTTGAGGGTAGATCATCCAGGATGGCTGGTCTTGTTTCAAGACGTTGCCAGATGAACAAGTGGCCTTCAACTTGTCCCTCAAGGACACTGCCAGTCACGTCCACTGACTTGATAGTGGTGATGCTATCATACGAGGTATTTCGTTATGCATTAAAAACAATGAAAATTTATCTGATAGTAGCATTCTTAATATGCGGGCAAGCTATAGGGTTGAGGACGAAAGATGACGTGGCTCTGTCAACTCTGCCGAAACCACTCGAGCACAGAGTTGTCATTTTTGGTGACACGCATATCACTGGACCAGAGTACCCTCTTAACACAGAATCTACAGAATTAGACAACGACAGTGTCGTGAGAAGTCAAATGCGCCTTTATGCTGCGGTGAAGAAAATCAACGCAGTGGACCCAAGCCTTGTGCTTATCTTGGGAGATGTAGTTCACGATGGCCTACGTTTATTACAGGGGCATGTCAATGAACGGGGGTTAAAGAAGCTTTTTGATCTTTCAGTTAATGGATATACCATTGCTTCCGACATTTATGAATCAATTGAGGCCAAGAAACTCTACGTTTGGGGAAACCATGACCACATGCTTGATTGCAAACAGCCCAAAGAGTCCATATCACATGGATTACTTCGAAAAGTGTACAGGAATTACTTCGAGGCGGAGCCATATGATACCTTTCATCTTGGCAAGTGGATGTTCATTTCGTTGAATAGTATGTGGGGTAAAACATGGAATGCATCAGATCCATCCTGTAACACAGAATTGTCAAGCTTTGGTCAAGATCAACTAGACTGGCTTGATGATCAACTAAAGAAAAATTCAGATCAGAGGTATGTTATCATACTGATGCATTTCCCCCCTGGTACTATTGTAGACGGAGAAGTCCCTGGCCATCACAATGCCGACTTAAAATCTGTCCTGGAGCGCCACAGGCATCAAATCAAAGGCATCATGAGTGGCCATTTTCATAAAGGCATCGAATGGGGATCCATTTTTGGTCAGATTAGAAGTGTAACACTTCCTTCCACAAGGTATAATAGCGAGAACTACTTTAATGTGAACCTCTATGATAATGGGACATGGGCATTTGAAGATTTTTCGAAGAATCGTGGTGGCGCACGTTGCTCTGATTTGGATGCAACAGGATTAACCACAAGAGATGTCGGAAACTGTGGAATACCTCTTGTCTCTTACGAAGAGACATTTTTATTGGAACCAGTTCTATCCATGTCAGAGTATCCTGATGCATCAACGTTCAATCCGGAAGGATCATGTAGATTTCAGTTTGCCCCCAAATTCTTTGTCAGCTGCCTGCGCCAAGATTATCTGGAAACTGATTGCTGTGAAATTTTATCTCAAGCATTTTGGCCGTCTTCAAGCCATCCATTTTCAGCATGTCTGTGCCAGAAAGAATTTTGGGACAAAGCTGTCGAGTTTTTCGATCTCCATGGGTCACAGAAATTTGCATCAGTCTGTGAAGCATGCGCAAAAACTGTCTTTTTGCTCCATCCCAGACAGAATACCTTATGCAGTCTGGAGTACATCTGACTTTAATTCTACTAGTAGTACACTGTATATTCTTATTTTTTTTTTTGAATTTTGAATTTGTTACACGAAATGGTGAAAGTAATATCGATAGACGAGAGTTTCTCTTCAAAGTCTGGAGCACTGAAGACCTCTGCTCTTACGAAATTGAACGACCAGTTTCGATTGAAAATTGGGCTGGAAGATTCCCTTAGGGATATTTCTCTGCTTGATGTCAATTTAATGGCAAAAAATTGGTCCCTGTCACACAATACTCGTTCAAAAGATTACACTTTTCGAGCCTCGTGGAAGCCTTCGAATACTCTTAGGGTCAACCTCACCCAAAAAGCTCCCAAGGGACAGTTCTTTCTCGTACCCAACCCGTGCCTTAAAATTACGCAGACAGGTGGTATCTTAGGCAGAAATAATTTTGTGTCAGTAGAGCATGATATGATGCAGAGATGCTCAGGAGCAACTGTTTGTTTGTATGGAGGGGATGATGAGGATAAGAAAAAACACAAGATAAAAGTCAACACACTCGGTAACTCTGGAATCAATGCTAGTGTCCGCTCAAAGATATTCAAGGGAACTCTGCTTCATTCAATAAGTGCTTCTGGGTCGACAAAGTCACAGGTGCTAACGTTGAAGAGTAGAATCACAAGCAACAACAAGAAATTGAAAACAAAGTTGTCATATTCCACAGCAAGCAATGCATTGACATTGGCGGGTAATCACGTAATGAATGTGGATAGCCACAAGGTGAAAGCTTCGGTGGTTGTCTCGGCTCCAGTGACGCGTCTCACAAGCCCATCTGTCCAGGTTGGGATGAATTTCCAGATTTGATTCCTTTTTATTCAAGCACCAATTCTTTTTGTAAAATATCAAATGTATTTGAAAGCCAAAATATGATGCAAAATATCGATTTATCCAGCATATGCTACAGTTTTATTCCAGAATGGATTGCCGTTACTCCAGCAGTAAGATTTTCGTACGACACCATTGAAAATCCAGCATCTCTTATCATTTTACTGAATTTTTCCTGATCTGGAAACATCCGTATACTTTCGATCAGGTACTTATAACTATCAGAATCCCCTGCCACAAACCTGCCAAGTTCTGGAATAACTCGAAAGGAGTACTCATCATACAAGTGTTGCAAACCTGGGACAACCAATTTAGAGAATTCTAGACACAAAAATCTGCCACCAGGTTTTAATACTCTGAAAGCTTCAGTGAGCGCAGCGTCTCTATTCGTGACATTTCTAATACCAAAAGCTATTGTGTAGGAATCAAATGAATTTTCCTCAAATGGAAGCTCCTCTGCACTGCCTTCCACCCATTCCAATCTACTTTCATCCAAGCCAGATCTCTCGGCTTTTTTAATACCTTGCTCTAGCATTGCAGGATTTATGTCGAATATGGTTACATGCCCTCTTGATGAAGAGGTTTGGTCATTGGGTAGACTCTCTGCACCTTCTATGGCTTTAAGGACACGGAAAGCAACATCGCCCGTGCCACCTGCAACATCTATATGTCTCATACCAGGGAATGGGGAGAGCATCTCAACGAATCTGTCCTTCCATAAGCGATGGAGACCTCCACTCATAAGGTCGTTCATAATATCATAAGAAGGGGCAACGCTACTGAAAACCTGTCTCACCAAGTTTTGCTTCTCTTCCTTTTCTATGCTCTGGAATCCGAAGTCAATTTTTTCATTATCTTTTTTTCTATCGTCCTCATTCCCAAGTAGACGTGTCGAAGACGACCACACATGTCTCCTTGCCAAGTTGCAGAGACTCCTTGCTTCCGCGGTCTTTAGTAACGATGACATCGTGACTTTAGTATTTGAATGCTATAATTTTCATTGAATCAATCGAGGGGCACTTCATTCATTTCCTCCTCCTCTCCAAATACAATGTCTTCTTGAGGAGTTTCCTCTCCAAACACAATTTCTCTTTCTTGGGGAAATTCCTCAAGGTTTGACGCATTTTCTACGGGCAAGACATTAACGTCTGACTCAGATTTTCGCTGTTCATCTAATATTTGACCATTTAAGTCATCTCTCTCGTCAAGATAATGCGTCATCGAGTCACTGATGAAATTCCAAGAGGAATCCATGCTTCCATCATGCAATCTATACATTGTGATTTCTTGCTGTTTAAAGTATCTTCTGTCCTCTTCATCCACCAAAACTAAATTGATGCTATACTTGACTCCAAATTTGTTGTGAACATTATCATATGATGGCGTCAACTGGTAGGGTGAAAGGTGCAAGCGAATAGGGATAGATTCCCCTCTAGCAGGTGCTCCATCCATTATTTCAAACTTGGCCACGGTTTCACTTTCCAATCTGGCATTCATCCCCCCTCCTATTGTTTCTCTTCTTTTTATCTCGAGTTCCATATGCTTTAATTTTATTCTGACGAGTAAGAAATTTATCTTCCCTATGACAGTGTCAGATAAATGATACGCACTCCTTCCATATTCAAACTCAATATGCAAGCAATCCTCGATACCAACCTCCATTTTTATAGGAACTTCAACTTCTTGAGGAGGAATTGCAGAAATTGGATTGCGAACTTCGAAAAAATGGTCCTGGATGAGTGATTGTCCCATTGAGCGGGCAACAATCACTCTGACTGAATATCTCAAAGTCACTTGTTTACCCCGGTATGATTCATACTCCATTTCCACCGATTTAAACTCAAAAGGAAAAGTTTTCTGCTCCATCATATCGCCTGGGGGTGCTAAGTCCCTGACCAAGGATATTATTTCATGTGGATGGGCCTTGTCAGAATTCAAGACAATTTCGCTGACAAGCTGCACTCGAATACCAAGATGTTCCAGCTTTTTGCCTGGACCAGGCATTACCTTTACATGGCCTCTCACAGTATCCTTACTTTTGAAAAGAGGAAGCAATTCAGTATCTCCTCGTTTGCCCTTCACCTGTACCCGAGAAACAACAGCTCCAGTGTCACTCCCGTTTGATGGTAAAAACTCCAACTGTACAGCGCAGCTTTTACCGATACCCAGATTACCGAAGATCTTATTCTGTAAATATATGATATTTCATATGAATCGTCATATTTGTGCTTGGTGTGTATCACGCGTGGAAACCGTAACACATTTCTGTAGTTATCTCGCTAGTCAAGTCCCCACTGAAAAGTATCTGATCGCGTACCATCTATATTCTATATTTAAGATTGACATGTAAAAAGTAATATTTATATAAGTAGAACACGTCTTGTTGGTCACTTTGTTAAAGTAGCCCACTGTACAGACATGCCATTACACTCCATTAATGGAACAATATTGTTCAAAAGAGGAAAGATTAAGACTGCAATCTACTCTGCAAGATCCCCGATCACGTATCTTTGTAACATCCTCTTTTGTATGGATGAAGAACCGTGCTGGCTATTGAAGGCATCCGTGAACTTCTGTACTGTTCCAGCAACATTCAATATGGCACTTGCGCCTCCTGGATGAGCAAATGATGACAGATCGTATACTTTGTTCGTGTCCAAAGATCCAACCCAGATATCTCCTCTCGAATTATGTTTGGAAATCTCCTCTGCCGTGTATGATGGCGCGTCCTGAAGAAGTTCTCTTGCGTGTGCAAGAGCAGCAAGCAACAAAGTCAAGCAAAACAATGGTACCAACTTCACCATTTCAACACAGATGTATCTTTAACGAAAGATAGTCAAAGAGATCGAGATGAACAAATGAATCTTGAAAAGTAAAAATAAAAATATTCGAAGAGAGAAATTACCGGTATATACATGTAATATAATGCACCGCGTTTGTTTGGTCGATGCATATGTGGCCATGGCCTTGTTTGGTTGACCAAGGAATCAAATTTGATTCCGTTTGCGTTGACCGGTAATACCATACGGCAGGGAGACATCTCTACCGGTGGTGTCTGATGCTTACAATCATTTGCTTGGATACATCAAATAGAAAAAATAGTAGTAAGAAAGTATGTATGCAAAGATTTGCGCTAGTATTTGGCGTTCACTGGAATCATAACTCCGTTGAACCATTTGTTTCAACTCAAAATCGTTTCAAACGATTTCATGCTTTTTTCCCAAGTTTATACTTTGACATTTTCTTCAAAGCCTTTTTAGTATTGTGATCTGACTTGAATACCTGTGTTGCATCTTGACCAAGAACCGAGTTGATTATTGAACCTCCGGGGTGACTGAACTTGGAAACATCGTACACAGAGGAACCAACGATGACCCATCCATCTCCAGGTGTGTTATGCATGGCAACCTCACTGACAGAGATTTTCTTTGTAGATCCGGTACCCTTACCCTTACCTTTATTCTTTCCTTTATTCTTCCCCTTCTTCTTCTTTGCCTCAACAGCAACGTGTCCAGTTGTAAGCAACACCAACAGGAAGAGAGCAATGAAACAGATTCTCAAATTCATTGTGAGACAATTGTATGGCAAAGATCAAATCTTAATGATACACTATATAATTGTATAATTAACGGCGCTTTGATAATGTCACAGTCTATTAGTGGTTCTCAGCACAATGTGCACGTTACATGGGAGAAGCCAGACATGAAGTTCCAAAAGAACCTCATGAGGTTGATCAACTCCCGGCCACACAATCAATATCTTCGTACAGAGACTCGTACGACGAGTCTTGGTTAGAGACATCATCTGTAGGAATGATGATGTCACACAATAAATCAGTGTTAGTTAGCTGACTTATTTCATTCTACCAATCTTCAAATTTCATCATGGGGGGCTGGTTCCCTGGGGTAAGAGCCATTGGGCATGCGAGGTCGTTAAGCGGACTTCGATGCACAAGACCATCACAGCGATATCGAAGAATACGTTCCTCCTCGAAAGCATCTTCAAATAATATTGAACATGTATCATCACGATCATTTCAGTGGGGTGTGCCTTTTGGTGTATCTATCGCTGCAGCTGTTGGTGGAATGTTCGGCTCTGGTTTGACCAACCAGGTCTTGAATCAATCAGAGGCACCCTCAAAGCAAGAGGAGCGCGTTCGAAAATACAGAGAGATCGCGAGGGAGCAATCTAAATTCTCAGATAAGCCACACGACTGCAGTGATGTTGAATGGTACAAAGACATTGCATCTGAGCCAGGCTCTAAAAAGGTTTTGAGTGCCGATGATCTTTTGCAAGAAAAACACCCAATACTGGAAGACGATCATATGTTCAGTGCATTTGTTGCAAGAGGTTTAATAAATGATATTGAAGGCTATTTTATCAAGGATAGGAAGGAATTTAAGGCCATTGTTGCCCTGGGAAGAGAAGTGGCGGGTTTCCCAAGAATTGTGCATGGAGGACTGACAGCTGCAATATTCGACGAGGTGTTCGGTGGTCTTTTATTCTGTTTGAAATCCAACAATGCTAGTTTTAATATCCTAGATCGTCTACCTTCGTACACCGTTTCATTGGAGGTGGCATATAAGGCAAAAATTGCAGCTGATTCGACAATCCTTTGCACTGCAATTGTTGACAAGGTCGAGGGGCGTAAGATGTATATGACGGCGGAGCTCCGTGATGGACCAAATGGGAAAATATTTGCGACGTCAAAAGCATTGTTTGTCAGACCGCGGCTTAGTAAATTTATTGTGGATCTCTCAAAGTATCTGATATCCCGCTGACATACAGTATTTGATGGATCTTCAAGACCCACATAGTGTTTTATTTTATTTATTGGTTGTATTAGTTACATATTGTAAAGTCTAAATTACTTGGCAAGGGCCTTTCTGGTTCTGATGCCACGGGCGACAGCTGATGCCTTTGCCTGTGCAACCTTTACCAAATCAGGGCGGACTTTTCTGGCAACTGCTCCAGCAGCATGAGCAGAGCGGCGAGCGTTTTTCCTGACTGGGGTCTTTTGAATCTTGTGAGCGTCCTTCTTTGATGCGACGCTAATGCTCATCGCCCCGTCTTCCTCGCTGACTCCCAGTTTGCTAGAGTTGGCGATTCCAGAGAACTTGTAGCTGTGGACTCCGGTTCTGCATTCACAAAGAGGTCAAAAGAGGCAGTCAGTAATCTATTTCAAATATGTACAGATTCGTTATTGCATCAAAGAGTGACAAAAGTTTGCTTTCAGGGACTTCCTCTGCCTCCGCCGCAAGAAGACACGACATGCCCACCTCTCTGACTCGATGGCAACATCGCGTTCTGCTCTTTTTTATAATGCAAACAAAACTAGTTGAGAATAAACGTACAAGTTGCATGGCTCCTTGGACCAGATTGTTCCATTCAAGTTCTTTGAAATGAAGCAATTGTTCTTCTTAACGAGCTCCCAAATAAGTGCTGAAGACATGGTGCTATGTTTTATCTCAGGCTAGTTACTGAAATGATGAATTTATTTTGTCTTTAAGTGCTTATATTTCAACGATTGCCACATATACGTTCATCTGCCTGCTATCATCGAGGCCAGAGATGAAACCATCTGACCAGTTAGAAGCTGTGCCATTTGATCAAATTGATTCATGAATCACTGCGCATTGCAAGTGCATGCAGACGATTGTTTATGCAATCAATTCCTCTGTTAGGTCTTGCAGACAGATGACGTCCACAGCAATAATCGCTAGAAACATTTCGTCAAGCAATTCTACACAAGGTTTGACTAATTTTATTTACAGCTATAAAAAGACCTCACTATCATGGCTGCTTCGTAAACAACTTGGCTCTGATTGTATACCAAATATACTGTGCATTAATCTCAGATATTCAACTGGGTTAGGTGTCTCAGCATAAGCTCGTTGCAGGGCTTTGAAATCATTCTGTCCCTTTTGCAAGTGGAAAACCTCTGCTTGTGGATTATATTTTTGAGAAGCTAATTGATGGCTCACGTCAATCTTTCCCTCTCCATTTTTTTGAATAATCAAAGGATGATATCGAGAATCATCTGGATTCTTTCCCGTAACATTGTGCATTACTCTCTTAGCACAGTATTCTTTAAGCCAGAGGAGACTACTTTCAATGCAGACAAGAGACTGTGAGAAAAAGATGCATGGGTCAACCTCATCCTCACTATTGAAAACATCCTCAATCCTTTCTTTTAAAGATACCTTTCCGCGTTTTGAGCCAGGCAAAAATGCGACCCCCTCAGGGGTCTCGTGTGCTGCAGTATTCCAAGATCCCGGAAAACTTGGGAGTGAAAGTTTTACGATGGGGAATCTACCCAAGAAAGATGAAGCGACCGATATTAAAGCGTCTCGGACAATATCTAACTCTCTAGGATTGCAAGTCTTCCCATGCCCAACCAAATTACGAATTAGTGGCATCATATTTGGAAGAAGTAAAGTCTGAACTGCTCTGCTCCCTTGATATGCTAATCCCATAACTGATCCATATATTGTTGGAATCTTTGACTCAGGAGACGATTTGAGCCCTTGGACATATTGCTTCTGTATCCGCGGTGCCACCTCAGGATACCACATGCAGATGGTAGCAATAGCCTTGGCTGCAAGCTCTCTCTGGTCCCATCTATATTTCCGATTAAGCTTCCTCAGTCGCTCATCCTTCTTCGTCTTCTTATCAATCAAAATATACGGTACATCCAGTGCTGCATCTGCCACAGCAGGCACTAGCTCATGCAGATACCAGCTTAGATCCAGACTTCTGTTTGACGCAATGCATTCAACTGCTCTCAGAAAGGCATTTAACTTTGATGAGTTAAAGCGATCAAAGATCTTTTGATCAGAAGAGTTTTGCGAGCCACATTGATTCCATATTTGATCCGCAAACATATGGCAGAGATAAGGGGCCAATGGCTGGAGGCCAGCATCCAGTTTCAGACTTGTAAGAATGGATTCCATCAATTTTGTTCGATCTCCTGAGTGGGAAGCATTGCCGCCAAGGACGGCCATTATCTTGTTCAAGTATATATTTAATTCTCGACTCAGTACATGTTTTAACGGGGCTTTCACTAAGACTCCTCCTGGTGTTTGCTTCATGGCATCTGCTCCATCTGCAGGAGGACCCTTTTGGTTCATGTCTGCCACAGCATTGGCATCTACCTCTGGCTCTGGAGACAAGATATCTTTCTTCCTTCGCTTTGGGCGTCGTTTCGATCGCAACATAGGGACATTTTCAGGTATATTAGGCTGTTTACCATCTACTGCTAACCAATGAAATCTCAAGCCAGCTTCCCATGGTGGTGACGGCAGAGGCTTACTCAGGACAGTTTCAAGTGGAACTATAGGGTCTCGAATCCTTAGAAATTGAGTATGTCCAGATAGTTTCACGAAGCGGAATGGATCAGATGTGTTTGTCAGACCGTACATTGGCTGCAGAGCAAGGAAAAGAAGTTATTGGAGGTGGCCAACAAAAGACTGCTGGTCTTGCGGGTCAGGATCACCTACCTCAATGTTCAGGTTATTAAATGCATTATTTATGTCATTCGCATTTATCGTAGACCTCTTCGAGTTCCTCGCTACCTTGCTTGCAAACTGAAAGCAAAAGCCAAGATGTTTGTTATTCAATTCGCTCTGTGCACGGGGTTAAAACGTAGTAGCGAGTACATACCTGAATAATATCTCTAATTTTATATTCGACATCAACAGACAAGGATCGAAGAGCCTCTTTTGTAGTTGAGATGCCCAGTCCTTCAGATGTTCGCTCGATGAACTCGACACTTACACTCATGGTGAAAGAGCTTCAGGTGATCGAGTTCCAAATTAAATTTTATAAACTGATAACGGTAATCCTGGCACTATTGAGGCAATCGTCCGCTCGATGACAGTCTGGACTGTCTTCTCTAGAGAGAAGTGGAATTCCACGTCTTCGAAGATCACGCAGTCCCTTGCAAATATTGGCCAGGTAACTGAGTCACGACCTTAATCAGTCTTGGTAATCGTGGAATTCCTTAACAGAGGCAGATGTAACCATTAGGTCACTTGTGGCTACACAATTAAAGGACAATAAGTCATGAAAGGGCACTCAAAATCTTGCTGTATATGTCACTTGATCACCTGGGTGTGTTTGACAAGGTCTTGCGTACTTGAGCAAAAGCTCCTCAACTGTCTGGCCAGGCCCTGTTAGCTTACAAATGTACGGCTCTACTTTGGCAAATGTCCACTCTTTCTGTACTTTGAATAGCTGCTCAAATCTTTCGGATGGGTCTCTCGATAACTCATGGGCAGAAAGTTTTCTGATGCATGTTTTGCTGTTTTTTTTCCCAAGTGATCCTGAACCAATGTCAATGCATTCCCCTTTGAGCATTCCCATATTCGGATGAATATGATCGGGGAGATGGGATTTCCAGGCTTCCATGAATTCATCTATATCTTCCCACGTGGGTTTGTCCAAAAGCAAACCAATGCCAATATGCCTGGACACTAGATCAGAATCTAGGCTGCATGGCTTGAGCGAATTGGGCATTTCTCTCCAATCTTTCCGGTCTAAGTCTTCGAAGGTTACTTTCGAATGGTTTTCATGTGATAATTTGTGCAATAGTTGTAGAGTTAACTGGCCGTGAACCCCATGCTTCTCAAGTTCCAGGGCCATTTCCACACTGGGAATTTTATCCAGGCCCCATCCATGTTCTGCTGCGGTCAGCATAACAAACTTGACGAAGCTAGAATAGGTCTCTTGTGATATCCCCATCCACCTTCCATCAATCCGTACGGCTCCCAACTCTAGCAACGCTTCTGAAATCTCATTGTCACTTGCCTGCACAGATCCCACAATGCCATTCCAAGTCTCTCCCTCAGGGAGCTCCTGGCCACCATGCTCGATGTTGTGAATATCTTTGATGATATGTTTCATTTTGAGTATCTGATCTAATTTTTCCAATTTGGGTTTAATCTGTGACAATTCAAGATGCGATTTCACCAGAGCAGTAACCAAGACCAAGTTTTGATCAGATCCTCTCTCCAACAGGTTTTGTTCTGTTGACCCTTCCACGCAGTTCACGGGAATGTCATTAATGATATCAGCTGGCTTATGACTCTCTTCACTTGTTTGGGGATCTGTTGGATCCTTCACCAGCATCACCAAGTTCGTTGTCTCTACCTCCCTGACAAGATATGTCTTTTCGGAGGTGCATAATACCGCCTCTTCTTCTCCACATCCCTTGAAAACAATCCTGCAGAATCGATATAGTTCAAACGTCTCCAGCTTTCGATAAAGAAATATCAATGAAATGTTTCAAGTGCCAACTATTGGACCCACCTATTTTCTTTCAAATCTTCAAGGAGCTCCTCCGAAATTTCCAAAATCTTGAGATCATGCCTTAAGCCTTCATCATACCTCAATTTGCTACTGATTCCAACTCCACATTCCAAAGACATCGTTGCAAGATGGCTAACGGAACGTTGTCGAAGTGGGAGAAATTTGAAAATTCACCAAACTCACGGCTGCCAAAGATCACTTCTCGCCACTTCCTATACTATTATGTTTGAAGATACAATTATTGGAATTAAAATGAATCCTAAAGGACTTCGTGGCCGTCGGGCACTCATCTATGATTCCTTAAGCCTCAGCTCCGAGGCTCGAGCCTCATCTGTCAGAGGTATTTTGAATTTTTGGTTTTGTTCTCCTGTAACAGAGGCAGACGGCAAGGTTTTGATCCTCAACCGTGTTCAATTTACTCCATACCATTTATCAGTTGATTTAATCCAATAGAAAGGCACCCATGCATGCACATGCGAACTCATGAGGATCAATATGCTGCGTCGCTGATTACCTTGCCTCGATTTGCTCGTCAAATCCCGCCTTGAAGAGGGTTTGTTCAAATCGAGGCACACATTTTGGAGTTATACGGCCATTTAAAGAGCCAATCAATGTCTAAAATCATAGATATGATCAATAACATTAATAACATTCGTATTCAGTCAAAAGAATGGTTCAGAACGCTCCAAAAATAGCATCCTCGTGCAAACAAACGCGTTTTCCTCGGGTCAACGAAGAAATCAACAATGCATATAAAGTCCAATATCTGATCCTGTATGCCAGAATCAAAATTTCTAGTTTCAATAGCCAGACAATTCAGTCGTTGAACAATCCATCATCTATAATCTCATCAACATGAACAAATCAGTGATTGCTTTCGCCGCTCTCTTGGCCGTGGCCTCTGCTCAGGACCTCAAGACTGGTACGTTGTTAGCACTTGATCAGTAACCAAAACGGGCCCATGAAACTTCGAGGATCATTGGTCTGACACGATATGTTACCACCACACGTTCGTGAAATCACTTGCCATTCTGACCTGTTGCAGTTGGAGACATGAAGAGATACCTCCTCGACGTCGGAGAGAAGGTCAACCTCCTCGACGTCAAGATGGACATCGTCGGAGCTCTCTTGGACGTCAGCTCTGATGCCTGGGAGTTCAAGAAAAACGTGACCGAGGATATCTGGTCTAACCTTGTTGAGAGCTGGGAAGCCAAGCAAGATGCTTGGGCATCCATTAAGAACAAGACCAAGGTTAGAGCTGGCTACAATGCGACCAAAAAGGCATCTGTCTGGGATAGTATTGTGACCAAGCTTGGATACAAGAAGAACATCACCGTTGGAGTTTTCAACGAGATTGTTGACCTTGCTGAGAATGTCGTCGAGTGGAAGGTCAACAAGACTCAGGATGTCTTTGAAGCCATTGCCGATTACAAGGTGAACAAGACCTTGGGTTAAATGCAGTTTAAATTGTCTTCTATTAGCAATGATTGATCTGTGAGAAACGCATTGTCAGTTGAGTATCCCGTAATGAACATATCTCAAGAGGGAACATGCACAGTAAATGTACATGCTCAACTATGAAACTCAAGTAGGCTGTTCAATACACATGACTGTTGTTTTTGACTGTCGTGCATTATTCCATTTACCAGATTGTAATTCCAACCATCATACTCAATTATCAATGCCCTTTTCTTTTCTTTTTCCGTTCCTTCTTCCTGAGAGCCTGATTGAGGAGGTCGTTATCATTATTTAGTAAGTCATCCATATCTGTGGCATCGTTGTATTCCTTTTCTGTGATTTTACCTTTCTTTAACTTTTTCCATAAAGAGTAATCGTCGTCCAAGTCTATCATTTCTTGACGTGATTCCAATGTTCTTCTCTTTGCTGCTGTCAGGCGTACTTTTGGAGGGTTGAGATTTGTGGCTTTACTGGCATTTTTCTCGTTTTTCCGCTTATTTTGTCGCTTTTCCTGCTTTCCTGTATCAATCAAGGAAGATTTCAATCTAATGGAAGCCTGTCTCTGTTTTTCTCTTGCCTTATCTCTAAATGGTATGCTCTCTGGGTCAACAGCTGATTCAGAAAATCCATCCAAATCTCCAGATTTAAGTAATCTTGCAGCCTTTTTTATTTCTTTCATTTTGGGTAATCTTAGAACTCCAAACGAAGATGCAATCCATCCCATCTGAAGATCTGAGAAGCGAAAGATATACTTGCATACATGTTCTTTGTAAGCTCTGAGGTAGCTGACAAATGCTCTTGTCCCATAATCCATGGCTAATCTATCAGTTTCAGATTCTCTGCGTAGTGTATTCAACGTTTCATTTTCGTCTAAATATATTTTATGCGAAGGTTCATCCATTTCTTGCATGGGAACCTTTCTTAATTCAAGGAATTTCACATAAGATTCCTCCTCTGGTGTTAAGAAAATCATCGCACTTCCAGATCTCCCCATGCGAGCCGTTCTTCCACATCTGTGAACGAATGAAGATGGATCTTGTGGTGCATCATATTGCAATACCCATTGCACGTCAGGTATGTCTAATCCCCTAGCTGCAACATCAGTAGCAAGAAGTATGCCTTTGTTTGCACTTGAAAATGCATTCAAAGATAATTCTCTTGCTGCTTGCTTCATCCTGCCGTGCAAAACGTGTAAAGTGGATGCTTTATCATAAAAAAATGGCAGATTAATATCTTTTCTCTTTTGTTTGACCTCTTTCGCTAATGCTGAGATTGCTAGTGAAAAGTAATCAACACAAGCGCAGGTCAAGAAGTAAACAATTATCTTTTCATTCGAGTGTGCTACCAAGAAGTTGAACAGTTCAGATGCCTTTGAGTGTTGATCAATTATACGATAATACACCTGCAAAGAGCTGGGAGTTGCTTGCGATGAAGAAACAGACTTTGATTTGTATTCTACAGCAACAGCAACCCTGACTGGGTTCCTCAGACCAGCTCTCGCAAGGGCTTGCACTGCATCTGTTTGGGTTGCGCTGAAAAGTCCAGTTCTTCTTTGCCTCGGGATTCTCTTCATGATTGAGTCAATTTGACGCTGAAAACCCATGTCTAATAAGCGATCAGCTTCATCTAAAACAAGCACCTCAATTGTTTTGACATCCAAAAATGTACATCTTGCAAAGATATCGTCAATTCTACCTGGAGTACCTATCAAAAAAGTACACCCATTATCACGAAGATTATTAATATCTTCTTGAGGATCTCTACCCCCGACAAGAAGCGATAGAGATGCCCATCCAAGCGTGCCCATAAAAGGTTGGGCCACCTCCAGAATTTGCCTTGACAACTCCCTTGTAGGTGAAATCACGACTGCGGCAACCTGATGCTTTTTGAGGGGCTTCGAAAGCTTCCTTAGTTTCTCGATTATAGGAATTACGAACGAAAGAGTCTTTCCCGAGCCCGTGCATGCATCCACAGAAACATCTTTATGGCCTGTGAACAATGGAATTGTCGCCTCCTGAACGGGAGTGGCATACTCGAGGCCAAGTTTCTTTTCAATAACTGACAATGTCTCCAGGCTGAGACAGCCGAGCTCTGAGAACCGCTTGCTATTTTCTTCAGGCTCTCTCATTTTGTTTGTCTTCGCTCCTCAATAGTGGATATTGACAGTGTAGAATAGTTGAGTTTCAAGACATGTGCACGTGCATGTGCTGGCAGACGTATCCTACTAAATCTAGAGTCAGTTTGAAATATTTTGAAGCATGACAGAATCTAATTCGTAAAAAATGTATCGAATTGAGACCAGAGAACCGAGCATTAAAGTCTTCGCGCTACTCTGCTAGCTGAGTCACTGAACTGCATGCATGCAGTTCAGAGATCCCAAAGTTGGGGAACTCAGGTGTTGCCTGGAAAACCTGTCCTCATACCTTTTCTATATATATTGAATTAATGCAAATGGATTCTACATTTCGAGAAAATTCGAATCTTAGTGCCACTTCGACAGCTCTGTTGGTCTCGACTGCAGCAGCAACTTCAGGAGTCTTGGGATATTACCTTGGCAGGTGGTCGTTATCTTCGGAGAGGGCATCCAGCAAAAAGATCCAAGTGCAGAAAGTAACGCTAGAGGGAAGTGAAACGGGCGATTTGTGCATGTACATTATCATCCTCGAGGAAATCGGAAATCAATCTCTGTCACAACTCGTTGATACATCTTGCCGTATTTTGTTGGGCCAATACAAAAAGTTATACAGGAGGAATAACCCAATCCTTCAGGAATGGGATCGAATTCAGGGTAAAAAGAAGACACGGTTATTTGCAGTACCATCACCTTCTCTTCTTGCAGATGTGCATGCATCAGCTAGAGCCAGTATGGTACCAACCCACACGTTTGTCACCATTGACAAGGAACAGAACAAGCACAGAAGAGCCGTGGTTGTCGGACCGACGACAGATGATTTATTTCATTCCGGGATATTGAACTCGGATTTTAAAGAAATGTGAGCACGCTTACAAGGTAAAAATTTCAAATTCTGAGGTTCCAAACATCTTTCCTGTGTCTACTGCACTCAATATCTTTTTGTCAGCCTTATCAGATCTCAGGGCTTTGCAAACTAAATCAGCCACGTCACCTCGCGTAATTGTCCCGCATACAGTAGTATTTTCAGTTAAGACCCCATTTCCAGATGGATCTTCTGATTGTAATCCTCCAGGGCGGATGATGATCCAATCCATATCTGTTGACCTGAGCTTTTCCTCAGCCTTGGCCTTTTCCAAAAGCACAGGCTTCAAAGCCTCATACACTTCGGCTGAGCATGCTTCCTTGGAGTCGCCAGTACCAATAGATGTCACGAGAATGAATTTCTGCACGCCGTGCTTGATTGCTGCTTCGATCAAGTTGATGTTTCCGGTTGAATCAGCTGCTGGATCAGCGGTTGTTCCACCAATTGTAGTGACCACAGCATCAACTCCGTCGATGGCTACAAAGTGCTTTTCAATATCATCTGGATTCATGGCATCACCTTTGGCCACGATAGCCATCATGTCCTCAATTTCCTTTCTTCTCTTGTCAGTTCTCTGAAGTTGCCACACCCAAGCACCCATGTCCTTCAGTCTACGGGTGACTTCAAGGGCAACACCACCACCACCAGCAACCAAAATCGAAGCATTATCTGGATCTATTGCAGCTTTCATTGGTGCCAACAGTTTCCTCCCATTTTGGACGCGAATGAACCCACTCCTTTGGTGAGTCGCTGTATTCCTCACATGTGCTGAGCGTGCCTGAGATACGTGATGAATCGATGAGCTTAAAGTGGACTGCATTGTACTCCTACTATGAATTTTATGAGTTAAATCAGTGAAATGATCAATTCTAAAGAGTTAAAAACAAGTCTAGCCAGAGGCATTATGTACCAGATATCCAAGTCCGATCCAGCATCATCCGGATCAAATCACCGATCCAAATTTCAAAGAGGTGGATATGGTTTCCACTATCCATCCACCAATGGTTACATGCGTCCCAGATGGATCTACTGAACACATACATACATCGACGGAGTACCTGCATGCAGGTAAACATGTAAACACATATCAGTGCACAGATACCTGATCAGGTACTTTTTGGTGGCAATTGGTTGGAGATGCTATAGCAGTAGCTACTGCTCTACTATGTCATTTAATCCATTCGAAAATGACATTAATTACTATTTAAATATAATAATATTGGATGTTAATGGAGATTTTTAGAATGAGACAATGCAAGCACGTGCTTCCGTGAACTTGCCTGAAACGCTGTGCTCGTAACTGAAGGGTCTCACAGTTGATCAAACAAACCCTTTGCACAAGATACATTTTAGATTTAGTTTCACAATGTACAGGATGCTCGCTCATATTGTTGGGCTCGCAAAGTCCGTTGCCAGAATGCCAACTGACGTTCTGCGGTATTATTTGTCAATTTGTTTGGCCTGGCTTTTGTATTTTACGAGCATTATGGGGATCTATCCCAAGGGATACATCAAGGCATCGAAACTAAAAGAAATGAATAAAATCATAGAACATTTACATGCACAAGGAGATCTGTATAGGAAGGCTATTCGAGAGTTGAAAGAAGATATTGAGACAAAAGACACTGATAGGAAAAAGGCTTTGAAAAAACTCAAGCATACGAAAGAAGAAATTAATGTACTATCAGAAAACTTGAGTGTCCTCAGAAGGCAATATGAAAATGACAATACAGCTTTTGAAAAGAACGAATTTGACAAAGGGGCAAATGGCCAGTTTGAAAGAGTAGTGCTGATGACAATCCATGGATCATTTCTCCTCACCATATTTATGATGTTGTCGTTTTCTAGGTCAGATTGTGATCAGGTACTTGAGTGGAAAATTGTCATGTCTATTTTCTTCCCGATTGTGTGGATGTACAGTTCCTATGTGATCTTTCAAAATAAAAGGCTGTCTTTGTGGCACATCTTACTCTTGTGCTCAATATGGGGAGTCATTGGTTTCATGGCATGTGCTTTGTTACATTATAGTAATAAATAATAATTAATAGTAGTAATCAAATTATATTGCATAATAGTATGTAATAAAATGCGACTAGGGGATCATTCTTCCCCTGTAGACTTCACCACTCAAAGTCCTCTCTTGTTTGGGTTTCTGTCTCTCATCATCAGCAGAATTACGGAATATTGGAGTAGGAATCATGGGTCGATATTGAGGAATATTATGCTGTCCTGCAGCACTATTCATGTACGGCAAATGATCTGCTTGCGGTGCTGGCATAGAAAGATGTTGTGGCTGAATCTGTGGGAGAGCCTGAACAGGCTGAGAGCAGCGAGACTGAAACATATTTAACCGATTTTGCAAGTCATTTATCTGATCTTGCAGATATTCTTGATACGATCTCAATGAGATTCCAGCAGCCTTAACTGGATTCTCTGTCAGCTCTTTTGTCTTTGACTCAACAAGCTCTTCTGTCATGCTATATTCCTTCTTTTCCATCAGATAGCGCTGTCTATCCTTTGCTGCCAAATTTTGATACGGTTTCTTCTTCGCATTATCCATTGATCTCCAGAGAATGCCAGCTTCCTTGGTCATCTGCCCTAAATTTGTCTTTTTATTCTGAAGAGAGGCATCCTTCACCATCCGAGCTCTGTACTCATTCAAGAAAAACACAAAAGATCCTTTTGGCTGCTTAGGTTTGTTCAGTGCATCCAATTTTCTACGCCTGGATGCTAAATGTTCCAATTCTGCAGCTTCCTGTGACGCTTGTCGGACCAAATCCTCAGTTGTTCTCACATGGATATGCCTCACGAATGGAGCTTGAGTACCTTCCAGAGATGCTTTTGCCTTTGTTTTACGAGGACTTCGACGGGGAGCCTTCTCCTCACAGTATTTCCCTGGGCGTGTGGATAGGTGTAGGCCAGTGTCTGGGTTAGCACCGGGCATATGTGGAGTAGCAAACGTGAAATCTTCACCACGTTCCTCCATATCCTTCTTTTCATTCAACATAACGTACGTAAAGGTCAAATGCAGTATAGCAGATGCTAGAAGAAGGTCATCAAACGTCGGTCAGTTATGAAAGCACCGACGTGCGCACGGTGATACCCTTGGATCGGATGCATGCCCTCATCCTACTCAATCTGTAATTCTAAATTTTCATATGTTCATATCTGTAGGATAGTGAATGCAAGGTGATATGCGTGGTTGAAGCTGTACTACATTTATTTTGACGCATGTCAAGCTGTCATTCTTCGATGGTCATGGGATCCCATTAATGGGATGGATTTTGGATGTGATCCATGGGATGCATGAAGTCTCATGAATCCCTGGATTCAATAGTGATTGTCAACTATGGTTGGTTTGGTAACGACTGATGCGTATCAATGGATGTGGATATTCCATGAGAATATTCCAATTCTCCTGCATGATTGGAATCAACCCTCTCATATGAGAAGGTTGATCTGCACATTTGAACAACGTTGTTGGGATATCCGTTGCTGGGTTCTTTCTCGGAGTGTACTATAATGTGCTATTATCATCAAATATAATGGAAAACACCAAGTTTTTCTTGAATTCAGCTGAATCGCTTGTGCGCGAGTCACTTGACGGAACTTTATCGTTGAATTCTAGTCTGGTCCGACTTGACGGATATCCGGCCATCAAGGTAATCTTGGATCGTACCAGATACGAGAATCACCATGAATTGAATAAGGATTTACCAGTTGCTGTTATCTGTGGAGGAGGAAGTGGCCATGAGCCTGCCTTTTCGTGTTATGCTGGGCAGGGAATGTTGTCTGCAGCAGTATGTGGGGACTTGTTCGCCAGTCCATCTGAATCTGCAGTACTGGCAGCTCTTCATAGTACAATTTCGTCCTCTGGAGCCCTCGTGGTTGTTCTGAATTATACGGGAGATCGATTGAATTTTGGTGCTGCTGTGGAGACCATCAAGATGCAGACTGGGTTTGATTGTAGAATGGTGATTGTTGCGGATGACGTTGCTTTACGCCAGCGTGGGACAAGTAAAGCTGGCTCTCGTGGATTGTCTGGTGCCATGCTGGTGCTTAAGTGTGCTGGTGCAGTTGCAGCAGCGGGGAAACCGCTTGATGACGTGGAAGCCATGGCACAGCTTGTTAATCGTAATGTGACCACCATGGGATGTAGTCTGACAGAATGTAACCTTCCAGGAAGGAAACAAAGTGAGCATAGACTTGGGGATAATGAGATGGAGATGGGTCTAGGTGCGCATGGTGAGCCAGGTGTATACAGACAGCAGATTGATGCTTTGGATAATATAGTAACAAATCTCGTGAAACGAGTGGCATGTATCGAGGAGTTTGAGGATGAGAAACAAAAGGTTTACCCAGGAGATGATGTCGCCGTGTTGATAAATAATATGGGAGGGGTGACACAGCTGGAGATGGGAGCCATTGTTCGGAGCACAATGTCTGTGTTGAAAAAGGTCCTGAATGTCAATATACTCCGGTTTTACTCGGGTGTATTCCTCAGTTCACTCGATATGAAAGGTTTTAGTTTATCTTTATTAAGGTTACCTAAAGGGGATGACAAAGAAGCGTTATTAAAAGCCTTGGATGCTCCTACAGATGCTCCAGGATGGCCCTGCCGGTCGACTCCTTTGCCATGTCCCCCGGTCACCCAAGGTAGTAATATCGTGCCCATGAAGCACCATGAAGAAATCAGTACAAAAAAGTATCACAATTCGTATGCGGATACGACTGAAACTATGGACCTGGTGGTACAAATGATTCAGGGTGCTTGCTTAGCAATCATTTCCTCCGCAGATGCACTGAATGAGTTGGATAGACAGATTGGAGACGGTGACTGCGGTGACACATTTAAGACCGGAGCAGAAACAATTTTAAATAGTGCGAAGGTGAAGAATGCAAAATCGTTAAGGTGGGCAATCTTTGAAATAGCTGATATTGCTGGGGAGTATATGGGAGGTAGCAGTGGGGCACTATTGAAGATCTTCTTTTTTGCCATGGCGACTGCTTTGGATGTTCCAAAATGGACCATGTCTGATGTATCTCATGGAATTCAAAGAGGAGTTGAGAAGATGATGTTCTATGGTGGAGCGAAGCAAGGTGACAGCACAATGATGGATGCCTTGGTTCCCCTCTCCGATGCGTTGGCAGAGGCAGTCAGGCAGGAATCTTCACCAGAAGAAGCTTCGAAGCTCATGCTTGAAGCGGCTTATGATGGATGCAACAAGACGCGTAGTCTCGTTGCAAAAGCTGGGAGAGCGTCATATGTGCCCGAGGAGAATCAGATGGGAATTTGTGATCCAGGCGCAGAGGCTTGTGTACTGATCATGAAGGCCATAAATGATGTCTTTTCTTGAGCAACCATTGGAGTGTTGGCATGACATTTCTCCTTTTATGATCGATCATCTTCAAATCTACCTTAGATTCACGAATCCTCATCGGATCCACCTTCTTTTGGTGATTCTGGGCAATGACACACAAGGACCTTGTCACATGTGAGTCACATGATGTGACAGGTCGTTGACGCAAATTTCATTCATTCCGTGGCAGGCTCAAGAAAACGATATACTGCTAATATAATTAGAAATATAATATCAATATCATGATATATGTACAGTAAATGAACGTATTTGCAAGACATCGACGAACGAACAAACGAACAAACGCGGGTCATAGATAGTCCACTTTCTGTTTGTGGAGACAGACGAATCGGAATGCGAGTTCATTCTAAGAATAGTAAAGTTTCTAGCTCCGAATCCTCCGGACAATTGACGTCGGCTAGGACGAGCCCGGTTCGGAGAACTCCAGTCAAGGGTCAGTTTAGCTCGAAGTTTGACTCTGTACGTTGTTCTATGGTTGACTTCTGACCTTGATGGCCGCTTTTTTGTTATTTGTTAGGGTTCTAAAGAAATTTAATGAGGGCCCTGCTTCACTACTCTCACTTTAATTGCTGTAGTTACAAGGGGTAGACTCTTCAGTTCGCACTGTAGCAAAGGCTCTGCAAGTGGATGCTCATTTCACCACTCCTGTACGGTCCAGGCCTCCAGTCACTCTTGGAAACGAGCCTTTGCTTGCGTATGAGCTCGTGCAGGGGAATTTGGTCCGATTTTCATCTCCAGAGTCAACAGCTTCCAGGCCACCTCCAACAATTGTTTTGGTGCATGGCATTATGGGTTCGAGAAGGAACATGCAATCTTTTGCTAAAACTATTGTGAAAGGCTTCCCTCAATGGCAAGTGCTATTGGTGGACCTGCGATGTCATGGGGACTCGGCAGAACTTTCCTCGCATCTCACCAACCAAGAGCACTCTGTGGACTCTGCTGCCAATGACGTTTTAAAGTTGTTGCAGTCGCTGAAAATGTTTCCAGAGGTTTTGATAGGTCATTCGTTTGGGGGTAAAGTTGTCATGTCAATGGCACACCAGTTTGGTTCAGGAGCAAAGAGACTGCCAAAACCTGTCTGTGTATGGGTTCTTGACGCCTTACCAGGAGAGGTCCGGTCTGCGGAAATGGGAGGTCAGGATAGACCAGAAGATTTGATTAGTGCATTGAGGCATTTCCCATTGCCAATAAAACGAAAGGATGACTTGATCAGGGCACTACAAGAGGGTGGATTTTCACAGGGCACTGCCCAATGGGCTGCAACCAATCTCATACCACTCGAAAATGGAATGGGATTTACGTGGAAAATAGATTTAGAAGCAATACAAAAGCTATATCGATCCTACGAAAATACAAACCTATGGCCTCTACTTGAGAATCCAGCAGACGGAATCAAAATATCCTTTGTCAGAGCTGAAAAGTCATCATTTCGTTGGAGTGGCCAGGACCAGGATTTGATTCGTGCCTATGGGCATCAGGTCCATTTACTTAGGAACAGTGGTCACTGGGTACACGCAGATAACCCCTGTGGGTTGTTTGACATAATTGCACCATCATTAGGAACATGTGTGATGCAAAGATGAACGTCGATAGGAATATTGTAAAATACAAATTTGGACACTTTATTACATTGGCTCTGACAAAAAGACAAAGAATAATATGCCCTATTTTCCATGTAATAGCTGCTGGGCTTGGATGGCAGCCAATGCCACCTGAATTACTGCATAACTCAAGTAAGTGATGATGAAATCCAAACCATCCCAGAAGCACTCACTCTTGCAAGGAAGCTGATAGTTTAGTTTCCTGGAACGAACTTGGTGGCAGAGGCGAATCCGTTGTTAACGGATGGATCAGCCAAGTGGTCAGCCAAGTTCTCAAGTGGTCCCTTTCCAGTCACGATAGCCTGGACGAAGAATCCGAACATGGAGAACATAGCAAGACGTCCGTTCTTGATCTCCTTCACCTTGAGCTCAGCGAGGGCATCTGGGTCGTCAGCGAGACCCAATGGGTCGAATGGACCTCCTGGGTAGAGAGAGTCAAGTCCCTCAACTCCTGGGGCCTCACCAGCAGCACGGAAGGCCTCAGCCTGTCCCATAAGGATCACCTGGCAAGCGACGGTGGCGATGATGGACTGGGCGTGGACCAAAGAAGAGTTTCCGAGGTAGTTAAGTCCGTCATCAGAGAAGATAGCGGATCCGGCCTTGAACCAGACAGCGCTGTCTCCGAAGTCAGCAACTCCGTTGTTCTGGAGGAGCTCTGGGGTCAAGCATCCGAGGGCTCCCAACATAGCCCAACGGGCGTGGATGACCTCGAGCTCTCTGTTCTTGGCGAAAGTCTCTGGGTCAGCAGAGAGACCGGCGGTATCCCATCCGTAGTCTCCTGGGAACTCTCCAGTCAAGTAAGATGGAGTGTTGTCCTCAGAGAATGGACCGAGCCACTTTGCTCTGTCTGCAGTTAAAAACAGAAAGCAACAATGAGAATTTGAAAAAGAGATTCAAGGTTTTTCATGTCATCGACATCAGGACATGCGTGGTTCTAATCGGACCATCCAAAGGCAAAGGCTGGGATCTGCCCCTTGGATCAGGGAACCATCAGGATAAGATATGGATCCACGAAGATACGGTTCTTGGAACTCGTGTGAGACCACCTCCAGCCTCGAGAACCTTGAATCGACATCGATTCAGTATCATTATATCTTATTTTATCCTTTTCGATGAGAACCATTTACAAACGAACCGTGTTGTCGAGGAGAAAACGTCACGGAAAGACTCACCTGGTCCGTAGAACTCGACAGCAGCGCGGGTGACCTGGCGGGATCCCTGCAATAAAATGATATACATCTTATAAGAAATCATTCAACAGTTGCCAGATACCATGGGTATGGCTAGAAAGAGTCGATGCCAGTTTCGTCCTCTTGGTATCAGGTCTTACCCGATGGCTGAGAGGAACAACCTGAACAAGTCGACAAGTCAAGCAGAGCTGCACATATCATTGTGACAAATACAGGGTTGCATTTGAGGCACCCAATACCCCACACATGAGACACGGCGAGCTCAGGAGTGAGTCACATCTACAAGTCAAGAATCTACTTACACGGGTGGTGGAGACCTTGTTAAGTCCGAAGGAGCGGGCGACAGCGGTTTGCATCTTGAATTATTGGATTGAACGTCAAAATCGACTGGAAATGAAATTCTTGTGAATAAAAGTGACGAGTGGAGATTCGCTCCTACTCCTTTATAGGATTCTGATCATCATGATTTTTTCTCCAAGATTTGGTTTATCCATCCCGGGTCAAATCATGGGGACCCTATCCAGATAACTTTCAGCTTTTGTCGGATCAGGGCCAACGAATTTCGGTAATCCATACTTCTCCCAAATTTTCCCTTCTTCTGGGAACCAGCCTGCCGCACCAGGTCTCAGACATGCGGGAGTGTAGAGAAGCTCAATGTCCTCCAATGACGTGGTGACAAAAGGTGCAGCTTTGGCTAGTTGCAATGGACTGGCCCTCGCAAACTTTGTCACCTTATTGTGAATAAATCCACATCCTATGGATATAAATATGACGTTTATCACTGCCATCAATGCGGCCTGCCAAAAAAATCCCTTTGAGATGAGAATGCATGTGACAAAGAACGTTGCCACACCAACTGTCGCTGTATAGCAGTGATAGAATACCTTCCACATATCTCCACGTGAACAATAGCAAGGCTCATAGAAGTGAATGCAATTATATTTCCATGCAATCCAAGAGGTCACAAAAAATCCCCAGCAAAGAGGAAGAACAAAGGGCGAAATGACCGAATATGAAAGCCCAATCACAAAAATGAGTAGAAAGCTGGCATAATGCCTTGCAGAGCGGAAACTAGGCGTTGATCGAATAATCCAAGCCTCTCTCTCACTATATGGCTCTTTTGCAAGCTTGAGTATCCGCAATAATTGGAAAAGTACCGTTCCATCGTGTGGCCAGCAGAAGCGAAAGAAGTTGGTGAAGAATGTGTGCACAGCAACATAATTTAGAAAGAAATTCGATGCCCCAGGCAGTGACTCACCCAGAAGACCCACAACATTATCCTGAGAAATCGCAGTACCAATTTGAGCTAATGCAGCACCACCTAGTACGCCCAAGAAGAACGTATTGAATACCGAGAAAACATACAACTGAATCGCTATCGCTGAATCAAGTGTTGTGAATGATGTATGAGTTCGCAGCCTTTGTGTAGACATATATAAGGTCAAAGGCATCACAAAAGTATCCCAAAATGCACTCAAGGCGACTGGGACGATTGAAGTCAATAAAGTCAAGGGGATTGTCCCAGATGAATCACAGTATGTGCTTGAGTACAGCTTGTTTGTCTCTGGGGTACCTCCACACAAAGCAACCGTCAAATTAGACAAAGCACCAGTTAATGCACCTATCGGAAATACCATGAGAAGTATATAAATCGGAAGCATGATGATTAGGGATCGCCTCTGTTGGATTGATGTACTCAAAAGAGCCTGAAAATTTATTTCATCTGGCCCAGGAGCTTGGCTTGCAATCATGTTTATCTCTGGAATGATTGAAATCTGGCCATGTAGTGCAGATCTAGCATCTATTTGATTAGAAAATATGGCAAATGCAGCTGTTTCATATGGGTCATCAAGGGTTAACTTGCGCTCTTTGCTTATCTGTTGCTCTATACTTTCTTTGTCCTTATACAAGGAATCGAGAGCGAATTCAATCTTTTCCAGTTCACGACGATTTCTTTTTCTGTTTCCGATACATTGTGAGATTCCTGTGGAGTTTTCAATGTCTCCCGGCGATTCTCCACAGACTTTTACAAGCGCTCCCTTCTTTGCCTCTAGAGCATTAATCTTAGCCACAACGGCATCCCATTTCGACATCAATTTGTCCACCTTCTGGTACATGTAAACAGGTACTAATTTTAGAAATGTATCTGGAAATAAATCCCTTAGTTCAATCTCTAGATACTCCAAGCGCGACTGGATAACTTTCTCCATTGCAGCAGATTCAATTGAATCTCTAGACCTGTGTGATGACGCCATTGTGATGCTGGCCGATGTCAACTGAGCACTCGATTTAGTCACTCCCGCATCCCGATACTCTACGACATATTCACGAACTTGAGCCCAGCACAATTTTTTGTGACCAGCAATGTGGCCAACACAACGATTCCGGAGTGCCCAGTTAGATTTCCCCAAGAGGATCCCCCCTTGCTTGTATATGCTGCTTATTGATGCTGGAACATCCTCTGGAAGTGTCCAATACGGAATTACAGGCTTATCAATCTCGTCCATTTGATCTAAAATTTTGGTACCGTAAACAAATTGGGAATCTGTATCTTCTGGATCTTCAGAGGCGTTTTGATATGCATCCTTACATAGCCCAACAAATCTCAAGTCCTCTGTGTGCATTATCATGGGGGACAAAGCAACCAAGATTTTCCTCCACACCGACAAACGAAGTCCATGAGACCGTGCTATATCTGCTATAATTGTTCTTGGAAGTGATCCGGGAGCTGTTCCCAAGGGGCCAGTAAATCCCAAATGGATTGAGTAAAATGATCTGTAGAGAGCAAATGAGCAAGCATGCCAGTAAATTGCCCATATAGAATACAATGAGAACAACCAGAACAATACCAAGGCTGCCCACAAGGTATTTTCTTTGGAAGCAACATTTGCCATCGTAAACAGCATAATCGAATCCACATTGGTCGTCGCAGTCTCCAAATTCGTACTTGAACGATACAGAGGCAGAAGGACAGCCATACCAATCACAGCTAGAGGAAAGAACAATTGCATTCCAAGGGTGTTGATCCGTACCATCATCAAACTATCTATACCAGATGTAAGAAAAAGGTCTACATCCTGAACCTGAAATACATGCTCAAGGAATGAAAACATCTTACTCAACAAGCTACTCCTTGGAAAAGGAGGGGGGCGGTACAGCAAATCACTTATCTGGGTAGTTCGTTTGTGATATATACGCCTCCATCCCTTTATATTCCTTAGAATCGTAAAAAGAACAAGCACTACACATCCTCCAGCGACAGAAAGCCATATACTGGTGACGAGTTGATTCGTGTCAACAATGTTGTAGCAAGAGAAACCTGTAGGGTCTTGACAGGATGATCCTGTATCATTCGTGCTATTAGACATTACTAATTCTTTTGAGTATCTTTAGAGAAGAAAAACTCGTCAAATAACTTGATCAGTTGCCAAATGAAGTGAACCAAGAACGCGATGCTCATTGCACAAAAACAGGTGTACACGAACGCAAGCATGTCACCATAATTAATTGTAGTAATGTATATACTTACATGATTTGTGCCATAAATGCTTGATTTTATTTCTAGGTGGTAATGCAGTTTTCAAAGCTGTTTCATTTGTTCCATGGCCATGACATAAAATTCATATGAATTTGCATGCATGTTCATGTAGAGAGACACAATCTTCGAATCACTGTTTTTTAATCGTGCTAGCTCTGCTTGCCAATACTTGGCAGTAAGCTTCCCACTGATTCACAAATTCTCTCCACTGGTCTTTGGTAGCCCCTCCTTCCTTTGCCACGTGCTGACGAAATTCACTTTTTAACATTCCATCACCCAGGCTTCTCATTGGCTCGTCCAGATACTTCAAATGTGCTTTAAGCACTCTACGATAGAGCACGAGTGCTTGATTCCTCAAAATGGGCGACATGTGTGACTACAGAAAGGTTATGCCGAGTCTGTGGAGCCAGTCAAAGCGTTCATTTGCTGATTTTCAAAGTCCATAACCTGTTGCTCTCTATCCATTTCAATAATTAAAGGAACCACCAAAACCAGGAATGCCGTTCCAGCGATCCATGCTGCTTTTCCAGTGCTTTTTGTCAGTTTCTTCAATGAGGCGCCAACGTCGTGAAACGCACCGTGTGCAGCAGATCCTATCGCAACCATACCTATATCTCACTCCTTGAATAATAACTAGTTTAAACTTGGAGGCGTAGCAAGGAAGCGTGCTTCTATTTGGAATAATACAGTATGTATAGACAGAGAACATGGCATGTATGGTTTCAGCCGAAATAAAAATGACAAATTTTAAAGTTCTTTTTGACGTCCAGGCATCTAGACTCGCATAATGCATTTACAATTTAGTATAGAAAGATACAGTCGTTCCGAATATAGGATCTTTTCCAAGTGATACACCATGTGTATCTGAGACGGCTTCACAGCACTTGAGACAATTTTGATAGAGATCTTGATCTGAATGGATAAAGGTAGCAAGTGTTCATAATATGATTTGATTTGATCATGTATGCATTGCAATAGAGCATTGTGACTTTAGAGCTGGCATGTTGGGTACAAAGAAGTGTGCTCCTCTTCCCAAAAGGGTACACCTTCACAATGCTTCCAAAATGATCCGTTCTGCCTCGTATCAACGTTTCAGAGCTATCAAAGATGCCAAAGTACATTCCAGAGAATTTATATCCTGGATGATCGTGCTAGTCCTGCTTCTATCCATGCTTAATGGGGATGGAAGTCTTGGGTCTCCATTTGGAATATTGGAAGCAACCTTGCCATACTTCTTCTCAAAACAACGGGCTCCCGGGGAACCACCTCATAGACATGCATATTTGGCAGATATAGAAACATTACGGCATAGTGGGGATGAATGTGCAGACTTGCTGAGGATACCAAAAGTTGCATTGCTCTTTTTGACGAGTGGAGATTTGTTCCACGAGCCATCCTGGAGATTGTGGCTGAAATCAGCAGAAGGGATGATACCATCTCAAGTCGTATCGGAAAACATCTGTGGTAGATCCAGCCTCGGCTCAGAGGACGAGTTGGCTTCTGCAGGCAAAGTTTGTACATTAAAGCCTCCAGAACAATACCAAGATACAGAGTACAGGAATCAACACCTGTTTTCTATGTATGTGCACGTTCCACCATCATTCGAAGGGTTTGATCCCCAGTCCTTATGGCATGGTAAAGTTGTTAGATATCGAGTGGAGACACAATGGGGCGCTCATACCCTGGTAGAGGCAACCAGACACTTGCTATGGGAAGCTTTTAGGGACCCATTGAATACTAGGTTTTTACTTCTCTCAGAATCTGATATTCCTTTATACGACCCTCTCACCATGTATCAACAGCTCCAGGCAGAAGAAAACTCAAGGCTGGATACTTGCGTCCATGATGATGTGAGCCCTTGGAGATGGCACCCTAGCATGGAAACAAAACGGTTGAAATTCCACCACTGGAGGAAGAGTCCACAGTGGATGACACTTACAAGAGAACACGCGAAGATGGCACTAGAAGACCATGAAGTGTACAGAATGTTTGAGAGGCACTGTTGGAGTGCTTGGGATGATGAGCATTCACGGTGGCATCGCGAATGTTTTTCAGATGAACATTATTTTGCAACATTACTGGCTACATTTGAAAAGGATTCAGAAGGTATTTGCGGTAGTCGTGGAGTAAGTTTTACTTTATGGGAATCCAAAAGTGCTCACCCAAGATCATTCAATCAAGATGAAATCACAATGGATCTCATTCGCAAGGCCCGTGATGGTCACAAAACACTTGGGGGACAACTGCTGCCATCATGTAATTGGCAGGAAGCACAATTAGAAGCGACAGGTTTATTCACCCCAGCGAATGTTGCTTTGGATACAAACTCAAAGGAAGAAATGTGTGAATCTTTCCGTACAAAAACGCCTGTTTTAAGCTCTAAAATGCCTGCGACATGCTTTTTGACTGCTAGAAAATTTGGTAAAGACTCCGTATCTAGAGTAAAAAAGCTTTTCCTTCACTGTGACCAAGATTCAATGTTTCTATCGAAAGATGTATGCCTGAAAGAAGGCGGTGCTGTCTGTGACAGTGTATGGTCTCATATGAAGGCTATGTTTTACAAGGATGTCTGTTGATTTGTTTTGTTTTGCCTATGCATTTTCTAATGCAGTCTTGATGGATCCAAAGACCGTGTCCATATCTAATGCACCGTCTATTTCCACGAGCTCTTTTTTGTAATATCCAACAACGGCCTCTACGTTTTTGTGGTATGTATCCAAGCGTCTTCTGACCATCTCTTCAGTGTCATCACTCCTTTGTTCCAGCCTATCCACAATCTCTGCTGGAGGAGGCTTGAACTTCAGGTGGTAAATTTCACCCGTTACAGGGTCGTTTCGGCGACCAACAACACGTTCCACAAGGTCTTCATCTGGCACATTCACAAGCAAGAATACATCTGGCCTGATATTTTCGGCCTCGATTGCTTCAGCTTGCTCTGCAGATCTTGGGTATCCATCAAGAAGCCACCCCTGTTCCATTACCTGTGGTTCTGCAAGTTTATTTTTCACCATCTCCACCACAACTTCATTGGGTACAAGGTCCCCATTGTCCATGAACGACTTTGCTTTTTTCCCAGCATCGGTTCCAGCGGCTACTTCCGCTCTGAGCAAATCTCCAACAGAGATGTGTACAAGACCATACTCCTCCACGATACGAGCGCACTGAGTACCCTTTCCAGCAGCAGGAGCACCTGCAATCATCACTTTAAGAGGTTCACCACTGGATGCGTGAGCATTCTTCGACGCCCTTGTCTTGGTGTTACTTTCCTTGCTTACGCACTGACCCATACTGAATGTGGCTGCTGCTACTTTATGACTGCGATGGGGTCTACTGCACCTCAAATGCACAGAGTTACCCTTACTTCTGTTGCTATTGGTCCTGATCACCAATTCCCTCTGAAAACCACCCACGTGTGACGCCGTCGTGAGCATTTACCTGGCAGTAGTAGAAAAATAGGAAGCGATGTATGTCAAGGGATCTTGATGGAGACAAAGATCGTAATCTATTGAGTTATTTACATAAAATTTCAAGGTTATTTACGTGATCGTCCCAGTGAATGTGTTTCTGAGATGATGTGGACCGGGTGAGATCTGGTCCTCAAACTCAAGGCCTTGAAACCTAGGTTTGCTTCATTGTTTCATTCATCTTTGGTATACGTACGAACTCACACCTCTATCTCATCTACATTATATTTGATTGAATCTACAGTAGATGACAGTATGGCCAGGAAAAGGAAGAATACGAATGTGAAGAAGAAGGATCAGGTACCCATGTCTTCTGAAGAAGAGTTTGTCCCCTCCCCTGTCTCAAGTGATGGTGAAGATGATATCGTCCTGACTGATCTCAACCTTAAAGAAGAATTACAAGCCTTGCAGGAAGGCGATGCAGGTCCAAGTACCTCTTTGGGAACCAAGAAGAAAAGGGGTGGAGCCAAGAGAGGGCCAGCTATGAAGAAGAAACCGCGAAAATCTTCGAAGAAAAAAGGTGATTCTGAAGATGATTCGACAAATGTGTGGGGTCCTTTTGAGGAGGATGAAGATGATGAGGTGAATCCGGATAATTTTTGCTTTACCAGAGAGCTGAAGGAGTCAGAAGCACCTGAAGGTTTGTTAATGGACCTGTTGCCCTTTCAGAGGCAGTTTCTGACTTTTGCGTTGGAGCAAGAGCAGGGAAAATTAAAAGGCGGAATACTGGCGGATGAAATGGGAATGGGGAAAACCATTCAAGCCATCAGTCTTATTCTTAGCAATCCATTAGAGAAGAACAAGTCCCAAACTTCTGCACAAGATGATGGTAATGATGATGATTGCGATGGAGAATTCGCAGACGAATCGGCTCAATATGTTTCCAACCTTCGATTGAAACTCCAAGGTGCACCGGATAGGCCAATACGTCAACAACCTAGTCAAGTCACTGTGGACAAGTGTGTTGAAGATCCTGCTTCTTCAAGTCAGATCCATGACAATGCCAATGACATGGATGCGGCAAAACAACTAGCTGTACAAAATATTGATGAAAAAGATCAAGATGATGAAAAAACAAATAAGAGTAGAGGTAACAAGGGAAAAGCGAAGAAGAAGACAACAGCGAAAAAGAAAAAAGAGGATCCCTTGGAAGTAGAATGCTATGCAGAGGTTGACGAGACTTTGGAATATTGTGGAGCAACTCTGGTGGTTTGTCCCCTTGTTGCTGTAGTTCAGTGGTACCAAGAAATAATGAGGCATACGGTTCCCGGATCCCTCAAAGTCGCCGTATATCAAGGCCCGAAGCGCTCAACTGATGCCCATAGCATTTCTCAGGCTGATGTTGTCATCACCACATACAATACCCTGGAGGCAGATTTTAGGAAAGCAATGCTACCCACTAAGATTTCATGCCAATATTGTGGTAAAAGATACTACCCAGATAGGCTCAAAGTGCATTTGAGGTTCTTTTGTGGTCCAGATGCAATGAAGAGTGAAGCACTTGCAAAGCAACAGAAGAAGAAGACAACACAAAAGTTCCCCAAGCAGAAAAAGATTGCTGATAGTGAAACAGAGGAAGATGACGACGATGTAGAAAATTTGGATCATAAGGTGACGACAATGGATGAATGGGAGGATATTGATGATGTAGATGCTGTACGACAGGCACAGGCTGTGGTTGGGACAGGGGATTGGGATGACGAGGCTGCAGTCCAAGCAGCTAAAATGATTGCTGCCGATCTAGCGATAAGGAAGAAGGAGGGAGAAAAAAATATTGTATCTGTGATGCACGAGATCAATTGGCGCCGGATCATTCTAGATGAAGCTCATGCAATCAAGGGAAGAAACACCAATACCAGCAAGGCTGTATTTTCCCTCAAATCAATTTTCAGATGGTCTCTCTCTGGTACCCCTCTACAAAATAGAGTCAGCGAGCTTTATTCTCTGATTCGGTTCCTGAGATTGAATCCATATTCATACTACTTTTGTACCAAGTGCCACAAGGACTGCATGTCGCTGGAATATCCGTTCAAGAGAACCATGGCAGAAGAGTTTGTCACTCATAAATCAAAATGCGACACCTGCGACCATGGTCCCATGAGCCATTACTGTTGGTGGAACAAGCATGTTGCCAATGTCATCCAAAGGCATGGTTTTAGTGGGAAAGGAGCCAAAGCGATGATTGTCCTAAAGCACATCTTAAGTCAGATATGTCTGAGAAGAACAAAAGTCCAAGAGGCATCATGTCTAGCTCTGCCACCACGCATCGTTGTTCTTCGGAGAGATGCATTCAGTGAAATGGAGAGAGACTACTATGAAGCCTTATACACTCAATCACAAGTTCAATTCGGATCGTATGTGGAAGCAGGGACTGTCTTGAATAATTATGCCCACATTTTTGATCTGCTCATTCGCCTACGGCAGGCAGTCAATCATCCATATCTGGTGATCTTCTCCAATACTGCAAATAATGCCCGGTCCCAGGCAATAGAATACAATTCTTGTGCTCTTTGTAGAGATCCTCCAGAAGATCCAGTCACCGCAGACTGTGGTCACACATTTTGCAAAATGTGTGCCATGGACCTTTTGTCTGATGATGAATCAGCTGGGACTTGCCAGTGCCCTTCCTGTGACGCTCCGTTATCCATCAGCTTGTTTTCTCAACAGAAAATAAGAGTGCCCAAAAGGAATACCAAAGCAAGCTTCCTGTCAAAATTAGATCTAGATAAATTTGAAAGCTCGACAAAGATCGAAGCACTGCGAGAAGAGATTTATGACATGCTTCAAACAGATCCAGGGGCAAAAGGAATAGTGTTTTCCCAGTTTACATCTATGTTGGACGTGATATGGTATCGTTTAGAACAGACAGGTATCAAATGTGTGAAGCTTAGTGGTGCGATGTCGTTGAAACAAAGAGAGAAAGTCATCAACTCATTCTCAAACGATCCTAGCATTAAAATCTTCCTCATGTCCCTCAAGGCTGGGGGAGTTGCCTTGAACTTGACTGCTGCTTCCCATTGTTTTATAATGGATGTTTGGTGGAACGATGCGATGCAAAGCCAGGCAATGGATCGTATCCATCGATTAGGCCAGTTTAAACCAATGAAGTGTGTCAAGTTCATTATAGAGGGCACCATTGAAGAGCGCATCCTCAAATTGCAGCAGAAAAAGCGTCTCATATTTGAAGCTACAGTCGGTGGCGATACCTCAGCTGTCAATAAATTGACAGAAGACGATATGCGCTTTTTGTTCAAATGAAATGATTCATGACTTTTGCATGGACATGATAAATTCCCACGCATGTGCAGGCACAGTCTGCACAGATAATCTCTTCATCAGGAAAAGAGGCATATCTTTGAGCTCCGCATCAGCATATTTCTTCAGATCTTTCAACAAGATAGGGCTGGTAAATTTTTCTTCCAGAACAACATCTACATTGTACCAAATCGGACAATCACGTGTTGCTTTCTTGTCATAATACTTGCTGCCTGATGAAAACTGTGTTTCATCTGGATATGCTTCTTTAACCACCTTTACGAGCCCAACAATCCCAGGCTCCTTGGTATTACTCGCCCAGAAAAATGCCAGATCACCTGGAGACATTGACATCATTATTTTCTTCGCCTGGTGGTTGCGAACCCCGTCCCATGGTTCTGGAGTAGACTTTTTAGCCAAATCATCAATACTGAACACGTCAACTTCACTCTTCATCAGAAAGAATCTCTGATTCTTACTCTTCTTGCGTTCTAAGGGTTGAGCCTCGGTTTGTTGTTTTGGCGCCGTCCGTTTCTTCATTCTTCTTCCAATTGACAATCCACTCGATTCGAAAGAGTTCACAACTTTCCTCACTGCATGCGTTCGCATCTACCCATATATACGTATATAAATAAAAAACACATTCATTTTATTGTAAAAATTCTTCATCCCTCTGTCTGAGCACCGGATGTTTGTTCCGCCTTGTTGGGCTATACTGTCTGGTCAGTTTCACACCCAACACTCTCTTGATCAAGTGAACCTGCAGCAACGTCAGCTTCTGCTTTCTATATAACTCCCTCTGTCTATGGAGCCATCGTGAAGCTTCAACCAAATCAGTTCGTGTTTCATGCTTGAAAGGATATGTCTCCTGATCGTGGTGCAAGAAGTCTTCGCATAGCCCACCCTTTGCTCGCTGTTCCTCTACATATTCCCGAGCAGTATGAAAGTTAGCAAACCATTTTGATTCAACAGTGTTTGGTCTACTCCATATCATTCCAGCCTCTTCCAACTCTTGAATTTGTTGCTCACTCAGGAGCTGTTTTTGCCTTCTCAGAGCCTTCATCGTCATGGACAAGTATTGTGCCTCTTCTCCCTTGACAGACTTTGGAATGATACAAACGTTGTATTTCTCCTTCCATGCCTGAAGAGACTCTCGTATTCTTTCTATATCCGCCACACCTGGTACTGTGGGGTCAGTTGGGTAGGCAGATACACTCAAGGGAGCTCTACCAGAGAGAGCACCTCTTCTTCTACAATTCAATGAATTAGTATTTCTATATTTCTTTGGGTGCAGGAATACTCCCGACACAATTGACACAACGTGCTGCATGCTCTTCTTCTTGTCCAATTGATTCACATTGTTTGTGAATGGGATCTATTCAGAGACTTCTGTGTTGTTGTTTCCAAACACCGATCCAGCATCATCATAGTTTTATATA
>PJEL010000077.1_pt1 | contig 105329 bp, 94 predicted proteins | sample 1853271 | NCBI WGS metagenome assembly PJEL01 (sample SAMN08108733, study PRJNA415343) | Invertebrate metagenome, whole genome shotgun sequencing project. | host: Globobulimina | place: Sweden: Gullmar Fjord | collected 2015-08
CTCCAGTCGACCACATCGCATGGTGTTCCGGTACTGATACAGCGCACAGTTCCGCGATTATAGGGCAGGTAGATTGTTGTGCCTCTTGCTCTGCCTGAGGGCCAAGCTTAACGCTTTCCCTTTTTGAAGGTGAAAAGGGCATTCTAAGATGAAAAAGCCGCTATTTTCGACATTTTTTCATAACAAAACAGACTGTTATCTTGGTCCGACTAGAAAGTTTGGTAATAACCATAATGTTTTTGCAATTTGTAGTGATTTTGACTTTTGAGATTCTGTATTAGCTGACTTAACAATAGGATGCGAAAACTTAGCAAATAAATTATCAATTTCCTCGTCAGGGATTGTAAATGGTTTTTTCTTTTTCATTGTTCGGTTAACGACATTAATTTATTTCATTATTTTTAATGTAATCTAACGAATAAGGATAGATCGTGGATCGCTGCGCTCTCACAATCTATCCTTATTCGTTATGTGATTTTATAATCAAAATGGCAGTGGCCCATCGTCTTCATCATCGTCATATGGACTCATGTCACTCATTAAGTTAAGGAATACTCCCAGTGATTCACATAGGTTTTTTATGGTTGTACTGTGTGTGAGCTTCTCTTCTGATGTTTTTGCTTTCTTCATATCTTTTATGGAAGTCATTATCTCACTTGAAATACCATTCATCATTTTTTCGGGATCCATTATTATCGGCCTTTATTTAATTTTTAAATTGTATTGTTAATTTATTCACACATAACGCCTAGCTAACCAGAAAAAATGGGGTGACTGGGACTTGGCAAAGGCACCGAAAACACCCTAATCGCTAATGCCCCAATAAACCGCGCCCCTTTTTTTCTTGTTCAACATGTTGTTCGGGAAAATATGTCGTTTGATTTCTATATTGCCCATTTTGGCCCCAAAATCAATTTTGGGGTCTAGTAATATCAATTACTTACATAATCTGTGAGTCAGTATTCCGACATAAAATCGGTAGGTTAGCGTGGCCCGACCCCAACCCCGCGAAAAGAAAAAGGGGGTAGAAAAAGAATAATGACTATCTTCTTTATTTTTGATTTGTTCTTGAATATTTACCTGTAAAGCTCATGCCACCTAGAAGTAGTAGGAGTTTTTTGTTGCACTACATTTGCACTCTCTATTATTTCCTTCCACATAAGTGGAGCTAACTTGAAGCGGGGCTGTTCCCGCTGTCAATGTTTAGTGATTTAGGATTTTTTTCTTCATATGTAGCTATTTTACCTGCAAAACTTGCCATTTCTTTTAACCACCTTGAAATGTCACGGAATAACACTTCCCGTTCCGCAATTACTAATCTGTCTATTGTTTTAATTGTTTGGTTAGGTTCTGTGGGATGTTCGATTTCAGGACCTTTGGGCATCAGCGAAAATGGTTGGCTTTGCTGTACCTCTCCTTTCATTACAAGCTCTTCTAAGTGATGAATATCATTTCGGATGTTTCGAAGCTGGTCGGATATTTGATTAGCAACAAAACGAGGTCTTTGGTTTTTAAATACAACTTGGAGATTTTCAGGCAAGTCCTTATGCTTACGGAATCGTGTAAAACATATAATCGCTCGGTGCATATTTGAAAGACAACTTTCAAAATGTGAGACTGAGCGATTCATTGCTCCAATATTCACCGAGTCATGTGTATCCCAAAACTCTTTTAATTTCGATACACCAAGACGGTATTCTACTAAAGCCGCTTCAACGAGTCGAATATATGTTATTGCTAAAGCTTTTAATTGATAGCTGGATTTAAAAGCCCCCAAAAAGACAACTTTTACCCAATAGTGGGGGAAACCTTTCTGATATTCTTCAATCTCTGGAATATCGAAATCTATATACATAAATAACGTCCATATTTTGACAAGTTATACATGATTTATTTGCTGTGCCATAGCTTTAGAGCCTATATCTTGATCCGCCTAAACGCCGTATTATTTCACGTCATTATTTTATACGAAATCGAATTAAGCGGCTGTTTAGCGTGATAATACCGGGATAAAGGGTTTTATCACGCGTTTTTGCAGTCTAAATTTTTAACATTTATTTTATAAAAGCGTCAACGTGAACAAATGTTCACAATGCTTGTGGATTTATAAGTTTTTCAACCATAAACATGGGAATCTGTCAATCATCTGTTTTGTTTATTATATAAATTTTCAGTAAGTTATCTGTTGTGGAAGTTGATTAGATATTACTTGTAGTAATAACAAAAAAGCTGATTTTGTAAGAAGGAATCTTCTAGAAGAGTTGTCCTGCAGGAAGAACCGGAATTTCCAGAACGAATCAGCAAAGTCTGTGGTAAGTCTTGATTTATGCGATTTTAGTTTTGTGCTAAATATCCATAAATCGTGACTGACCACAGACAAACTTTGGAGTTACAATTAAAATAGCTGTGAATTACTCAGATGAAAGGGCAGAGTCGAATTCAATCATTTGGTCTGGAGTTACTATAGGGCCGATTATAGATTTTAACCCAAGAAGGTCTCTTCTCCAGGTATCAAGTGTGTGAAAGAATTCGTTGGGCATACCTTTTTCTTTGGAAAATTCAGTGACTGACATGTCTATACGATTCACCAAGTTATCAATATACAAGGAAAATTGTTTAGTATAAGTTTCTTTGTCGTATTCTTTAGAAATTGTTTCCTTAAAGAGTTTTTTCAAGTCGGGATATTTTGGGATTCTTCCGATTGGTGTCCAGATTGTCTCAACTCTTCCTAGATGCATTAATGCCATTATTCGCATCCATACCTTTGTATCTCGTTTCTCACCAATCAAGCTATCTTTTTCTTCAAAGCCCAGGGTTGCTCTGGCACTTTTATGAAGCCAATAGTTGACTTGGAATCCACTTGGCATGTTTTCTTGATTTAAATTTTGGTTTTCGCCAAATGCTTTATAATGTCGGATATATTGTCCAAGGGGTCCTGGGAAAAATGCTTCGTTGGCAAAAGGTGATCTCTTTTCACTGCCATCAGCACCAATTTCAGTTGCAGTTGTTGCAGACCTGATAATGGCACCGTGTACAACAGTGTTCATCCAGTCATGTGCCATAACAATGGTGGGCATTGTCGTGTAATCGCGTCCTCCAAACAAGAGACCACTTAATTTCACTCCTTTGGGATCTTCAGTTGCAGGGTCATAGTTAGATAGGGTATCCAGAGAAATTGTAAAACGGGCATTTTTATGAGATGCGGGTTTACCTGATTTATTGGTCCATTCTCCTACGAAGTTTTGACCATTTGGTGGAAGTTCACATCCCATTCCTACCCAATATGGTTTCTTATCTTTAATAAGGAGATTGGAAAAAATTATTTCGTTTTCAGCTCCTTGCAAAACTGTCATAGTTTCAGGATCATCTTGTGTGTTTACCCCTTCAATTATTCCGAACATACCCTTTTCCGGGTTAACTGCTCTCATGTCGCAACTGTCAGGATCGATGAAAATTTTAGCAAGATCGTCTCCAATCAGGTGGGTTCCGGTCATGGCGGTACCTGTTTTTCCACACCCACTGGGGTAGGCTCCGGCAAAGTAGATAACCTGATCTTCCATGTCCAGGCCTGTAATAAACATGTGTTCATCAAGTCGAGAACCAAAATGGTTACGCAGATTATTCATGTTACAGAAACGATGGTTTATTTTTTTGGGAGCGATAGAGTTACCTGCATATTGGTTATTCATGCTGTAGGATCTAAAACGTTCTACATCCATAAATATACGTCGGTTTTGCAGGTTAACGGAAACATTATTGATCGATTGCTCTCCGCCACTGTGATAGTTAATGAACATATAGCCTTTATTGGCGACATCTTTTGAAAATTGTTCAGGAGTAGTCATCCGGTATAAAAGATATTCACTGTGGATTACGTAATATGAATCAGTGATCTGGAGTGTGGGATCGGAAACGATACTACCTACTGGTCCTCTGGAGATAAAAGAAACTATCATCTCTTTTTCTTTCATAATCTCATTCATGATATTACGTACTTCAACTAATCCGGACCGATGTTCAGCCTTTTGTTGAAGCGAGCTGATTTCAGTGTCTTCGTAAGCTAAATATTTTGTATTTGCTGTGTCGCGTCCCTGATCGTTGATTCCATCAAAATGGTAGCTGTGTCTCTTCTCATTAAGAGATGATTCTTCATTTGTTTCTAAAGATTTGGCTCGTATATATGCAATATCCTCTTCTGAACCTGTATTGATGAATACCGAATTAGGGTTCATGCGAATAGCCCCATTGTAAATTGGGGTTATCACTTCATCGCTTAATTGTTTAAGTTTTTGGTAATTATCATTATTCATCAGGCCGTCAAAGTAGGCTTTCATCATTTCTAGTCTGATAGGAGTGGATGTGTCGACATTTCCATCGGGTCTGTTTGCTTGCTTGTTTGTTGTCATGATACAATAAGGATGTGGGGAGAGGATTGATTGATAGTTGCATACTTAGAAAATATCCTATACCACATCCAGATGGTTAGCTAAAGAGAGATATGTCTTGAAAACATTTAATTTTTTCTTGGTATTTATGTGACTGTTTTGCCGTAAATTTATAATTTGCTTTTTATCGGTGTTGTTGATGGCAGGATTAGGTGTTCATAATTTTGGTATCAATAACTGATAATTTAGCAGGAGCATTTATTTAAGGGGAGGATATGGTCGAAATAATACACCCTGAAAATAGACTTGAGCATCATGAGAAATTGCTTGATAGCTACCTTTCTGCTTCGACTCCTCTTGCCTTGACTGGTGCTGGTATTTCTGTAGCTTGTGGAATTCCTGATTTTAGAAGTGCAGGAGGGTTATGGTCGGTTTTTGCTCCTGCTGAATATGCCACGCTGGAAGTATTTGTTAATAATCCACACAAAGCCTGGGATTTGTATCGTGCCATGGGAAGAGTTTTGCTCGGTAAGACACCTGATTTTGCGCATCGAGCCTTGGCAATGTTAGAGCAGAATGAGTTGCTAAAGGGGATTATTACTCAGAATGTTGATGGTTTACACCAGGAAGCAGGTAGCGATAATGTTCTGGAAATACATGGTGATCATCAGCATCTTCACTGTATTCAATGTGATTTTTTAAAAATTGCTGATACTAAATATTTTGAAACTATTGCTTTTCCAATCTGTGATAATTGCGGCTTTGTTCTCAAACCAAATGTTGTTTTGTTTGGAGAACCTGTCAGGCGACAAACCGAAATTCAAAATCTGGTTAATAAGTGTGACTTGCTTTTGGTGATTGGTACATCCGCTCAAGTGTATCCAGCAGCTGAATTACCATATAGAGTAAAAGAAAATAAAGGTTTGATATATGAATTTAATAAAGAACCAACCGTGTTGAGCTCTGAAAAATCAAGATCGTTATCTATGACTGATTACTTGTTTTTAAGTGATGTCGAAATAAGTCTGCCATATTTTGTGAATACTATTTTGCAGATGTTAGAGTAGTTTTTTTCTTTGGCATGATTGTATTTATGTCTATAATAATATTAGGCAGTTAATTCGCATGCTAGATATTTTGGCAGCGTGCATGGGAAGTGTTATGGAGGATTTATTATGTCTATATCTCCCACCTATAATCCACCTGATTTTAGTTCAAAGGAATTTGTTAATTCTCCACTTGTGAAACTAGAACCTGCTCCAGCTGACGGTATTGCTCCTGATGGTTATCATGCAACATCCAATCATCCTGAATATATTCATTTAGATCTTAATCAATGGGTATTGGTACCTGAAAGCAGAATGGATTCTGTTTTAGTTGTGTCGGGTAGTTCCGTGCAGGCTGTTGAATCAAGATCCTTGCAGCAGGGTGATATGGTAGTTGTAGGCAGAAGTGAAAATGGCGAGCAGGGAATCATGGTACACACTGATGGTTTTGTCGCAAGTCAGACTGAAGAAACCGGTAAATTCCTGTTTCGGACACGTGGGACTCGTGAAACTCCTTTCTCACGTTCTTATGATCAATTGTATGAAGTACTCCGTCATGATAGGGATAATGGTTATATAGTTTGGGTATTGGGACCAGCTGTCGCTTTTGACAAGGACAGTCGAAATTCAATGCAGGGATTGATCGAAAATGGGTTTTGCCATGCTTTATTGGCTGGAAATGCCTTGGCCACCCATGATCTGGAAGCTTCGATATATAAAACCGGCCTGGGGCAGGATATTTATTCGCAATTATTACACCCACATGGTCATTACAATCATCTTGACATTCTTAATAAGGTAAGAAAATCAGGCTCCATAAAAAGTGCCATCAAAGATCTTGGTATAACAGATGGTATTATGTATGGATGTGAGAACAATGATGTCCCTTATGTCCTTGCTGGTTCAATTAGAGATGATGGTCCATTGCCAGGTGTGTACAGCGATGTTTACCAGGCTCAGGATGCCATGAGACTTCATGCTAGAAAAGCTACTACAGTTATCACCATGGCGACGCAGTTACATTCAATAGCTTTTGGAAATATGACTCCAAGTTACCGCATAATGCCTGATGGTTTGGTAAGACAGGTTTTCTTTTATATTATTGATATGACAGAATTCAGTGCCGATAAACTAGCTAATCGAGGATCATCGCAGGCCGTTGCTATTTTAACAAATGTTCAGGATTTTATAGTTAATTTGTGGAATAACCTCTCCCGTAAATAATTTATTTGTGAAAATTGCAATAAGCAGCATGAAACAGGTTTGTATATACTGGGGTGGATCTGGACAATGATTGACATCACAAAACCTATCAGAATTATTGGAATTCCAATGGATCTTGGGCAAACCAGACGTGGCGTTGATATGGGGCCATCGGTGTTGCGTTATGCTGATCTCACTGTCAGACTCAGGCAACTTGGATATTCCATTAAGGATTCTGGAGATCTGAAGGTTACACTGCGCAGCACATTGCCTGATGATTCTGATGAAGAGCTTCTTGAGGCAATTACCAATGCTTGTAATGCAGCTTATGCTGCTGCCCTAAAAGCAGATATAAATAAGGAACTGCCGATTTTTATAGGAGGTGACCACTCCATTTCCATTGGCACCATCGGTGGTGTCACTCATCATCAGGATAAAGGTGTTTTATGGATTGATGCCCATGGTGATTTTAATACGCCGCAAACATCAAATTCCGGGAATATTCATGGTATGCCTCTTGCCGTTTTGTCTGGATATGGACATCAGAGTTTGTTGGATATTGGCAGGAAGGGTCCCAAGGTTCCATCGGAAAATGTTGTCTTAATTGGGGTGCGCGATCTTGACAGTAAAGAAAGACGTGCTCTGAAGGAGAGTAAGATAACAGTTTTCACCATGCGCGATATTGATGAGCAGGGGATGGGATCTATTATGCAAAAAGCGTTGTCAAAGCTTGAGCCTCTTGAGCAAATTCATGTCAGTCTGGATATGGACAGTCTCGATCCTATGATTGCACCTGGTGTGGGAACCCCTTCTCAGGGAGGACTTACTTATCGAGAGGCTCAATTGATTATGGAGATGGCCGCAGACACCCACAAAGTTACTTCTCTGGATATCGTTGAGATAAATCCAGTTATGGATCAGGCGAATCAAACTGCTAAAGTTGCTGTTGAACTGGTTGTATCGTTATTTGGAAAAAGTATAATTTAAAGGGTATCTTGAAAAACAAGGTTATTTATTCAAAATCAAGGCGTACTCCAATTGATCTTAAATACCCTCAATTTGTTTAATCTAAATGTTATGTATTTGCAGGAGTTCTTTTGCTATTCAAGCCTCTTGGACTTTGAAAGTGAAAGAATGTGACATTCTTTTTCATATACATAGATAGTGTCTCCTTCGCATATTTCACCATGATCATTGGGGATTCTGACAGAACTGTTAGGGTAGAGCGGATCTCCATCTTCAAATCGTGAGAATGCATGTCTGCCTCTCCCGGTAAAACATTTTACAATAGCCAGTGAGTAATTTGACTGGTTCCATACTTTTAGAATATCCACATCGAGTATTTTGTGGAGCACATCTTTCTTAAGTTTCTTTTTTGAAGATTCATCAAAGTCAAAGCAGGTTTTCCATAGAGAAAATCCCATGGTGTTTGCGGGTAAAAAACAGATGGTAAAGAGAAGCGACATGAGTATACTTTTTTTCATTATTGTTCCTTACTAATAGTACGAATGTTGTTGCATATTTTGTGTAAGATAAAAAATAGCATCAATAAATTATAAGCTATTTTGAAAAAATCAGATAATTTCAAGCTTCACTTTTTGTTGGTATTATATAAAGCTTTTTTCAGCTTGGTTAGAGTTCAATATGGAGAGTTTTTTTCCTGATTTTCTGTTATTGTTTTTCGCTTGTAGTAATGTATAGGCAATTATAAAAAAAAATTCAAAATAAAATCATGCATGATGTTTCATTTTTAATGAAATATTAGGTGAATACGCTGGTATTTTGCAGAGTTGTCTTACTTAAAGATAAACCTGGACAGGTACCACAGTGTGGATATTATATTGAATAACAATAGGATACGAGAAGGAGAAGAGGTATGTCTGAGGCACCAATGATTCAGGCCATGGTCTGGTACAGAGAAGAAGATTGGCAGCATCTTTTGAATATTTTTTCAGACGTTCATCTGTTACCAACCACATATGGGGAATGGCTGGTAAAGGCTAATCAAAATTTGGAGAAGGCAAAAGAAAGCGGTGATGTGGTTGTGAAAGTCTTTATTGATCCCGAAGTTTTCCCTGATTGGTGTAAAAAACGGAGCAAGCAGGCTGATGCTGAAGCCAGGACTCAATTTGCTATTGATGAGGTGACTAAACAGCAATTTGGTGGAAAAATCTAAAACTGTTTTCTCATGTTTTTTATTTAGAAGAGGGCCTCTTACACCATTTTACATGGTACAGAAGCTCTCTTGAAAAAAATTATCAGCTTATACTTCAAGTCCCCATATATCTTTGGCATACTCCTTGATTGTTCGATCACTGGAAAATTTACCCATTCTGGCCACATTGAGAATTGATTTTTTTGCCCATGTTCTTCTGTCTCGGTATTCATGATCAACTTTCTGCTGGCATTCCAAATAAGATTCCAGGTCTAGGAGAAGCAGATATGGATCGTTTGCATCCAGTAGGCTGTCAACGATTGGGCGAAACATTTCTCTGTCTCCAAAATTAAATGTACCATTTCCAATACTGTCAATTATTTGAGTGATAACAGGATTGTTTTCATAAATTTCTTTTGGTGTACGACTTTTATGTAGGTGTTCGTAGGCCGCCTCTTTAGCTGTCAGGCCAAAGATGAATATGTTATCTTTTCCTACCTCTTCAAGTATTTCAATGTTAGCGCCATCAAGAGTGCCGATTGTCAAGGCACCGTTAAGGGAGAATTTCATGTTTCCTGTGCCTGATGCCTCTGTACCGGCTGTGGAGATTTGTTCGGATAGTTCTGCTGCAGGTATGATGTTTTCGGCAAGAGAAACGTTGTAATTTGGGATGAAAACAACCCGCAGGGTATCTCCGACTCTGGGATCATTGTTGACAATTTCAGCAACAGAAGTGATTAGTTTGATAATGAGCTTGGCTTTGGCATAAGATGGTGCAGCTTTACCTGCAAAAATAACTGTTCGCGGTGTTCTTTTTTTGTCAGGTTCGCAGACAATATTTTGATATAGAGAGATAACATGCAGAATATTGAGTAGCTGTCTCTTGTATTCGTGAATTCTTTTTACATGTACATCAAACATGGAGTCAGGGTTGACTTTTATTCCATTGATATCATGTATCAGCTTGGCAAGTTTTTGCTTTTTAAGCTGTTTTACTGCCATCCATTGGTCTTGAAAGAGCTTGTCTTCGGCAAATTTTTCTAGCTTTTTCAACTCATCAAGATTTGTAATCCAACTTTCACCGATATGCTTGGAAATGTGAGATGCCAGTTCACTGTTGCATTTTAGCAGCCATCGTCTTGGAGTGATGCCATTTGTTTTGCTATTGAATTTGTTTGGGTACAGCTCATGAAAATCTTTGAATATTTTCTTTTTTAGGATATTCGTGTGTAGCTCGGCTACACCATTAACAGAATGGCTGCCAATAATAGCAAGATGTGCCATACGTACTCGTTTGGTTTTGCCTTCCTGGATAATGGACATTTCCTGGATTTTTCGTTGATCACCGGGGTATAGCTTTGTTATCTGGTCAAGGAAACGGTGGTTAATTTCATAGATTATTTGCAGATGGCGGGGCAGGATTTTTTCGAGAATATCTACAGGCCATGTTTCAAGAGCTTCAGGCATCAATGTATGGTTGGTGTAACCAAATGTTTTCACACAAATATCCCAAGATTTCTCCCAACTGAGTCCTTCCAGGTCTAGAAGGATTCTCATTAATTCTGGAATGGCTATGGCTGGATGAGTATCATTTAGTTGAACGGCAATCTGATTAGAAAAATCATCAAATAATTTGTTTTTCTTTTTATACCTGCGCAATATGTCTTGAAATGTAGCAGCTACGAAAAAATATTGTTGTTTTAAGCGTAGTTCCTGGCCTTCACGGATGTCATCTGACGGGTAGAGTACTTTAGAGATGGTTTCTGATTTGACCTTGCTTTGTACTGCCCCAATATAATTTCCAATGTTGAAATAAGACAGATCTAGTTCTCTGGAGGCCCTTGCTGTCCAGAGGCGCATGTTAATAACATGGTCATTGTTGTAGCCAGGAACCAGAATATCGCATGCCATGGCGGTTACTTCTTCGGTTTCCAGCCATTGAGCACGGTAGTTTCCATTGCTGTCGATATAGCTGTTTACCTTGCCGTAAAAGAAAACAGGGTAGACATACGATGCCCGTTCAAATTCCCAGGGATTTCCATATCGTAGCCAGTTATCAGCACTTTCAACCTGATAACCATCTATGAGTTTTTGGTAAAACAGGCCGTATTCATAACGAATACCATAACCATAAGCTGGTAATTTTAAAGTGGCTATTGAATCCATGAAACAGGCGGCAAGTCTGCCGAGACCACCATTGCCAAGAGCGGCGTCTTCTTCCGTTTCCTGGATAATTTCAAGATCGTGTCCTAATTGCTCAAGGGCTTGGGCCACTTCATCTTCAAGGCCCATGTTGATCAGGCAGTTGCCCAGTGATCTGCCAATAAGAAATTCTAGCGAGAGATAATAGACTCGTTTTTTCTTTTGGTCATAGAACTCTTTTTGAGTTTTGATCCATTTTTCTACAAGAACGTCTCTGAGTGCGTAGGAAAGTGCTTTGTATACATCTCTGTCTCCAGCCCTGTCGGGATCTCTCCCCTGGAAACTCAATAAATGGTGAAGGATGGTTTGTTTGAATTTTTCTGCGCTTGTAAAACCACAGATGGAAGATTTTGGGATAAGTGCATCATTGTTATCATCGGTGTCAGCCATGTTGCTTTACCTTTGCACTGGGAAATGATTGGGTTCAGTCTTCTGCTGGCCTCTAAAAAAAGAATATGTATAATTAGTATAACATAACATTATATTTTGAAACGAAATTTTGAATAATTCGCTCCATGTAGTGCATGTTATTGCAGCATCAGAGTCACTTTTGTTTTTTTTGTCTGATTGATCGCCAGGTGGAGGTTTATTTTTTTTCCGGTGATTACGGCATCCTCAAAGGTTTGTTTGTAAATGTTCCGGTTGTTGCTCCTGCTGTTTTTTAGCCGTGGGAATCGATTTGCCATAAAGTCGAGGAGTCTTTTGTCTTCCTGAATTAACAATGAATTAACGTTACTTGGTAAATTTATGGCATTTGTGTCTTTTGTTTGACTAAAATCAGTTTGTTGAACCTGCTGAGTCATTTTTTGCCGGAAACCATGGAGTATGCCAAGGTAATAGCTGTTTCTGACCGTTCTTTTATTTCCTGGCCATTTGTTTTTGTTTTGTGACCAGAGAGTTGCGAGACGGTTTTCCATAAAATAGTAACAATGTTCAGCTATGGAAATATTTTCAGTTCTACCCAAAAGCTCAATACTTTTAAAATTAGTATCACTGTGAGGATCATAAAGAGTTGAACAGACAACCTGAACGTGGAAAAAATCTCTTAATATGGCACACAGAGAGCGTCTGTAAGCAGCCAATTGTTTTTTACCGGTGGTAATTATTAGATAATCATAGCCATTTTTGAAGTCCTGTTCTAATTGTTTTATATTGTGCGATGTCATAATGTTACAGGCTTTTTGCATAGCAAGTGCAGCTTCGTGCTCGTTTTCTGATCCGGCAAGTGCCAGTAACTTTTTAACTTTAGTGATAATTTTACTGCCATCTTCAGATAAGTTGTCTTTAAGGCATACCTTAATAATATCTTCACTTAGATCACTGCTTGCCTTTCGGAATTTTTTCGGTACGTTTAGTAAAATACAGGCCTTTTGAAATACTTGATTGTGACCGCATTTATGTTCCTTGAATAATTCAGTGCACAACATGTGAGACATTTCATGTTTCAACACATTGATAACTACGTCCCATGAATATTCCAAAATGAGATAGTGGCTGATTTTAATGGTTTTTGAATTTTGATACCATGCACCCATGACCTTTTTGGATGTGGATATTTCAAATACGGGGCAGAGCAATGAAATTTGTCTGTCATCGCATATTGTTTCAAATTCATTAATTAGTTGTCGAGTCCATACCTTGTTTGCTGCTGCAAGATTTTTTTCAGATATGTCTTCTTTATTCATCTGAACAGCCACAGTTTATTTCTTCTTGATGACAATTTTGACATAAAAAACGTTCTGATCCGTCACAAAATCCGAGCAGATGGCTTTCGAATAACCTTCCGCACATCTCGCAAACTTCTTTGGGTTTCCCGTTTTTAATCCCTGTTTTTCTGATAGCCTCAATTCTTTTTAGTACAGGAGGATGACTGTAGTTGAAAAAAACATACAGATAATGGGGTGTTAGGTTTGAGAGGTTAGCAACGCTGAGTTTTTTGAGACCATTGATTATGTCGAATGTGTTTTTGGTAGTTTTTGCTGCATACTTATCAGCTTCATATTCATGTTTTCTTGAAAAGATGTTGAAAAAAATGGAGAGCAATGTGGAGATTGGGGAATAGAGAAAACCAAAGAAAAGCAGACTGGCATAAATTGAAACATGATCCATTGCAAATGCTTTGAATAGTTCTTCATTCTTTAAGAAAAAGGATAAGATATAAAACATAATTCCCATCTGCAGAATGGAAGCAGTCATCATCTTAAAGATATGTTTAAGTTTGAAGTGTCCCATTTCATGAGCCAATACGGCAACTATTTCTTTTGCCGTGAGTTTTTCAATAAGTGTGTCAAAAAAAACAATTCGTCGAAATTTGCCAAAACCGGTGAAAAAAGCATTGAGTTTAGTTGAACGTTTTGAACCATCCATGGTGTATATGCCTTTCATTCTGAAGCTTTCTTTCTTGGCATAGTTGGTTATGGCTTCTTTGAGTTCACCATCGTCAAGCGGTGTGAATTTGTTGAAAAGTGGCATGATTAGTACTGGAGCAAGAAATTGCATGATAATCGTGAAACCGACTACAGCGCCCCAACAATATAACCAGGCGAGTGGTCCGCTATTTTCAAAAAACCAGAAAATGAATCCCAGAAGTGGACTTCCTATTATGACAGCAAGTGCTATGCTTTTAATGAGGTCTAAACAAAAGGTTTTTACTGTGGTTTTATTAAAACCAAATCGCTCTTCAATAACAAAGGTGGAGTAGATTGAGAATGGAAGTCCAATAATACTTGAAAAGAGAAATAGAAGGCCCATGAATATGAGACCTGTTGCAATGGGACCGAAATTATAGCTTCTGGCAATAAGATCAATCCAATTAAAGCCGCCGTATATGATAAAGGCAATGGTCAAAGGTGTCATTATGATTGACTGAAGCAGAGAAAAACGAGTAGTAACCTTTGTGTAGTCTTGAGATTTTGCATATTTCTCACTGTCGAATACATCCTCAAATTCCTTAGGCAGGTTTGGTTCCATGGAGCCAATATTGAGATAGGATAGCACCACATCCAGAATAAATGTAAATAGTATGACGGTAATGATGAACACAAGATAGGGATTCATGTTTTTTTATATTTAGTTTTAACAGATGTTTTGAGTTGTCAGCTTTTCATAAAAGAGATTGAAAAAGCTGAATTTGTAATGACATATTTTGGAGAAGACATTTTTTGTTGCAGTGACGGCACTGCATAACTTATAAGATAAGTGTTTTGGCTAACATTCGGTGAATGTGTTGATTTTTGTCATCTTAAACTATTGTAAGGAGGTGGACGTTTGCAAGAGGAGCATAATACTTCTTCTGTACATATAAAAAAAGGGTTTTCCGGCCTACAGGTTTTTGGGATAACCTTTTTAACAATCATAGTGACGCTGTTGCTTACACTGATTGCTGTAAAAGTCTATTTTTTTCCCTCTTTGTTTACTCCCGTTGTTTTATCAGGAAAAGAACAGCAACAATTTGAACAGAAAATATCTTTTCTTGAACGCATTGGAATGACGGATACAAGAAGCGATGATTCCCTTCCAGCAAATGATGTTGATGACAAAATCACAAAACAACAGAATTATGAAGCAGACGGGAAGGTGATTCCACAGGCTTACAGCGAAAAGGTTGAAGATAGAATAATCATTTTTAATGAACGTGAATTGAATGCATTGCTGGCAAAAAATACTGATTTGGCTACCATGCTGGCCTTTAATCTTTCTCGGAGCGTGATAAGTGCCAGGCTGTTAATTCCTGTAGATCCTGATTTTCCTGTCATGGGTGGGAAAATTATTAGGGTTAGGGCAGGTGTAGAGCTTGGTTATAAAACTGATAAACCGGTAGTAAAGCTCAAAGGTGTTAGCCTTATGGGGGTTCCTATCCCCAATGCCTGGATGGGTGGATTGAAAAATATTGATCTTGTTTCAGAGTTTGGAAATGATCCTGGTTTTTGGAAAACTTTTGCAGAAGGATTGAAATCTGTTGAGGTGCAAGAGGGACAGTTAAAGATCATTTTAAATGAATGATAAAGTGTAGTTATGAAGCTTTGCGAAATTGTTTGAAGTTGGCAACAATATATTTTAAAAAATTTGTAATAAATTAATATTATGCATCCTTTTGTACGCTTTGAAAGTAAAGTCCTGAAAACATTCAGGATGGACTTACAGTTGCATTTTTTCTGGAGTTTTACTCTGACGATACTGGGTGTTTTCTGGTTTCCTCTTTTTTGGTCTGGTGTTGGAATAACAATAATAAAGGAGACACTTGATTTTTATGCCGGTAAAGGATGGAGTTGGGGTGACTTCTGGTTTGGGATAGCTGGCTCATGCATGGCCTATCTTTTTTACCTGGCATCATCGAGTTAAATCAGCTTTACCCTCTATTGAGAAACTATTGTAATTCATTTATATGTTTTATTGTAAACAGGAGTTGAAAAATTATTGATCAACAATAAAATCAATTATTAATTTGGTTAATTCCTCCTTATGCTTACTTTTAAAAAGATGTTGTGCATGTGCTGAACCGTCAAATATCTTTATTTTTTTTGGTGTAGACGACTTATCATAAACTACTTGTACTTGATCGGAAGAGTCTTCCTCTGAAACGATGAAAAGTTTGCTAAGTTTTTTATTTGTTATTATTTTTTCGCTAAAAGGAGCGAGTAATATTACTTTTTTAACAATATCATCAAGAGGTTCATTTACAACATCAAGAACAACGGCTCCTCCCATACTTGCCCCAACCAATGCAACTTGCTTGTTTCCTTTCTGTTTAAGAAAATCTATAGCACTGAAAACATTTGAAGTATTTTTTTCATCCAAGGAAAGAGAAGACAAACCACGCGATTGAAGTTGATCTGCTAATAAGTTCCAGCTTTTACTGTTAAACAATGCGCCTGAAACAAAAATAACAGCACTGCTTGAATCTCCCTGGAAAAATTTTGCGCTGCTTTTATCACCGTTTTTCAATTCCAGTTTTACTTTTTTGAAATTAAATTTTCTTTTTTTAGTATTAGACGAAAAAGAAGTATCGAAAATAAAAGCTGAAGAAATTAATAAAGATATTGCAATAATGACTACTCTTTTCATACGTTCCTCTTTTAAGAATATTTTACTTACTCACCATAATAAGTTTAACAAAACTGCAACAATAGATGTTTTCTGAAAAGGTATTTAAACTGCTTTTTAATTCTTTGACAATAAAAGAATTTTGATTAGAGATCTGTGATTTGGTACGCTTTTTTGGTTTAGCTCTTTATAAAGGTTGCAATGGAGTCTTTTAACCGGATTTCCTTTACCTGAAAATCTGTGAAAAAAGTTTCTAAGTTGAGGTTATTCGTTGAAGGTTATGAGGAAATAGCCATTTCTGTTTTTCTGTGTGATGATTTTAATAGCTTGAGTGTATAATAAATTTTGAAACATATAATTTGCATATTCATATTATAATTTTCTAAATGACAGGACTAGATGAAGGTAATAAGACATAAAGTTCGTGTTCTCATAGCGGAAGATAATTCTCTTGTCAGCGAGATAATCAAGAACTCTCTTAAAGAAATTGGATTTGAATTTGTTGGGTTGGCCACCAACGGACTTGATGCTGTAAAATTGGCTTTTTCCCTTCGTCCTGACGTTGTTTTGATGGATATTGAAATGCCAGACATTGATGGCCTTGAGGCAGCCAAAAGGATTCAGGATCAGGGAGCAATTCCTATTGTGGTATTATCAGCCTATGATGATGATATTTTGGTTGAAAGGGCTGGTAAAGTTGGTGTTTCCACCTATTTAACCAAACCTGCTACTACCAGGGAAATAGAACGTGCAATTGTAATGGCCCTGGCTCGCCATAAGGATCTGATGAAGTGTTGGCAACTAAATAAAGAATTAACAGCTGCACTGGAAGAGATTGAAACTTTGCGTGGGATTTTGCCTCTTTGCTCTTTTTGTAAAAAAATTAGAAATGATGCAGGGTACTGGGAACAGGTTGATGTATATATTAAAAAACATACCAGTGCAGAAATATCACATAGTGTATGCCCAGACTGTATAAAAAAACATTATCCTGAATACGAATAAAGAGTTTGTGGCTGATGAAATAGAACATTTAACGAAGCTTTAATTAATTGTTGGGTAGAGAGTGAGTTGCATTATATGTTTAACTCGTGATTTTCAAAATAGCGTATCTGTATGGATGGGCCATTTCTGGACAGCAGTTTCGAACCAATCCTGAAAAATCGAACCATTTTAATTCAGTTGGTAGTATCACTATCTAAATTATCTTTTCCTTACCGATTTATTGTGTTTTGGGAATCGTGGCATGCCTGTAAGCAGGCTTTTAAGATTTTGATGAATTTATTTAAGGGGGAATAAATGAGTAGTATTTTTGAGAGAACAGTGTGTAATCACATGGCATTGGAAAATCGTTTGGTCCGTTCCGCAACCTGGGAAGGCATGTGCGATGAAGATGGATGTCCTACACCTAAATTGATTGATTATTACAAAACTCTCGCTGAAGGAGGGGTTGGCCTTATTATTACCGGATATTGTTTTGTCAGGCCAGATGGAAAGCAGCTTCCCGGTAAGATGGGTATTCACATCGATGATTTTGCTGATTCGATGAGACAGTTGACAGATACCATTCATAAAGCCGGTAGCAAAGTGTGTGTTCAGTTGGTACATGCAGGAGGGCAGACTGATTCAGTAAATGCCGGAACAACTCCAGTGGCACCCTCTGCTTTGAAACTTGATCAATATCCTGAAACTCCGGTAGAATTAACTAAAAATGATATTGCAAATATAGTTGATTCATTTGGCCAAGCAGCAAGAAGAGCAAAATCATATGGATTTGATGCTGTGCAGTTACATGGAGCACACGGTTATCTTATTAATCAATTTTTATCGTCTCTGACCAATAAAAGAACCGACAATTACGGGGGAAGCCTGGAAAATCGAAGTCGTTTTTTGTCTCAAATTTATGATTGTGTTCGTGGTGAAGTTGGTGCTGATTACCCACTCTTGATTAAGCTTAATGGTTCAGATTTTCTTGATGGTGGTTTGGAGCTGGAAGATGCTGTTGCAGTAGCAGAACTATTGGATAAAAAGGGGATTAATGCCATTGAGGTTAGTGGTGGAACTCCTGCATCTGGAGCCCAAAGTCCTGCTCGTATGAAGATTAAGAAAATGGAGCAGGAGGCCTATAATCTTGAATCAGCCAGAGAGATAAAAAAAGTAGTGCAGTGTCCGGTAATACTGGTTGGCGGAATGAGAAGCAAGAAAATGATTGAAAAAGTTTTAACAGAGGAGCAGATGGATTATATATCCATGGCTAGGCCATTTATCCGTGAACCTGGGCTTGTAAAACGCTGGCAACAGGGTGATAATAGTCCGGCAAAATGTATTTCCTGTAATGGCTGTTTTATGCCAGGTATCAAAGAAGGGGGAATATACTGTGTTGTTGACAAGAAGGAAGAGACTGCAGACAATTAATGTTTAGCAAAAGTGAGTTATATTTTGGTGATTGTCAAAATAAAGTCGATATTGCCAGGGCTATTTTTAAAGAGTTAGGGGAAGATCTTTTTTCAGAGAAGATTTGTCTTAGTCTCCAGCAGATGAAGGATTCTCATAAAAAATTAATTTGCCAAATGGAGCGGGTTGATTTCACTTATTTCTGTTCCAGGTGTGCTGTCTCGGATGGTGGTGGTTGCTGTAGTCTTTATATGGCTGATGAAAATGAAGTTTTGCAGTTGTTGATGAACCTGATGGTGGGAATTAATATTGATTTTCAACGGATTGATGGAAGCGAGTGTTATTTTTTATCAGACAAGGGCTGTGTTTTGTCATTTAAACCTATGTTTTGTTTAAATTATGATTGCCTGGCGGTAAAACAATGTGAAGATCAGGATGCTTTTAATGATTATGAGAATGCTTGTGCTGATTTGCTGAAGGAGCAGTGGCAATTAGAACAACTTTTGCTTGAAAAGTTACAAGTGCTGGGACTGTTACGAACAGGAACTTAAATTTGCCTGTATTTGGAAATATTGTCGAGAAATCAGGAGCCAGATTCTATCTTAATAGAAGGAAGAAGCAAATGGGATGATAGCCTTAATTATCGATTAAATCGATATTTGAGACCCGGCTCCTGAACTTGTTTTATTAGAATTCTACCGCTAGCTGAGCAGTAACCTGATCAGCTGTTTCACCAGTGCCACCATCGTTTGTTCCGTAATCTTCATCGCGGAGATATTCAATGGCCAGGGATGTATTTTCATAGATTCCCATCCCTGCTGAAATCAGCAAACGTGTCTCGGGAAGTTCAAGTGCCATTGCTTCAGAGGTTGTCTGGTAGCTTACTGCAACAACAGCTTCTCGGTTTATAGCCTCAAATCCAAAAGCCGCTTCCACAGCAGTGGCTGTAGGCTGGGCTCCCTGGTTACGAAATACAAGTTCTGCAACATTATACTCATCTTGAGCTGCTACGTGTTCTGCCATGAAAGAAAAAGGGCCAAAGCTTGCAACAAGATGGACAGCAATACCAGCAACTCGAGCTTCAATTTCTTCTGGTAGGGCATCTGATAGTCCATCCGAATTAGAAATATTATTGATCCAGTCGATACCAGCATCTATTGACATATTGTCATTTTCAAATCCATATCCAGCTCTGACGCCAAAAGATTTAACACCATCGTCTTCACCGGTTTCGTTCACATCGCCGTTAAAAGCATAAGCCGACCCGTAGAGACCTGACATTTCGTAGCCGAGTATTATACCTGTATCGCTTGCTTCTCCGATTTCCAATGGTAAGGTGTCGGAAATCATGTTGGTCTCAAAAGCACCAAATGGCATGTATATTCTACCTGCTGTAAGGAACGATGGGCAAACTTTTAGATTGCCGATGGTGATAGAAGCTACATCTAGATCTACAGGTTCAGTATCATCTTCTTCCCAGAGAAGAACTAAGTTACCGCTTACCCATTTATTAATCTGAGCTTCAATTCCCAGTTCTATGGTCGCCAATGTGATGTCACTGGAATCAGTCCCAGCATAATCACTACCCGTAAATGCCTCAACTTCAATGACCCCGCCAAGGTTAATTTTGTCATTTAGTGCTTGAATGAGTGCTGATGTATCTTCTGCGCTAAAAGTAGTTGTTGCTGGCAGAGCAGCCCACACTAGTGCTGCTGTCAGGCATGAAGTTTTTAGCAGTTTCCCGGTTTGCATTATTTTACCTCCTGGTAAATAATTGTTATGTAATATTATTTATATTTTTACAGTGTTAAATTTTTATAAAAATTAGATAAACTTTGTTTAATTGCTCATGTCAGGGGGAATAAAATCAGCCATATTGGTTAGTCTTAAAAGATGCCGTTATTTTGTTGTCTGATTTTCCGCATCAAGAAAGTCTTGCTTGGTCAGTTCAAACTCAGTTCCGTGACCGCTATCCAGCCTCAGGATAATTTTCATGTCATCTTTAAATGGAGGTACAAAATTATATAACCCTTGCTTGTCGGTGGCAGCCTCGATAATCTTGTCACCTTTCTTGTCAATGACATAGATTTTTCCATTTTGAACTTTTTTGCCGCCCATAAAAAAAGCCTCTACATAGACTTTATCATCTTCTACATAACACCATAAAACAGCTGCATGTGCGAAAACGTTGGTTGCCAGAGAGAGGAATAAAATGCCTGCTGCTAGCAAAATTAACGGGTGGCGTGTTTTGTATATGGTTGAGTTAGTGTTGTTGAGCACTGTTTTCTCCTGAGGGGTTACTTTGTATTTGATTTGGAGGTTTCTTTCAGAGCCTTAACTATGTCATTAATATTATTTTGAATTGCTGACTCAAAAAAATCTGCTGTATAGTCTCCGTTTGAAATGTGTGAAAGACTGTAGATACGGCAGCCTGTTTCTTGGAATATGATATCAACATAGCGTTTTTGAAAATCCATTTCTGTAAACAAAATCTGTACATTTGCCTTTTTTATTCTTCTGATAGTGTCTTGTAATTGTCGGGGATTTGGCTCAATGCCATGGCGAGGTTGGATTACAGAGTTCACTTCGATACCTAATTCTTGCATTAAGTAAGCATAACCATCATGAACAGTTGCAATACGCAAATTATTCATTTCATATTCATCAATTTTAGCAAGGGTTGAGGACAGCATACGACGAAGACGCTTGGAATAGGCCCGGCCATTTTTTCGAAATTGTTTTGCATTATCTGGGCAAATCTTGCCTAATTCACGGGCAATAGTCTGAATTTGCTGAATACCACCAGTAATCGAAATATAGGTATGACTGTTAAATGACACTTTTTTTTGGGTGTCTTTTTCAAAAGAATATGTGTGATCAAACGTTGGAATAAGCGGCAGGCCATTACTTGTGTCAATAATTATGAGATCCTTTCGGTCTACAGCCTGGAGCATGGAGTTAACATATTCATCATGGCCTTGTCCGTTTACAACAATGACATCTATCTGCTGCAGATTTTCGAGATCATTTGGTCTTGGTTGGTAGGAGTGAGGGTCTGACCCTTTAGGGATCAGTGGTGTTACAGTGGCACTGTCCCCAACGATATTGGAAACCCATGAGTAATACGGATGGAGGGTAACACCAATTTTAATTTTGCATTCTGCTGTAGCACCATTTATTGCACTTAGGTGGATAGTCAGTAAAGCACTCAGTATAAAAAATAGAGTTTTTTGCATTTGTATACCTTGTTATAGTCAGATTTAAGTTGAAAATTATTTTGTTTTCATTGAAATAGGTATTAATTTCATATCGTTGTGTTTTTTTAGGTCAGAGTGTGATTTAGCTGTTTTATGAATTTGGTGTGTGTTATTTGATATCCTGGAAATGGATCCAGAGAACTGCACCAAGCTCAACATCTTTGTCTTCACCATTGTGCTTAAGTTTTTGATCGGAAATATTCAAGGCTGCAAATCCCCACCAGCCAGCAACAGGTGCAGCGTACGTAAATACTCCATTTGCATCGGCCTTAATCGTTTGGGTAACCATATAGTCATTTTCAGCTGTATACTTGTTGTCTTTGTTATATAACTCAACTTCCACCTCGGAGAACGGGACTGGTTTGCCGTTTAGTTTTACAATTCCTTGAAAAACATTACCGGTGTAGAGTCCAAATGGTTTTGCAAGAGGAACAATTTCAGTTTTAAGGCCAAGTTCGCCATCCCAGCCTTCATCGTTACCAAAAGCAGTTACCCCGACTTTAGTGTAGTGGATTATAAATGAATCTTCAGATGGTTCCCAGTATGGCTGTGGTTCCATATGGAAAAAATACATTCCTGGTCTTTTAAGGGTATAAGAAGTGATCCATGTCTGATTTTCTTTTATTTTTTTTGATTTCAGTGTTGAAAGAAGATCTATTTTATTGCCGTGTGTATAAACCTCAAATTTAACTGGTTTGGTCAATGGCATAGGGATTCCTTCCATTGGATGCCAAAATAAGAGATCCATGTCGATTGTTTTATTCTCACCTTTCATAACCATTTGGTCAGAGGGAATGATCATTCCGTAATGAGCAAAGGCTTGGCTGTGAATAAAAAATGCTATTATAAGTGTTGCTAGAATCAAATATGGTTTTTTCATGAAATATTCCTCGTATTATTATTCTTAAAGTAGCTCAATATCTTACAGGTGTTTATTCTACAGAATTTTTAACTCAGTACCTCCTCAATAATATGGTTTTCAAAATTAAAAATGAAGTAAATTATTATAAAAAACATCAAAAAAAATGAATACAAATGATTGATGTAGTTTAAAAAATTAAACGCAACAAGTATGCCATATTAAAACAATAGTTGTCTTTGTTGCACAATACCAATACATTATCTTCGAATAAGGAGAGAATTGATATTGTCTTCAATGCTGGATCATTGAAACAATTAGAATTGTTTTAGAAAAATTGCGAAATGGAAAACACAGATTGCGTTAAACTTGTTGTGTGTTTTACTAATTGAAAAATACAATAACCTCCTGCTGGTAGAGAGATTACTTAAAACTAATGGTATACTATGCCTGATAAAAGATATCTTGGGAGCAACTTTTTTAAGCTGGTTGGAATAGTTGCTGTATTTATAGTTATTTATTTGTCTTACCGATCTCACTTTACCTTCCGTGAGTCTATTATTTCACAGACTCAACAACAGCTATTGACCATTGCTAAAACTACTGCAAGAAGTATAGAAGACGCAATTTTTTTGCCATCAGGTGTCCTGGAGACAGTTGCCAGAGATACCCTGCTGCAGAGAAAAGTTTCAGGGATTTTGAAATTATCAGAAGAGAAGGCCTTATATTCACCCTTGGAGGTTTTTCTTATGATATACAGCAGAAATTTGAAGACGTTATTTTTATTGGATGAAAAGGGTAATATTGTCCAGTCCCACGGAGCTACTGCATATTTAAATACTTCTTTGCAACATAATAATCTTGATAGCCAGGGTGTGGCATTGGTGTTGAAAGAAAAAAAAGCAAATGTGGGTAGTGCTTTTTTTAATCCGCACGGTGATTTGACTTTTTCAGTGTCAGAACCTGTATTTAATAACCGTGAATTAATAGGGGTTACTCAACGGGTTATTAATTTAAGTGGTCTGTCCAAGAGATTGATTGAGCCTATTCGACTTTATGGGCGAACCAGAGCGTGGATGTTTGATGACAGGGACGTTATTGTTTCTCACCCCAAAAGTGAGTTTGTGGGACTGACTGTTAAAGATATAATTGCCAAAGAGCATGAAAAACAGCAAGAGCATTTTCATGTTAACGAATTACAGGCACATATCCAAAGATCACATGGATATATTGACAGAGTGAGAGTAGAAAAAGAAGGTGGAGGACTTTTTGTTTCCTGTGCAATAAATGGTAATGAATTAGTTTCGTTTAAACGTGTGAAGGTGCTAAGTCGCCAATGGGGACTTGTGGTCGCTTTACCATATAAGGTTATCGGCGGTCCTATTGCTGAACATGCCCAAAAGGTCTTTGGTCTGGCATTTTTTATAATTTGTTTATTTTTTGCCGGTGGTCTGCAATTAATAAATGTTAGAAAAAGGAAAGCTCTACTGGAGGCAGATGCAAAATACCTGAAACCTTTAGCCGCATCTGCTGAGGCCTTGAGAAACGGGGAAAAACGTTTTCGTGATTTGGTTGAAAATTCACTTGTGGGAATTTTAATTCTTCAAGATGGTTTGGTAGCATATCAGAATCCTGAACAGGAAAGACTTTTTGGTATTTTGCCTAAAAGATTTAATTTTTCTGATTTTGAGAATTTTCACCCTGAGGATGCAGAAAAATTCAAACATTTTTATCATGATGTACTTTTCGGGAAAAAACAGGTGTCTGATTTGGAGGTGCGATTTTACCCGTTAGAACAAGTAGAGGGCTCACCTGTTGTAATGTGGGTTCTTTGTCGTGGCAATTTGATAGATTTTGAGGGGAGAGAAGCTGTATTGGTAAATATGGTTGATATAACAAGAGCAAAGGAATTGGAACACCTGGTGATGACAAAACAGAAGATGGTGTCACTTGGCCATGTTGCGGCGGGTATTGCTCATGAAATTAGAAATCCTCTTTCAGGTATGAATATCCATATATCAACCTTGAAAAGGTTATTGGCAGAAGCTGATGGCTTGGAATTGAGTGTTCAAAGTAAAACCGATAAGATTTTGCGTCAGCTATTTTCGGCATCCGGCAGGATTGAAATGGTAATCCGTAAGGTGATGGATTTTTCCAAGCCCGGGCATCCAAAACTTGTTAAAATTAATATAAATGAATCTTTAAAGAAGGCCATTGATCTGTCAACCGTTACTCTGAAAAAGAGCGGAATAAAACTGGAACATGTTTTCAGTCCGTGGTTGCCAAATTGTAAGGCTGACGGACATCTCATTGAGCAAGTTATTCTCAATCTTATAACAAATGGCGCGCAGGCAATGGAGAGAATGATTGGCAATAAGAAAATAGTTGTATTTTCATCTTTTGAGAATGGGAATGTAATTGTGAGAGTTGCTGATTCGGGACCTGGTGTACCTGGAAAAATTGAACAGATGATATTTGACCCATTTTTCACCACTAAGAGTGACAGCTCCGGGATTGGCCTCAGCCTCTGTCATCGTATAATTACAGATCATAAAGGTACGTTAAAGGTAGGGAAAAGCCAGTGGGGCGGGGCTGAATTTACAATTACACTGCCAGTGTGATCCAATCATATACAAATGACCATTGATAGTGGTTAGTGCCCGTATATGTTAAAGGATTTCAGGTTTCAGTATTTATGGAGTCACTTATAGCAAATTAAGGATTTAGATTATGATCCAATACAATATTGCAGTTATCGACGATGAAGAAAGTATCCGAGAGGCCATGGAAATTGCTTTTGAATCAATTTATCAGGTGACAACATTTTCCACAGCAGAAGATGGAATAAAGGCGATGGAATTGTCTGGTTTTGATTTAATACTGTTGGATATTGGGTTACCTGGTATGAATGGAATTGAGGCTCTAGCTAAAATTAAGGAAATGCATCCGGCAACAGTGGTTGTGATGGTAACCGCTTATGAGGATATTAATATGGTAATTTCTGCAATGAGGCAGGGTGCATATGACTATGTTTTGAAGCCTCTGCAGATGGATATTCTGGAGAAGACTATCTCAAATGGCCTGGAAACTATACGTTTACGCAAGGAAGTTAAAATTCTCCAGGAAAAGTATCTGGCTGAAAATATGCCATGTTTTATAGGGGAAAGTAACGCTATTTCAGATGTGGTCGATTTTGTTTCCACAGTGGCAAAAAGTAAGGACACTCCTATTCTGATTCTTGGTGGAACCGGAACCGGTAAAGAGTTGATTGCTCAAGCAGTCCATAGCCGGAGCCCTAATTTTAATGGCCCATTTGTAACCCTTAATTGCGGAGCTATTCCTGAGAATTTGGTTGAAAGTGAACTGTTTGGTTATGAAAAGGGAGCTTTCAGCGGGGCCAGTGCAAGTGGGAAAAAAGGCATGGTGGAAGAGGCTGCCGGTGGCACATTATTTTTGGATGAAATAGGTGATATGAGTCTAACTGCTCAGGCTAAGCTTCTTCGTTTCATGGAAAATGGTGAATTGTATAAACTTGGTGGAACCAGGAAAATAAAAGTTGAAGTCAGGGTTGTTTCCGCAACAAATCAAGATTTAACATCTATGGTGGCAGAAGGGACTTTTCGAAGAGATTTATATTATCGCCTTGCTGTGATCAAAGTGGAAGTTCCTTCGCTCAACCAGCGTAGAGAAGACATTATGCCCATTGCCAAACATTTTTTAGTTGAATTTTCAACTAAACATAGAAGGGATTTGGATGGTTTTCTTTCAGAAGCAGTTGACATGCTGGAGGGGTTTTACTGGGACGGTAATGTCCGACAACTTAGAAATATGGTTGAGCGTGGGGTTTTAGTCTGTCAGGGTCGTGAGTTATCATCTGCTGATCTTGGTATCATATCAGATGACATGAAAACGCCTGAAGTTGCAGGTGGGAATTTTCTACCACCACTCACGGCAGAAGGAATTGATTTCCCACATGTTCAGAAACGTTTTGAAAGACATTATTTAAAGACAGCATTGGATATGGCTGCAGGAAATGAGAGTAAGGCTGCAACGCTTCTTAATATAAATCATCATACTTTTCGGTATCGCTTAAAAAAAATCCAGGCTAAAGATAACTGAGGTCTGTTTGAAATATTGTGGTGAATAAAAATTGGAGAATCAGATTATATTCCTGATTCTCCAATTTTATTAATTTAAAACAATGATATTGTCACCAGGGAAGACTTTTCCCGGTTTCATAACTTTTGCGAAAATGCCTTCTCTGGGCATTATGCAGTCTCCAACTTCCTGAAAGATAGCACAACCCTTGTGGCATTTTTTTCCAATTTGGGTTACCTCCAGCTCTGTGTCACCTGCAGATAAGCGAGTGCCGATCGGCAAATTTACCAGATCGATACCTTCTGTCGTAATGTTTTCTGCAAAGGCCCCGGGATTAAGTTCCAATCCTTTTGCCCGCATTATATCTATGGATTCTTCTGCAAGTAAGCTTATTTGCCGATGCCATTTTCCAGCATGGGCATCACCTTCAATCCCATGGTCGACAACCAGGCAGACTTCATTGACAGGTTCTTTGTTTACGCCTTTTTTGGTACTAATATTTAGTGAAATAATCTTTCCCATTCTTAGCTCTCAATGTTTTTCATTAAGTCAGTACTTAAGTAGCGCTCTCCAGTGTCTGGTAGAATAACAATGATATTTTTCCCTTTGTTTTCAGATTTGGAAGCTAGTTTAATGGCGGCAATAACAGCAGCTCCAGATGAAATACCGCAGAGAATACCTTCTTTGAGGGCAAGTTCTTTAGCAGTTTCTATAGATTCTTCATTGCTCACAGTAATGATTTCATCGATAATGTCGGTGTTCAGGATTAGTGGTATAAAACCAGCACCAATTCCCTGGATCTTATGTGGTCCAGGTGCTCCACCTGACAGCACTGGCGAGTCTGCTGGCTCTACAGCCACAACATGTAGATCTGAATTCTTTTCCTTAAGCATTCCACCTGCTCCGGTGATGGTCCCACCTGTGCCAACTCCTGAAACGAAAATATCAATATTGCCATTAGTCTGATCCCAGACCTCAGGGCCAGTGTGTTTTCGATGGACTGCTGGATTTGCAGGATTTGAAAATTGATTGGGCATCCAGGCACCAGGAGTTTGGGCCAGAAGTTCTTCAGCCTTGGCAATGGCTCCTTTCATTCCTAGAGCTCCAGGTGTTAAGACGAGCTCAGCGCCAAAGTGGAGGAGTAATTTTCTCCGTTCTACACTCATTGTTTCCGGCATAGTTAAAATAAGCTTGTATCCTCTGCTTGCACAGACAAAAGCAAGACCTATACCTGTATTGCCGCTAGTTGGTTCGATGACAGTTGTGTTGCTGTTGATGAGATTATTTTCCTCAGCAGCCTCGATCATGGATACAGCAATTCTGTCCTTCACACTGCCTAAAGGATTGCTTGACTCCATTTTTGCAAAGATTGTCGCTCCTAAATCTTTTGTGACTTGAGAAAGCTCAATGAGAGGAGTCTTTCCGGTAGCTCGGGTTATGTTTGAAACAAGTTTTTTCATGCGATCACCTTTTTTTTTTGCCCAGGTAGACGAGTTCAGGTTGTTCGAGAATAACTTTTGTGTCAGGTCCTACACTTTTTGTGAGCCATACATTACCACCGATAATGGAGCGGGCTCCGATAACAGTATCACCGCCAAGAATGGTCGCATTGGCATAGATAATGACATTGTCTTCAATTGTTGGATGTCTTTTTTTGTCACGTAATCGTTCACCAGCATCTCTTGGAAGTGAAAGTGCTCCAAGCGTAACACCCTGATACAGTCGAACGTGGTCACCAATGGTTGTTGTTGCACCTATCACCACTCCTGCACCGTGGTCAATGAATAAACCATCACCAATATGGGCTTTGGGGTTTATGTCAATGGTCGTGCGGTGGTAGGCATATTCACTCATAATTCTTGGGATAATGGGAACACCCATATGGACTAACTGGTGGGCAATTCTATATACCATTGTGGCAAACAATCCTGGGTAGCTAAAGATTACTTCATCAGCATTTGATGCAGCCGGATCACCTTCAAGTGTTGCCTGAATATCAGTTTCCAGAGTTTTTTTAATATCAGGCAGGGCTTCAATAAACACAGAGGCGAACTCATAGCTGGATTCTCCACAGTGAGTGCAGCTTTTATTGTGTCTGTAACAATCGTGACGAATGGCATTGCTGATTTGTAGAGCGAGGCTTTCGTAGATCTCTGCCATCTTTTGTCCAAGGTAGTATTCAAGGTTGGCTGAACTTAAAACTACTCTGGTGAAATAACCGGGGAATAAGACTTGTTGAACATGTTTGATAAGGTTTACAACTTCCTGGCGAGATGGAATCGGGATAGGTTCAATATGGCTTGACCAGTCTTTTGTTTTAAACCCATTGGTTAATTTTTTTACAACTGCCGGGACAGCGTTGAAATGGCTTTCCATAGGGGGGATATCTGTTTCGCATACTCCAGAAAAAATTTCTTTTTTTCCCATAAACAATTTTCCTTTCATAGTGAATAACATCAAGAGTTATTCGAAATTTTCCTGGGTTTCACTCAGTACAAGTATTTAAATGTTTTTAGACAGATACATGAGTGAATCTCAGTTTAAGTTAAATTTTCCTTTCAAGCATCATAATACCATAAGTTGCCCTTAAATTTGTAAAAGAATGTATGATATTTCCTTCTTTATCATGATGGTCAGTGTTGATTGCCACTTCTTTAACGAGATTTACTTCAGTGGTTTGTAAGAATTCTTTGAAATCTTTAATGGTTACAATGCGAATATTAGGTGTGTCATACCATTCGAACGGGAGTTGATTTGTGATGGGAACTTTGCCGTAAAAGAGAATTTGTAAACGGATAAGCCAATGACCGAAATTAGGAAAGCTGACAATCACCCGTTTGCCAATCCTAAGCAGTTCGGAGATGAGATTGTTGGGATCCATGACTTGCTGAAGGGTCTGAGAAAGTATGACAAAGTCGAAACAATTATCTGGGTAATCTTTTACTTCTTCACTAAAATCACCTTGGAGTATAGTTAATCCGCGTTCTATACAGGCAGCAACTTTTTCTTCTGTGCGCTCAATGCCTGTTCCGTGTACGCCATTTTGTTCACGGAGATAGAGCAAAAGATCACCGTCTCCGCAACCCAGATCAAGAACTTTGGCCTGGGGGGTAATCCACGATGCTATAACTTGTAAGTCGAAACGCATGCTATTTATCTACTGTAGAAGAGGGTTCATTGCTGATTCTGTTAAGAAATTGTCCGATGAGACTGTCCAGTCTTTCGTTGGGCATAAGGAATGCGTCGTGTCCCCATTGGGATTCAATTTCGCAAAAACTAATATCACAGCCACTTTTTTTCAGGCCTGATACCAGCGTTTTTGATTGATAAGTGGGATAGAGCCAGTCTGAACTGAATGAGAGGACAAGGAATTTGATATCTGCCAAAGATTCATTTACAAGTTTGCATCCCTCACCTTTTTGCAGGTCAAAGTAATCTCCTGCCTTTGTTATATATAACAGGGAGTTTGCATCAAATCTTTTAACAAACTTGGAACCCTGGTGGCGAAGATAGCTTTCTACTTCAAAATCAACGCCAAAATCAAAAGACAGTGGTTGACGATTTTGTAGCCGGCGACCAAATTTGTTGCGCATTGATTCATCGGAGAGGTAAGTGACATGACCAATCATACGAGCAACAGCCAGTCCATGTTTAGGTCCTGGTCCATCATAATAGTCACCATTCTGCCAGTGTGGATCTGACATGATAGCTTGTCTGGCGACTTCGTTGAAGGCAATGGCCTGGGCACTGTGTCTGGTAGTTGTGGCAAGTGGGATCGCTGATTGAACCATCTCCGGGAAATCAACACACCAGCGCAAAACCTGCATACCTCCCACTGAACCACCTATTAAAGACATGATTTTTTTGATGCCCATGTGTTCAATTAGTTCTTTTTGGGCTTTTACCATGTCTTTAATTGTGACCATGGGAAAACTGGCACCGTATGGTTTATTTGTGGCAGGGTTAATAGAGCAGGGACCGGTGGAGCCACAACAACTTCCAAGGATGTTGGAGCATATAACAAAATATTGATTGGTGTTTATTGGTTTATCTGGACCGATCATGTTGTCCCACCAACCAGGCCGGGCATCAGGAGTGGCGTCATCCTTGTAATAACCTGCTACATGGGAATCACCAGTACATGCGTGCAGTATGAGCACGGCGTTACTTTTATCCTTATTAAGTGTACCATAGGTTTCATAGGCAAGGGTTATCGGTCCCAGCCTTGAACCATTTTCCAGCACCATTTCATGTGGTGGGTGGGCAAAAGTAAAAAATTGTTTTTCAACTAAAAGTATATCGTTCAAGTGCTGAATGTCCTTTATTCATGTATTGGTATGTTGTCGTATATTGTAGCACGGAAATAAGCAGGACAAAACAAAGTTTTCCTATTTGATAAACAGTTTGCTGTTTGCTAACAAGAAAACATATGTTGCTCCTTCCCCATTTTCTGGTTGTAGACTTTCGTGTATGAGTCGGGTGTACCACCTTGTAGCATTTGGAGTTGTAAGTGGAAAGGATTTAATCGGTGAATTTTATATTATTTTTCAGTAAATGGTTGGTTTTATGCATTGGCTATTTGATAGAAAATAGCCAATGCAATTCTCTAACCGGATATTGCTGACATTTTAATGAATAAATCAAAAACGTTCAGGTATCTTTTGTTAATTTTTTTTGAGATTTGCCTTTAATAAGGCCAATGTAATTATTTTTTTTATTAAATGCATGCTTTTGCAAAAGGGTTTTAATGCGAAAAAACAGGTTGATGATTTCATGCTTTTCCCTTTGTTCTGCTTAGGGTATAGTTTTTTTAATGGAAAGAAGTCTTGTTCATAAATATGGCTAGGCTCTTTTTTTTCAGTCAAAAACGAAGTGCTAAAATTCCTGGTCATTTAGATTCAATTAACATTATTTTTACTTAATTCTTAGAAAGATATAATTATTTGTTGGTGTTTAGAGCCTCCGTTAAGTAAAGAGTTTGGCTTCTCTGTTGCCATGGCCTTGAGCGTTATCATTATATTTGTTTAAAAGAAAAAATTGGAAACTGATTATGCAAAATAAGGTCAGGGAACATCCCTATTTATTGCGATCAAACAGTGTTATTATTTTTATCGCATTTCTCTTCTGGTTTCTTCCTGGAAGTTTCAACACCTGTAATGGCCAATCTGTATCTGTTAACAAAACTATGTTTGAAGCCTATCAATATTATAAAGGTGTAGGGAAAAAAGTAGATTATCATAAAGCGTTGGTTTTGTATGAAAAAGCAGCTGTTTCTGGTAACGGTGAAGCACAATTTATTGTTGGAGGCATGTACTATAAGGGATTAGGTACTGAGATTAATACTCGAGAGGCTTTTAAATGGTTCCGAAAGGCTGCCAATAATGGCAAGAGCACTTCTGATTCCCAGGCTATTCTTGGGACCATGTATCTTAAGGGCGAAGGGGTACCGCAAAATTATATTGAGGCCCGAAAATGGTATTTAAAGGCTGTTGAGGCTGGAAATACCAAAGCAAAAAATGAATTAGCCTACATGTATTACAATGGTCTTGGCGGGGATAGAAATCTGGATAAAGCGCTTAAACTCTATGTGGAGGCTGCCATGACAGGAGATGTCCAGGCTCAGTACAACGTGGGGTTGATGTATGCGACAGGAACAGGTGTCTCCTTGAATTTTGTAAAAGGGTATGCATGGTATTCATTGGCAGCGAGTCAGGGAAATACGAGTGCTATGGTTGGTCGCAACAGTTTGTTGGGGCAAATGGATTGGGATGAATTAAACACCGCTCAGGCTATGTCTGTTGATTTGTATAATCAGATTGAGAAGAAAAATAATACTCAATAGAGCTATATATGAAACGGTTGTACGGCGGTTTGGTGATAATGCTGTTTTTTTCTATTGTTTTCAGTTGTTTTGCCGCAGGTGAATTTGAAAAACTAAGTGTTCCGGCTGTGACAGGATACAGCGAAGATACTACAGATGGGACATGGGTAGATCCTCTAAGTGGAATGGAATTTGTTTTTATTAAAGGAGGATGTTTTCAAATGGGGTGTGTGGAAGAACGCCCAGACTATTCTTTTAGGAATTTACCTTTCTGGCAGAAACCGCTGGCTTTGATAAGTTTGTTATTACCGGTTGGATGTGCAACTGTGCAGGCAGAAAGAATAAGTGATTGTGATAATGATGAAGTGCCAGTCCATGTGGTTTGCGTGGATGATTTTTGGATGGGAAAGTATGAGGTTACTCAAAGGCAATGGATGACTTACATGAATAAAAATCCTTCCAGATTTAAAAAAGGAGATTTTTACCCGGTTGAACAAATTCTATTTTCAGAAGTGCAAGATTTTGTAAAACAAATGCGAACTATAACTGGAATCATGTACTCTTTGCCAACTGAAGCTCAGTGGGAGTACGCTGCACGTAGCGGCGGGAAATACGAAAAATTTCCCGGAGGTCATTCTGTGGAAGAAGTAGCCTGGCACAGAAATAACTCACATGGCTCAACTTATCCTGTTGGAAGTTTGAAACCCAATGGTTTGGGCTTGTATGATATGTCTGGTAATGTATGGGAATTTACCCGTGATCTTTATCGTGATGATTACTACCTGAAAAGTCCTCTGCAAAATCCACAAGGAGTAGAGTCTGGAACTGCCAGGGCTGTTCGTGGTGGTGCCTGGTTTACTTCTTCTCAGCGGGTTCGTGCGAGTAACCGTAGTTGGCAAAAATATTCCAGTCGCCGGGCAGTGCAGGGATTTCGTCTTTCTTTTTCTTCCAGCCAGAAGGACTAATAATTTTAGTTGTGTTTGTTGAGCATAATTTTCAGCAGGACAATAATGTGTGATACACTGCTTATAAAGCCGCTTGTCATTAGTTAAAAAACAAGTGGTTTTTTTTATATGCTTTTTTTTAATGTTTTATAATAACTATGTCATTTTCTTCGAAAATTTCGATAAAGGTGTTTTTTAATGAAACAAATCCTGTTAGTTGAAGACAGTCCTATGTTTGGACGGCTTGCTAAAAATAGAATTGAGTCGGAATTTCAATCAGTGGTATTTTGGGCAAAAACTCTTAAAGATGCTATTAAACTTTTGGATCAACCTGGAAGTGGTTTCACCGTTGCTCTACTGGATTATAATTTGCCAGATGCTCCCAATGGGGAAGTGATTGATGAAGTAGTTCGTCGTGGGATTTCCTCTATTGTTTTCACCTCAAATATGACAGAAGAGGTGCATTCTCAGGTGTGGAGTAAAAAGGTTGTGGATTATATATTGAAAAATGATCCAAATTCCATGGACTATGTCGTCCATACATTAAAAAGAATCAGTACTAATGATTCTTCTATTATTTTGGTTGTGGACAGTTCCCAGGAACACAAAGATATGATATCTGAATTGTTATATGTTCAGCGTTATCGTGTTCTTACGGCGGGAAGCGGGGAGGATGCTCTTTCGATAATTAAACAGTATCCGAGCATAAAGCTTGTGATCTCTGCTTATAAGCTGCCTGGAATTGACGGGTGTGTTCTATGTCAGAAAATCAGGGAGACTTTTAAGAGGGAAGAAAAGGCTTTTCTTGGAATATCTTCAGGAAAAGACAAAATGATTGCAGCTCGTTTTATTAAGTCTGGAGCAAATGATTTTATCGTAAAGCAATCTTTTTTAGTGGAGGAGTTTTATAGCCGGGTTAGTCAGTGTATTGAAAATATAGATCTTATCCAGCAGATTAAGCAGGCTGCGGACTCACGTGTTTAACTCTGATTAATTCTGGAACTGGAAATTGTCTATTATTTTGTCCTGCCAATAAGCTGTTGTTAAACAATGATCTGATTTCCAGTTTCCCTTACAGAATATCCTCCCATTGCCGCTATTTTTTCTTTGAATTCTTTTTTATTGATAATATCCAACATTTGTCTGATGTTATCCAGTTGCAAAAATGAGGACGGTATAACAAGATCATATCGTTCCTCAGTTAGAGGAATGAAGTCAAGTTTCAGGGCCTTTGCAGCAGCCATAATTCCCAACCCAGCATCTGCTTTTCCTGATAGAACACTGACCGCAACAGCCATATGTGTGTATTCTTCATTTTCATACCCATTGATTTCATCACTGTCCAAGTTGACCTTGTCAAGTTCATAGTCAAATAAGACCCTGGTGCCGGATCCTGCCTGACGATTGATAAAGGTTACATTATCTTTTGTTAGGTCCTTTGTAGATTTTATATTTTTTGGATTTCCAGGGAGTACCATGAATCCTTGTTGCCTGTGAGTCAGGGTAATAAGAGTTACATCTGTATCTTTAAGAAATCGCTTGATATAGGAAATATTGTATTCCCCTGTTTGAGGGTCCAGCAAGTGGCTTCCCGCAATATGAGTCATTTTTTCCTTAATAGCCATTATTCCACCCAAGCTGCCTACATGGGTCGAAGCCAATGGGAATGAAGGTGTAGATGTATTTAAAAAATCACGTATAACGTCAAGGCAAAGGTCATGACTTCCTGTGCATATAAGTGTCCTCTCCACATGAGGTAGCGGCCTGAGAAGTTCAAGGGAAACCTGACTGTGTTTAACGATACCCTCACTGGATGCTGGGATTCGGAGCATTGAATTTGCACGGGTCATGGTAGTAATTGCACCAGCTCCTTTTTTAACTGGAACAGTGATTAGCTGGTTACCGATTTTTCCGGTTATCATTCGGCGAAATTCTTCGATGCCGCCTCTGGAAGGGATATTTTTAGCCAGTATTGCTGTTGTGGTTTGCACTCTGTTATTGGGAACACCTTGAATCCTTTTGAGGAAAGGAATTACGAAATTTTCAAAGGAAATGATAGCTGATACAGGGTAGCCGGGATTTCCTACAACAGGTTTTTGGTCAATAATTCCAAGTATAGTTGGTTTACCAGGCATAATGGTCACTCCATGTACCAGTACTTCTCCCAGTTCTTTGATAACTGATGCAGTGTAGTCCGCACTTCCTGCTGAGCTTCCTGCATTGATGATTACTATATCTGTTTTGGAATGAACAGCCTTGAGAAGGTTGTCTTTAATGGTGTTGTAGTCATCAGATATTATAGGCGATATAAGAGTTTCTGCTCCAGATTTTTGAGCCATGGCTGCTAGAACAGCGCTATTTGATTCAACAGTTTTTCCTTGTTCAAGTTGGTGGTTGGTGGGACTTATATGTACAAGTTCAGAACCAGTGGGGATGATTGTAACATGTGGTTTTTTCCAAACCTTAACTTCAGGGCATCCTGCAGTGAGTAAGGCACCTATGTCTGGAGGGGAAATACGATGATTTGTTGGGAATAAAAGTTCAGTGGCTATGATGTCTTCTCCGGCCTTGCGTACGTTTTGCCAGGGAAAAACAGGGGCTCTGATAGTTGCCTGAGAATGATTTTCACTAAGGATTACATGTTCTACCATAATAACAGCATTTTTGTCTGCTGGTAGAGGGTATCCTGTGTTTATAGGTATTGCCTGACTATTTTGGATATCAAGAGTGAGAGGGAAATCATCACTGGCAGTAAATGTTTCTTCTGCAATCACGGCAAATCCATCCATGGCTGCTCCGTGAAAAGCAGGAGATGAAAAATTTGCAATTACAGGTTCAGCCGTAATACGGTCATAGCTGTTTCTTGCATTAATTGATTCTGCACCAATAGAGTAATTAGCAAAAGTATTATGAAAGATATTTTGTGCATCTTCCAGGCTATGCATGTCGAGATATATTTTACGCTTCATGGAAATAAGAGCACCTCAGTTAGTTGATCCTTATCAATTCCTTCACAATCCCGATCGATTTTTAATAGTCCATCTGCTGCAACCAGAGGTTTGAGTAGGCCAGATTTGCCATAGATAGGAAAAGCCAAAGGATATGTTCCTGCTTGTTTTTCCACATGAACTCTTACATAGTCTTCCCTGCCAATGACAGAAGGAATTTGTTCGCCTGTCTGCACGAGCATATGCTGGAGTTCCTTTTGTTTTGCTCCCATAAAATGAAAGATAAGATGCCTGACAAAGAGGTGGAAGACTACCATGGCAGAAGCAACATGACCTGGGAGGCCAAGCAGTGCCTGGTTGCCGTGTTGTGCGAGCAGTGTGGGTTTTCCAGGCCTGATAGCTACTCCATGGGCAAGGAGATTTGTGTTTTTCAGGGCTTTGAAAACAGAAAGTGTAAAATCACGTTTGCCTACAGAACTACCTCCTGATAAAAGAAGAATGTCAACCGGGTGTTCAAGTGCCTTTTTGCAAGCTTTAAGCATAGCTGGAAAGTCGTCGCCTATGATACCATATGTGACTGGAATGGCAACAGATTCCAGGATTAATGAGGAAAGAGTAGTTGTGTTTATATCTCTAATTTGTCCAGCAGATGGAGTTTCGTTTGGGTAAACCAGTTCATCTCCGGTACTGATAATGCCAATTATAGGTTTTTTGACAACATCAATATGTGTTTGTCCTAGGCCTGCCAATAATCCAAGATCCTGTGGGCGGAGTTTTTTTCCTTTATCAATTACTTTGTCACCTTTTCTTATGTCATCTCCAGCCTGGATGACGTTTTCTCCTGGAGCAACAGCTTTAAAGACTTCAATTGTTGTATCATCAATTCTGTTAGTATATTCGACCATAACAACAGCATCTGCATTGTTGGGTAGTTCACCACCTGTCCAAATTGACGAAGTTTGTCCGGCTTTCAGTGAAAAACATTTGCCACTGCTTCCCATGCTGATCTCTCCGATTATTTGGAGCAAAACGGGTTCAGATTCACTGCAGCCAAAAGTATTTTGTGCTTTTACTGCGTATCCATCCATGGTGGAACGAGAAAATGGGGGAAGTTGTTCAGGGGATATGATTGTTCGTGCGACGATGCGATTCAGTGCGTCTGAAATCAAAAGATTTTCGGTTTCAAGCTCTTTGAAAGACTCAAGTAAATTTTTAAAATGGTTGGGACTGACAAGTTGAAAAAAATTATCCATTATGAGTTGCTATCTGTTTGAAATTCAAGAAATACTTGTTGTGTCTTTATGCTTAATCTTTTTGTCAGGGATCAAGAAAAAATGACCTGTCTAAAGTGCAGAAATGGTAGTTAGATATATAGCTAAGGTATGTGTGGATCTTTTGCACCCCTTAAAGGGTGAATGTCTATAAGAGATATATTTTGTTTCATATTACTGGGTAGAGGATGTGTTTTTGATATGAAGTTCAATTTCCTGCGTATCGTTTGTTGGTTGATACTGGGGAACCATACTCATAATTGTTTTAATGAGTGATTGCTGCTGATGTTTATCCAGGGTGACTGTTTTTTTATCGATTGAAATTTTTAAATTTTTATCTGTAGCTGGATTTTCCAGGGAGGAGCAGTTCTCGATAAAAGAGGCTAATTGTGAATACTGGTTTGTTTTGAAAACTTTGCAGTCGCTGATGTCAAGATCAGTGACAATGGCAATAATATCAGTGTCTTTTTTGTACAGTATTTTTTTGGATTCCCTTACTACTTCTATTTTTGGGACAGATTTTTCATTCTTAAACCCTTCGCCAACGACAATGTCTACATCAGGGAAATATTGATGGGCTAGTGTGTGTAGGGATTTCTTCGGGTTGTTGGAAAAAAGAACCATTTGATCGGGAGCAACAAACAAAATTGAATCTGCACCTGTTTTTCTATATTTGAATGTATCGGTATCTTTGGTGTCAAAAGATATTTTTTTGGTACTGCTGGATTTAATTACTGCTACCCTGTAGCCTCGTTTTTTAAGATGTTTAACTACTTCTACAGCAATTGTTGTTTTGCCGCTATTGTGCCAACCGATAAATGTTACGATTTTTGGCATAATAAACCTCTGGAAGAATAAAACATAATTAACATAGTTTTTGGGGAGTTGCTTGATTTCTGTATAATATCTGTTTATCTCGAAAAAAAACAAGGGGAAAATAATTAGTTACCATTGGTATATGTTAACAATGGCTTGCATATTCTGTAAATAGGCACAGATTTTTAGTAGTGTGCGGGTTATAGTATTCTACTATGAAAAGTGTGGTGCTATGCAGTTAAAAATAAAGGGGAAAACTTGTGGAAAAATTGATTACTCTGGTGCATGATTCGGTGGTTATAACTCCTGAAGGTCGACAGGAAAGACAGGAGGTCCTGGCGATTGAGACTCCATATACAGTTTTATTAAATGAAGTTGAAATTGGCACTTCAATGGTTTTGGAGACCGGACTTGAGGAATTTGGAGCCGGATTTCTTTTTGGTCAGGGATATATACAGTCTTCTTCAGAGGTAATAGAGGTTTTCGTTTGTCCGGAAGGAAGAGTGTCTGTTTATGCTGATGTTGAAGATAATCTGGAACCTAAGGACAGTATAATTACATCAGGATGTGGGGGAACAGGTAAAATTTCCAAAGAGATGCTGGAGGGGGCCTTTGATGCACTTCCGCAATACTCGATATCGTTTAAGGAAGTGCATGATTTTATTTTAGAGTCACTGCATTTTTCTAAACTGGGCACTGAAACTCATTGTGTGCATGGATGCGGTTTCTGGGCTGAAGGGAGATTGCAGGCTTTTTATGAAGATGTTGGTCGCCACAATGCTGTTGATAAGATTATTGGAGCTATATTGCTTGGAAAAATACCTGTGTTGGGTGCAATTTATACAACAGGAAGATTGACGTCTGATATGGTGCTTAAATGTGCCCGCCTGGGAATTCCGGTTATTATTTCAAGAACCTCTGCTTCTTCCCTTGGCCTGGCAATAGCAAAAAAGGCAGGGGTCACAATAATAGTATATGCGCGTCCAAGTCGTTTAAATGTTTTTCATGCTCCAGAGCGAATTATAATGGATTGATTTATGGCTATTTTGTACGAATTCAGCAAATGACCATTCTTAAAGGCGTTATAGTATCCTGATTTCTGAAATACTTACCCCCTCCCTTTTTTGGTGTTATTTGATGTTGATGGCTTTAATTCATTTTTTTTGGGTAGAAAATTGTGATAAAACATTGCAAGGGAGAAAAATTCAGGATTATTTGTCTCATTAAATACAGACTTTATGATGCATTTATAAAAATTGTGATAGTTGAAGTTGCGGTTACAAATTTGTATTTGTTATTAGTAAGATAGCTAACCATGATGCCTTTGTATGATTTTTGTCCCTAATTGTAAGTTTATATACAGTGATATTGTTTGTTTCTGTTTTGGTTTGAAATCCGACTTAGGCCCAGTCGTTTTAGTTTCTCAGGTGGAACCTGTATGATTGACAGAATTTCCTTTCGTTTTATTCGAAGATTAAGCTTTGGGATATTTTTTTCCTTCAGTTTTTTTGTTGCTGCTTTTGTTTATATTGAGCTGGGAATGCTAACCACCAATATTTCAGATCCCATGAACAAGATTAAGCCTTTTTTGTCTGAAGTTTTAATCATTAAAGATTTGGCAACAGATTTGGATCTACAGATGCACGAGCAATTGATGGGTAATAATGTGGAATACGAGAGTGTGCTTGGCATTATTGACCAACTTGTTTTTCGCTCTCAGTCGCTGGAAAGAGAAGATTTTGTCACTGACTTTGAAAGACGACATTTAGAGCAATTTATTGCTGAAGTGAAACAATTACGGAAAACATTAAATTCTGGTGTTGACACACCTGTTTCAAGAGATAACTTTAGGATAATTGATGAATCACTCGTTGAGATTACTCACATACTCAATGAGATGCTTTTTTTAGTCAGTGAAAAGGTTACTGGCATAAGTGACCATGTTTTAACCCGGATAGATTCTTTTCAGAGGAGTATGATTTTCTTTGTCTTCGGAGTGGTTTTATTGACTTTGTTTGTACTTTTCTTTTTCAAACGAAGTTTGGCTTATAATTTTAGTCGTCTGCTTGAAAGTACAGAGAGGCTCGGACAAGGAAATCTAAATCATCGGATAAAAAACACATTTAAAGACGAATTTGGCATGCTCAGTAACGCCTTTGACAGTATGGCAGCCAATCTAATGAAGTCAAATGCAAAGATACTTGAGCAAGCAATAGAAATTGAGCATATGGCTTATTATGATTCTTTAACTGGACTTCCCAACAGGAATGCTTTTTTTTCACGACTTGAACAGGAGATGGAAAGAGCACTACGTAGCGAGGAAAAGCTTGGGATTTTATTCATTGACCTTGATGATTTTAAAAAAGTCAATGATGTTTTTGGACATGAATTTGGTGATGTTTTGTTGAAAAAGGTGGCTGAGAGGCTTCAGAAATATACACGCCTTTCAGATACAATTGCCAGATTGGCTGGAGATGAATTTACTATCATTGTACCTCAGCAGAGTTCACCGAATAGACTGAGCAGTTCCCATGGAGATCTTTTGGAGGTTAACAGACCTTTTATTCTCAGTAGGCGTATTCTTGATGAATTAAGTCGGCCATTTATTATTAAAGATAAGGAAATTATAGTCTCATCCAGCATTGGAATTGCTCTTTTTCCTGACAATGGTCATACCGTTAAGGAAATAATGAACAGTGCTGATAGTGCAATGTATACAGCGAAGGCAGCAGGTAAGAATAATTACCGGTTCTGCTCCAAAGAGATTGCAGAGAGGATGTCCTACTTAATTGAGACAGAGAGAGAGTTGCATAAGGCTGTAAAAACCGGTCAATTTTTTCTTCAGTTTCAGCCACAGATAGATATTTCTGACAGAAGTGTTGTAGGTCTGGAAGCACTTATTCGTTGGCAGCATCCTCGAAACGGTCTGGTTGGACCTCTGGAATTTATTCGTATTGCTGAAAATCGAGGTATTATACATGATATTAGTAAATGGGTAATTAAAGCAGTTTGTACCCATATAACAAAATGGAGGCAACAGGGGGTTGCATTGGTTCCTGTTATGATAAATCTTTCGGCACATGATTTTTTTCAACAAGGAATTGAAAAATATATATGTGAAATTATTAAATCTGATGAGTCATTAGCTGGTATTATTGGGATTGAAATAACAGAGAGTTGCCTCATGGAAGATCGGAAAGCAACAATAAAGACTTTGTCACGGTTTCGAGAGATGGGTCTTACTGTAGCTCTTGATGATTTTGGCACTGGTTATTCATCGATGAATTATTTAAAACACCTCCCTGTTGATACGCTAAAAATTGACCGGTCTTTTTTAAGTGATGTTGTCGTTGATGACAAGAATGCTGCAATCACCAAAGCAATTATCTGTATGTCTCATGCAATGGGATTAAAAGTTTTGGCAGAAGGGATTGAAACACCCGGTCAATTAGATTTTATCAGAAATGCAAATTGTGATTTTGCTCAAGGATTTTTGTTTAGTGAACCATTATCGGAAGAAATTATACCTGAATTTTTACTTGAACGATCATCGTTATAATGTTGCTGGTATTTTTGTTGATCAATCATAATGGGTGAAAAGTTATTTCATATTACTTTTGCTTATATATAAATATAATATTGTTTATGTTTTATTCTTCTTGATAAAAAAATTGTTCTGTGGTTAGTGTTTTAGATTGAATTTTGTAATAATATAAGAATATTAATTCCATAAATTTTGTAGATCTATTTTTTTTATTGTATCTGGATGGCGTAAGGGAAATATTATATCACAATGAGAATTGTTATCAGTTCTGGCTGTTAATGTTGTTTATATAATCGATGGACTCCCAATTGAGATAGAGTTTAAAAATTTGAACTATTTACCTCTGTTTAGAAAAAAACCAGGATTTTGCTCGTAGAGAAGTTAACTTTTTGATATGAGAAAAGTGATCTTGGCGTTATTTGCAACATGACAGGATGGTTAAAAAAAATAAGATTCTCTCTTTTCAAAAAAACACCAGTGTGATAAAAGAAGTGTAACATGTACTAATTTTAGTATTAGTAGAAACGACAAAAAACAGAAGGAGACGCAAAATGAAGAAAAAAGTATTGAGCATCTTAGCACTTGCTGCCTTTGTTGCACCAATGTTAATTGCTGGCGGTTGTGTACAGGAAAAAAAGGCGGGTGGCGAATACTACAAAGCAGTACCTAAAGTAGTACACGAGCAAAAATTCCCAGCTGGCCATCCAGATGCTTCTGATTCCGGAGATCCAAGTTGTATTTTTGATAAAGCTGGCGATATGTACTTTTGTCAGTTCTAATGACATCTATTACTTAATAGAGGTCAGTAGAAAGTTAGCTAAGGCTGTGTCCTTGGCTAAACACCCGGGTATCTATCAAGATATTCGGGTGTTTTTGTTTGTAGGACAGCCTTGTTTGAGATTGTTTGTTTTTTGTTAGATATGAATGTAGAGTTGTATGACAAAATTTAAATGATACATGGATGGCCCGAGGTCTTGTGAAGACATGTTTTAGCTATGTTGAAATGCGTGTGTCATTTGTTGATTGCAGTATTTCTTTGAGATGCAGCAGGGTAGGGCAGGATATAATTTTTTCTCGAAGAATGCTTGCACCTGGTAGGCCTGTTAAATATCGACCGATATGATTTTTTACTCTGAAGAGCATTTTTTCAACTGGCAGATAACTCTCAATTAATTGAATGTGACGCATTATTACCGGAAGTCTTTCACTGTATGTATCAGGGCGTCCTTTTTCCTGAAATACCCAAGGGTTTCCTAGAGCACCTCTGCCTATCATCACGCCATCACAGCCTGTTGAGTCAAGCATGCGTTGGCCATCTTCGTAACAAAGTATATCACCATTGCCGATTACAGGTATGGTAACATCCTCTTTAGCTTTACCTATAATATCCCAGTCAGCATAACCACCAAAACCTTGAGCCCAAGTTCTAGCGTGTATAGTGATCATTGATGCTCCTGCACTCTGAGCCATTTGACCAAATTCAGGTGCAACTATGGTTTCATTGTTCCAGCCACTGCGAAATTTCACAGAAACAGGGATGGTGGTGTTTTGGGTAACAGAGTGAATTATCTTCTCAGCCAGTTGGAAATTTTTCATTAGAGCTGCTCCTGAGCCCTTTTTAACAACTTTCCTGACAGGGCATCCCATATTGATGTCGATAAGGTCTATGGGGTATTGAGACATGATTGCTGTTGCATCAGCCATAACTGTTGGATCATTGCCAAATAGTTGGAATCCAACAGGCCGCTCTGCGGCGGTTGTAGCAAGCATGGCAATTGTCTTTTTTTGCATGTATGCCAGTCCATGGCAACTTATCATTTCCGATAAGCAAAGTGAGGCGCCTTGTTCTCGACAAAGATGACGAAAAGCAATATCGGTGTAGCCTGCCAGGGGTGCAAGAATATATGGATTTTTAAATGTAAGTTGGCCTATTTTCATAATTGTATAGCTTTTGTTCAAAGCAATTAAGAATGGATTTTCCTGTTGTGTTTCTCTTTTTTTGTATTATAACAAATCACACGGTTATAGCATTTTTGAAGGAAATATTCCGGTGTTTTTAGGATGCGTATAACTATCTTTATGAAATCTTTATGATTAATTTCTAATTATTATAATAATGGAGCATTATATGACCCTGCAACTGGATTTGAAGAATAATGAATTAAGTGCTGCTGAGATAAGCACTCTTAAAGAGATGCGTACCCGTTGCGCAAAAAGGATACTTCTATCAACTTCTCTGGCTGCATCAGGGCATCCTGGTGGTTCTCTTTCTGCTCTTGATATGATGTTGGTCACATATGGAATGATCAAGCACTTCCCAGATGATCCTCGCTGTTCTCTAAGAGATAGGATCGTTGTAAGTATTGGGCATATATCTCCTTGTGTATATAGTGTTCTTGCAGAAAATGGATATTTTTCTGAGGATGATTTTTTACGTGGATTTAGAAGAACCGGATCAGGATTTCCAGGACATGTTGAGTCAATTGCACCAGGGGTGGAATGGGACACCGGAAATCTTGGACAGGGACTATCTACTGCTGTGGGTATGGCACAGGCGTTCAAATCCAAAAAAATGGATAATCGGGTTGTCACTTTCATGGGTGATGGTGAACATCAGAAAGGGCAGATTGTTGAGGCAATACGATATGCTCACAAATACAAATTGGATAACCTGACAGTGCTGGTAGATCGTAATCATCTGCAGATTTGTGGAGATACTGAAGACATCATGCCTCAGTCTATACGCGGTCTCTATGAGACTCTGGGATGGAATGTGGTCTATCTTGAAGATGGACACGATTATAATGCCATTTTTCAAGCTTTGGCAAAAGCGTATCAGAATACAAGTGGAATCCCAACGGTTATTGTTGCTCGAACTGTAATGAGCAAGGGGATTTCTTTTATGGAAAATCTTGCCAAGTATCACGGTTCCCCTTTAAAGCCTGAACAACTTGCAGAAGCAATGGAAGAGCTAGGAGTAGACAATGAATTTAATCTCTGGGAAGAAAAGCGAAACAATCCAGTTCCAACAGCCACTATTATGGCTCCTGAGACTAATACACCTGATATAGACCAAGGTGAGCCGATTCTCTATGAGGCTGATACCATGACTGATAATCGATCTGCATATGGTAATGCACTTTATAGTCTGGCAAAGGCCAACAATCTTGAAGGTGATACCCTTAAAGTGGTTGGCGTGTCCTGTGATTTGGAGGGCTCTGTTAAAATGGGTGATTTTCATCAGCATTCGCCTGATGGCTATTTTGAGACAGGGATTCAGGAACACCATGCAGCAGCGATGGCGGGGGCTATCAGTTGTGAAAATCTTGTAGCTTTTTTCTCTACTTTTGGGGCTTTTGCAGTTTCTGAAGTGTATAATCAAAATAGGCTTAGTGATTTTAATCATACCAACCTGAAAATTGTGGCTACTCATGTAGGACTCGATGTCGGTGAGGATGGTCCTACCCATCAGTGTATTGACTATTTGGGTTTGTTTAAGAACTATTTTCGTTTTTCTGTATGTATGCCTGCAGACCCGAATCAAACTGATCGAATTATTCGCTATGTTGGCGGGAACCCGGGGAACTTTTTTGTAGGTATGGGGCGCTCAAAAACGCCTGTTATTACAGATGAGCAGGGGAATCCTTTTTATGGGACAGACTATGTATTCACACCAGGTAAAGGTGATTGGCTTCGCCGGGGGGATGCAGCGACAATCATCACTTACGGTGCTGTAACACCCAAAGTAATTGATGCATGGCAGATTCTCAAGGATGAGGGTATCTCTGTGGGCGTTATAAATATGGCTTCACTGCTTCCGCTTGATAATGATATTCTCATAGAGGCGGCTGGGAAAGGACCAGTAATTACAGTGGAAGATCACCATGTTGATACCGGTCTGGGAGTAAGTGCTGCTGCTGTTTTTATGGATGCGGGTGTGACAACTAAAATGAAGAGATTGGGTGTGCATCAATATGGAGGTTCAGGAAAACCTGCTGAGTTGTATGCACAGCAGGGACTGGATGCAGTCTCAATTGCCAAATCTGTGAAAGATATGCTAGGCTGATTCTTTTTAATCTGTCGGCAGTAAGTTATTGTAGCATAAAAAAAAAGGGATTTGTAACAGCTGTTACAAATCCCTTTTTCTATATTTCATATAAAAAAAAGCGCGTTACTCTCAGAGCACTATTTTTTCAGATTCATTTTTCTTAATTTGTCCAGGGTGTGCAAGTAAATTCTCTCAGATAAATCATCAATAATCTGCTCCAGAGCAACTTTTTCATTATCTGCAAGAGTGGCAGCGTTTTCAGAGTTTGCAAATTCCTCAGTCCATACTTCTTTAGGAACTTCAATGATTACTTTTCCACTAGCCAGGTCTTTTAAGATATAACGAATATGGAGCCTGACCTTCACTTCAGTTGCTCTGGAATCACCATCCCAGGCAATTGATGGCAGATCTATAGATATAATTTCACCGGCAAGAATCATATCTGCACCACTTTTCTCTTTTGTGGTAGTTATTGCTTTTGATTTTTGAAACCATGCTGACAGGGACTGGTAGATTTTTGCGTCAAGATCAAGCTCGTTTGTCCTGTTTTTCCAGGTTGTCAAATGGACAGTTTTAGATGGACCATCGTAAATATGTGGAAAATAATAGCCACAGCCGCCAATTACCAGGCAAATGATTAAAATTACAGCTAATCCAGAGGTTTTAATTCTCACCACCGTTCTCCTTAATTGCTTTTATGCAAAGACTGTTTACTTGAAGCAGAAGCTCAAGCGTTTGTACTGATCCATTTGAAATGAAAAATGTGGATTGTTATCAGATAACTATATTAACAAGTTTGTTCTTCACCACAATGATTTTTTTGGCCTCTTTGTCATTCATGAATTTAATAATTTTTTCGTCGTTAAGGGCCATTTTTTCGAGATCGTTATCGTTAATATCTGCAGATACCTGTAATTTGGTCCTTACTTTGCCGTTTACCTGGACAACGATAGTTAAACTGTCGGCTTGCGCTGCTTCCTGGTTAAGTTTTGGCCAAGCAGACTTTTCCATTGTCTCCAAGTGTCCGGTATTTTCCCAGAGTTCCTCGCAGAAGTGAGGAACCATGGGGAAAAGTAAGAGCAGGGTGGTTTCCAAGGCCTCTTTGACAACAGCAGGGGAAAGTTCATCATTTTGGTCTTTGAGAAAACTGCCTATTTGATTGACGAGCTCCATCACACCACTGATAGCAGTATTGAAGTGAAAGTTGTTTTCAATGGCTTCAGTTACTTTTTTTATGGTTTGATGGGTTTTTTGATGAAGTAGACGTGAATTGCCATTTAAAGATGTAAGCTCTGGGTTTGTTTGATTCTTAAAGCAATCCTGCTGTATGCTGATCATCCTATATACTCTATTCAAGAATCTTGATGCACCTTCAACCCCAGACGGATTCCATTCAAGATCACGTTCCGGAGGAGCGGCAAAAAGTGAGAAAAGTCTGGTTGTATCAGCTCCATAGCGATCAAGAAGTTCGCTCGGATCAACAACATTTCCTTTTGATTTTGACATTTTAGCACCATCTTTAATGACCATACCCTGAGTAAGGAGATTTTTAAATGGTTCGTCAATTTTCAAGTAGCCAAGGTCACGTAAGATTTTTGTGAAGAATCGTGAATATAATAAGTGAAGAATGGCATGTTCAACACCGCCAATATATTGATCAACTTGTAACCAGTAGTCAGCAGCTTCATTGTCCAGAGGGTTAGAATCATGATCTGGACAAGTATAGCGCGCAAAATACCAGGAGGATTCCATAAAGGTATCCATGGTGTCGGTTTCTCGTTTAGCAGTTCCCTGACATTTGGGACAGAGGGTGGTGTAAAAATCCTCTTGTTGATGAAGAGGTGCATGGTTGCCACCTTCTGTTTTGTCTGAACCAGGTAAAATAATAGGAAGTTCGTTTTTAGGTACAGGTTGTATGCCACAAGTCTGACAATGAATAATTGGGATTGGTGTACCCCAATAACGTTGTCTGGAAATTCCCCAATCGCGTAATCTGTACGTGGTATGAGCTTTACCGAATTGTTTGTTTTCTGCGTGTTGGATAATAGCAGCTTTAGCATCAGTAGATTCCATTGAGCTGAAGATGCCTGAATTTTCAAGAACGCCATTATCTTCCCAGGCTTCAGTCATAGTGTCACCATCCAGGTCATCATCTTTTGGGGTAACAACTGGTCTTACAGGGATGGAGTATTTACGTGCAAATTCAAAATCTCTTTGGTCATGAGCTGGGACAGCCATGACGGCACCAGTCCCATAGTCCATGAGAACAAAATTAGCAACGTAGATTGGAATTCTTTCACCGTTAAAAGGATTGATGCAGTAGGCACCAGTGAAAACACCATTCTTTTCTAATTCATCTTCCGGGCTCAAACGTTGTTTTTCAAGAATAGTTTCCTTGATAAAGTTGCGTACTTCATCAGCGTGTTCTGTGCCGGTAATAAGTTTTTCAATAAGAGGATGTTCAACAGCAAGTGACATGAAGGTGACACCATATATAGTGTCAGGCCTGGTGGTAAATATACTGATGGCCTGATTGGAACCTTCAATTTGAAAATCGCAGGATAGTCCCTGGCTCTTTCCAATCCAGTTCTTTTGCATGGTCACGACTTTTTCAGGCCAACCGGAAAGTTTATCCAGATCATTTAGTAATTCATCTGCGTAATTAGTAATTTTTAAGAACCAGCCATACATAACTTTGGGAATGACTGCCTGGTCACAACGCCAGCAGCAACCGTCAATAACCTGTTCACGTGCCAATACAGTCTGGCAGGATTCACACCAGTTAACAGTTGTTTCCTTGCGATAAACAAGATCTTTCTCTAGCATCTCGATAAAAATTGCCTGTTCCCATTTATAGTAGGAAGGGTCGCAGGTAGCCAGTTCTCTGTCCCAATCGTAACTAAAGCCCATTTTCTTTAGTTGAGCTCGCATGTAAGCAATATTTTCGTGGGTCCACTTCGCTGGATGAATACCACGTTTCAGAGCAGCATTTTCTGCAGGAAGACCAAATGCATCCCAGCCCATAGGATGGAGAACATTGAGTCCCTGCATGCGTTTATATCGAGCAATTACATCACCAATGGAATAATTGCGAACGTGTCCCATATGAATCTTTCCAGAAGGGTATGGGAACATTTCAAGAACATAATATTTTTCTTTTTTTGAGTCTTTACTGGCCCTAAATGCAAGGGTCTTTTCCCAATAAGTCTGCCATTTCGTTTCAATGGTTTTAAAATCGTACCTGTTTGTTATTGTTTTTTCCATGGTATTTAACTCATATATTATCAATTACTCGCTATAACCCGGAGGTTGTTGAGTGGTATAATTTTCAAAAGTAGTGTAATGGCCGAGAAAAGTTAGTTTTACTGTGCCAGTAGGACCATTACGCTGTTTTCCGATGATCATTTCGGCGATTCCACGATTAGGATTATCTTCAGAATTGTTATAAACTTCATCTCTGTAGATGAATACAATGACATCAGCATCCTGCTCTATGGCACCTGACTCCCGAAGATCAGAGAGGATAGGTCTTTTGTCTGTACGGTTTTCAAGGCTTCGGTTGAGCTGGGAAAGTGCTACAACCGGGACCTCGAGTTCTTTTGCCATGGCTTTCAATGATCTGGAAATTTCGCTGATTTCCTGTGCCCTGTTGTCTATGCCACTTCTGCCTTTCATGAGTTGCAGGTAGTCAACAACAACCATGCCAAGATCATGTTCTGCCTTGAGTCGCCTAGCCTTGGCACGCATGTCCAAAACTGACATAGCTGGTGTGTCATCGATGAAAATTGGGGCGTCGCTGAGCATGCCTGTGGCTCTGGTTAGTTTAGGCCAATCGCTGTCAATTAGCTTTCCTGTACGCAGACGCTGTGAATCAACTCTTCCTATAGAACAGAGAAGACGAATCGCTAACTGATCCATAGACATCTCAAGACTGAATACTGCTACCGGAACTTTTTCTATTACAGCAGCGTGTTGGACTATATTCATGGCAAGTGCAGTCTTGCCCATACTTGGTCGGCCTGCAATAATGATAAGGTCGGATTTTTGTAGGCCAGCAGTCATTTTGTCAAACATTTCATAACCACTGGGGACACCGGTAATCTGTTCTTTTCGTTCAAATAGCGTTTCTATTTTTTCAAAAGCTCGAGGAATAATAGTAGCCATCGATTGAAAGCCTTCTCCCTTTTTGGAACGGGCAATTTCAAAAATAGTTTGTTCTGCCTCGTCAACAAGGATATCAATGTCACCTTGTTCCTCATAGCACCGAGAGGCTAATTCAGAAGATGTCTTGATTAGACGTCTGAGGATTGATTTTTGTCTGATGATATTTGAATGATGAACAAGGGTTCCTGTAAAAGGAATTATATTTGTCAGTGAGGCAAGATAGGCAGGTCCCCCAACTTGGTTCAATTTGTTCTTGTCGTTGAGAAGGCTGGTAACTGTAATTAGGTCATGGGGTTCTCTTTTTTCAAAAAGAATGAGCATGACTTCGAAGATATGTTTGTGCGCGTCTCTGTAGAAATCCTCAGGTTTAAGAAGTTCAATAATTTTTAAAAGTGACTTGTCTTGAAGTAATACGGTGCCTAAAACTGCTTGCTCGGCCTCAACATTTTGTGGTGGTAGTAATGAAGGGTTTGGTTTTTCGATAGTAGTATTTGGACTGCTCATGGGGGTTATATCAGCCTTCGATTGGTATACCATAAAACTTTCAGTGACCAAGAGTTTTATCTCAGATAATCCATACCTTTGCAGTGTGGATCAGCAGTTTATAATTTCCTGGTGAAAATTATAATGGAGTAAACAATAGAAATCCCTGACTGCACAGCCAAGGAATATTCAACCAGCTAACTATAGATGTTAACTGGTTGAATAGAAAAAAACTGATTCTAGTAGCTGTACAGCGAAGAGGAAATAATTATTCTTTTTCGCTTCCTTCTGCAACTACCTGTACTGTTATATCGCTTGTCATTTGGTAGCCGACTTTTATCTGAACAATATGATCGCCAAGGGATTTGATAGCATCTTTAACGATAATTGACCTTCTGTCTACAGCAACACTGTTTTGAGCCAGTGCATCAGCAATATCTGCAGTTGTTACTGAACCAAATAAGCGGTTTTCTTCTCCAGCCAACCGAGAAATGGATACGGTAATGCCTTCTAATTTTTCTGAAAGGCTTTTGGCTTCATGTTGTTGTTGATCTAGCCGTGCCTGTATGGCTTTTTGTTCTTGTTTTAAGAGGCTGATGTTGGTTTTGTTCGCTAACACAGCCTTATTTTGGGGAATAAGATAATTTCGACCATATCCAGGTTTTACCTTGACGAGATCGCCTTCCTGTCCAAGAGTGTCAATTGTTTCTTTAAGTATAATTTCCATGAGTAGAACCCTTTTCCTGCAAACAGCTGTCAGTTGTTTGGTTGTTGATCTTGTTGCTGCAGTTTCCGGAAGTCAATCCAGATGTCAGCGATTCCGAGCATGGTTAGCATAAGGAATCCAAAGCTTTGAACTACAACGATCATATAAATAATTATTCTAAAATATCCTGGGACATTCCATTTAGAAAGTAAATACATCAAAATGGCTAAACCTTGAAAAAAATATATCAAGGTACATACCAGTATCAGACTTAAACCCAGATCTCTTAAATTACCGGTGCCAATTAGTATGGCAATGACTGAGCCTATAGCAACCCAGATAAATTTATCAGGAATTTGCCATTGGCTGTATGTCGGCCAAGGAGCGCTATCCGGTTTTATACGGTTTAATATACTATTGCCGATAATCTGGCTTGACCATACTGTCATTACTGCAATACATCCCAGTAATCCTGGGAGGATTCGAGGAATTAATTTCCTCAGCTCGCTTATAATTTGCTCAAGATTCAGAAGAACCTCTGGGGCCAGTTTTGCCTGAAGGCGATAAACTTCATAAGTTTGAGCAAGTCCTGAATCCATTGCCAAAAGTAACTGGCTGTAAGGATTCATGTTTTGGAATACTCCGAAAATGCCCCAGTAGATGACCCAGCTGGAAATAAGAATCAGAATTCCTTTTGCTGCTGCAGTTGAAACACTTTCATCTTTAATTCCACTGGAATACAGACTGTATCCAAGGGGAACAAATGTAAAAGAAAAAAGCAGTGCAGGGAGCATTGGTTGAAAAAATAAACCAATTGCTCCCGCAATTATCATGCTGTTACGTATAAGTAATATTCCTTGTCCCGTTTTGAATGTAGTAAGAACACAAAAAATCGGGATGGCCAGCAAACAATTTATCCAGCCAAAAATGCCAGGCAGTAATGCCGGTAGAATAAAAGCAGCTATCAGCAGAATCGTGTTACGAGACAGTAGCCTGTTTTCAGGCCGCATATTTTCTTGTTCTGCCATTGCATAATATTCGTTAAAACTGTGTTGGACCTGTGTAAGGTAATAGGGCCAGATGACGAGCTCTTTTAATGGCCTCATTTACCTGACGCTGATGCTTAGCGCAAGTTCCAAAAATTCGACGAGGTATAATCTTACCGCGTTCAGTTATGGAACTTTTCAGTGACTTGATGTCTCTGTAATCTATAATGATGTCTTTGTCAGTGCAATAACGACAAACTTTACGTCTGGAAAAAATTTTTTTACGTGGGGGCATGTTTTTATCCTTAATTAAATAACTAGAGATGTAGAGAGATTATTCAGTAGCTTCTACTTCGCTTTTTGCAACTTCTTCCGTCTCTTCAGTTGTGGCTTCTTCTTCTTCTGCTTCATTGTCTTGGTTTGCTATTCTTTCAGTTTCCTGTTGAATAGTATCCTGATCAATGCTTTCAGCCAACTTGAGGGTCAGGTAACGAATTACTCTATCGTCAATACGGAATATACGTTCCATTTCGTCAACGGCAGCACTTGTTGCTGCAAAATCGACATATACGTAATACCCTTGGGTTTCTTTTTTAATCTCGTAAGCGAGTTTTTTAAGACCCCATTGGTCAATATTGATAACAGAACCATCAGCTTCGATGTTTGCGTTGGTTTTGTTAATAATTTCAGAGAGTTGATCTTCTCCCAGATTAGGGCGCAAGATATAGGTAGTTTCGTAACGACGCATGTTTCCTCCTCCTGGTCATAATGGCCCTCGCTGCTTTCCTGTATTAGGTGAGAGCGAGAAGGTTATTGTTTAATATAAAATAAAAAGATTAGAATCTTTACTAGCAAATTATATGCATGTCAAGAGTAATGTCGAGACATCTTAATGAGAGCATGTTGGATCAATTCATTTTTTTTGTTTTTCAATTATTTTTATTTCTTGCCATTGCCTACGGAGATCTTTTTCGTTTTCGAAGAATTCACCTTGGTAAACATGTGGGTGTCGGCGAATCATCTTTTCGCAAATACCATCAAGGACTTGGGTCATAGTAAATTGTTGTTTTTCTTCATACATAGATGTAATAATAGTCAAGATAAAGAACAAATCGCCAAGTTCTTCCTGAACATTATCAGTGTCATTTTTTTCTATGGCTTCAGCTAGTTCATTTGATTCTTCTAATAAATATTTTATAATGCTTTTTGGTGTCTGTTTTTGATCCCAGGGGCAGCCTTTTTCCCCACGTAAAGTTTCAATGATATGTGAAAGTTTTTTGAGGTCGCCTGGTTGATGAGAATTGGTCATTGATCGATGATGTCCGTTATTTTTGTTATTATTTCCTGAGTACTATTTTTGGTGTCCCTGAAGATGGATTTTATAGATTCAATATTATTGCGGAGTTCAAATATCTCAATTTCTAAGTGTTGAATTGTATCAGCTGCAGACATTATGGTGGTATCCATCGCCTCTCGAATATCACCAGCATTTCTTACCAGTGATTTTAATTGATAAATTTTGTCCAATCTCAGAAAAAGCTCATCAATATTAATAGGTTTTTCAAGGTAGTCTGTTGCTCCTTTTTGCATGGCTTCAACAGCTTTCCCAATTGAACTGTGACCAGTTATCAGGATAACCTCGGTGCTGTTATGCTCTTTTTTTGCCCATTGCAACAGGGCAATGCCATCAATGCCACCAGGCATTATCAGGTCCGTTATGATTATATCAAACTGCTTTTTCTTAAGTTCTGTTATTGCCTGGTTACCATTAGAAGCAATGGTGACATGGTATCCGGCAGCCAGTAATCTTTTTTGCAGAAGTGTACGAACTACCGGATCATCATCAACTAGAAGGATGTTGCATTGACTCATGTGATTCACCTGAGATTTAACTTTTATCGCAACTCTTTCAAAGAGCAATTGTTTTCTGTATTTTAATTATGTGTTCTGGATATTACAAAGTGCTATTTTTTCAAGATACCCTTATATGAATAATACTGGCAAGGGTAATAAAAAACTTAATATATTAGATGATTATACTGTTATAGTTCTGGTTGAAAATATATTTAATGGGATAATATATAAGGGGTATAAGGAGTGTCTCCTCTGTAAATTAGTGTTGATTCTCATTTTAGAGCTTTTCTAATGCAGTTGGTAATAGATATGTTTGTTAAATCGCTTGGGTTTGAATCGGGGACAGATACCGGTGAGAGATTCTGTTGACCCAATAACTAGAAAACCTTCAGGTGTAAGCAGATCTGCAATTTTATTAAACAGTTTTTTTCGGTCTTCCAGAGTGAAATAGATTGCAACATTTCGGCAGAAAATTATATCAAAACTTCCTAAATTGTTAAAAGGTTGCATGAGATTCCTGTGTTGAAAATCAGCCATGGAACGTAATTCTTCTCTTACTTGCCAGAATCCTCCACTGGGCAGAAAGTATTTGTTAAGCTTATCCCTGCCCAGACCTCTTTCAATTTCAAATTTATTATATCTTCCCATTTTGGCCTGAGTTAGTGCATTATTGCTGATGTCAGTACCAAGTAATTTTATTTCATATCTATTTAAGCTGATCAGAGATTCTTTCAGGATCATCGCAATTGAATAAACTTCTTGTCCAGTTGCACAGGCGCTGCTCCATATCCGTACAGGTTTTTTCCCAATCCCCGATTTTTTTGAATAAAGTGTCATGAGATCTGGCAGTAATTTTTTCTGGAGAAGGTAAAAGGGGCCACTATCACGGAAGAATAACGTTTCGTTAATTGATATGGCATCTATTATTTCTTTATCAAGTTTTTTTAAACGATCCTGTTTAGCCTTATGATACAGTTCAAGGTAGGATTTACAGTTGTGTGATTCCGCTACTTTCGATAAGCGCATTTCAATGAGATATTTCTTTGAAACATCAAAGAAAATACCAGAGATGGTATGGATATACTGGGTTATGACTCTTAGTTCTTCTGGAGTGATTTTCAACATATATTTAGACCGTGACTTCTGTCGTCTAGTTCTTTATTTACTTTCAGTACTAACATTTTTTGTTTGATTGCTTGGTAAACTGCAGCATATCTTAAATTATGCGAGAGAGTATCAAGCTGTGTTTTTAAACAGTTTTAAGTATTTCTTCAGCGATAGAGTCTAACGGGACAAGGCTGTTAACAATTCCCATTTCTGCTGGTGCCTTAGGCATTCCGTATACTACACATGTTTCCTTATTTTGAGCTATGATATGGGCCCCCTTTTTCTTTAGTGTCATTAGCCCTTTGGTTCCGTCTGAGCCCATGCCGGTCATGATTACTGCCGTAGTTCTGTTCACATAGTAGTCTGCAATAGAACGGAATAAATAGTCTGCAGAAGGTTTGCAGCTGTTTTCTGGAGGATCATTTGTAATTTTGATTAAACGTTCTACACCATTTGCTGAAGCTACCAGCTTCATCTGTTTTCCACCTGGAGCAATATATACAACATTAGGCTTTATGGGTTCACCATCTTTTCCTTCTTTGATTGTTAAGGAGCATTTTTTGTTCAAGCTATCTGCTAACGATTTAGTGAAAAGTGGAGGCATGTGCTGAACTATCAGTATTGGGACTCCCAGGTTTTGGGGTAGCATTGGTAGCATTCTGCTTAAAGCATTTGGGCCACCAGTGGAAATACCTATGGTGATTATTTCTGACTTGCTTGTTGGTGTGCGCCCGGTGTTTCTGCCAAGAGACTTTTCTGGAAGTTGCTTGCCCACGCGTTGGGAAATACCCGCTTTTCTCAATGGAGTTGGAGGTACTCGTTGTTTTGTTAAGAAACGACGCGGATTTATAATCTTTATTTGACCTTTTTGGAATTCTTTGATCAGAGGGATAAGCAATTTTCTGAGTAACTGTTTGCTTTTACTAATATTAGCTGTTGCAGGTTTTAAAATAAAATCAAACGCCCCAAGTTCAAGAGCCTTCATGGTCATCTCACCTCCTTCAGAGGTGAGTGTGGAAATCATTATGCAGCTAATTCCAAGATCTTCATCTTGTATATTTTGTAAAACTTCAATGCCGTTCATAACAGGCATTTCAATGTCCAGGGTGAGCAGATCTGGTTTAAGAATTTTGATCTTTGACATGGCTATTTTGCCATTATGTGCTACCCCGACAACCTCAACATTGGGTATCTCTAGCAACACATCACTTACTGCTTTTCTGTAGACGATTGTATCGTCTACAACAAGAACCTTTATTTTTTTAAACATGCGGAATTGGTTTTTTATCGGTTAAAAAAATGAATTAAATAACTATTGCTTGAACAGAGACTTATTATTTTAATCTAAAATAAATGACCACTATTTTGATAAGAGAATCATGATTTAGTCCAGTCTTTTTGTAATAAGGTTTTGCAGGTGTCGTGTTTAATTACGAATGTTTTATACCTGGGTGGAGCAGATTTTTGGCTATTACTCCTTCCCGGTGGTCATGGATGTCGGTAAAAAAAACAAAATCGTTTGCTATGGATGTGCTCACATGATAATTCTGAAATATTTAATTGTCTGGGATGACAGGGGAGGTGATGCTGTTTCACCTGTAATGGTAGCTTTGATCTATTTTAATGCCTGTCATAAATGACATTTTGTCCAATCTCTACGTCTGTTACAGGCTATATAAACAAACTGTCAAGAATATGTTTGTGTTTGTTTTTATCGCATGCTTTGGTCTTTTTCGAAAAAATCATTAATGGTCAGGCACTTGTTTAGGTGAAACTTGTATGTGAATGAATTGGTAAGGCAATTGCACCTTCCTCTATATAATTGTCATATATGTGATGAAGCTCAGATATTTGTTCGATTGTATTTAGAACTGGCAGTGGTATCAAAAGCTTTCCAGTTTAGGTTGTGTTTTTTTAAAGATTGGTTATCGAGTCTTTTTCCAGTCTCAAAACCTCTTCAATGTTAAGGATTCCAATCAGGTTGTTTTCAGTTTTGTATACGCCTGTGAAAAATATATTCTGAATGCCATTCATGTTAGCGGGTGCAGGTTCTATCTTGTCTGGATCAGCGATAACAACATCGCTGATTTTTTTAATAAGAAGGCCAACATGCCCTCCTGGATAGTTTACAATTATATTTCTTGGATCATCACCTATATTTTTTTTTTCCAGCCCAAGTTTTTTCCCGAGATCTATAATTGTTATGATCTGTCCACGAAGATTGAGGATTCCCATTACATAATCAGGAGCTTGAGGGACTTGGGTCATTTCCATAAGTTTGTTGATTTCTTGAACATTCAGTATGTTCATGCCGCATAGGGCATCCCCGACATAAAATGTGGCAAGCTCGATGGTATTTTTATTATGTTTTGCTTCAATGGTCATAAGAATCTCCAGTAGCTTTCAACTTCAATCAAAAAAAAGTGATAAAAAAACAAAGTGCTTATCCTAAGCGGAAATAAGACGTCTTGCATATTCGTGTACGCTTGTCATGAGACGTTCTTTATCAAGTTTAATGTGGTATTCATCTACTCCAACAGCTTTTCCTTTTGCAACATCTTCATCTGATGCCAGTGTGGTCAGAGCTATAACTGGTTTGTTGTCAAACCGGGAATCTTTTCTTATCTTCTCGGTTAACTCAAAGCCATTCATGTTTGGCATTTCGATGTCGGTGACAATTAAAGATATAATGTCAATATTTTTTTCCAGCACTTTCCATGCATCAACTCCATCTTCAGCCTCAAGAACTTTGTAACCGGCTTCCTCCATATATCCTCTTACTTGATTTCTGAAGAAGTTAGAGTCTTCAACAATAAGGATTGTTACTTCTTCTTCTTCTTCAACCGCGCTCATCATGGCATGTTGTGCAAACCAGTCAGGATGAATGGAGTGAACAAGCTCGAAAATATCAACCAGCATGGTGATAGTTCCATTTATAACCGTTGATCCCATGATACCAGTCTGTTTGAGAGTTACACCGTCAATGTCAACAACAATCTCTATGGCATCAACTGGTCCGTTGGCGAGAAGTCCGATGTCTTTGCCTGCAAGGTGGAAGACAATAACCAGCAGGTCTTTATTTTCAGTAAGAGGTTGAACCATCGCTGCGTCATCTATGCTCACCAGCGGCAGGCTGCCACCTTGGTATTGAAGGACTCTTCGGTTTCCGATAAGTTCGATTTCGGTGTTTTTAATCTTTTCAATTCGTTCAACTTGACTAAGCGGTACAGCGTACTGTTCAATTTCATCACTTCTGAAGGTGAGAAATGCTTGTTTGTCTTTATTGGTGCGCGTCTCATCGCGTTGCGCTTCTGCAAGTTTACTTGCACCTTTTTTACTTTCAACAGAGGTGAGGGCGGCCATCCTGGCAAGGCTGCTTATGTCGAGAATTAGAGCAACCCGTCCATCTCCCATAATGGTGGCTCCTGCGTATCCCTTGCATTGTTGGAGATGACGGTCTAGAGGTTTAATGACAATTTCTTCAGAGTCAAAAAGTCTGTCAACGATAAGGCCATATTTAGTAGAACCAGCTGAAACAACTACGATGTTCAAAGCACTTGCTGCGCAGTATCGTCTGTCATCTGAACTGCGTTTTGGGTTATTATTTGATTCAGAATCAGAATTATCTTCACTCTTAACGTTATTGTCTGAACTTAAAAGGTTTTTAGATCTTCTGTCAGCGATGTTTAATCGTTGGTCAGGTAGGGTTTCTTCAGCGTTGTAGTCAAAATAAGTCCGATCGATTTCAAGAACATCTGCAAGGCGCAGTAATGGAAGCAGGTTGCCGCGAAGACGGACAACTTCTGCATCACCAACTCTTTCTACTCGCTCCTTAACCTTTGAGGCGGGAATTCTGAGTAATTCTTCCAGGTTTACCTGTGGAATAGCGTATCGCTCACCTCCTGTCATTACAATCTGGGAAGGAATAATTGCTAGTGTAAGAGGAAGTTTGATGCGAATGGTTGACCCAACATCAATTTCTGAAAGTATTTCAATGGAACCGCCAAGTTTATCAAGGTTGGTTTTTACCACATCCATGCCAACCCCGCGGCCGGAAACATCTGTAACCATTGTTGCCGTTGAAAACCCCGGCAGCAAAATAAGATTGATTTTTTCTTTTTCAGACATTGTATTGGACTGTTCAGCTGTAATCAGTCGTTTATTTACAGCCGATTCTGCTAGAAAATCACCATTGAGCCCCTTGCCGTCATCACTTATTTCAATTACAACCTGCCCGGCTTCATGGTAAGCTTTTAATACAATAAGTCCAGTTTTATCCTTTCCCTTTTCAACGCGTATGTCTGGGTCCTCAATTCCATGATCAACAGAGTTCCGTACCAGATGAGTTAGGGGGTCATTGATAGATTCAATGATAGTTTTGTCTAATTCAACATCTTTACCGACAATGCTCAGGTCAATCTGTCTTCCTAGTTTCCTGGATAGATCTCTGACAACTCGTGGGAATTTATTAAAGACATTGCCGATAGGCTGCATTCTGGTAAGCATGATAGCTTCCTGAAGTTCTGATGTGACCATGTCTATTCGCTGGCCAACAGCTTCAGCATTCAGGGTGTCACCTGAATTGATAGTTTGCAGGAGTTGGTTTCTGGCCAGGACCAGTTCGCCAGCCATGTTCATCAGTTGATCAAGAAGGCTTACGTTTACTCTGAGGCTTGAGTCTGTTTTTGCTGGAGCTGTGATTTTCTGATCTTGTTTTTCCTGCTTTGCAGAAGTTTTAGCTTGGGGGCTTGCTGTAGAAGTTTTAACAGGTTCCTTAGCTGGTTCTTTAGAAGAAGCAGGTGGGACGACTTTTTCAATTACTTCAGGTTCTGGTTCTTTTGCTTGAGTATCTGGTTCAGGTTGTTTTTCTGTATCATTTTCAGGCTCTGTAGTTTTTTCAGGAGCAACAGCTTCCTGTTTGTTTTTATTCGGATACTGAGGTGCCTGGCCACCTTCAAAAATTGTATTCAAATCTTTGATGTGGTCTGAAATGTCCTGATCATTACTCTCAAAAATATTTTCAATAAGCTTTTGTAGCTTGTCAGCAGCCAGAAGTAAAATGTTAACAATTTCAGGAGAGGGAATTAATTTTTTACTTCTTATCAGGCCAAGGACATTCTCAGCTGCATGGGATAAATCCTGAATAACATTCAAACCCATGAAGCCAGCGCCACCTTTTATTGAATGTGCTGCTCTAAAAACTTTGTTGACAAGATCCTCGTCAATGTTGGCACCTGCCTCCTCAATTTGTAGGAGATCGTTTTCAATATCAGCGAGATGCTCAAGAGATTCTTCTATAAATCCTTGTAGAATTTCATCATCTTCTATGGTCATGTTGTTTCTCCATGTATGCCAAGTATATGGCATTGTGTTCAAGAGCGAGATCAGAAGCAGCCTTTTAGTATTGTTTCACTCGCTCGTTATGTCTTTAGAATACACCATGCATGAACTCGTTAGCCAGGTGTTATTTAAAAAAGAAACTAAGGCTGCAGAGTTAAGGGATGTGTTCCTTACTCCTTATGATATTTACATTATTATTGTATAGGTTTCTATTTTTGAAAGTACAGCTTTTTTTTTAGACATTAATGTTTTTTTTCAAAGAGTGCTGAAATAATCATCTATTGTTACAGGAGAAAATAAGTGTAATAAATGACTATTGTTCAAGAAAAATAATAGTAGTTGTTAATTACTGATAATTTGTAATAATGTTACCGTGTAAGTTAATTTTTTTCCGGCAAGAGGATGGTTGTAATCAAGGATAACATTGTCTTTGTTTGTGGAGATCACCGTAGCTGGAACTTGTTCTTTATTACCATTGTTGTCCAGGTTTAGTGCCAATGTCATTCCTGGTTCCGGTTTGATATGAGCGCTGAAAACAGATCTGCTGATTGATTGAACTAAGTTTTTGTGGTGGGGGCCATAGGCATATTCAGCGGGAATCTTAATGGTTCTGGTTTCTCCTGGTTCCATGCCGATTAAAGAATGTTCCAGTGCAGGAAATAATGTTTGTGACCCCAAAGTCAGGTCTATTGGGTTGCTGTCAGTAGCCTCTTCAAATATTTCGCCATTATCAAGCTCTCCAACATAGGTAATAATAATTCTTTCAGATCCTTGGACTTTTTGCATATTTGATAACCCTTTTGTAAATTTAGGTTTTGGTTTATTTGCGATTTTTGTTGTTATATTGTAAATAATCATGCTTTGTTTGGCAACACTCTAGATTCAATACTGTTCAAACTCTTGACAAAGAATGTTTCACTTCACAACAATGTGACTTTGCTTTTGTCAATTTTTCGGTTATTCCAAAAGAAAAGTTCACTTTTCATTTTTGTTAAGGAAGGAAAAATAATATTTAATGTTATGAATATTATTTTGCTGATGAGTTAGAAGATTTGTGTGTTTAGCTCTTCAGCTAGTAAATGTGATTTGAATGTGTCAAATACTGGGAAAGTTGGATTCTGGAGATGCCAGGTGCCAGCATGCTAGAGATTACTGTAAATATCGATCTTTCTGTGTTACCTGGTTTATACCAGTGGGGAAAATGCAAAAGAAATTGGTTTTAGAAGTTGAAATGTATGCTCCCGATAAAGGTGATGTCAAGGAGTAATAATGATAGAATTGCAATTCGAAAAAGATGAAAATGGTCTTCTGCCTGCAATAGTTCAGGATCATAGTACCGGGGATGTATTGATGCTTGCTTATTTTAATAAGGAAGCATGGCTGAAAACACTTGAAACCGGTAAGGCTCATTATTGGAGCCGATCCAGAAAAAAGATATGGCTGAAAGGAGAATCTTCAGGACATATTCAGATAATTAAAGAAATAAGAGTCGATTGCGATAGTGATACGGTTTTATTTTTGGTCGAACAACTAGGAGGAGCATCCTGTCATAAAGGATACCATAGCTGTTTTTTTCGTAAAGTCTCATCCGACCAACTGGATATAATAGGGGAAAAAGTATTTAATCCAGAAAAAGTTTATAAGGCCTAAGTCTGTATTCTATAACTATGTTTGTATAATATAGAGTGTAATCAGATTTATTTTAAGTGTATTTGTGAGAATATAGTTGTTTGCAGCGCTTCTACCCAGTGCTTGTGAATGGGAAGAAAAAAATAAAGGAAATGTATTCAATGAGTGTGTTAAAAATAGGTGTACCGAAAGGGAGTCTGGAAAAGGCAACAATTGAACTTTTTGCTAAGTCCGGTTGGCAGATACGTTTAAAATCGCGGAATTATTTTCCGGAAATCGATGATCCTGAATTGTCTTGTTTTATCTGTCGTCCCCAGGAAATGAGTGAGTATATTGAGTCTGGAATGCTTGATGCAGGTATTACTGGAATGGACTGGACTCACGAAAATGAATCAGATGTAGCTGTTATTGCTGATTTGATTTACTCCAAGGTTAGTAAAAAGCCAACCAGGTGGGTTGTGGCTGTTGCTGGGGATTCCGATATTTATAAATTGGAAGATCTGGAAGGTAAGAAGGTTTCAACTGAATTGGTGAATGTTACGAGGAAATTTTTTAAAGAAAGAAATATTAATGTGGATATTTCTTTCTCATGGGGTGCAACTGAGGCTAAAGCAGTTTCCGGGCTTGCTGATGCTATTGTGGAGGTAACGGAAACAGAATCAACCATTCGTGCTCATGGTTTACGTGTTATTCATGAATTAATGGAATCCAACACCCAATTGATTGCCAACAGGAAAGCACTTGAGGATCCTTGGAAAAAGGAAAAAATCAATAATATTTCCATGTTGTTAAAAGGAGCTCTTCGTGCCGATCATATTGTTGGTTTGAAAATGAATATTCCCGAAGAAAAACTTGATAACCTGATAAAAGTTTTGCCAAGTGTCACTGCTCCAACAGTTGCACAGTTGTATAAGCAGGACTGGTTTTCTGTTGAGACTGTGATCTCAGAACATCAGGTCCGGGATCTTGTACCGCAATTGAGAAATATTGGGGCAGAAGGTATTGTTGAATATACCCTGAATAAGGTTATTTAATTGAATTATAATAATATTCATTTTCTGGATTCAGTTTATTCATTGAAAAACCTCCCTGATGCAATATATCCTGAGGTTGCCTTCTCCGGTCGATCAAATGTAGGCAAGTCGAGCCTTATTAATAAAATGGTTAACCGACGAAATCTTGTTAAAACCAGTTCAAAGCCTGGGAAAACTCAGAGTCTTAATTATTTCGAATTGGATAGCCAGTTGTTTCTTGTGGATCTTCCCGGTTATGGATTTGCAAAAGTTTCAAGAAAAGTTCAGTCTTCATGGGGGGAACTTATTTCAGGCTATCTTGAGAATCGTGAAAGTCTTGCTTGTGTGTTTGTGATAATTGATATTCGACATGAGTTAAAAGCTATGGACAAGGAGTTGATCGATTGGCTTCGATATAAGAATCAAGCGTTTGTTCCAGTCTATACTAAGGCAGATAAACTTCCACGGGGAAAACAGCAAAATAATGCGCTAGCACTGGACAAATCACTTAATATTAAGGCCAATGAGAGAGTTTTGTTTTCGTCAAAAACAGGGCAGGGATGTGATGTCTTACATGCTAGACTTGCGTCAATTGTTGAAAACTGGTAATGTGTCAAGTGAAAAAAGTGAAACTCGTCGGTAATATGGGTGCTGCAATAGTGTCTGGCGATTAGCGACGAAAAAGTATTTTTCTGCAATAGTAATGGATTCTGGAGTAGCTTGTTGGTGAACAGCAGGAAGGCCTCTTCTTGGGTGCCAATATGTGACGGATCATGAATTATGTTTGCGAAAATACTGGATTGGGCTCATTCAAATAAGGAGAAGTCAAATGTCACTAAGGTCGGATTGGCCCTGTTGGGAAATAATGAAGTGCGATCAGGAACATGTTAAAAAGTGTCCAGCTTATCATTCTGACAGAGATTGTTGGGAGATTATGCGCGAAATTGATGTTCGCTCTTTCAATGTTTGCAAAGATTGTATCGTTTATGTGACAAAGCAGGAAAATTCTATGTTCACTCGAGAGGAAATATTGAGTATTATGTGCCAGAAGGGAGTGGATGTTGTTGGAAATCGTTGTCCTGGGTACAATACAAAACAATCGGTTGGTTAATTTGTACTAGATCTAAAAGATGGAAGCACTGTGGTGTTTCTGGCATGAACCTATCTTCTTGATTTTTATGATGGGTGAGCGTAGTAAGTCATTTTCAAGTAGCTATGAATTTTTAAGGCACTGTATCTTTTTAGATATCAGTGCCTTTTTTTTGTCAGGAGTTGCACTGAGACGGCTATGGTTCTTTTGAAGTTTTGTAGTATCTGTTTTTATAGATCAGATTTTAAGATAGCCAAAAAAGCACTCTGAGGAATTTCTACGTTTCCTACGGTTTTCATTCTTTTCTTTCCTGCTTTTTGTTTTTCCAGTAGCTTTCTTTTTCTTGAGATGTCACCACCGTAGCATTTTGCAGTAACGTCCTTTCGCATTGCTGAGATATTTGTTCTTGCCACTACAGAGCCACCAATTGCTGCCTGGATAGCAATCTTAAACATTTGTCTTGGGATTTCCTCTTTGAGTTTTTCGCATCCTTTAAGCCCTCTTTCGCGGGATTTGCTGCGATGGGTCAATTGTGAAAGGGCATCAACCTGCTCGGCATTGACAAGGAAATCCAGTTTTACAAGGTCACTGGTGCGGTAATCAAGCATTTCATAGTCAAAAGACCCGTATCCCTGGGTTACTGACTTGAGGTGATCGTAGAAATCATAGATTACTTCGGCAAGGGGGAGTTCACAAGTGAATTCAATTTTCCCTGGCATGGGATAATGGTAGTTGGTGTTTTCTCCACGGCGGTTCATGCAGAGTGTCATGACTACCCCCATATAACGTTCAGGCATATGGATTGTTGCTTTAATAAATGGTTCTTCGGTGCGGTCTATACTGCCGGGGTCAGGAAAGTATGCTGGATTGTCAACTTCAATGACTCTTTTGTCCTGCAGGTAGAATTTATAGCGTACAGATGGGACCGTAAGGATAAGTGAAATATCGAATTCTCTTTCAAGTCTTTCTTGAACAACTTCAAGGTGTAAAAGGCCCAGAAAGCCACAGCGGAATCCGAATCCCAGGGCGGCAGAGGAGTCTTTTTGAAATGATAATGCAGAATCGTTGAGCTTGAGTTTTTCTAAGGCATTTGCAAGATCTTCGTAATCATCAGTGGAGATGGGGTAGATAGAAGAGAAAACAACCTGTTGAACTTCTCTGAATCCAGGGAGAGGGGTTGTGCAAGGATTATCTTTTAACGTGATAGTGTCACCTGGACGGGTATCTGACACAGTTTTTATACCAGCAATGATGTAGCCTACCATTCCTGCACTTAATTCTTTTTGGGCTTTTTTGGTAAGGTGAAAAAGGCCGAGTTCTTCGACTTTGTACTCAGCGCCGTTGGACATTAAAATGATATTGTCACCAGTTTGAATTGTTCCGTTAATGATTCTGCAAGAAATGATCGTCCCGCGGTAAGGGTCGTAGTTGGCATCAAAGATAAGTGCTTCCAGGGGACTGTCGGGGTCGCCTTCGGGAGGGGGAAGGAGCTTGACTATTGCTTCAAGCAGGTCTGCTACGCCTTCACCAGATTTGGCGGAGCAGTGTTGGACAGTCTCAATGTCAAGGCCGAGGTCTTCATCGATCTGTTTCGCAACTTTTTCCGGTTCAGCGGATGGCAGGTCTATTTTGTTGATCACAGGTATTATTTCAAGATCATTTTCCATGGCAAGGTACAAGTTGGCCAGGGTTTGAGCTTCAATGCCCTGAGCTGCATCAATAAGAAGTAGTGCGCCTTCACAGGATGATAAGGCCCGTGAAACTTCATAGCTGAAATCAACATGTCCGGGGGTGTCAACCAGGTTGAGGATATACTGTTTGTTATCTTTTGCTGTATAGGGAAGGCAGATAGTTTGACTCTTGATGGTGATGCCGCGCTCGCGCTCTATATCCATGTTGTCAAGAAGCTGGTCTTTGAATTCCCTGTCTGATACCATCTGGCAAGATTGAATCATACGGTCAGCCAAGGTGGATTTCCCATGGTCTATATGTGCTATTATGCTGAAATTTCTAATATTTTTCATGTTGATTTGTTGCTTTCCTGAATGGGAAGTATATTCCAGTGAATTTTTTGTGAAAATAGATTAAGATATTGAAGAGTACGTTTTTATATAATAGCAATACCTGCTTATTATTTAAATAAAAAGAATATATTTTTCTGCATACTTATAAATAATGTCGAATCAGGACACTAAAAATACGGAAGGAAAAACGGCGAAACAACATCATCCCTTAGTTGTTGTTTCTGATGATGAAAATCTTCCGGCCATCAGTAACCCGGCTTTACACCGTTATCTTAAGGAAATAAGTCATTACGAATTACTTTCCAGAGAGGAAACAGAGGAGCTTGCAACCAGGTTTCAAGAAACTGGTGATCCTGAAGCAGCTTATAGGCTAGTCTCATCTAATTTACGTCTTGTTGTCAAGGTGGCAATGGATTTTCAAAAGTATTGGATGCAAAATTTCATGGATCTTATCCAGGAAGGAAATGTAGGACTAGTACAGGCCACCAAAAAATTTGATCCGTTTCGTGGTGTCAAGTTTTCCTATTATGCTGCATATTGGATTCGTGCTTATATTTTGAAATTTATTATGGATAACTGGAGGCTTGTGAAAATTGGTACAACACAGGCCCAGCGAAAGCTCTTTTTCAGTTTGAATAAAGAGAAAAAATTGCTTGAAGCTCAAGGATTTAAGCCTGAAGTGAAACTTTTGGCAGAAAGACTCAATGTTAAGGAAAGCGAAGTGATTGAGATGGGGCAACGGATGGACAATTGGGATGTTTCCCTTGAAAGTCCGGTGCGAAGTGATTCAGATGATGAGCAAAAGAGTTTTTTACCACAGGGTGGACCGGGTATAGAAGAGGTGGTTGCCAGTCAGGAAATGAGGGAAAGACTGACAGAGCTTATTGATTCACTACAAGATACACTCAATGAAAAAGAAAAGATGATACTTGGTACTCGATTACTCAGTGACGAACCTTTGACTCTGCAGACTATTGCTGATCAATTTGGGATATCCAGGGAAAGAGTCCGTCAGATTGAAGCTAATCTTTTGAAAAAGCTTAAAAAGCATTTCGAACAGGAAATGCCAGATATACATGATTTTTTAGGTGGTGATAATCTTATATTATCTGCCAAGCCAGAACGAAATAATAGATAAGAAATCTTGCAAGAGTGGTTCAGAAAAAATCTTGCACTCTGGGATCAGATTTTTAAATTTTAGAAGAGAATTGTAAACAGAATGAATGTACCACTTCTAGACTTGCAGCCGCAAACAGAACAATTTCGTGAGCAAATAATTCAGGCTGTCACAAAAGTAGTTGATTCGACAAGATATATCCTTGGTCCTGAGGTAAATGAACTTGAAGAAGAAGTAGCACAATACTGTGGAGCCAGGTATGGAGTTGGGGTTTCCAGCGGCACAGATGCACTTCTTGTAAGTCTTATGGCCCTTGAAATTGGTCCAGGTGACCTTGTCCTCACTACTCCATATACTTTTTTTGCAACAATGGGTTGCATAATTCGAGTTGGAGCAACACCTGTTTTTGCTGATATAGATTTTCTGTCTTTGAATATTGATCCCATTCAGGTTAGGCAAGTATTGGAAAAAGACCAAAAAAACGGAAAACGTATTAAAGCAATTATGCCAGTGCACCTTTTTGGACAATGCGCTGATATGCAACAAATAATGTCTTTGGCTCAAGAGTATAATGTTGCTGTTATCGAGGATGCAGCTCAGGGAATTGGTACAGATGTTCCTTATGTCAACAATGATAATACTGCTTGGAAAAGGGCTGGAAGTATAGGTGATTTTGGTTGTTTTTCATTTTTTCCCAGTAAAAACCTTGGTTGCATCGGTGACGGAGGGATGGTTACCACTAATGATGAACAGTTAGCGGAACGAGTTAGGATTTTAAGAAATCATGGAGCTCAACCGAAATATTATCATACATATATTGGTGGTAATTTCAGACTTGATCCTATTCAGGCAGCAGTCTTGAAAATTAAGTTACCGTTTCTTGAAAACTGGCATAAGCAACGAAGAGAAAATTGTAATAATTATAGAAAATTGTTCCAGGAGTTTGGATTGATTGATTCTCCTGTAGCTTTGCCCAGTGCTGTATATGAAAATTGTGATATGGCAACTGATCATAACTATCATATTTATAACCAGTATGTTATTCGGGTGCCGAGGCGTGATGAACTAAGAGCGTATCTGCAAAAAAATAATATTGGTTGTGAAGTGTACTACCCTTTGTGTCTCCATCAACAAAAATGTTTGGAATCTTATGGTCTTAGCGATCAACGGTTTCCAGTGTCAGAACAAGCTGCTGAGGAAACTCTTGCTTTGCCCATTTATCCGGAATTGAACGAAGAACAGCAGCAATATGTTGCTGAGACCATTTCTAGATTTTTTCAAGCCAACTAATCCGATAGTAATTCCGCTGTGAATCTCTTGCCTGTACAGGTCTTTATAAATGTGTTGCTTCTTTTCTTTTTAACAGGAAAAGTTTATGCAGGCGTTGGGGAACAGCAGACTCAGGTATCTGCCAGTGAAAATGGACTTGATAGATCTCTGGTTGGTTCTCGTGATATTCAATACGAAGAGAAATTAGCTCCTGGCTGGAAAATGATATGGGACAAAGCCAGAGCACTTTCAAAAGATCAGAAGTTTGGTGAAGCCCTGGTTCAGTATGAATTGCTTCTTGCTCTTAAAAGTACTGTTGATGAAGCCAGGTGGGAGTACACATCTGTAGCAATGCTTTTACAACGTTTCTCGTTAGCAGAAGAGCAACTTGAAATATTGTTGCGCAATGATCCTGATAGCCCAAAATATAAGTTGGCTTATGGAGATAGTTTGCTCGCCTCCGGGAAACATGAAAAAGCACTTGTTCAGTATCAACAGCTTTATCAGAGGCCTGATTTTGACAAGCAGACAGAGTTTGTGATCAAAGGATTAGTGGCAGTCTACGATATCCAAAAACGCTATGACAGCATGCTTCCTTTGCTGGAAAAATTAGTGTCAATACGAAAAAATGACCTCGCCCTGTTGACAAAGACTTTATTCGTACTTGTTGAACTGCAACAGCATGAGAAAGCATTTGAGTATCTTGCTGAAATACAGGGTATCACAGAGGGTGACATTGAAGTATTGCGATTGGAGGCCAGGTTACAAAAACAACTTGGACAGGATGACAATGCCGCGTCTACATGGCAGAAAATTATCGCAACAACACCAAACGATATCGAATCTCATCAGCAGCTTGAGCTTTATTACCGAAAATTCGGTAATAAAGCTATGGAACTGAAATACATTGAATTAAATTTACAGTCAGATCCTTCAAATGGGATTCTTCTCTCCAGAGCCGCTGAACTGAATCTGCAGATGAAAAGAGCTAATCGATCTTTGAATTATTATGTTCGATTTCTTGATATATATCCAGATGATATTGAAGTTGTTACCAAAAAAAAAGAAGTTGAAAAAATTGTTGCTAGGGACCTGCTTATTCTTGTGGAAAATAAAAACCCTCAAGTTTTATGGGAAGATCTTAGCACGATTACAGTGGATCGTTTGGGAGTCTTTAAGGAAATTGCAGTTTTACTGAGAAAAGAAAGAAAATTGCAACTTCTTGCAGATGTTCTGGTGATTATTTACAAGGAAGATCCAGGGAATGAAGAAATGACTCATGAAATGGTTTTGTTATTTTTAAAGCTCAACAAGATTGATGATATTATGGAGTTGGTGCCTGACTATGATAAGTATTTACCAAAGTCAAGCAGTGATGGCACTGAGTAATATATCTGTCCTGTCATGTTTACCGGATGGTTTGGTATAGAGACTGTTCGAGTTCCGTTGGTTGGAATATATTGTTAGGTTGTATGTTTCCGTCAGCAAGTCGCTGGCCGGTTATTGATATAATATTTACAGGAGGAAGTTGTCGTGGTGCAAAGAATCCCAATGTCGCAATTAGGTCAAAAAAAATTACGCGATGAGCTGGATCAGTTGCAAAGAATCGATCGTCTAGATGTTGTTAAGGCTATTGAGATAGCTCGTGAACACGGTGATCTCAGTGAAAATGCTGAGTATCATGCAGCTAAAGAACGTCAGGGTATGATAGAATGTCGAATAATAGATTTGAAAGACAAACTTGGTCGCGCTGAAGTGATTGATTGCACTAAGGTAAACTGTGATCGAGCTGTTTTTGGAACTGTTGTTACCTTGTTGGATGTTGATACTGATGACGAAGTTGTTTATCAATTACTAGGGCCGGAAGAATCAGATGTGAAAAAAGGTTCGATTTCTGTTTTGTCTCCGTTGGGTCAATCTATCCTTGGTAAAAGTGAAGGTGATGATATTGTAGCAAAAACGCCTGGAGGCTTGAGGGAGTTTGAATTGATAGAGATTAAAACAGGTGAAAGATGTTAAAATCATGCTAGGAAAGTTGGGATTTTATTGAAGTACCGACCTACTTGTTCTGGGCAATGCGCATCAGAGCCAGCGATAAATCGGATGTTTTTTTGTTGCGCAAGAGTGAGGACTTCTTTTTTGGGATAGGGGCTTCCTGTAATGACGAAACCAGAAGTGTTTATCTCCATTGCAATATTTCTGGTAACCATTGCGTCAAATATTTTTTCCAGTTGCTTCCAGTGGCTGTCATGGAAGTAGAGGTTAGGGTAGTGGCGAAGAACCGCGTCAATATGGCATACTACGTCGATTTTTGAAAGAGTTTTTACTCCCAGTAATAGATTGTCGAAATAGCAATTAAGAACTTTGTTTATCCCCATTTCTGCAAGAGCGTTTATGTTTTCCTGACGTCGGCTCACCATGTTAAGATGCTGTTTGCCGTCAAAAAGAAAATGGTACGAAAGCCCGACATGTTCGCAGGGGTATGATTTGATAAGGGTTTCAAGATTTTCCATATGCATAGGGTTTAGTCCAGCTTCTATGCCTAGTGTAATGTCAATGGAGTCTTTATATTTTTGTTTTAATCTCTCACCTTCATTAAAGTAATATTCGAAATCCTCATGGCGGAGCCAGATGCGTTCTGCTGTGAGGATATCTGTTTCAAGGTGTTCTAGAAAGATCATGCCAGCCAATCCTTTTGCAATTCCTGCCTTGACATAATCCTCCATTTCTCCTTTTGCGTGGTTGCAAAGTCGAGTGTGGATGTGACCATCAATCGAGAGGTCTATTTGTTGTCCTTCAACTTTTGCATTATTCATGTTCTGTTGTAACTGTATAAGTTTGCAGGGTTTTTTTGTTTTAATGTGATTGCAAGCAGGATATGGAATATTTTTTATGCGTTGATGAATGAATTCAATATATTAAGTGAAAAAATCATTATCTATGCGTTTCCTTTGGGAAAAAAATGAATAACACCATCTATGTCCGACGTATCGCATATTTCTCCTAGTTCTAGTTCCATGTCGAGAATATCGTCTAGATTATTTACTTCAACTGAGAAAGAAGGACCATCAGGAAGGTGATAAATAAATTTAGCAACTTTTGAAAAATCAAATTTATGAAGAGGGAATCTTTTCATTTAAAAATGCCTGGCTGAATGAAAATTTTATAGAGGATGTAAATAAACGATACTGTAGAGAATGAAGTGTTGCTTAATTTTAACCTATCGATTTTGTAGAAATCTCATTCATTCGTGTTCAGGAATGCAGATTCTTGTTCAAGATCAAAGCAAGTGAAAGGAATATCGGCAGATAGAAGTATTATTTCTATTGAAATATTGATTTCAAACTGTGAAATTTGGCGAAAGAGCCATTTGAGGACTGATTTTGCCTACAAGGTCGTGATTTTATGGTAAGTAATCGAAAACTGAAAGTTATTAATTCTTCACTACATTATTATTTATATGTAAATTATATCCTAATATATAGGTAAAATATGATTTTATCAATAGCCTTGATAAAGCAATTATTCATCTCATCAAATAATCAATTAATAAACTTAAATATTTTAATTACTTGTTCTGTAGTTTGATTTTTTTGGACTAATATATAGGGAATAATCTGTGATGGCTTGGAGAATAATTTAATTGATAAATTATGCTGATTTTATTTTTTTTGAGCTACCAACTCACTGTTGAATCGTGTATAGTTCCGCGGGCAAAAATAGTTTCAGTAGCTGGTAATTAGCAGTAGCAAAATGACGATCTCTTGATCATGTCACTGCTTATCCTCTATTACTGGTCATTATCTTTTGACCAGTCATCATTAATTCTGAATATATCTAAGATGTTTTATCTGCAACTTATGTTTTCGGATCTTGATAAACAGTTACCGTATTTTTTTTGCATTACTCAAGTTATACAAAAGATAAAAAATTAGGAGAAGACAATGAAACTTATTTTACTCGGCGCACCAGGCGCAGGAAAAGGGACAGTAGCAAAATTACTCACTTCAATTGACGGTTCAGTTCAGATTTCCACAGGAGATATTTTAAGGGGTGAAGTTCAATCACAATCTGATCTTGGAAAAGAAGCAGAGGGGTACATGAAAGCTGGTGACTTGGTCCCTGATTCATTGATCATGGGGATGATGGAGAAGCGTCTTCAGCTACCTGACTGCCAAAAAGGATTTCTCTTAGATGGTTTTCCTCGAACTATTCCACAGGCAGAAGCTTTAACTGAGCTTTTGGAAAAACTTGACATAGTTTTGGATATTGCTGTGGATATTGATGTACCTAAGGATATTATTCTCGATAGACTCTGTACCCGAAGAACTTGCGAAAATTCCGATTGTCAGGCAATTTATAATGTTAAATCTAATCCTCCTAAAGTAGAAGGAATTTGTGATAAGTGTGGTGCTAAAGCAGTTCAGCGTGAAGATGAGACTGAAGAGGCTATCAGCCATCGACTTGCCACCTATAATGAGAAAACAGCTCCATTGATTGGTTTTTATGATAAAAAAGAACTGTTAATGAGTGTGAAAGCTGAAAATAGTGATGCTGTTATTAATGCTGTTAAAGAAAAACTCAGTTTGTAATTTTATAATTTCTAATATCAGAATATTGGCTGTTTTGATAAAAGAGTTGATGAGTTTTTTTTGTAGATTTATTGATTTGTTGTCATTGCAGCCTGTTTTCATCGAGTTATCAGGAGGATATTGATGAGTGCCATTGTAAATCGCACAAAATGTGAAGATCTCATTTTGCTGCATCGTGGAAAAGTGCGTGATATGTATGAAATTCCCGGCCATGATGATAAGTTGTTAATGGTGGCGACTGATCGTATCTCCGCATACGATGTTGTTATGGGCGATCCGGTTCCAGGCAAGGGCAAAATTTTAACGGATTTGTCTCTTTTTTGGTTTGATTTGTTAGCAGATGTTATCCCCAACCATCTTATAACTGCTAATGTGGATGAATTTCCTGATATTTGTCAACAATACAAAGATCAACTTGAAGGACGCTCTATGCTTGTGCGTCGGACTAAAGTTCTACCTATTGAATGTATTGTCCGTGGATATCTGTCAGGATCATTTTGGAAAGCATATCAGCAAAACACAGAAGTCTGTGGATTTCAGTTGCCAGATGGAATGGTTGAGTCTGATAAGTTTCCTCAGCCACTGTTTACGCCTTCAACCAAGGCCGAACAGGGAGATCATGATGAAAATATTTCTCTGAAGAAAATGGATGAACTGATAGGATCAGATTTAGCCAAAAAAGTTACAGAGGTGAGTGTGCAGCTTTATCGTAAAGCCTCTGATTATGCACTGACTAAAGGTATTATCATTGCAGATACTAAGTTTGAACTTGGTATGGTTGGAGATGAACTCATTTTAATTGATGAGGTTCTCACTCCGGATTCGTCTCGATTCTGGCCCCAAGATCTTTATGAAACAGGAAAAGGGCAGCCTAGTTTTGATAAACAATATCTAAGAGATTATTTATCTTCGCTTGATTGGGACAAACAGCCACCTGCCCCTTCTTTACCAGAAGAAATCATTGAAAAAACAAGAACAAGATATGAAGAAGCAGTTGTTAAGATTACCGGATAATTTGTAATTTTCAGGTAAATATTCATTTAGTAGTATCATAAAACGTAATGGGGAATGAATCGCATTTCCCATTACGTTTTTTCTGTTGTGCCTCATAGAATTCCTTCATTTGTAAATCCCAATATTTTTGCCGGATTACTTAGATTTTATTTGCATAATTGTGAGTGACCATGTTTAACAATAAGTGGCTAAAGTTCAGTGTGTTGAGAATTATCTTTAAGTTGTTTGATCGCTAATGTTTTGAAAAATCTAGGGAAATTTTTTTGAGACCTGGTTTTTCATAATATAAGTGGTGAGAAACAGGAAAGTATTATTAAAAAAAATGATCAGGAGGAAGAAATGAACAGGCGTAATTTCTTGAAGACTAGTGCAGTGGCGACTTCGGTTGTTGCTCTTGGCTCAGTGTCAAATGTGTTTGCCTCTTCATCTGGATTTCCCGGTGTTATATACACAAAAGATCATCCTGGAATGTGGGCGGCAAAGGTTGGTGGGCATGCTCCAAAGGTTAAGGTGGAAGGCACAATGGTCAGTGTTACTACAAATCATGGTATGAGCGAAAAGCACTTCATCGTCAGGCACTCCTTAGTTTTGGAAAGTGGGGAAGTACTGGGTGGTAAGACTTTCACGCCTTCAGATAAACCAAATTCCTCTTACCAGCTTCCACCTGGCTATAAAGGAAAATTTTTTGCTACAAGTTTTTGTAATAAACATGATTTTTGGCTTACTGAAGTTAAGGTTTGATATTCCGTTGGGTGAAAAAAACAAATATTAGTTTGTGGGAATCGGATTCTATGCGTCCGGTTCCCATGATTATACTGGCATGGAATTATTTTTTAAAACTTAAACTAATAGATTCTCTGTCAGGGATGAATTGTCGGTAGTTAATATTTGCTTGATTCAAAATAATTTTTGAAGCCCTCACTGAATCAGTATCTTTGTATTTGTCAGAGAGATAGATGATTTCTCTAATTCCAGATTGCACAATGACTTTTGTGCATTCATTACAAGGGAAAAGTGCTACATAGATACGGCACCCATGTAAACTGTAGGTTATGGAATTGAGGACTGCATTTAATTCGGCATGACAAACATAGGGGTATTTTGTGTCAAGGAAGTTGCCTTCCCTGTTCCAAGGCAGTTCATCATCTGAGCATCCCCAGGGGAAACCGTTATAACCAACACCTACTATCTTGTTTTGTTCATTGGCAACGCAGGCTCCAACCTGGGTGTTGGGGTCCTTAGAGCGCAGTCCGGAAAGCAAGGCTACAGCCATGAAATATTCATCCCAGGAAAGATAATCAGTTCGTTTTGTTGTCACATCATTCTCCAGATTAATCAGTCCTGTTTGTTTTCTTTTTTTTATATGCTTTTCTTTTTTTACGCCAATCATCTGCACCTGTAGCTTTGTTTATGAAATTTTTTATCACCTGGAAATAAATTATTCCCCCTACCGCAATAAGTGAATTGTGATTGGCTCCAGGGACAATTTGGAGCTCTTTACTGCGAGCACCGCATGCCGCTTGTAGTTTTTCTGCCTGAGAAACGTGAATGAGCTCGTCGTTTTGACCATGGAGAATAAAAGTGGGTTTGGTCACAGATTCAATTTTGACCATATTGTTAAACCCTTGATCCTCTGTCATTTTTATTGAATCTACATCAAGTCCGAGAATCCTGGCAAGCGGGAGTGTTTCGGCAAATCCGCTTTCAATAACCAGGCCACTGATGTCTTCATTGTAAAACTTGGCAAGTTCGATTGCATTGACACTGCCAAGTGAACGACCCATGATGATGACAGGACCATTATAATTATTTGCTTGTAGCCATTTTAAGGTTTCTTTGTAAATAGTATGTCCATCACTTATCATATTGGAAGCAGTCGGACTGCCTTCACTCCAGCCGTACCCACGGTAATCTGTTATCAGAAAGTTTAGGCCCAGAGAGGTATATGATGGACCTATCTCGTCGTAGTCTGACACGACCTCACCGTTTCCGTGGAAGAAAAGTATGACAGGGTCTTCTTGATCAGCTGTAAAGAAGCGTGCACCAACAACGGTTTTATCGTCCATGGTGAACTCAAGGTCTTGAGCATGCTCAGGAGGTTTGGTATGTGGAGTTTTTCTTGGATGAAAGAGAAAAATTAATGCTTCTGGGCTATCTAGTAATGTATTCATATGCTTGTTTAAATGTCATGGATCTACTGGTAAGTAGTAAACGAGTTTATAATTATGTTTTGCCTGTAACAGAGAGGAAAAATGTTCAAATGTTTATGCTACAGCCTTCTAGTTCTTGTCATTCCGAGTAACTGTATTGATTGTACGGCAACTTCTTCTATGGATTTTCCGGCTGTGTCAACAAACTTAATATTATACTGTAAAAACATCTGTTGAGCTTGCTGTAATTCCTTTGAACATGTTGAAAATTTAGCATAATTACTACTACTGTAACGTTTTTCACGAATTTTATGGAGTAACTCAGCAGAGGTGGTAAGGCCTATCACCTTTTTTCGATTACGTATAATGTCCTTGGGGATTTGATAACTGTCCAGATGTTCTTGGGTTAATGGAAAATTTGCAGCTTTGAGCCCCATCTGGGTCGCCAGGTAGACGCTTGCAGGAGTCTTTCCTGAGCGAGACACACCTACAAGGATAATATCCGCGTTATCATACTCCCAAGTTTTCACACCATCATCGTGTTCAAGGCTGTAATGAATTGCTTCAACGCGTTTGATCATTGCTACATCATTTGCGTGTCTGGAAAAACCCGGTTCTCTCAATGCTTTTGTTTCCAGGCTAATTTCCATTCGATCCAGGAAATTTCCGAAAATGTCAATTAGTTCAACTTCAGAGGAGTTAAGGATTTCTCTGATTTCTTTGTCCATGATGGTGCAGAAAATCAGAGGGGATCTTCCTCCTGATTGGGAGAGTATGTGTTCCAAAGCATTTCTGGCATCTTCACGATTTCTCACAAATGGTATTTTTTCTTCATGAAAACTTGTTTCATGAAATTGACAGATTAGGGCTTTGCCCATATCTTCAGCGAGAATTGCTGTTGAGTCAGATACATAGTATACATCTTTGGAATTCCACATTTTAGTAAGCTTAGGTGTCGATTAGGTTAAGATGGAATTTAGAAATAATCATAATATTGTTTTTAGGGTAATCATTTTCGTTTATGACAAAAAAGACAACGGTATTTTGGTGGATGGTCAATAGGAAGCGGAGAAATTTTATCTTCGCCATGACAGTCATTACAAAATTTTTCCGCTTGTTTCTTTTTCATTGGCATGAATCTTTCGTGATTATCGTCATGTGGCAACCGCACCGTAGTTTCAGGTGGAGCAATAAGTAAAAAATAAAAAACTGCGCTGCAAATGGCAATAAAGATAATATGGTAAATAAGTGAGTTGTTCTTTTTTTTCATAGAGAATCTCCGGGAGAATATAATTTAATCCGCCATTTCTAGGGATTTAAAATTAAGTATGCCGATCCTGAGAAAAATAATGAGAAATTCGATAAGGAAAGAGCATAGAACTTTATTTGAGCTAGATAAGTTAATCATTATATGATGAAGTTTTTGTTTTTTCACCATCTTCTTTATTGGTTCGTCCGAAGTATCTGGGTTGAGAATTTTTTGGGCAACTACTTCTCCTGAAATAATGGCAGGGAAAATGCCTTCACCTGTTAGGCCCGAGGCCAGTCCTGCAGCATCTCCAATTAACCAGAATTTATCAAAATGATAGCCTCGATAATCATAATTTATCAGTTCTGCCCGGCCTTTTTCATGAGTCAGTTGGTATCCTTTTTCAGCCGCCCACTGGAGTAAATTAATCTTCAATAGCTTCGCACTCATGTTTCCCTTAGGGCTATAGGCACCGATTGAAATAGTATCCATGTGAGGGAAAACCCACCCGTAACCGTGGCCAAAGAACCGGGTATTAAGATGCCATTCCATCTTGGATATATTTCCAGGTATCTGATAATTAATCCCGACACCTATATTAATAGTGGGAATTTTTAAATATCTTCGCACAGCAGATGTTGAGCCGTCAGCCCCAACGAGGTGTTTGAAGCGGATTGTTTTTTTCTCACCAATTTTGGTAATCGTCAGGATTGAATTTGAGGAAATATTGACCACTCTGGTGCCAGTTTGGATTGTGGCACCGCTTTGGCGAGCTGCTTTATACATGTATTGCCCCAGATTAACACGGTTAACTGTGGCAATAATTGGATTATTTTCTTTTATGCAGATGTTTTGTTTATTTGAAAAGATATATTGGCTGGCAAAAGATTTTTCTGTTAATTCTTTAGGAAGGCGTTTGATGAGTCCATCCCATGTTATTCCACCAGCGCATACTTTTGAGCCTATGCATTCTTTTCGTTCCAGCACCAGGGTGTTTTTTCCGTTTTCCGCAAGTTCTCTTGCACAGGTCAAACCTCCAGGTCCGGCACCGATGATTACTACATCATACTCTTGGGTCATAGGTTTGTCAAAAGCTCAGAGGATAACATTATTGCTTAAATAATTATATTTCAAGGCCGCAAGTTGTGCGGTGTCAGGCATTTTTTTGTTTGATTTGAGAGCGAAGTTTGATTGGACTTGATTTAATTTTTTTAAGTCTCATGTTCAGTATTTCAATAAAAACTGAAAAAGCCATGGCAAAATAGATGTAACCTTTTGGGATATGCAGTGATAAGCTTTCTCCAACAAGGGCAACACCAATGAGCAACAGGAAGCTCAAAGCAAGAATTTTGAAAGTTGGATGTTCTTCAACAAATTTAGATACTGTACCTGCCAGAAAGATCATAAAGAGCACTGCAATTACAATAGCCAGGACCATGATGGGCAAGTGTTCAGACAGGCCAATTGCGGTAATGACTGAGTCAAGGGAAAAGACAATGTCGAAAATCATGATCTGAAATATAATACTGGCAAAAGATGCTGCAGCTGTCTGGGGGTTCAGGCTATGTTCTTCTTCACCCTCAAGGGAATTATGAATCTCAAGGGTCGATTTCCCCAGTAAAAACAAACCTCCGAAAAATAAAATGATGTCATGCCCTGAAATGGCATGGTCCAAAATGGAAAAAAGGGGTTTTGTCAGTCGCATTACAAATGTTATGGAAAAGAGTAGAGCAACTCTGGTGAGCATTGCCATGATGAGGCCAATACTTCTTCCTCTAGCCTGGAGTTTTTGAGGGAGGCGACCTGCAAGAATGGCAATAAAAATAATATTATCAATACCCAAAACTATCTCAAGCAAGGTAAGTGTTACAAGAGCCATCCAAGCTGACGGGTCTGCTATCCATTCCATTTTGCTCTCCAGTAAATCAGGTTTATCTTTTTATTTTATACTGTTATAACATGACGGTAACAAGGTGTTTTCTCGCTGGACTGGTTATACTCCCAAGATAGACAGGGAGTCAAGTATTTAGCCCGAATTTTTCAATATACGCGGTATGTGCAGCGTTATTTCAAGAGAATTTTTAAGGAAAGTTTATTTCCACATTTTTTAGTTTATGACGATCTCCAGGTTGTCTGGGCCAATTTGTTGATGAATTTATGGATAACCCAGCTTGGAATATTAGAAAAGGAAATGATATGGCAATTCGTGAACATAAGACTGTTTATTTAAAAGATTACTCGCCTCCACCATTTTTAGTTGAAACTGTGGAACTCAGGATTGTACTGCATGAAGCAGCCTCAAAAGTGATTTCTACGCTGAAGTGCAGGCGAAATGAACAGGTCAATGAGCTAGATACGCCATTTATCCTGGAAGGGGAAAGGTTAGAACTGGTATCTGTAAAAATTAATAATAAGTTGTTAGAAAAAGGTCAGTTTCTTTACTCGGAGGATAAACTTGAAATTTTAGAAATTCCAAAAGGAGTTTTTGAACTGACCACTGAAGTTCTTGTTAATCCAAGTGGAAACACTGAGTTGGAAGGTTTGTACCTGTCCAGTGGTAATTACTGTACTCAATGTGAAGCAGAGGGGTTCAGGCGTATTACTTTTTTTCCTGACAGGCCAGATGTCATGGCCATTTTTTCAACTACTGTCATTGCCAATAAAAAAGAATGCCCTGTGCTGCTATCAAATGGGAATCTTGTAGAGAAAGGTGAAATGGATGGTGGTTTACACTTTGCAACCTGGCATGATCCCTTTCCCAAGCCCAGTTATCTTTTTGCTTTGGTAGCTGGTGATTTGGTTTTTATTGAGGATCAATACAAGACGATTTCAGGCAGAGAAGTAACTTTGCATATCTATGTTGAAAAACGCAATATAGAAAAGTGTGATCATGCTATGATTTCTCTTAAAAAATCCATGAATTGGGATGAGCAGGTTTATGGCCGTGAGTATGATCTTGATGTTTACATGATTGTTGCAGTTGATGACTTCAATATGGGTGCTATGGAGAATAAAGGCTTAAATGTCTTTAATTCAAAATATGTTTTGGCAAAACCGGAGACAGCATCAGATGCTGATTATGATGGTATTGAGGGAGTGATTGGCCATGAGTATTTTCATAATTGGACTGGTAACCGGATAACCTGTCGAGATTGGTTTCAGCTCAGTCTGAAAGAAGGACTTACTGTTTTTAGAGATCAGGAATTTTCTTCAGATATGGGTTCCCGTGCAGTAAAACGGATAAATGATGTTCGTGTAATGAGGAATTTTCAGTTTCGTGAAGATAGTGGTCCCATGTCTCATCCGGTTCGTCCCTCCTCATATATGGAAATTAATAATTTTTATACATTAACAGTCTATAACAAGGGAGCAGAGGTCGTCAGAATGCTTCATTCACTTCTGGGGCCACAAGTATTTCGTGCAGGGATGGATCTTTATTTCAAACGACATGACTCTCAGGCTGTAACGTGTGACGATTTTATCAGATCATTTGAAGATGTTTATGGACTTAATCTTGAACAGTTTAAACGTTGGTACTGTCAGGCAGGCACCCCTGAAGTAAAGGTGGAGCAATTATATGATGCAGAAAGAAAAAAATATGTTTTAAGTTTGGCACAGGATTGCTCGCGAAAGGCTGGTAAGCAAGATAACAAACCTCTATTCATGCCAATAGCTGTTGGCCTGCTTGATGTTAGAGGTAATGATATGGAGCTTATCCTGGCTGGAGACGATGAACAGTCTAAGAAGACAACAAGGCAGCTTCATTTCAAAGAGAAGAAACAGAAATTTGTGTTTGAGAAAGTTGCAGAAAAACCTGTTCTCTCCTTTCTCCGTAATTTTTCAGCTCCGATAAAAGTCATACGTGAGTATGATGACGCTGAATTATCCTTTCTTGTGGCCCACGACAGTGATTCTTTTAATCGCTGGGATGCTGGTCAACAACTCTGTTTGAAATCACTGCTTAGGCAGATTAAACATCATGAGCAGGGGGAAGAATTCAATTTACCCGAGATTTTTTCAAGAGCTTTTAAAGCCTTACTTGTAGATCAAGAGGTAGAACCTGCTTTTAAGGCACTTGTATTGGATTTACCAGCTGAAAACTGGATTAGTCAACAGGTAGACACTATTGAACCAAGTGTGATTTTTGAGGCAAGAAAGTTTTTTGTTCAGGCACTGGGAAGAGAAATGGCAGAAAATTTTCTTGCAGTCTTCAAGGAGAATAACTCCAATGATGTGTATCACTTTGATGCTGAGTCAGCAGGTCGTCGTAGTCTGAAAAATATATGTCTGGATTATTTATTACATGGAGAATCGTTAAACAACGATGGTGAGCTGCTCAGAGATTTAGGACTGCATCAGTACTATAATGCATCAAATATGACGGATGTCTTTGCAGCCTTGAAAACGATTGTTAATGTAAGCCGCTCTGAAGGAGATGTGCTACTTGAAGATTTTTATGATAAATGGAGAGATGATCCGCTTGTTGTTGATAAATGGCTGGCACTTCAAGCATCCTGTGTGTTACCTGGAACTTTAGACAGGGTCATAAAGCTGACATCGCATTCAGCATTTTCTATACAAAATCCGAACAAAGTCAGAGCCTTGATTGCCACATTCTGTTCTGTAAATCAATCGCAGTTTCACTGCCAGGACGGATCAGGATATAGTTTTCTCGTAGATAAGGTGGAGGAACTTGATGTCATTAATCCACAAATAGCAGCAAGAATGTTGACACCATTGACAATGTGGCGTCGTTTTAATCTCAAACGTCAGGAGTTGATGCGAATTCAACTAAAGAGAGTGAAGGATTTTAAAAATCTTTCCGCGGATGTTGATGAGATCGTGAGTAAGTCTTTGGCCGTTGATTAGAGCCTTTTTTATTTTACGATTAGATAATTGTCAGTATACGTTTTTTTGTCTCTATGCTGCAACGTTACCAAGCTTTCAGTATGTAGCATAATAGAACATTGACCAAGCAGGCATAAAGTTCATTCTTGACTGACTTGAATCGGCAATGCTACAATTCTTATATAAAAAAAACTTCCATCCAGGGGGAACTTGAGCATGGATAGTCTTAGTGGTTATTTTCTAATATCAACCCCGCAAATGCCTGATCCCAGGTTTCAGGAACAAGTGATATATCTCTGTGCTCATTCTGATGAAGGTGCTATGGGGCTTGTTGTTAACAATCCCAATAATATGATCACCCTTCTGGATATTCTTCACAGTGCAAACATACCAGTGCCCAAGGAGTCATTACCGCCGGTGTATATTGGTGGACCTGTTGAGATGGAATCTGGTTTTATTCTTTACAATTCTGAATATCATTCTACTAACGAACTTGTTGTCTGTCCGGAAGTTTCTTTGTCAAGAGACATGAAACTTCTTGAGGATATCGGCAAAGGTACCGGACCAGATGACTTTTTGTTTCTTTTGGGATATGCAGGCTGGGGAGAAGGGCAGCTTGAGACAGAGTTAATGGACAATAGCTGGCTGACTGTTCCTGGTGATTATGATGTTTTATTTAACACACCTGATAAAATGAAATGGAAGAAAGCTGCTATTAATTTTGGTGTGGATATTTCTATGTTTGGAGATGTGCTTGGTTCAGCCTGATATGACTCATCGTCAGGTATGTTATCTTACTGCTTTGTTCTCAACTGTTTCACTATTTTTAACAATAACTGATCATTAGCAGGATTGACTCTGTAGTCTGTTAAGTTTATCAGGAGTGATACAATTAATAATCTGTAGCACATCATTATTTGATTTCATGAATTAATGCTGCTGTTAATTCTTCTGGCTGAAAAGGTTTGGTAATATACTGGTCAAATCCTTCCTGCATGCATTTTTCCTTTTCGCCCTTCATTGCATGGGCAGTCAAGGCTATAATCGGGATATGGTGTCCATGTATTTGTCCTTGAAGTTTCTTGAGCAATTTGTCGTACTTATTATGACTATCTGCTTTTCCTGATTCGCAGAGACGAATGAGTTGGGTGCTTTCCAGGCCGCTCATCACCGGCATTTGTAAATCCATAAGTATTGCGTCAAATGATTGTTCGCACATGATCTTTAAAGCCTCGATGCCATTTTTAGCATTGGTAGACTTGTGGCCATATTTACGAAGAATTTCTTGAGCTAAGTCAAAGTTGAAGGAATTGTCTTCAACTATTAAGATGTTAAAATAATTGGATTGGACAGTGAGGCCATTTGTCTTAAGCGAATCTTCAAATTGGGTTACAGGAATTTCTGATACTTTTAGATTGGCAGTAAAGAAAAAATTGCTTCCTTGTCCAGCTTCACTCTCAATCCAGATTTTTCCACCAAGTAGCTCAACTAACTGCTTGGAGATTGCAAGGCCTAAGCCAACTCCTCCAAATTCTCTGTCAATACTGCTATCTGCTTGAATAAAAGTAGCAAAAATATTTTTTTGTATCGATGTTTTAATCCCAATACCTGTGTCAGCTACCATAAATTGAATCATTGTATGATTGTTGGATTCTTTAAGTATTTTTGCTTCAATGACAATTGATCCTTTCTCAGTGAATTTTATTGCATTGTTTACAAGGTTGATCAAAATTTGTTGTAAGCGAAATGAATCACCACTAAAAGCCGTAGTAATCTTTTTGTCAATGATGGTGGTTAATGTGTTACCCCTTTCCATCGCTTTCAAGGTAAACGTTTGGATCAGCGACTCAAATAAATTTGAGATCAAAAAAGGGTGGTCAGTTATGCTGAGCTGTCCGGCTTCTATTTTTGAATAGTCGAGAATATCGTCAAGAAGATGCATGAGTGAATCCGCTGATTGTCGAATAGCACTGATGAATTTTTTTGTATTTATCGGAAGATTGGTTTGGGCTGCTAAATTACTCATTCCGACGATCACGCTCATCGGTGTCCGGATTTCATGACTCATATTGGCAAGGAACGAGCTTTTTGCTTCATTTGCTTTTTCTGCTTCCTTGGTAGCAAGTTCCAGAGCAGCTTTATATTCAAGTAATTGGGTTGTCATCTTGTTAAATGTATCGGCTAATACTCCTATTTCATCTTTGGAGTTAATTTTTAAAGAACCACGCCATTCTCCTTTGCCAAATAAAGTAATTGCATGGGCTATTCGAGAAATAGGCTTACTAATTTGTTCACCCAAAAATACAGATAAAACCACCAGTATGAAGACCAGGCAAAGGAATACAAGTAATATTATTTTGTTCATTGCACTGATAGGGGAGAAAATATCATCAGGATTGTGTTCTATGATAAACAACCATTTTAAATAAGGCATATCCTTGTGTTTTTCAAAAGGTAAAAAAGTCACATAACTTTCAAGTCCGTGCTCACTCTCGGCCTCATAGAGCATACCAGAGTGTCCAGCTCGCGCTTTCATGGCGGATTGCATGCCCAGATCAATGAGATTATCGTTAAACATTTCATTTACATCAAAGCAGGAAATAACTAAGCCATCATTTTTTAGAAGCATTATATGGTTGGCTTCACTTTGCTGTTTTCCACGCACCTTTAGATTAATTATCATGTTGTGAATTGCTTGCCATTTCAGGGATGTATGAAACACGCCTGAAATGTTTCCTTTTTGGTTCTTTATTGGAGAAAAAAATTGTATGGCGATCTTGTCGACCACTGATGAGATTTCTACATCTTCCATTACATAGTCACCCAGAAGTGCCTTTTTAAAACCAGGTGAATTTGTAAAGTTAACTTGATTAGATACTGGTAAAGTTGTTTCTTGAACGTTTCCTGAAGGATCTAGCAGCATTGCATAATGATATTCATTTGAATGATGAACATAAGATTCCCAATTAAATTGATTTGAGATGAAATTTTGTTGTCCTTTTAGTTGGATTATTTCAGCTAATTTTTTGTTTTCTAGAAATATATCGTACAAATATTCATTAATTCTCAACATTGTTAAAGTTGCAGACTCGATGGATCCTTCAGAAATTGTTGATATTAAGGCGTTTTTGGCAATGTTTATCGATGAGATACTAAGGATGGAAAGCGGAAATGCTGCTAACAGAAATAATATCAGGACAAGCTTTAGCTTAAGGTTTTTCATGGTTATTTTTAAAAATAAATAATATGATTCTCCTGTTAATCAAAATTATACCACAGGGTAAGGAAGTATTCGCAATTTTGTTTTTGTATTTCTGATGAGTAAATTTCTCTCAAGTTGAGTGAATATGACGGCCTTCAATTTCAGTTTTCTGATCTTTGGCATGAGATCCAGATTAAGTGATTGAGTTCAAGCTAGCCTGGAAAATTTGAAATAGTATAATTAACCAGGAAATGGTTTTGCAGGATTGTTGTTTTGCTTATGAAGTAGCTTTATGGTCTCAAAATTTGCTGAAAAATATGGATACTTTAAAAAGTGTAACAATGAGATTTAAACATGATACGCCATGTGTATTCTATGGCTTTATTTCACATCTGATAATGCTAATCAGTAGTGTCCGGTTAAGGATTTGAATAAGCTTTTTTGTTGTATAACCACTAAAATAACTATTTCGCGAATCGTCATTCCGGTAGGCTTTTAGCCGGAATCCATACTTTCGTGAATTTCACACCAAACCAGATGGTGAACTCTGTATCGTTTGGTAACCCCTTCTGTCAAATTGTTTTTATGTTCCTATATTCTCTTAACGAGATTTGAAGTCACTCCAACATGAAGAGCACCATTTTTTAATGGCAATATGTATACAGCAGGCTGCTTTTTCATTCCTGTTGCCCTGGATCGGAGCCTACGCTTACCTCCGGTTGAAAACATGCCGGATGACGGAAGTGGAACAATGGTTGATGTTATGCTAATAGTACTTTGAATACGTAGATAGCTGCTCAATTATTGGATTGTTTCATGTTTAAATCTCAGTGGTAACAGGGAGTCGAATTTTTATTGATGGATTGTAAGATTTATTCTGTTTTATTTTCTTTTGTTGTCTTCAATATTTCCTGTTTTTTTCTTATTATTTCTCTAATTTTTTCCTTCCCGTTTTCCGTGTGAGATTCAAATGTGTTCAGAGCATCCTGAAGTTCAATAAGGTCAGTTTTTTGATTATCGATTAGTGACTTGATTAATTTGTTTACAGAGTCAGGCAGGTCCTGAAAACTGTCTTTTTTTCTGATCTTCATGAAGTTAAAGTTATTGTCGCAGATTGCTTGAAGATGTCTCTGGAGGCTAAAAACAGGTCCTGCAATTGAATGGGAGTAAAGGATCATTATAAGGACAAACAGGAGTGTGCTGGCAAGCAGTAGTAAACCGCCGAGGTAAATCCATGTTTCTATATTGTTAGTAAACAATGTGGAATTGACGGGAGAAGTTTGCAGGGATTTACTGCTAATCTGATTTGCAATAAATGCAGACTCTTGTGAGATTCTGATGCCAAAATAGATAAATACGGAGCAAAGAGCACATTCTGCGATAAGGAAATATGCAATAAAACGAAACTGGAACCTTTTGTTTATGAAATATTGTTTTCTTCTTAAAAACCACTTCCAGCTACTCATTAAGTCTCCTCTGTAAATTTGCTTGGGATAACATACTGGGATTGTTGGTAACAGGATGGAGGCTATTGATAAGGATTGTCTGGAAATTCCAGGTTCCTTTCTTGATGGTTTTCTAAAGCCTGTCTAAACCATGCCAGTGTAGAAGGCAACTGGTAACCTGTTAAAATTTAATCCAATGAAAGTATACCGAATAACGTCCTGATTTTCATCTTTTTAATTCTTGTTGATATCTATTATATAATTGAAACAGCTTTGATGGGTGCTTGGTAATATGTGGATCTTTTGTGGTCAGCACTTGAAAAAACATCATACGCTTATTGGCTGAATTAAATGGGAGTATTGGATTATCCATAAGATATAAGATTTATAAAATTAATTTTGGGTAAATAGAATATCTTTAATATCTGTTAATTTCAATCTGTTGCAATTGTCATGTTTTTGGAGCTTTTAATAATTTTAAATAGTTGAAAGGTGAAAATAAAAACATTTTGTTTTTTGCGGCATTTTGTTTGCAGAGTATTTGGTGCTGATTTATGCAATCTGTTAATTAAATAAAAATATTTGTTTTTATAAAAAATGGTTAAGGTGGTTTTATCAAAAGCTCAATTTAGCTTTAAAAGGAAGGGATTATGCAGATACTTCGTGAGAAAGTGTACCCCCATGCGTGGATTTTTGCTATTTTCTGGACCATCTTCATCGTTATTTCTTTGGGATGGAATATTGTCCGTCAGAAATATGAGATTATTGAAATTGCCACCAATGAAGCTCAAACAATATTTGAAAAGGATCTTGTTTACTATCGCTGGGCGACCAGTCACAAGGGAGTATATGTCCCACTTACCGATAAAACCCGTCCAAATCCTTACCTGAAAGATCTTCCTGAATCTAGTGCCACAACTGCTACGGGTTCATCTCTTACCCTGGTTAATCCTGAATATATGATCAGGCAGGTGTATGAAATGAGTGCTGGCAGTGACATGGCACTTGGTCATATTACAAGTCTGGATCCCATCCGAAATGAAAATGAAGCAGATGATTGGGAGTCTGAAGCTTTGAGGTCTTTTGAAGCAGGAGTTTCTCAGGTCAGTTCTGTAGAGCATATTGATGGTGTACCATATCTGCGATTGATGCGCCCGATGACAACTGAGTCTGGCTGCCTGAAATGCCATGAACAGCAGGGTTATGATCAAGGAGATATTCGTGGAGGTATCAGTGTTGCTGTACCTATGAGTGTTTTGTTTTCTATATACAAAAAAGATATCCTTTTACTGACTTTGGCTCATGTTCCCTTATGGTTGCTTGGTTTGGTTGGTATTTTTTTAGGGTCTCGCAGGATTGCCCAGTCTATGCGAGAAAGAGAAGAAGCTGAAGCGAAAACACGATCAATTATTAATAATATGCTGGATGGCCTGATTACCATGACAGGTGATGGAACCATTGAGTCGTTAAATGCTGCTGCCTGCAAATTGTTTGGCTGCGAACCTGAAGAAACACTAGGCAGTAATATTACCAGATTGATACAATTCCCAACCACATCTGTAAAAGCTCGAAGCAGTGATAAAGCGTCTCTGCCAGATATCAGTAGTATGGTTGGTTCTCAAAGAGAGCTGACTGGAGTTCGTCTGGATGGTACAAATTTTCTTATTGAGATATCCATGAGTGAAATGCCGCTCGATGTTGATAGGTTGTTCATCGCTATGGTTCGTGACATTACAGAGGAAAGAGTGCGAAAAGAAGAAGCTCTTCGTACTGGCCAGTTGGCCGCAATAGGTGAGCTTGCCGCTGGAGTTGCTCATGAAATTAATAATCCTATTAATGGGATTATTAACTATTCACAGATACTGTTGGATAATTCCGAAAATCAATATGATGAAACTGACAGAGATTTTCTTGCCAGGATAATTAAGGAAGGGGATCGTATAGCCGTGATTGTCGGGAATCTACTTTCCTTTGCCAGGCAGAGGGATGTCGTAGAGGATGTTTCTATCAAGGAAATAATTGAGGACAGTATATCCTTGTTGACCCATCAGTTTCAAAAGGACGGGATTCATTTCACACTTGATATCCCAGATGGACTTCCTATGATCAAAGGTAATCCACAACAAATACAGCAAGTACTTATTAATTTGCTGACAAATGCTGGTTATGCGCTGAATCAGCGTTACCCTGAAGCTAATGTGGACAAAAAACTTGAGATTACCAGTTGCCGTAAGGTGTACATGGATAAAGAATATATCAGTACTTCTGTCATTGATTGGGGAGTAGGAATACCTCAAGATATAACTGATCAAATATTTGATTCTCTTTTTACGACTAAGCCGCCAGGCAAAGGTACAGGATTAGGACTAAGCATAAGTAAGGGACTTGTAAGGGATCATCAAGGATTTTTAAATGTGGAGAGTGATTCTGGTGGGCCGACTGTAGCTACTGTTGATCTTCCTGTTGCAAGTAATGGTAACTAAAGTACTGTTTGTAATTGTGTTTTCTTTTGGGCATGTATGTTGCTAGTGTTAGGTTGTCAGTGAGAAAAGGAATTTCCGGCTTCAGTCTAGGCGGGTGTAAATCAAATCTTTGCGCAAAAGGAAGGATGCATGATTGATTTAAATATTGAAGAATCGAGGATATTGGTAGTTGATGATGAAGAGAGTCTAAGGTTAACATTTAAGACTTTTTTGTCGCGTGAAGGATATGGACCTGTAACAGTTGCCTCAACTTTTGAAGAGGCGCGGGAATTAATTGAAAATAACAGGTTTGATTTGATAGTGTCTGACATTGTTCTTGAGGCTGCGTCAGGAATTGATTTGCTGCGTCGGGCTAAGGAGGTTAATCAGGATTGTCCAGTGGTCATGGTTACTGGCTATCCAAATATTAAGTCCGCATCAGAGGCAGTTCGTCTTGGTGCTTTTGATTATCTTGCTAAACCGGTTAAAAAAGAAGATCTGTTGCGAACCGCCAGAATGGCGTTGCAGCAATATTCTCTGCTTAAGGTTAAGGAATCTCTGGAAAAAGAAAAGGAGAATTATCGTCAAGTATTAGAGGCGATTTTCCTAAGCATGGAAGACATTATTATCACTGTTGATTCCGATATGGAAATTGTTTTGATGAACGAGCGGGCCAAGGAATTGGCAGGACAGATTATTCCAGAGTTGAAAATTGGTGCAAAACTGCAGAAAATTGAGAGTGAATTTACACAGGCCTGTCTTCAGGATGGTTTGATTGTTCAGGAGACCCAGCACAATGTACCGGAACATCGTATTGAATTTCAGACCCCCGAGGGGTTATCAGTTTTGCGGATTAGTGCAACATCTCTGGTGCCAGGAGTAATTGATTTGCAAGGCGTTGTTTTTCTTGCAAGGGATGTTAGTCGTCTTGAAGCACTTGAACAGCGTGGTAGAAGGCAGCAGTTTCATCGGTTAATCGGGTCAAGTATGGCAATGCAGACCGTTTACACTCTGGTTGAAAATGTTGGGCAAGTTGATACTTCTGTACTCATTACCGGTGAGAGCGGGACGGGCAAAGAGCTTGTGGCTGAAGCCCTGCACGCTGAGAGTCCGCGAAGAGATATGCCTTTGATGAAGGTTGATTGTACTGCTATTCCAGAGAATTTATTGGAAAGTGAATTGTTTGGTCATAAAAAAGGATCCTTTACAGGGGCAGATAGGAACCGGCAAGGACGTATTTTACAAGCTGATGGAGGCACGCTTTTCCTTGACGAAATTGGTGATATCACATCTGCCATGCAACTGAGATTATTGCGTTTTTTGCAGGAAAGGACTTTTTATCCAGTTGGCCAGGATATGCCGCTCAAGGTCGATGTTCGGATCATCGCAGCAACCAATGCTGATCTCAAACAAAAGGTTGTTGAAGGGAAGTTTAGAGAAGATTTGTATTACAGGCTTCGGGTTATAGATATTATCCTTCCACCACTGCGAGAGCGAGAGCAGGATGTTTCATTGTTGGCTGATCATTTTCTTGAGCGTTTTAATAAACGACTTGGCAAGGAGATAGCAGGTATTTCAGATCAAGCACTTACAGCTTTATCTGATTACAGTTGGCCAGGAAATGTTAGGGAACTTGAGCATGTTATGGAGCGGGCCAGTGTACTTTGCGGTGACACAACTATAACTACTGATCATCTTTCCTATGAATTTAATGGCAACAGCTTTAATTCATCCCAACAAGAAAAACAGGAGCATCGGGTATTTGATAATTATAATAATTATTCAAATGATGATCAAAGTGAAGCTGAAGATGAGCCTGATAAAATTGTTAGAATACTTACCAAATGTAGCGGAAATAAGGCGAAAGCAGCAAGATTGCTAGGAATTGACCGTAGTACTCTTTATAGAAAAATGCGTCTGTATAATATTGATCCTGCTGCTTTTTAAATCAGAACATTTTTATGCCAAATATTCTTTTATTGGTGTTGAAGAGCGGTTTACCACGTAGTTGGTAAACCACTCTTTATTTTTTTGTTTCAATTAGTATCTCTTTTCTGTCCTTATCCTGAGGATAAAGTCATGCATCTTTAACTAATTGGCTTTATTGGCAATGACTTAGAACCTCTAGTTTCTTTCTACTATGATCGTAGCATAATTTTTTATATTTCAGTGCAACACTTCTGTGCACTAAAGTAATGCTACAGATCTGTTCCATGCAACACATCTGTCGTCTCATTATATTTTCAGCAATTTTGAGTTCTTTTACGCTTTAACTATTCATTATTATAGCTTTTATCAAGATTATCTTTGATGCAGTCAAGGTCATAGTTGTTGCACGTAAGTGCATTTAAGCATGAGGTGATTTTGATGATGAATAGTTTTATTGGTGACAACTAAGTCTTTTAAACTAGTAGGTTAGGGTGGGGTGGGGTGTGGGGATGTATCGTGGGGAATACTAATGGCATGAAGTCTGCAATATAAAAGTCTAAAGAAGCAAGTTATCCTGAAAAATGGTTTGAAAACAAAACAGTATTGGTAACGGAGGAACATCATGGCAAGGTCAAACAGAGCACAAAAAGAAGTTATGGGAAATACAGGCCTGGAAGCAACAACAGTTGGAAAAATTAACAAGGATGTTTCTGAAGTCAGTATGGGAGTTATAATTGCATTTGCAGCTTTAATCGGTGTTTGGGGAGTTGCCTGTATTGTTGGAGGAATTGTAAATAGTGGGGGTTTAACAGAGTTGATGAGTGGATATATAACTGCAGTTTCTGGTGGTTGATGATTTTGATTGATAGTTTGTTTTTTTATAATAAATAATTGGAGGATTGGTCATGACTAATAGGGGAAATTCTGAAAATAATGCTAAGTCCACGTTTGTAGTAATTGCCGGAGTCGGTGCAGTATTTGGAATATGGGCTATTGCTGCCTTCTCCTCTTTGCTTGCCCAAATGGATTGGAGTGTAACGGAGGTGCTCAGACAGTATATGGTAGCTACAGGAGCTCTTGCAGAGCATGAAACACTTGTTGATTACTATACACATATAAAAGGTGCAGAGTACATTATTGCTGTGGCATTCCTGGGACTCTTTCCTGCATATTTCAAATATGTGAATCGTACCAAAGCTCCAATGAAACAAAGTTGATTGATTTGGAAAGTCGGCCCGGGATTGAAAAATTCCGGGCCGACCTGCGTCTGGCTACTAGTATTAATGACTCTGTATTTATTAAAATAACATTTGCATGATGTTCAGTGTGTCAAAGTGATACCATTATGATTTTTATAGAAAAAACATGGAAGATACGGTTATACTGATTCCAGTATAACTAACCTGATTTTACTGTTCAAAAATATTTTTCACTGTCACTTGTAAAGAGGTAAAGAACAATTCTGCCATAGGATAATGCATGCTCACCTTTAAGCAATTTCTAGTTTTGCTGGTTGCTGTTACAATTGGAGTTATAATTTTTAATATCTATAGTTTTGAGAATAAGCCGCCCTCTGTTGAGTATTCTTTTTTTCTTAAGCAGTTGGAAAACGATGAGATCAAATCGGTTCGACTTCAAGGTGGAGAAATAAAGGGTAAAGATGCTTATGAACAACCCTTTATGACATATGCTCCTGATGTTGAAGCATTGGTCGATAAGTTGTTACAGGCTGATGTGTCTTTTTATGCTTCCCCGCCAACAAATCCTTCTCTTTTTTGGCAAATTACATTTCCCGTATTATTACTTATAGCTTTTTGGATTTTCTCTATGGCTCGTCGTCAAAAGGGAGGAATGGATAATTTTTTCAAAAATAAAAGTAAGTTTGCTCAAGGGAGTTTTCAAAAGGTAACCTTCGATGATGTTGCTGGAATACCGGATGCCAAAGAGGAATTGATTGAAATTATACATTTTTTGAAGGAGCCATCAAAATATGAGAAACTTGGTGGTAAGATCCCGAAAGGAGTTTTGCTTCAGGGGCCTCCAGGGACAGGTAAAACTCTGTTGGGAAAGGCTATTGCCGGTGAAGCTGGAGTTCCGTTTTTTAATATAAGTGGATCTGATTTTGTTGAAATGTTTGTGGGGGTAGGCGCTTCAAGAGTTAGGGATCTTTTTGCCATGGCCAAAAAAAAGACACCATGCATTGTTTTTATTGATGAGATTGATGCTGTTGGCAGGCATCGTGGTTCTGCGGATGCAGGAGGACAGGAAGAAAAAGATCAGACATTAAATGCTTTGCTTGTGGAAATGGATGGTTTTCAGTCTGGTGAAACCGTAATTATAGTTGGAGCCACTAACCGACCTGATGTTTTAGATCCGGCTTTGATGCGTCCGGGTCGTTTTGATAGACAGATAACCATATTGCCTCCGGACGTGAATGGCAGGTTTAAAATACTAAATGTGTATGCAAAACAAATGGCTCTTGATAAAGAGGTTCGCCTGGAAGACGTGGCCAGGAGTACGCCAGGCTTCACCGGAGCCGATCTTGCCAACCTGATGAATGAGTCAGCTCTTCTTGCAGCGCGAAAGGAAAAAAAGATAATCCAGTTTGAGGATATTGAAGAAGCACGTGACAGGGTTTTAATGGGTGCAAAACGTAAAGGCATGATGGTTAGCGAGGGAGAAAGGCGAGCAACTGCTTATCATGAAGCTGGTCATGCTATTTTGACCAAAGTTTTACCTGATACTGATCCGCTGCATAAAGTAACTATTGTTCCTCATGGCAGAGCAATGGGCGTTACCCAGCAGGTTCCTATCCAGGACATTCATTCTTACTCCAGGGAATATCTTAAAAATCGGATTAAAATTCTTCTGGGGGGTAGAACTGCTGAAGAGTTGGTTTTTAACCAATACACTACTGGTGCCAGCAATGATTTACAGGAAGCCACTAATATTGCTACCAAAATGGTGTGTGAGTGGGGGATGAGTGCAGTGCTTGGTCCCAGGGCCTATGTGTCTGAAGATGGCGGTTTTCTCGGAGGAGAAGGTGTGCTCAGAAATATTAGTGAAGAAACCGCCAAAAATATTGATCGGGAGATCAATAAAATTATCGAAGAATGCTATCAGGAAGCAGTTATTCTGCTTGAAGGGAAGATCAAACACCTCAATAAATTGGCAGAAATTTTGTTGAGACAAGAGACTGTTGATGCTGCCGGTGTTGATGTGGTGATGAGTGGTGAAGGTGGAGAAAGTGTTTCTTGTGGATTGCCACAGTTATGAATAAGGTGTTTCTGGTTAAACTGTCTCATGCAACATAGACGCGACACACTTATGTTTCATGCAACACTTTCTTGCTACATAAGTGTTGCATGAGACAGTGCATTTAGTTTGCCCTTTTTCTGAAAATTTTATTATTATTTGTTTAAGACTCTGTTTAAGATTTTGTTAAATCATTGTCAGTCTGAATGCTGAAAGTCCTCTTGTAATTTCCCTCTGTGCCTATCCTTGATAATTTCCTTTTGTAACTAATTGTTATCAATTTCGTCAGCCATTATCTTTTTTGTTGTAGTCCTTTTGTATCCGTTGCAGTGCAAGGCTTTTGGCTGTGGTGTTTTATGTTTCTTATACCTGTAAAGATGTGCCGGTGATATTTTATGGCTGCTTGAAAGTGTGTAATTTCGTTACTATTTAACTGTATTCTCAGGGGATTCATCCTTTTGTTATCTTGTTTGTATAGCACTGTGTGGTATCTGGAAAAGATAAGTTTTTTGGATTTTTCTTTTTGGCATCAATTCTGCAAAATACTGTTATATAGCTCATGAATTCAATTTTTGGAAATAGTTGCAATTTCGATTGAATTTAAATTTTTTGTATCGAGCGCCGTAAGAAAAGGAGCATGCGGTTTGTAATTGTTTTTACATTCAACAATAAAGGAGAAACCATGAAGTGGAGAAGAGTAAAAAAGATATGTTGCGCAATAGCTTTCCTGTTTATGGCAAGTTTGTCTTTACATGTCAGTTTTGCTGAAGGACCAGAGACTGTGACCTTGGATGACATGGCGCAATATTATGAACCAGTAGAATTTGATCATGTTATGCATGTGGATGTATTGGGTGAAGAAAGCTGTGCTACTTGTCACCATCATACGGTTGGAACAAAACTGGTCGATAAGAATTGTCTTCGTTGTCATGCAGAAAGCAGTGAAACAGAATACGTCGCATGTCGGGATTGTCATGTTGTGAAAAGATTTGGTGCTGAATACCTAGCAGTCGTTGAAAAGGATATCCACCTCTATCATGTTGATAAACCAGGATTAAAAGGTGCATTTCATCAACGTTGCCTGGGTTGTCATAAGGAAATGGAAGTGGCTGCTGATTGCCAAGTGTGTCATGTGAGAACAGATGCGGGTGACAAATTATTTTACTCTGGTAAATATACTCCAGCTTCAACAGATACATCATCACATTAAATATGGAAGGGTTGGTTTTAGAAACACGTTATTCAATTTATAAGGTGAAAGAATGAAGAAAATTGATAGGAGAAAGTTTCTAAAGGGCAGTTTTGCAGGAGGAGTTGTCGCAGCAGCAACAGGAGTGAGTAAAAAATCCCAGGCAGCTGGCTCTTTTGAGGGCTATCCTGATAGTATGGGTGTTTTGGTTGATTTGACTAAATGTGTTGGTTGTCGAAGCTGTGAAGCAGCATGCAATAAAGAGCAGGGGCTTCCGGCTCCGGATAAGCCCTTTGATGATTTGTCAGTGTTTGATGAACTTCGGCATGGCGGTTTGAAGCGGAGAACATCAGAGAAGGCTTACACCGTAGTAAATAGATATGACACTGAAAAGGGACCTGTTTTCAGGAAGTTTCAATGTAATCATTGTAATGAACCTGCATGTCTGACTTCCTGTTTTGTCAATGCTTACACTAAAACAAAGGAAGGGGCAGTGATTTACGACTCAAAGGTATGTGTGGGTTGTCGGACATGTATGGTGGCATGTCCATTTTATGTGCCAGCATATAGTTATTCAAGTCCAATTAATCCGGTAGTTAAGAAATGTATCATGTGCTACGACACTCGGCTGAAATTTGGAAAACCTCCTGCATGTGTGGAAGCTTGTCCTCAAGAGGTGATGACATTTGGAAAACGAAAAGATTTGATAAAGATGGGACATCAAAAAATAAGATTTACACCGGAAAAATACGTAGATCATATATATGGAGAACATGAAGTTGGTGGGACGTCATGGATGTATCTTTCAAGTGTGCCGTTTGATGAGGTGGGTTTTGATACAAATTTAGGGACCAAGCCTATTATCAGTTATGTCAAAGATTTTTTGGCAATAGTGCCGATGGTTTTGTGTATATGGCCTGCCCTGTTTACAGGTTTTCATTTGTTGGCAAACAGGAAAGAGGCTCGGAAATCTGCAGACAAACAGAGTGAGGAGTAAAGGAGAGAAGCGGCCATGAAAGATATCACAATTAAGGATTTTGTACCCATTGCAACGCATTCAAAAGAGAATGGTAACAAGTGGACGGTGAAGGAAAAAATATTTTTAGGATTAACGCCAAGTGAATATTTCAAAATGCAGTCCAAAAATCCATTTAATTGGATTTTGTGGATAATTTATGCTGTTGGCGTTCCTATACTGATTGGCAGGTTTATTTTTGGGTTAGGTTGGGCAACTCACAGTTCCTATGACTACCCGTGGGGTTTATTTTTATCATGGGGGCTTTTTACAATGGTGCCACTTTCAGCTTCTGGTTTTATGATGGGCACAACTGTGGAACTATTTGGCAGGAAAGATTTTAAACCAATTGAACGTTTAGGTCTTTTAAATGGGCTTTTGGGCTATTTATTTGCTGTTATATTTTTACAGGTTGATTTAGGACAACCTTGGAGGTTGGTCTATCCAATGTTTGTCTCTTTGGGTCCGGCTGCAGTCTTGTTCCTGGTGGCTTGGCATGTTGCTACATATTTGTCTGTTCAGGTTGCAGAGTTGGTACCTTCTTTCTCTGAATGGATGGGATTTCCCAGAGCCAAAAAGTATGTGAAAAGCATGGTGTTAGGGCTGACTGTTGCAGGAATCATTTTGTCTACCTTGCATCAGGGTGCACTTGGGGCATTGTTTGCTTACGCTCCTGGTAAGGTCCATCCTCTTTGGTTTTCTGCAGAATTTCAATGGATACATTTTCTGGTTTCAGCAATTTTCGGTGGGTTGAGCATGCTTATTTTAGTGTCGACATTGAGCAAGTGGTTCATGGCCTGGCGTTGTGATGAAAATTTTTTAGGAAGCCTTGATCGCCTCACTGTGGGGATTGCAAAAGGCGCTTCTCTTGCACTTATCACGTATCTGATCATTAAAATTATCGGTGTGGCTCATGATAATGAGTGGAAATATCTGTTAACTGGTTGGGGGCAATATTTTGCGTTTGAAATAGTGATTGGTGTAATTGTGCCATTGGTATTTTTTACTATGGCTGTACGAAACAATAATGCCAGTCTAGCAAGATTTGCAGCTTTTTTGGCTGTATTTGGGATTGCTCTGAATCGAATGAATACAGCTATGATTACTTTCAATTGGCAGTTGTATCAGGAAATTCCACATTGGCGCGAAGCGATAATAGCTGTAATGATTTATGCGTCTTATGTGGTTGTTTACCGGGCAGTTTTGGCACGTATGCCAATTTTATATACCTGGAAAAGCGAAACTGCTACTGGTTGAAGCTAAATGTTTAATTTTCCATTTGAAAGATTTAAGGCGTAGAGACAATATTTTGAACTGCAGTAAAATAGAAAGTCTGTTGGTTATTCGTCTCTGCGCTTCAGGGTTATAATGAATGTTGAGTTTAGAATTTATAGATAATTGTTGGATGTAGATTATTGCTACAGGTTGTGTCCATAGTTTAATAGCTATTACTTTTAATACGGAGTCGGTTTTGCGAAAGAGTTTTTATATAATAGCTTTCCTGATAACGGTTGCACTTGGTTCGCTACTCTTGCTAGCGTTTAACCAATTTCAACTCTATGGCAAGCATGAGCAGGTAATTTCACAAACCGAGAAGATAATATTTCAATATGCCATAATCCGTGAGCAGATTATTGAGGATATTGTGGAAGACAGAGTTGATCAATTATCCCGCGTTTCAACTTCCATTGAAGATTTACATGGTAATATCATTAGGATATTGGATAGCAATATTATACCAGCAGAATATAAATTTTCTTTTATGCAGCAGATCGATTTACCAGGCTTGGTTTTACTGCTCAGGAAAACGAACATGGAGCAGAAAAATGATAATCTTTTGAGATTGATTAATGAGGAAGCTCGGGTGATTGGTGAGCGATTTATGTTGTTAGAGCGTTTAGTATTGGGATATGCCAAGCAGAAACTTGTTGATTTTCAGCTGATTATAATAGGCATTCTGGCAATTGTTGTTTTTCTGATTACCGTTTTGATGCTTTTCATTTATAGGATGTTGATTATGCCGACAATGAAGCTTTGGGGGCATACAAAGAATATTTTAAATGGTGAGATGTCAATTCCTTGTGATCCATCAGGATGGACAGTTGTGGCTGGTTTGGCAATTAATATAAATAATTTGTTGGCTGAATTACAAAAGAACAGAGATGCTGTTACTGGAGGTAAACAGAGGATTCAGTGTAACAGACAAGTTGGTGGAAAGATAAATGAGGTCTGTTCTTCTGCTGACTTATACCAGGTTACCTGTAGGGCTTTGTTGTGCAATCCTGCTTATGTTTTATCCTGGGTTGGGATTTTTGATGATGACACCAAGGGGGTAGTTCCTGTTGCTGCCGATGGTTCTTCAACTATGACCGGAGAGGAGTGTCAGGAATGCTTTGGCGCATTATTGGCTTCTCAGGAAGGTGAAGGAGATCCTGTTTTTGAGTCCTTATCTACTACAAAGGTTGTAACGGCAAGAAATGTTCTGGCCAATGCTCCAAAAGGTCCTTTTAAAAATACACCGATGGCGAACGGTGAGGTGAATAGTATTTCACTGCCTATTACCACTGTGCAAGGGAAAACATATGGTGTTTTGACCGTGTATATGATGTCTGATGGTGAAATGCTTGATCAAGAAATGGAAATGTTGTCTGAAATTGTAATGGTTCTGGCAGCAAAGAGAGAGTTTTTTGTCCTGAGTTCAAGGTATCAACGGCAACTGGCAATTAGGCGGCTAGTAGAAGAGCAGCGTGATATAATTGTATTTGATCTTGATAAAACTGGAAAGGTTTTATGTGTTGAGTCTGGTGGTGGTATCGATGGCTATGAGCAAACTGAAGAAGGTGAAGATTGGATCGGAAGTCAGATAACTGATTTGCTTTATTATGAAGATGAATATTCTCTGGGAAAATTGCAGGATGCGTTAAATATATTTGGACGCTATGATTTTTGTGGGGGATTGAAGTATGTGGAAGGTAAATTCAAGGCAATTTTAGAACCAATAAGTGAGTCTATGCTTGATGATGTTGCCTATATTTTTGTTTTTGTACCTTTGCAAAAAAATGTTTCAGGGCAACCGGGAAACTATCATGTTGCTTATCATGCAGCAGTTGGGCAGTTTGCAAGTGCAATTGCACATGAGATTACTGATTTAAGTAACGGTGTTATTAATTATGCCCAAATGTTAACAGATGAAATTGATGGGGAACAGGGCGATGAAAATAAAAAATATCTGAGAAAAATAATATCTGGCGGTGAAAAAATGGCTGGAGTGGTTGAGCCACTTTTAGTCGAACATGATGATGTGGAAGAAGTCAGGATTATTGTTTCTAATGTTCTAAAGCTGGTAGGACACATCATGCGGCAGGATGGAATTAGTGTTGAAGTGGACATTCAGCCAGTTTTGTTGAAATTCAGAAGACAGTACCTGCAGCTTATTTTGCTTACTGTGTTTGAACAGTTGCGTAGGATAGTTAACCGGTTTTATCCTCATGGAAATCCGAAAAAGATTTTGAGTTTTATGTTTGTTGGATTGCAGGATGAAGTCGGTGAGATAGTTCAGATAAAAATTAAGTTGCCTGGTTGTGAAAATGATTTCAGTGCCCAGAATTTACATCCGGAAAAACCAGATGGTTTGTGGATGACCAGAGAGTTGGTTAAAAATTTTGGTGGAGAAATGAAATTTTCTGTTATCGAAAAGGACAGTATTGAGATTGAACTGTTGTTGCCTCATTGATAACTTTAGCACCCTCTTTATCCGAATTTTTTGTGGCAAAAAAATCAAGCCACGTATGGTTGTCAGCCTGGATGATTATACTTGGTATTTGGGGGCAACTGTAGGGACGTTTATGGGAAATTCAGTTGGATCAGTCAAGTAGGTTAATTTTGTAGGTCAAAATTAAAAAAGGATTTTGTTAACCACTAGTAAATGTAGCAGTGAATAGATGAAAGTACAAATTTAAAAACTAAGGGAGTGGAATAGTTGAACTATTTCCACTCCCTTTGTGACTAAGATGTCTTTTATGATTATTTAACTTTCTTATGCCCTTTTTTGCTCGTTTTATCCGTCTTATTCGAAACGGCCTTTTTGATGCTTTTTGGGTTCACAGGAATGCAACCGCAATCACAAATTTTCTTCTTCTCTGTCATGTTTATCACCTCCTTTTTTGAGTAAGTATGTTCGCAATAACTTAATTAGATTGGCAAAAAAAAAGTGCTTATTTCTCTGCTTTTATTTTGCCAATCTTTTCCTGAATAAGTTTAAGTTCTTTTTGTAATTCATCTTCATACTTTTTTAACTTTTCTAAATTAGATTTACGTGATTCTAGTTCTTTGAATTTACCTGTCCCCTGACAACCACAAGTGCAGACTTCATTTAAGAGTTCCCGGCAATTTTCCATGGCCTCGGCATTAATTGAATACGGAATCCAATATCCCTTTCTCTCGCTTCTTACTAAACCTGCCTGTTTAAGTATTTTCAGGTGTTGCGATATTGCTGGCGGAGTTAAACCGAGATTACTTGAAATGTCTTTTACACCCAAAGGTCCTTGGGCTTTAAGAAGTTCAATAATATTTACGCGAGTGTCAACGCTTAGCACTTTGAATATTTCAGCTGGATCGTATAGCATAATATGAAAACAATTAAGTAGTTTCGTAATGACTTAATTGTAATGCTTTCATTTACTGTTGTCAATTATTAAAAAACTTGAGGGTTTCTAGAAAAAAAACGAATTAACAATCAGAGAAGCTTATAGCAACTTTTCGGAAAGCGTTAAGTTTACCCTTTTAAAAGGGTAAAGTACTCTCTAAGTTTTTCAAATCAGCAGTATCCGGTGAGTGAATTGCAGTGGCTATTTCACATCAAATAGCCACTACATAACACAAACCATTCAGCCATTGTTCCGCTTCCGTCATCCCGTTACTGTGTCATTCCGGCATGTTTTTAGCCGGAATCCAGGGCAACAGAAATGAATAAGTGGTCTGCTGTATACATATTGGCCAGTAAAAAAAATGGCACTCTTTATGTCATAGTGACTTCAAATCTCGTCAAGAGAATATGGGAATATGAAAACATAAAAACAATTTGACGGAAGGGTTTACCAGACGATACGGAGTTCACTATCTGGTTTGGCATGAACTTCACGAAAGTATGGATTCCCCAATTAAGCGCCAGAAGAGAAAAAAAGGATGGAAGAGATCATGGAAGTTAGATTTGGTTGAAAACACCAATCCTACCTGGAAGGACTTGTACCATTCTATAGGCCTTCCCTTACTGCCCCATATACTACATAAAATTTAGAGATAAACTTAGATGAAATTCCTAAAGGTCAGCCGATGCGAAGGCGGTTTAGTCTAACTGGAGTTTTATCGGCGGCAACACGCCGTTAATACTCTTAATCGTTATTTTGCTCAATCCGACATCCAGGCAACCACTCTCAAAACCAAAAATGTATATTTAAACTTGCCTGTATCTCGAAATGAGATAATAATATAATTATTATGCATATTATTACACGAAAAAGACTGCTTGATTTTTCCCAAAAATATCCAAATTGCAAAAGTGCTATAGATTCATGGTATAGAATCATAAAATTCACTTATTTTCGTAATTTTGTTGAATTACGAGCAGTATTCCTCGGGGCAGGCCAAGTAGGCAAGTTAACAGTCTTTAATGTCGGGGACAATAAAGTCCGTTTAGTTTTCGCCATACATTACAACACAGGAAAAGTTTATATAAGGCATGTCCTTACTCATAAAGAATATGACAAAGGCGCATGGAAGGAGGAGTAATCATGAATACACAAATTGAGCAAATTGCAAAAGTTTGGCCAACCGTTCAGAATGTATTTTCTGTGCCACACAATGGTAAAGACTACAACAAATTAGTTAGCCTTCTTGATGGAGTAATCGATGAAGTTGGGGAGAATGAAACCCATCAGCTGGCATCATTAATGGAAACATTGGGGAGCCTAGTAGAGGCGTATGAAACAATGCATGTAAAAGAACCAGAAGGGAATTCCATCGAGACTTTGAAAAATCTTATGGCCGAACATGGTTTAAAACAAACAGACTTAAAAGAAATTGGCAGCCAGGGGGTTGTTTCAGAGGTACTGAAAGGAAAACGTTCGCTTAACATTCGGCAAGTAAAAGCATTAAGTGAAAAGTTTCATGTGTCACCCGCCGTATTTATGTAGAAAACCGTAATATAACAATTACATTCACCAGTCGCGGGACTGGGGTCATAATGTTCTTGCCAGACCCTTTGGTAGTATAGTTAACTGATTAGCATGACAACTAATACATATTTACCATGCCCTTTATGCAAATCCACTGACACTAGGCAATATAAACGATACCATACGCTCTATAATGGGTATCGTTTTCTCATCGAATGCAACGATTGTCAAAATCGTTACTCCGAAACCACTGGCAGTCCAATGGAGAATATCAAATCACCCATCAGCAATAGGAATATTAGAGGACAGACCACGGTTTTTAATCTGTTATTCTAACTAGTTGTTTTATCTGAAACTGTGGTCAGTCCCCTAATGTTTTTAAATATCGGCTGAACGTTTTCCAGGTATAGGTAAAAAAAATGTAAGACCATAGGAAAAACATCCTTTTTGTGAAAGGCGAAAAATTAAGAAAGAATCAACCTGATTTACTGATAAAATTGTTAAATATTATTACCAGGCGTTCCAGTTGACCTCTGGCACAGCTCGGCTGTTGCTTCTGCCAAGTTTATCGTTTACAAACACTTCACACTTGCCAAATTCTGTTTGTGCCAGTGTCAACTGAATTTAACGTTAGCAGTCTTAAATCTGAGCGCAGTGGTATAAATCCACTACAAATAAATGGCTACATAGAGGAGAGAAGTAATGAATGGTGCAGGTGGAAGTTCAGGCGGGACGGGGCACTTCTTTATAGGATTAATTATGATGTGTGGTGGGTTTTACATGTTACTTAACGCCATTACAGTGACATCAAGTTTTGGTTTGGGTTCTCGACTATACAGTTTTAATGCATTTGGAAGTGGTTTTGGAGTTACTGGTGGCACTGTCATGATCCCATTTATTTTTGGTATAGGCATGATCTTCTTTAACTCAAAAAATATTTTGGGTTGGTTATTATCAGTAGGATCTATAGCTGCATTGATATTTGGTGTTATATCAACTGTTCGTTTCAGCTTACGGACAATGACATCATTTGATCTTATTGTGATTTTGGTCCTAGCTGTAGGTGGATTAGGACTTTTTTTACGCTCACTCAAAACAATTGATGCAAAATACAGCTAACAAAATTACCGGCGCAAGTCGGTCAACTGGACCCATAATGCGCTGCTTTTTTGTGGTGTCGCTTTGTGTCAGTATTCCACAAAAAACCATCCCATTGTGGGCCTGTTACCTCGGTTAGCGATAATCAAAAATTCACCTATCATGCCTAAATACTCAAGTGGTGAGGAAATTATTGTCGTTGATCAATCAAATTGTCAGGCGAAGAAGGCCAAATAGAATTTGTAGTGACAGAAAGTTATCCTAATTGGGATACATGTTGGAAAGATTTGGGTCAAGGACTAATGCTTGCTGTTCCATCATTTGGAAGTGTCTATGTTCCTTTTGACGATAACGACTTAGAATTTGTTTCAAGAGAAATGGCATGATGAGTAAAGACTATTTCGAGGATAGAACGATATTTGAAAAAAGATTTTGTAAAGTTTGTAGCTCTGAAGAAACTCACCGTGTGTTAAGTAGACGGGGAGTCTCTCCCAGTAAAGAAAAAAAGACAAAAAATACTACCTGAAGAATGGAAATACGAAAGAAAAATTGTTGCTCATTGTAGTAAATGTTTCCCCTAAACGATTTCAGAAGAAACAAATAATTTCGCTAACTAGGGGTGGGGGGACGTTGTTTAATTGTTGGTGCAATGTGCTGTTTCGACAGCTTGATTTAACTCACAACATAATGACCCCTCAAACACAACTTTTGCTCATAACTCTTGCCATTGTAACAGTTGATTTAGCATCAATCATACCATGAAGTAAAAACTAAAAAATCCAATGGGCTTCTAGCGACTTTAACTGTAATGCTTTTGACCGTATGAGTGTAAATCATGGTCGTGCGCATATCACTGTGGCCAGGTAATTCCTGGATGGTACGAATGTCGTAA